>Ga0265342_10000225_pt1 | contig 63822 bp, 54 predicted proteins | sample 4CB327metaG_FD_203125 | JGI IMG/M metagenome (GOLD analysis project Ga0265342, IMG submission 203125) | Rhizosphere microbial communities from Carex aquatilis grown in University of Washington, Seatle, WA, United States - 4-CB3-27 metaG | ecosystem: Host-associated > Plants > Roots >...
CCACCACCGCCCCGTCCTCGCCGCGCTTGGCCGCTGCAACAATCCTGTCCGCTTCGATCGGCTCGCGCGTCAGCGCGACGATCACCATCGGCTCACCACCGCTCTCCTCCAAAACGTCCGCGGGGCGTGTAGCCCTCCCGCCGGAGACCGGCGGCAACAGCCCTATTTCGTCCCCGTCATGCAGAATCTGCGCAGCCCGTGCATACTCAGCATTCACACCCACTGCAATGCCGCTGAGCGCCTCTTTCGGCGCGCGTTCCGGCAACCGGGCGCGCAGATGCTCGAGCAACGATTCCACAGTGGCGCCCTCTGGCAACTCCACCTCGGCCTCGTTTGGACCCAGCCACTCCTTCAAAATCCCAAAAGCAATCACGCGGACGTGCATGGTTATGGAAAGCATAACGCCTGCCCTTTAGACGCACATGCCTTGAATTCAGAGATTGAGTCGATGGCGTCTCAGACCGTCAAGTTACTCGCGGACGATGCTGAAGAACTCAGCGTAAAGGTGCAATGCGGACAGCCCGGAGGGTCCCCAAAAAAGAAAGGCCGGCGAAATCCGCCGGCCTCTTTGGACAAAGAGAGAGGGTTACGCTGCTGCACTCGCAACGCTCGCGGCACTCGCGGCCCGGCTCGCTGCGGCAGGTTGCAATTGTGGCCGCGCCAACAGCAGCGGCAAAGCCACATCCAGCACGTCCTCGATCTCGCTGGCATAGTGGATCTTCACGCCTTCCATCATCTCCGGCGTCAGATCCTCTTCTACGTTCTGGCGGTTCTCCGCGGGCAGAATGATGGTTTGCACTCCGGCCCGGCGCGCCGCCAGAAGTTTCTCCTTGATTCCGCCCACCGGCAGCACATTGCCACTGAGCGTGATCTCGCCGGTCATGGCCGTCAGCGGCCGCACGGGAGTATCGGTCAGCAACGACGCCAGCACAGTGGCCATCGTCACGCCGGCCGAAGGCCCGTCCTTCGGAATCGCTCCCGCAGGCACGTGGATGTGGATGTCCATTTCCTTGGTAAAGTCCTCAGCCAGTCCGAGGCGCGCGGCGTTCGAGCGCACCCAGGTCAGCGCGGCCTGCATCGACTCCTGCATCACCTCGCCGATCTGCCCTGTCATCGTAAATCCGCCTTTGCCTTTCATTTTGTTGGCTTCGATAAACAGGATGTCGCCGCCGGCGGGTGTCCATGCCAGTCCGACCGCCACCCCGGGCCGCTTCACACGTTCCGCGACCTCGGTCTCCACCCGCACCTGGATGCCGCCAAGGAACTCCTTCAGCGTCTCCCGGGTCACGACCAGCTTCTCCGCGTGGCCTTCCACCACGCGCCGTGCCTGCTTTCTGCAAACTGTTCCGATCGTCTGTTCCAGTTTGCGCACGCCGGCCTCACGCGTGTAGTGGCGGATGATGTGCCGCACTGCGTCCTCGGGAAATTCGATTTGCTCCGCGGTGATCCCGTTCTCAGTGATCTGACGCGGAATCAGGTACCGGCTGGCGATGTGCACCTTCTCTTCTTCGCTGTAACCCTGCAACGGAATGATCTCCATGCGGTCGATTAGCGGCGGAGGCACCGTGTCCAGCATGTTTGCCGTGCAGATGAACAGCACCTTCGACAAGTCGAACGGCACGTCGAGGTAGTTATCGCGGAATGTGTTGTTCTGCGCCGGGTCCAGCGTCTCCAGCAGCGCCGATGCAGGATCGCCGCGGAAGTCCCGTCCCAGCTTGTCCACTTCGTCCAGCATGATCACCGGATCGTTGGTCTCCGCCCGGCGAATGCTCTGGATAATTTGCCCAGGCAACGCGCCGATGTACGTTCTGCGGTGTCCGCGAATCTCCGCCTCGTCGTGCATGCCGCCCAGCGAAACGCGCTGGAATTTGCGCCCCAGCGCGCGCGCAATTGAACGGCCAAGACTCGTCTTACCCACTCCAGGCGGCCCAACGAAGCATAAAATTGGACCCTTCATGTCCGGCTTCAGTTCGAGCACGCTGAGGTAGTCAAGAATTCTGTCCTTCACCTTTTTCAGCTCATAGTGATCCTCGTCGAGGATCTCCTTGGCCTTGCCAATGTCGACCTTCGATCCCGAGCTCTTGGCCCACGGCAGCACGGCAAGCCACTCGATGTAGTTCCGGGTGAGCCCATAGTCCGCCGCCATCGGCGACATCCGTTGCAGGCGTCCCAGTTCCTTCAATGCCTCTTTCTTCACGTCCTCAGGCATGCCGGCGGCTTCAATCTTCTGTTTCAGTTCCTCCATATCGCGCTGACCTTCGTCCTGCTCGCCCAGCTCCTTCTGGATAGCCTTGAGCTGTTCGCGCAGATAGTAGTCGCGCTGCGACTGCTGCACCTGGTCCTGCACTTCCGTCTGGATCTTGGTGCGCAACTGCTGCACCTCGATCTCCTTCGCCAGCAGCTTGTTCAATTGCTCTAGCCGATCCGAGATGCCCGGCGTCTCCAGCAACAGCTGCTTGTCGTCGGTGGTCAGGAAGGGTAGCGACGATGCCACAAAGTCCACCAGCTTCGCCGGTTCGTCGATGTTTGCGGCGATGGTCCTCAACTCGTCTGAAAGCGTGGGCGACTCGGTCACGATCTGCTGGAACTGTCCGACCACGTTGCGCACCAGGGCTTCAAACTCCGGCGAGCTTACCGGTGCCAGGTCCTCCAGAGTCTCCACTTCCGCAATCATGTAAGGGTCCGACTGGACGAACCCCAACAGACGGACGCGGCTGACCCCCTCGGTAAAGACAAAGCGGCTCTGGTTGGGCATGCGCACAACCTTGTGCACGGTCGCAAGCGTTCCTACCGTATGCAGGTCACCGGGCTTGGGTGCGTCCAGCCGCGGGTCCAATTGCGCCGTCACCACGATGGCACGTTCCTCGCCCAGCGATTCGATGAGCTGGATCGAACTTTCGCGGCCCACCGTAAGCGGCAGCACCGCGTGGGGAAACAGCACCGTGTCGCGCACCGGCAGCACCGGAATTTTCCGGGTTCCCGTCGCTTTCCGGGCAGAAGCTTCATTTTCGGGGGTGGCAGGCTGGTTTGGCATTGAGTGTCCTCGTGTCAACTTTCCTTCATTAGATAGCTCATGACTTGCAAAAGTTGCAACTTCCGCCAATCTCCTTTAGATATTCGGGTGACTTGTCTTACGTGCCAGCCTTTACCTCGGTTCCCGAGGGTGCCTGGTCATTCCCAGCCCCCACTTCAACCTGCATCCATGACACCCAGCCCCGATGGCTGCTGGCCCTGATTTCTCTAGGGTTACACGCAGCAAATGCGGCCTGCCCTCGGCCGTTCGTGGGGTCTATCGGCGGAATTTGCCGGAAGGTGAGCGGAACCGGATTTCGACGATCATTCCGGTGGGCGATCAGCCCCCCCGTTGCCGCCTTACTCCCCTTCACGCTTGAGTGCAGACTCGATATGCTCCCAAACCTCTTCCGGGGGTTCGACACTAGGGAATAATTGGCGGGCAGCCTCGGCAATCGTCTCCAGCTCGGCCAGCAAGGCGCGGCACCGGTCGCAGCTCTCCAAATGAGGATCTGCAGACACGTCCACCCCGGAGCCAATCAGCTCGGGCAGCTGCGCCTGAAACTCCGCGCAGCTCATTTTGCCGGGATCGCCCGTCATGGCCGCTCCTCTGGGTGTTTTTGGCTGCGGAGCGCATCGCGCAGCTTCAAACGTGCCTTGTGCAATTGCGACTTGCTGTTGCCTATTGAGCAGTCCAGCATCGAAGCAATCTCATTATGCTCAAAACCCTCCACATCGTGAAGGATAAAGATCAGTCGATAGCCTGTCGGCAGATCGGCCACGGCCCGCTCCAGCGCCAGCCGGTCGATGGCTCCGCTCAACGTCAAATCCGGCGCGCCGAAGCTCCGGCTTGGACCCTCTTCTGGCGTCGGCTCCATGGCTTCGTCCAGCGAAATTAGAGACAGCCCCTTCTTGCGCAACTGCATCAGTACGACATTGATGGCCAACCGGTGCAGCCACGTGGAAAAAGCTGAATCTCCCCGGAACGTTGCGATCTTGCGATGCAACTGCAAAAACGCTTCCTGGGTCAGGTCCTCGGCTTCCGCCACATTGCCCACCATGCGCAGGCAAAGTGAGTAGATGCGGCGCTTGTGCAGGGAATACAGTTGCGCAAAGGCTTCGTGATCGCCTGCCTGAGCGCGTGTTAAGACTTCGGCATCCGCCGGATTCGCCGGTTTCGGAGCCGTGCGTCCTGGCTCCGGGCCTCCATTGGCCCGGGGGGCGTTGCGTGCCTGCGTGGGGGAAGATGAATTGGGCATGCACTTCCTTGACGATCGTTCTTGAATCGAATTGCTGCGCGAGACAGCAAAAGCTCGCATTGGCCAATCCCTGGTGTTCAGATTCTCGTTCCGGCTTCCCATCTTCTGTGGAAATTCCGTGCCCACTGCGCACTCTCCCATCGCAACCGTAATCACGAACCAGGGTTCCTACTGCTTGGCACTTTACTTTGGCGCTAAGACCCCAGGCCTGCCCGGTTAGGAGAGAGATACGGAGCAGACGTACTCTGGTTATGATGCAGCTTCCTTTCTCGTTAGTATAAGGTTAGGCACTTAAGGTTGGCTGAATTCGCATAAAAACGCCCGAGCCGACGCCCTTCGAGAGCGCGTGTTGAACCGCTCCCGCTTTGCGCTGGGATGCTGAGGTTCCACGGCACGTCTTAAAATATGGTCTTCAAAGCAAAGCCGGTAATGAGATGCGGCGTTTCATCTGGCCCCAGGCAGCGGGCGGTGAGCTGCGCCCGCGTCGATGCCGTCAAGCACCCAGCGGACCCGCAACAGCGTTCCGCTCGCCGGCTTCTTTGCATTCGGCGCGCGTTGCACCCCCTCCTCTGGACGCGCCGTCGCAATATCTCTGCATCGATCTTTTTTTGCCTTGCGGGCGCGGCAATCTTCGCGCGGTGCCAGGCGCCGGCCGGAGTTCCTGAAACGGCTCGGACCGCATCCGCTCCAGACAATTCGCCGGCTTCCCTGAGTCCGGGCTCCGAAAGCGATTCCCCCCTCTCCTTTGAAGGTCAACCCGTCGTGAGCATCACTTTTGAAGGCGTCTCCGCGGAGCGACTCACCCCGCTCACCGACCACCTCGCCCAAACGGAAGGAGCCCCGCTGACTGCCGAGAACATCAAGAGGAGCCTCCGGCAGCTGTATGCAAGCGGCCTCTTTGACACCATCCGAGTTGAGGGTTCGCGCCAGGCCGCCGGTGTGGCGTTGGTCTTCGTCGGCACCCCGCGCACCTTCATCGGCATAGTAAGCGTCGATGGTGCCGTCGGGGCGACCATGAACACGCAGCTTCAGCGCGCTTCGCAGCTCGAAGCCGGAACCCGCCTGACGCAGGCTAAAATGCTTCGCGCCGTGGATCAAATGAGCACCGCTCTCCAGGAAAACGGCTATTTCGGAGCATCGATCACGCAGGCCATAACGCCCCACCCCGATCAGCAGCTCGCCGACGTCGCGTTTCGCGTGGTTTCGGGAATAAGGGCGCGCGTGGGCAAGGTTACGGTCACGGGCGACTCCGGCATGAGCCTCGAGACATTTCGCCATCACGCAGGGCTGCGCATTGGCGCTCATGTCGACCACGATACCGTCAATCACGCCCTCGATGGCGTGCTCCGCGAGTTCCAGAAGCAGGGCCGGCTTGAGGCCGACGTCAAGCTCGAGTCCGCGCAATACAACGCCGCCACCAAATCCGTCGACTATCACTTCACCGCAAACCGCGGCCCCGTCGTCAAGGTCGAAGTCCAGGGCGCTTCCATTCAAGCGGATCGCGTCAAGCATCTCGTCCCCATCTTTGAAGAAGGCAGCGTTGACGAGGACCTGCTCAACGAAGGCAACCGTCACCTGCGCGATTACTTTCAGAGCCTGGGCTATTTTGACGCCAAGGTCGATCACCAATCCAAATCGCCAAACAGCAATCTCGTCGACATTCTCTTCAATGTTCAGCTTGGCCCACGCCGTCGTGTAGAGAAAGTCTCCATCGACGGCAATCATTACTTCGATGCGGTCACGCTGATGGACTTGATCAGCGTTCACGCCGCCGGTATTCTCGACCGCCATGGAATCTACAGTCAGGCGCTGGTCCTGGCTGATGTCAACGCGCTCCAGGGCGTCTATCAAAGCAACGGCTTTTCTCATGTGAAAGTGACGCCTGAAACCAGCACACCGCAGACAGTTGTGGCCGATAACCCGCCGCCCGCAGGTACGCAGGCCGGCATTGCGCAAACCGCCCCGCTCCAGGTGACCTACCACATCGCTGAAGGTCCGCAATTGCACGTTGGCACGCTGGCCATTGAGGGTAACGGCCACATCGCCACGGCCAAGCTCACCGCGCTCATGAACACCACGCCCGGCCAGATGCTTTCACCGCGCAGCCTGACCGGAGACCACGACGCCATCGTCACTGCCTACTACAGCCGCGGCTTCGATCAGGCGACAGTGACCATCAACCAGCAGCCCGACTCGTCCGATTCTACGAAAGTCGACATCGTCTTCCATGTCGAAGAGGGCGAGCAGATCTTTGTCCGCGACGTCTTGTTGACCGGCCTCCAATTCACGCGTCCGCAAACAGTAGCCCGCGCCATCACTCTTCACGCCGGCGATCCACTCAATCAAACGGCGCTCTCCGATACGCAGCGCAATCTCTACAACTTCGCTCTCTTTAATGAGGTGAATGCAGCCATCGAAAACCCTGACGGGGGCTCGACGCGCAAGACGATTCTGCTGCAGGCCGTCGAGGCGCGGCGCTGGACGCTTACCTACGGCTTCGGATTCGAAGCCCAAACCGGGCAACCGCAGAACAACTGCGCCGGCGCCGCGGCCGGAGGCGTCGCGTGCAATCCCAACGGTAAAACCGGCGTCAGCCCCCGCGTCCTCATCGACATTACCCGCAATGATCTTTTTGGTCGTGAGCAATCCATCTCGCTGCGCGGCACCTACGGCTTGCTTGAGCAAAGCCTCGGCCTGCTCTACCAGGTCCCGCACCTCGAAGGCAATCCCAACTTCGCCTTCACCTTTTCCGGCGGCTACGCTAACAGCCTGGATGTCTCAACCTACGTCGCCTCCCGCCTCGAAGGAGCTTTCCGCTTCACGCAAAACTTCAACCGCCCCGGCTCGTGGCTTTCTCGCGCCAACACTTTCATCTACGAGGTTGATTTCCGCCGCGTGAAAGTGTCGGCCGGCAGCCTGCAGGTTTATCCCGGAGAAATTTCCGAGCTCTCGACCGCAACGCGCGTCGGAGGGCCGGCATTCACATGGATTCGCGACACGCGCGATGTTTCCATGGATGCCCGCCGCGGAACCTATACCAGCTTTCAGGAATTCCTCTCCGACCGATTCTTTGGCGCGGAGGCCGAGTTCAACCGCATCGACACATCGAACTCCAGCTATTACAGCTTTGACAAGGGCCGCATCGTGCTGGCCCGCAACACGCGCTATGGCCAGATTCGCACATTCGGCAGCGGCGTCAACGGGATCATTCCACTTCCCGAGCGCCTCTATGCCGGGGGCCCTGTTTCCCTGCGCGGGTTCTCGCAGAATGCCGCCGGACCGCGCGATCCCGAGACCGGATTCCAGATCGGCGGAGCAGGCACGCTGACCAACAGCACCGAACTGCGCCTGCCTCCACCCACGCTTCCCCTGCTCGGCAACACGGTGAGCTTTGTTGTCTTCCATGACATGGGCAACGTCTTCACCAACGCCGGCGATGCCTGGGCCAGCTTTCTGCGTGTGCGGCAGCCCGACAGCGATGCATGCCGTCAACTGGCCACTCCCGGCCAGGCTTCCACCTATCTGCCCAATGGGCCCTATACCTCAACCGGCCAGCAGGGAAAGTGCAGCTTCAACGACTTCTCGCACTCCCTCGGTCTGGGCCTGCGCTACCACACGCCGGTTGGGCCCATCCGCTTCGACGTAAGCTATAACCTGAATCCGCCCATCTACCCGGTGAATATCGACTACTCCATTCCGACCGCTCCAGGAAGTCTCATCCCGGGTTACGAGTCGGACCCGTACATTGGCCAGGCTCCGCATATCAACTTCTTCTTCTCGCTTGGGCAGGCTTTCTAATGCGTATGCGCGCCCCAATCCGCTTTCGAAGGCTCCTCACTTTTGCTGTCATCCTGGGAGATGCGCGGCACGTCCAGGCGGCGCGCGCAGTCGGAGGACCTGCACTTGCTTTTCCGAGGGTTGGAACCGGGAAACCGCTCGCTCTTGCATTGTTCTTTCTTGCTCTGGCGCCGGCCTCGGCCCAACAGCCAAACCCGCCTGCTGCTCCCATCGTCCTCGACCGCGTGGTCGCCGTCGTCAACAAGCACGCCATCCTGGCCAGCGACATCGACGACGAAATTCGCCTCTCCGTCCTCGATCCCAATCTCGTCGGCCAGGGCACGCTCACCCGGCAGGGGGCGATCGATCAGCTCATCAGCCGCGCTCTTATCGAGCAGCAGATTCGCGAACAGGACATGCAGGCCATCGCGCCGTCGCAGGATGAAGTCGACGCTCGTTTGAAACAGATTCGCGTGCAGCTACCCGCCTGCGTCCGTGAAAACTGCGCCACTGACGCAGGGTGGAAGGCATTTCTAGCCGCTCACTCGCTCACGCCAGAGCGCGTCGAATCCTATTTACGCTATCGGCTTGAGATCTTGGGCTTCATCGAGCAGCGTTTTCGCCAGGGTATCCAGATCTCGCCGCAGCAGGTTGAAAGTTACTACCGCGACATCCTGCTTCCGCAGTACGCTCCCGGCGAAACCGTTCCACCGCTGGATCAGGTGGCCCCGCGCATACAGGAGATCCTGCTCGAGAAGCAAGTGAATGTCCTCTTCGACGCATGGCTCAAAAACCTGCGCGAACAGGGAGACGTTGAAGTCCTCGATCCATCGCTCGAATCCGCTGCGACCCAAAACCCCAATCCCGTTGCGAACCCGGTTGCCGGCTCAGGTGCTGCCCCCGCCACGAATACAAGTGCGAGCCCAGGTGAGCGAGAATGACCGATCGCCCCCTTACTTCAATCTCCCCGGATCAACCGCTTCCGCAGGAGCCTTCTCCGCGCGGCAAGCGCACGCGTCTGCGCCGATTCTTCCTTCGCCACCTGCCCCTCTCGCTGGCAGCGGCCGCCGTTTTGCTCGTCCTCACGGCAGTCGCTGCTTATTTCATTGCCAGCTCCGCCGCATTCGAGAATCTTGTTCGCAAGCGTCTTATCGCTCAAATCGAGTCCGTCACCGGCGGCCGCACTCAGATTGCTTCCTTTCACTGGCGTCTTCTTTATCTCGAAGCAGAAGCCGGCGGAGTAGTCATTCATGGCACCGAGGATCCTGGCGAAGCGCCCTACGCCCAAATCGACCGCCTGCGCGTCCGGGTCAGCATCTTCGGCTTGTTTACTCCGCATATCTCCCTCCGCGACCTTGAGATTGACCGGCCCCGGCTGCATTTCATCGTGTACCGCGATGGCTCGACCAATCAGCCGCGACCGCTCAAACCCCAAAAGCAAGGCAACTCCAGCCTGCAAACGCTCTTCGATTTGCGTGCAAACCAGATCGTGGTCGAATATGGAGCGCTCGATTTCGACGATCGCGCCGCCTCCTTCGACGCGCAGAATCGCTATCTTCCCCTCGATTTCCAAGCCCGCGACGTATCGCTGCAAATGGTCTACGTGCCCTGGTCATTCGGCTCACCCGAAATCTATCGCATCAATGCCGCAGCCCAGGATCTCGTTCTCGCTCGCCAGTTGCCGCGAAAGCCAAGTCCGCCAGTGCACGGAAAGTTTCAACTCGCCCTCGACCTTCAGCGCAATCGCGCCTCGTTGCGCAGTTTTCAACTAACGGCGCACAGCGGTGGAGACCAGGACCGCGTGGTTCAAGTCACCGGAACACTGGATGATTTCACTCATCCTCGCTGGCAGGCCAAAATCGATGGCGATCTCGATATGCGGCTCCTCGACCCCGTTACCGGCTACGCCGATTCGCCCGACGGCATCGCGCATCTCCATCTCACCGCCGGCGGCGTCGCGCCCGCTTTTCAAATCACGGGCAACGTCCATGTGGACGGTGGTTCATACCTTGGCGCGGGCCTCAACGCCACGGGCGTCAACCTCGATGCGCGCATCGATGCCGATCGCGGAAAGTTGCTGATCACCCAGATCGTCGCCCGCCTGCGGCAGGGAGGACAAATCGAAGGTTCCCTTGCGCTCCAGCCATGGCTACCCGGAGCAGAATTCGTCCCTGCGCAAATTACGGCACCCATCACCACTTCTGATTCCGAGGAATCGCGGCGCGCCCGCAACGTGCTCGTCCGGCCCGCGGCCACTTCTATCCCCATGAACGGCAAGGTCACGGCCAACTTCAAGAGCGTTTCCCTCGACACGATTCTCAATATCGTCTGCCCGCCGCAATATCGTCGGCTGGGTTTTTCTGCCGGCGTCAATGGCTCGGCAAATGCCAACTGGTCGAACGGCGATGTGCGCACGATCGCCGTCTCCTCGACTCTTGCTCTGAGTCCTTTACAACAAACGCCTGCGGGCGAGTCGCCGGCAACTGGCGCTCTGGATGCCACCTATTCGCAGCGCAACGGCGGGGTGGACTTGCGCAATCTTGAGCTGCATCTGCCCGCGAGCGATTTCAGTGCCAGAGGCTCTCTCGGCGCTTACCCCCTCACGAGCGCGTCGGCCCTAACCGTCCATCTCCAATCCCGCGATTTGTCGGAGTTCGACGCCGTCCTCCGCAGCCTTGGATTGGAGCGCAATGGCAAGAGAGGAACGGCGGCTCTGCCTGTCTCCCTTATGGGACAAGCCGATTTTCACGGCTCATGGACGAGCTCCTTGATGAAGCCGCACATCGCGGGCACGCTCAAGGCTACGCAACTGGCGATCGAAATGCCTCCCGCTGCCGGCGATTCCGCCCATCCCCGCTCGCTGCACCTGGATTCAGTTGACGCTGAAGGCAGCTACTCACCATCCCAGATCTCCATTCAGCACGCTCAGCTACTTCACGGGAATTCCCGGATTGCTTTGAGTGGAACGCTCGACGCGTCTCTTGGGGCAGGTTCGCCATCGGGGCCCCATCGTCACTCCGCAGGCAGCCCGCAACCAACCTACGATGGCGATTCCGTCCTCAATGCGCGCGTTGATGCCGCAAACATCGACGTCGCGGATCTTCAGCCGTTCCTTTCCCAGACCCTTCCGGTCACCGGCGTATTCGATGCGCAATTCTCGGCCAACGGGACACTCCGCAAGCCCGGAGCTTCAGGCTCGTTGCAGATGGATAGCGGGGTCATCTACGGAGAGCCGGTTACGCAACTTCGCGTCCAGGCCGCAGTCGCCGATCATCTGCTCAAAATCGTCTCAGTCCGCGCTACGGATGCCGGCGGACTTATCTCGGGCTCAGGAAACTACGACTTCGACGCCAAAACATTCAATGTCGATGCCCACGGCTCAGCAATCGACATTGCTCGCATTGCGTGGGTGGGTCGGAACAATTATGAAGCGGCGGGCAAGTTATCGATCGACGTCACCGGCTCCGGCTCGCTCGACGATCCACGGCTGAATGCCCGCGCCACCGTCGACAGCCTCGCATTGGGCGGGCAGCGTTTTGGCGCCTTCGTGGTTTCGGCGCACACCGCCGGCCACAACCTTGCGTATGATGCGACCACGCAATTGCAGGGGGCCGACCTGCGCCTCAAGGGCCAGACGGAATTGCGAGGCGGCTACGCAACCCAGGCTCGCGTCGAGTTTTCTCAATTCAACGTCGGCGCTCTCCTTCGCATGGCGCACGTTCAGGCCTTCAGTGCCGACTCCTCGCTCGCCGGAATGGTCACAATCGACGGACCGCTCGCCGATATCAAGCAACTGCGCGGAGATGCCCAGCTTCGCCAATTGGTGGTGACCGTCGCCGGCGTCCACCTGCAAAGCGATGGCAGCGTTCATGCCACGCTGGCCAGCGGCCGTGTCCACCTCGATCCCCTGCACGTGACCGGCGACAATACCGACCTTCGTGTCGACGGAAGCCTCTCGCTCGAAGGCTCGCAGCAGCTCGATCTTGCCGCCAGCGGCTCCATTAATCTCAAGCTCGCTGAAACGCTCGATCCTGATCTCACCGCCAGCGGCGTCACCACTTTCCAGTTGGAAGCCCATGGCCCTATGCGGAATCCCGGGCTTCAAGGCAGCGTCGAATTCCAGGACGGTTCGCTCTCGCTTGAGGATCTGCCCAACGGCTTGAGCCAGCTGCGCGGCACGCTGGAGTTCAATCAGAACCGGCTTGAAGTCAAGTCCCTCACCGCTATGACCGGCGGCGGCCAACTCAATGTGGAAGGCTATCTCGCCTATCAGCACGGGATCTTCGCCGACCTGACCGTCACAGGAAAAAGCGTTCACATCCGCTACCCAGACGGCGTCAGTTCGCTGGCCGACCTCAGGCTGCAGCTCCAGGGCCCGCAATCGAATCTCCTCCTCAGCGGCGATGTGCTCATTACGCGTTTTGCCGTCAGCCCCGATCTGGACCTTGCTGCACTCGCGGTCCAGGCCAACTCATCGGTCCAATCCATTGCGCCACCCGATGCTCCGTCGAACCACGTGCGGCTCGACGTGCACATCTCCTCTTCGCCGCAGTTGAACTTTCAGAACGCGTTTGCCAAGCTGGCTGGCAATGTGAATCTACGCCTGCGCGGAACCATGGCATCGCCGTCCCTCCTCGGCGCGGTCTCCATCACGGAGGGCAGTGCCCTCATCGCCGGAACCCGCTACGAACTTGAGCGCGGCGACATCACGTTCACGAATCCGGTTCGCATCGAACCCGTCATTGATTTAAGCGCCACCGCGCACGTTGAGGACTACGACATCTCTCTGGGCCTTCACGGTTCGCCGCAAAAGCTCAGCGTCTCTTATCGCAGCGACCCTCCGATGCCTGAAGCGGACGTGGTCGCGCTTCTCGCACTCGGCCACACTGCCAATCAGCAGCGCCTCTACACGCAACAGCAGGAGCAGGCCATCAGCAATCCCACCACCGATGCGCTTCTCGGCGGCGCACTCAACGCTACGGTCTCAAGCCGCATCCAGAAGCTCTTCGGCGCCGGCTCCGTAAAAATCGACCCCAATTACCTCGGCGCATTCGGGAACTCCACCTCCCGCATCACAGTCGAGGAACAGTTGGGCCGCAACGTCACCCTCACCTACGCAACCGACGTCAACACCACCAGCCAGCAGTTGCTCCAGGCTGAAGTCGCCATCAATCACCACGTTTCCCTCGTCGTGGCCCGCGATGAATCGGGCGTCTTCTCCATGGTCATCAAAGCCACTCGCCGCTACCGGTAACCCCCCCGGCCGTCAATCCAGCACTTATTCCGCGCAACCAAACGCACCCCACCTGTGTCTAAACAGACCGGCAGACTCGCCAAACGCCGGCACATCGTCAGGGGAGCCGGCGCCGGGACACGCAAATCCTGACGATGGAGGACTTTGCAATGAAACAAAGCATCGATCGTCGCAATTCGCTTCTCTTTGCTGCGGCCCTTTTCGCCGTGGCTTTGGTTGTTCCCCAGTTCTCGCACGCGGCCGCGGATCAGGATATTGCCAGCACGGTGCGCGCCAAGCTCAACAAATCGCAATTCAAGGATGTTCAGGTCAATGTCGACGCCAACGGCGTCGCAACCCTATCCGGTACGGTCAGCGATTTTGAGAACAAGGCCGATGCCGACAAGGTCGTTCACAAAGTGAAGGGCGTCACCGCAGTCCGGAACGACATTCAAGTGTCTGGACCTGATGTTTCCGATGCCCAGCTGCAAAAAACTCTGGTCGATAAGATTTCCAGCGTCAGCATCGGCTACGGCAATGTGTTCGACGCTATTTCCATCAGCGTTCAGAACGGCGTGGTTACGTTGAGCGGTCATGCCCACGACTATCCCAACCGTGACTCCGCCCTGGCCGTCGCCTCTACAACGCCCGGTGTCAAGGACGTGATTGACGAAATCGCCGTCGATCCCGTTTCGCCGATGGATTGGCAAATCCGGCTCGCGGTAGCGCGTGCCGTGTATGGCTACGCGTCGCTGAACAGGTACGCCATGGATCCTGAAAAGCCGATTCGCATCTCGGTGCAGAATGGCCATGTCGAACTGTACGGCGTGGTTGACTCGCAAGGAGACAAAAACGCTGCTGGCATCCAAGCCAACACGGTTCCCGGAGTCTTCAGCGTAGAAAACCACCTCGAGGTTGCCGGCCAGCCCGCGGAAAAACAACGCTAAGAGCCTTGTCCCCAAAACACGCTTCCCGGCCCCGGCCAGGCGATTCGCCGGCGGGGCCGGTGCGTTTTCCTGACTCGCGTTGCAGGCGAAGTGCGCGTCGCAGGCGAAATGTAGGTAGCCTCCGCGCTTCGGCGTGGGGAAGTAGATGCTCCATCAGTAGCGGAGTGCCCCGTACGGACGGCGCCGCTGCCTCACCTCCTACCCCCAAAATGTTTATGCTGTAGAGTACCTTCTTGACTGCGCAATCGCGCGTGGCGATCTCCGCGCCCTCAAAGGAGTTTGGATGGAGCCGCAGTTGCAGCCCGCAGTGAACGAACAGCGGCCGGCCTCCGCCGAAGTCGCAGCGCGCTCGCCGCAACTCCCACCGCAAGATGGGCGAGATTTTGACTGGATCTTTATCGGACCCCATGGTTTGCGCGTTGGCTGGTCCCTCCTTCTCTTCGCTGGGCTGTACTACCTTTTCCGCGAAGTCGTCGGAACGCTCTTCTTCGCGGCTGGCCTTATTCACGACTCGCCGGCCGATTCCGCGGGCGCTGTCCTGCTTTCGGAACTAGTTCCCTTTCTCTCGCTTATCGCCGCCGCCCTCGTCATGATCCTCATTGAGGATCGAAGCATCCTCAGCTACAACTTGGCCGGCACGCGCCGCGCAGGTCATTTTCTCTTCGGACTGGCCGCCGGCTTCGCTGCGCTCTCGTTGCTCGTTGCGGGCATGGCCTGGGGTGGCTGGTTGCGCCTTGCGCCATCAGCACTCCCTGCCACGGCGGCAATTCGACTCGGCGCACTGTGGATCGCCGCTTTTCTCATCGTCGCCTCGGTGGAAGAAGGCCTGTTTCGCTGCTACGCGCTTTCCACGCTCGCCCGCGGCATCAATTTCTGGTGGGCTCTCGCCGCCGAAATAGGCCTCTGTTGTTACGTGGCCCTCGATCCCGGTCGCAATGGCGCATATGGCGTCTACCTGTCAGCCGCGCTTGGCCTGTTCCCTTGCCTCATACTCCACCGAAAGTCTGCCCCACGCAGTGGTGCATTCTGGCAGGCTGCTTGGGTGACTTCCACCTTCTTCGGCTTCTATCACACAGGCAACGGCGGCGAGACTTGGATCGGCGTCTTCGCCGCCGCCGCCATCGGCTTCATCTTTTGCGTCAGCGTTTTCGTCACCGGCTCTGCCTGGTGGGCCATCGGCTGCCACGCGGCATGGGACTGGGCTGAGACCTTCTTCTACGGCACCGCCGACAGTGGACAGCAAGGTCAGGGCCACCTTTTCTCCGCCACTCCCGCGGGCAATCCTATTTGGAACGGCGGCGCCGATGGTCCCGAAGGCAGCTTGCTCGTCGTCGCGGCGATTCTGCTCTTACTCCTCGTCCTGCTGGGCCTCTACAAGCACAACAAATCCGCGTCATTCGCAGACCCATCGCAGCCGGCAGTTTGAACCTCGCAGCCGCAGCGCTCTGGAACTCTTTACACCGGGCGATTCAGCAGCTCTTGACTCGTCGTATCCTGAAGCTGGGCTGTGCTCGAATCAATGTCCGACTCACTTCCAACAAGTTCTTCTCCGACGCCAACCGCACAGGTCGAGCCGCGCCGCAAACGCCGCTGGCCGTTCATTCTCCTTTGGTCCGGCTGCGGGCTATTGGTTCTGCTCGCGCTGGCTCCATTGGTCGCGGTGCTCTGGCTCCGCTCCGCCGCTAAGGCCGCGCTGCCACAGCTCGACGGCGACGTGCATCTCGCAGGTCTTTCCGCGCCTGTAACCGTCCGTCGCGACGCACACGGCGTTCCCCACATCGACGCCGCCAACCAAGACGACCTCTTCGTCGCTCAGGGCTACGTCACTGCACAAGACCGCCTCTGGCAGATGGACGCCTCCCGCCGCAACTCCAACGGCGAGCTTGCTGAAATCCTGGGCCCGACGCTCATTCAGCACGACAAAACGCAGCGCGTTCTCCAGGTTCGCCTCACCGCCCAGCGCGTCTACAGCAATCTATCGGCGGATGACCGCCGCCGCCTCGATGACTATGCGCGCGGCGTCAATCTCTTCATCGCGCGGTGCGAGCAATCGAACACTCTCCCCATCGAATTCCGTGTGCTCCATTACCGCCCGCAAGCCTGGACTGGCGCGGACTCTATCAGTGTGGGTCTGTCGATGGTGCAGACTCTCGACACGCACATTGCCACCAAACTTTCACGCGCCCACGTCGCGGCAAAACTCCAGAACCCGGCGCTCGAAGCCGATCTTTACCCCGTTGGCTCCTGGCGCGATCGTCCGCCCACCGGCATCCGCGTGGACCTGAGTGAGCCGCAGCCTGCGCCGCCGCCCTCGAAAAATGGCGACGACGACGATGATGAGAACACTGAGAGCCGCGTCGTGCCGCTCCGGTTGCCCCATCCTTTCGCGCTCTTTGCGAAAGGATGGGACGGCACCGCACCCGCTGCCCATGACGGGACCCACGCGCTCCTTGCCGTTCTCGGCCAACTGGGTGCCCCATCCATTTCGCAGTTTTATCGCGGAATGGGTGGGAAAGCACGAGCCAATCTCCGGGGCTTTGTATCAGGGCACGGCTTTAGCCGTGCCGCAATAGCCCAGGAATCGGCGGGGGCTTTAGCCCCTGAGGCGGTTCCAGACAACACTCACGCCCTCCTCGCACTTCTCGGCCTGCCGGATTGCGACGGCTGCGCTGCGGGCTCGAACAACTGGGTCATCGCCGGCTCGCACACCGCATCTGGCAAGCCGCTCCTCTCGAACGATATGCACCTCACCCTCCGCGAGCCTGACACGTGGTACATGGCAGATCTTCGTGCCCCCGGTTTTCACGCGGCGGGTGTCACGCTTCCCGGTTTCCCTCTTGTCATTGCCGGCCACAACGATCATGTCGCGTGGGGATTCACGGCACTCTACGGCGATGTGCAGGATCTCTACATCGAAAAACTCGACGGCAAGGGCAACTACGAAGGCAACGACGCCCAATGGCATCCGCTTGCCGTCGATCGCGAAGTCATTCACGTCCGCGGCGGCAAGGATGTGATCCTCGCCGTTCAATCCACCGCACACGGCCCCCTGCTCAATCCGCTTCTCTCCGCCAGCGATGCGCCGACCGCCCTCAAGTGGACCCTCTACGATCCCACTCTCAACATGCCGCCTCTTTACGAAATGAATACGGCATCGAATTGGTCTGAGTTCTCAGCGGCGCTCGCCCAGTGGTGCTGGCCCACGCAGAACCTTGTCTACTCCGACGATCAGGGCCACATCGCTTACCACGCCATCGGGCGCATTCCGCTTCGTCCCGCCGGAATTGCCGATGCTCCCATTGGTGACCAAGCCCACGAGTGGCAGGGGTATATTCCCTTCGACGCCATGCCCAACGCCGTCGATCCTCCCTCCGGCTTTCTAGCCACCGCCAACGCCCGCGTCACCACCGACAATTCACCTTACCCGCTCACCGGAGAGTGGGGCGATCCCTATCGTATCGAGCGCGTCTACAAATCGCTTGACGGTCGCGACAAACTGACTCCCGCCGATATGCTCACCACGCAGACCGATATCTACAGCGAAGTCGATCAGGAGATGGGCCACCGTTTCGCCTATGCGATTGATCACACTCCGGGCCCTGAAGGCAACGGCGACGAACGCATGCGCCAGGCCGCCGACCTCATGCGCAGTTGGGACGGCCGCCTCACGACCGACTCCGCGGCCGCATCGATCGTTACCCAAACTCGCGCCGCGCTCTGGCCGATGATTCTCGAACCCAAGCTCGGTAAGTTAGCCGCGGACTACCACTGGGGCGAGTCCGCATTTGCCGAGGAAGAAATCGTGATGCATGCCAAGCCCGCGTGGCTCCCGTCCGGCTACAACGACTGGAATGCGCTCCTCACCGCCGCGGTGCGCAAGGGAATGAGCGACGGAAGAGCGCCGGCCGATGTTTCGCACTGGGCGTATGGACGCTGGCACGTCGTCGACATCGAACACCCGTTCGCCTCGTTTCTCCCGCTCATTGGTCGCGTCGCCGGAACCGGCCCTCAGCCGCAAAGCGGCGATGGCACCACCGTCAAGCAGGTCGGCCGCGATTTTGGTCCCTCGCAGCGTTTCACCATGGATTGGAGCAACATCGACGGATCGACTGAAAATATCGTCCTCGGCGAGAGCAGCAATCCGCTCAGCCCTTACTTCCGCGACCAGTGGAATGACTGGTACAACGGCACCACTTTCGCGCTGCCGTTCACACCCGCCGCGGTCGCGGCACAAACCACGCACACGCTCCGCCTGCTCCCATGAAAAAACAGGGACCAGAGACCGCCGAGACAAAACTGCGGGTGCCCCCGGTCCCTCGCAATTGGGGACCGGGGATCCTCCTTGGGCCCGCCGTCATCCTCCTCGCCGGCGCCGTCGCCATGATCCCCGAACTCATCCGCGGCAGCTCCTGCGGCCACGACTTCAACGTTCATCTCGTCTCCTGGTTCGATTGCCTCAACGCCTGGCGCCACGGCATTCCTTATCCCCACTGGGCGCCCAGCGCGAACTACGGCGCAGGCGAACCGCGCTTCGTCTTTTATCCGCCGCTCACATGGATGCTGGGCGCAGCGCTCGGCGCTATCCTCCCATGGAACCTCGCGCCCATCGCGCTCACCTTCATCATCTTTGCCGCAACCGGACTCGCCACGCGCGCGTTAGCCCTCGAAGCTCTCGACGACGCCCCCGCCACGCTCGCCGGCTGCGTCTCCATCTTCTCCGGCTTCACGCTCTTCACTGGCTATGAACGCTGCGCCTTCCCTGAATTTGCCGGAGGATTTTGGCTCCCGCTCATCATTCTTTTCGTACTTCGCGATCGCCCAGTTCAAGCTGTCATCCTGAGCGGAGGTCGCAACAGCGACCGGAGTCGAAGGACCCGCTTTTCGGGACTCCTCCGTCGCGCATTCGACGGCTCCGCCGTGCCGCTAGCGATCGCTCTCGCCGGAGCCTGGCTTTCGAACCTTCCTCTGGGGGTCATCGCGGGCTATCTGCTCGTGGGCGTCGCGCTACTCTGGGCCATCGTCAACAAATCATGGGCGCCGCTCGTGCGCGCCGCCGTAGCAACTGTTCTCGGCCTTGGTCTCGCCGCCATCTACTGGGTTCCCGCAACCCTCCAGCGTCATTGGGTCGACATCAGCCAGGCCACCGAAGATCCCGGCTTTAACTTCGAGAACAACTGGCTCTTCTCGCACCACTCCAATCCGTTGCTCGCCTTGCACGACGTGATCCTGCGCCAGGTCTCCTGGATCGCTGTTTCCATGATCGCCGTGGCTCTCGTCTGTGCGACCGTCTGCTATTTCCGCAACTCCCTTCCAAAACCAGGAAAAACACTGGCCGCCATTCCCGTCGTCGTGTTCTTTCTTCTGTTTCCCATCTCGCGGCCCATCTGGCACACGCTGCCTGAAATGCCCTTTCTGCAGTACCCGTGGCGCACACTCGAAGCCGTTGAAGCGCCCATGGCGATCTTTTTCGTCGCCGCTATCTGGCCATCGCGCCCCAACGGCCGCGTCATCCGCGGCGTAATCCTGGCCGCCTGCGCCGCACTCTTCGTCGCCGCCACAATCTACGCTGGCACAAGGTTCTTCCAGGTTTGCTATCCCGAAGACACCGTCGCATCCATGCTGGTCAACTACCGCGCTGGAGCGGGCTTTGAAGGCATGTACGAGTACGCGCCGCCCAACACCGACATCAGCACGGTCCCAACTGGACTTCCCGACGCCTGCCTCGTGACCGACCCAGACATCGTTCTCGGCAAACCCGATCCCGACGACCCCGACGCGAACCCCGCGTGGGCTCCGGATCAAGAGACCTGCCAGGTCAACTTCACCTGGGCCGGCGGCGCTCAACTCAATCCCGAACACCGAATTCTTCGGAACACCATGCCTCACTCCGGCTTTCTCGTGCTCCATCTCGAGCGCTATCCGGCGTGGTCCATCCGGCTCAACGGCCAGCCCCTCGCCAACTTGCCGTCGCGCAATGACGGCCTCATCGCCGTGCCCGTACCGCCGGGCCCCTTCGACCTCACCATCGACTGGACCACGTCTCCCGGCGATCTTTCCGGACGCTGGATTTCCATCCTCAGCGCCTTGTTGCTTTTCGCCCTCTCGCTTTGTGAACACCGCCTCGCCCATTCTCGTCTAACATGATTGCAATGCCCGCAGACGTCAAATCGCTCATTCAGGAAGGCGCCGATCTCACCGACCAGGCGCTCGAAACGCTGATCCCCTCCGCGGACACAGTTCCAGTTTCGATCCACGGCGCCATGCGCCATTCCGTCTTTGCCGGAGGCAAGCGGCTGCGTCCGGTGCTGGCCATGCAGGCTTCGGTGGCAATAGCAGGCGCTCTTCCAAAAGGAATAGAAAATCTCGGCGCGGCCATTGAGATGCTCCACACTTATTCCCTCATCCACGACGATCTGCCCGCCCTCGACAACGACGACCTTCGTCGCGGCAAGCCCACCTGCCACGTCGTCTTCGGCGAAGCCATCGCCATTCTCACCGGCGACGCGCTCCAGACCCGCGCTTTCGAAGTGCTCTCGGGCCTTGAGTGTCCGCCCGCCGCAGCGATTCAAATCGTCGGCCTCGTCGCCCAGGCCGTCGGCACCGTTGACGGCATGATCGGCGGCCAGGTCCTAGACATCGAAAGCGAGCACCTCAAACCCACGCCCGAGCTTGTTGAAGCCATCCATCGCGCCAAAACCGGCGCCCTCATTCGCGTGAGCGTTGTTGCAGGCGGCGTTTATGCCGGAGCCACGGCCGACGACGTCGCGCGCCTCGACCGCTTCGGCCGCAAAGCTGGCCTCGCATTCCAGATTGTCGATGATGTTCTCGACATGACCGTCGACTCAGCGCAACTGGGCAAAACCGCAGGCAAAGACGCAGCCACTGAAAAAGCCACATGGCCAGCCGTCTACGGCGTTGACCAAAGCCTGCGCGACGCCTCGCAGCTCGTTGACGAAGCCTTCGCCGCCCTTGAGCCGTATGGCAGCCGCGCCTTCGGCCTCAAGGCCGTTGCCCGCTACCTGGTCGAGCGCAAGAACTAATTGACTCGCTCATGAATCGGCGTGCTTGGCCGCGGAGCCCGCAAGCGTACCCGCAAGATTGTCGCAGCGAAGATTGCTGAACCGCACGGCCTTGACAATCGCGCGCTCCTCGCGCCGTAGACGCAATGCAAGTTAGCCCCGCGCTTTAGCGTGGGGAGAGCTGCAATCCTTCTGAAATGGGAGTCCCGTAGGGACGGCGCTCAATTGTTAACCAATCTGCAAGCCGAAGTTACTGGCTCAGAACTCTGCGCAGCTTTTCGCTCTGGCTTGAGAGATCCTCGACGGCGGTCTGCGCCTTGCCCAGCATTCCCTGCAGATCTTCGAGGAATTCCGGAAGCCTGTCCCAGCACTTGCGCACCGCTTCCTGCTGATCGATCAGCGCAAGGGTGGCGCCGGAGAGCGCCGTCACAAGACCGAGGCGCCGCTGGCCGGTTACCAGCAGCACTCCGCTCGCGGCAAGGGTTGCGGCCGCGGCGTACCGGACCCAGTTTGTGGAGTCTGTTTCTTCGCCGCGCTTCTCAACTGCCGGCTCTTTCGTTCCCTGCGTTAGCGGCACAACAACCATGACCCCTCCTAGCGTTCCCGGCCGACTTCAATCTCAAGAAAACTCAAATGCCTTTTTGCAAGTATCGCTCTAAAACTGGCAGCGGGGCGACTTTACTCGCATTTCTCTCTCAAAAAAATGCGCCGCGCGCAACCAGGGTTGCTCAATCCAGGTCGATCTCGCGCAGCGGCTTGCCTTCTGGAGCGTCCTTCGCCTTGCGCATGGCCTCGGCAAACTTCTTCTCCAGAAGATCTTCCTTGTTCTTTTCGGCGTCCACGCTCTGCCTGAAGATGGATTCCGTGCGCTCACCGTGCTCGCGCATGGCCTTGGCCGCCGTCTCCAGGTCCTCGAACATCCGTTTGCGCGGCGCTGAAGTGTGGCTCACCAGCACTCCGGTTTCCGCATCGATCTTGAGCATTGCCCCGCAATCCGGGCATGCCACTTCAAACGATTTGTGTTCCTTCTCGCTCATTGCAACTCGTATTCTAAGCGCTCGCACCCGCTTTTGGCAGCAGTCCTGCGTTCCGCCGCGGAAAGGCGCCGCAAAATCCCCACTTGACTCCGCTACCCCCTCAAGCGAAAGATGAATGGGCTGGATACTCGCGCCGGCAATGTTGGCTGCAGGCAAAATCCGGTTGCAACCTCTCTCTTCAATTCAGGCCCAACCTTAGGAATGACTGAATGAAAACCCTCCGCACCAATCCGCTGCGCATCATCGCGCCTGCAATCGTTGCAATCCTCTGCCTGTTTCCCGCCGCCGGCCCCGTCCCCGCGCAATCGGCTCCGGCAACGGCGCCGGCTATCACACCGCTTCAAGTTGACCGCACCGATCCCGCAAGCAGCCGCATCGTCCCCGCCCACGCCAGGCTTGAGCGCATCGCCACCGGATTCACCTGGGTTGAAGGTCCCGTTTGGGTCAACAACAGCCTCTTCTTTGCAGACATTCCTTCCAACACCATTCGCCGCTGGACGCCCGGCAAAGGCGTGAGCATCTTCCTCGAGCCCAGCGGTTACAAGGGAGCTTCCCCTTATGGTGGCCGCGAGCCCGGGTCGAATGGAATGACTCTGGACGCGACGGGCCGCCTCACCGTTGCCGGCCACGCGCAGCGCGACATTTACAGATTCGAAGCGCTCAATCCTGAATCCGTCCAGACTGTACTCGCCGATCGTTACCAGGGCCTGCGCCTCAACAGCCCCAACGATCTTGTCTACCGTTCCGACGGATCCATTTACTTCACCGATCCGCCCTACGGCTTGCGCAAGCAGAACGATTCAGATCCGGAAAAAGATCTCCAGATCAACGGCGTCTATCGCATTCCGCCCGCGCCCGATCAAAAGCCCGGCGCGCCGCCCTCGCGGGGCGACCTGCAGCTTCTCATCTCCGACTTGCCGCGGCCGAACGGGATCGCTTTCTCACCCGGCGAGAAGTTCCTGTACGTCGATTCGACCGAGCCCAAGAAGATCTGGATGCGCTATCGCGTGCTCCCCGATGGCACGCTCGCCGACCCCACGCTCCTCTATGACGCGACTGCCGATCCGCTCCCCGGTGGACCCGACGGCATGAAGGTCGATGTCGAGGGAAACATCTACAGCGCCGGCCCCGGCGGCGTGGTGATTCTCTCGCCCGAAGGCAAGCACCTCGCCACCTTGCTCATCCCCGAGCGCGTGGCCAACCTAGCCTGGGGCGGGGCGGATCGCAAGACACTCTACATCTGCGCCTCGAGCAGCGTCTACCGCGTGAAGCTGTCGATCGCGGGAGAACCGATCACGCAGCCAAAGTCGCCCATCGCCCACTGAAGGGTCTGCGGTTGTCTTTCGCGATCTTCGTTAAGCACAATGAATGGGTGCCCCATCCTAGCTTTGCTAGGGTGGGATAGCACGAGCCCATCTGTCATCCTGAGGGAGTTCGTCCGCTACTGCGGACGAGCGGGTCGAAAGCCTGACCTGAGCGAGTTTGTCCTCGACAAACGAGTCGAATGGGGATCTGCGGTTGCTTTTCGCGCTTCCGCCCAGCACAAAAAATGGGTGCCCCAGGTCTGGGTTTTCAGACCTGGGATCGCACAACTCTTATCGTTGTCATCCTGAGGTCGCTGCGGCGACCGAAGGATCTGCGGTTGCTTTTCGCGATCTTCGTTACGCACAATGAATAGGTGCCCCGTCCAAGCTCCGCTTGGGCGAGATAGCACGACTCTTCTTGTTGTCATCCAGAGGAGCGTAGCGACGAAGGATCTGCGGCTGCGTTTCGCGATCCTTGTATGATGGACAACTGATCCGCGATGCAGGGAAAACTTCTCATGATCAGCCTTGAAGACGCCCGCTGGAAAGGCATGACCGGGGGATATAGGACCCCGTTCGATCCGCGCCCGTTGCTCAAGAGACTCGAGACTGACGTTGATACGAAAGAGGTCTGGCAACAACTATGGGACGAACTCCACCATCAAGGTGATGTTGGAGAAGCTTCGTTCGCGGCAGTCCCTTTCCTCGTACAGAGTTATAGCGAGGGAGGTGGGACTGCATGGAACACCTACGCAATCGTCGCGATCATTGAACTAGCTCGCAAAGAAGGAAAAAATCCTGACGTTCCGCAATGGATCGCAGACGACTATTTTCGGGCAATCCAGAAACTAGCCAAGATCGGTGCGAAGGAAGTATTGAAAGCCGAGGTTGGCGAAGACACGCGCGCGATGTTGAGCGTGATTGCGATCAAAATAGGCCTTCGAGCCCACGCGAGACTCCTCGTGAGCTACTCAGAAGAAGAGTTAGCCCAAATCGCCCCCCAGTTCGAAATTGCAACACAAGCTTCAACATTAGCTAGCTCCGCCGACCCTGCAAACTCGCCAGCAATCTTTCTCGCTCCTCACTGGCTACGCCCTACTGGCTGACGTCCACAAACTCCGTCTTCCCCTCGGGCGTCGCCGCCGTCTTCACGTTCACCACGTGATAAACCGCAGGCTCGCTGCCCACATTCCTGAAGCAATGCACCTGGTTTGACCCGTTGAAGATCACCGATCCCGGCCCCACGCGAATCCACTCGCCGTTCGAGAGCGTCTCGACCGTGCCCTGCCGCACAATGATCAGCTCCTCGTTCGGGTGCTTATGCGGCCGATGCGACGAGAGCCCCGGGTTCAGCGTCGTAATGTGAATCTCCAGGTTCTCGAGCGTCGCAGTCGGCGCGGAGCACACCGTCCGAACCGATCCGGTCGCGTTCGGCTTGTCCACCATCTTGTCCCAGTCGAACACCTTCGATCCCATAACAGGTTCAGCGGCGGAGGGCGTGGCGGCAAGTGTTGTGCCGGGGCTACTCTGCGCAAAAGCCAGCGCCTCGCCGGCAACAGCAGTGGCGGCCAGCGCCGCAAACAGTTCTCTACGATTCATTTCGGTATTCCTCTTTGAGTTCGATCGGAGCGGAGCCGTGCACAAGAAACGGCGCTCCTCGTTCGCTGTTACTTATAGTGGACCGAGCCGACGCGCGCAACTTCGCTACCCTTTGGCCACGCCCCTGCTTGCTAACCCTTCGTTCCCGTGTTCCGTTGTTCGCTGTTTTCTCTGTCAAGCCCCCGCTCCCGTCAATTCATCCCCACTTCATTCAATTCAAACGAAATATAAACTTTGCCAAGTTTGCAGATTATTTCGCGGATTTCGCTACGCTTGTAGTAGAGAACAAAAACAGGGCGTTTCCTCGTTTCGGGCTCAGGCAGGCGGCTCCCGGATGTCGGCCGGCAACGCTGGCATCGAGGGCTGCCCACGATTTTTTGGGGGGAGCGCACCCAACCGGTTGCGAACGCCGGAAGAATGAGCTCCTAAGCTGTTCATTCTAGATACTTTAGATATCTAACTTCAATGTTTTCAACGAGTTAGAACAAATGGTAAGAGGTATAAGTGGCTGAAAACAAACCTCTTAACCCCAAATTGGGAGGGGGGAGGGTCACTCGCTGACTTGCCTGCTCGCCGCTGCTAACTCGCTGACCCGCTGACTTGCTGACTCGCGAACTTGGCTCAGCTATTTCTGCGCCGTCTGCATCGGTTTCTGCGCGTTCGCGGCCGGCGGGTTCACTTGTGCGTTCAGGAAGTTGGCCAGGTCGTCCACGTCCTGCTGCGTGCCGACCATGGGCGGCATGAAGTGGTGATACGGTGAGTCGGGCTTGTACTCGTGCAGCATGGTGACGAAGCTCTCGATGTTGGCGCGGTCGCGGCCGGCGAGCAATTTGGCCAGCGGCCTGTAGCCGTTGAGCGTGTGGCATGCGCCGCACTCGCCGCGGAAGATGGCTTCGCCGCGCGAGTAGCTCGAGTCCGCGCCATTCCACACCCAGTTCGAGTGCGCCAGATAACCGTCGTGATCGATCTTGGCGGCATAGGGCACTCTCACGCCGTTCGAGTACATCCAGCGCCCGATGACGTAGGGCTTGCGCAACATTTCGCGCGAGTACTCGCCGGCGCCGGTGGCAACGAGCGCAAGTAGCAGGATCGCCACCGCGTGTGAAAGGTTGAAGTCGGCAGGGTTGCGGTATGCCAGGTAGTAGGCGGCGCCGATGATCGTCGCCGATGTCATGACGATCACGAGCGCCATGCGCGTGACGATCGAAAAGGTTCCGGTGCCCATGGTGTCAATGCCCAGCGTGAGCAGCGCGCGCTGCGTCTCGGGCACCATGATGAGGTACCAGATGAACAAGAACGGCATGGCCACGAACGAAGGAACAAGCCACTTGACGCTCCACTTGACGAGCGAAGACTTGAGCGCCGGCTTTTTGGCGCCGTCGATGCGGCTGGCGCTGATGAGCGCCCAGATGCCGGCGAGCGATGCGCAAACGCACACGCGCAGGAGCAAGCTTGGCCAATACGTTGGATTGAAAAACGCATTCCAGAACTTGCTCGCCTCGTGTCCCGTGCCCGCCACGTCAAGCCAGGTGTCGCCCGGTGTGAGCATGAAGGTGAGAATGCCGTTGATGATGATGAGCGTGCACACCGACGCGCCCGCGTACACCCAGCCGACGACCAGGTGCAGCTTCGCGTCGATTTTGTTCCAGGTGTAGTAGTAGACGGCGGCGGTGATGAGCTCGACCATGAAGAACACCCACTCGATGGCCCAGCCGAAGACGAAGTTGTGAATCAGCGTGCTGGTGGCTTCAGGATTGGTGAGCCCGATGGCGAACCAGATGCCTACGCCGGAGATGGTGCCGAACACGCCGGTAAGGATGAGGAAGAATCTGGAGTAGCCAGCGAGTTCGCCGAGCCAGTCGGCGCTGGCAATCGGGTCTTTCATGCGCAGAGCCTTTCGCTCGGCCAGCGGCAGAAAGAGCCCGCCGCCCACGGCAAACTGCGAAATCATGACGTGGAAGATGGCGATGATGCCAATCACCCAGCCCGACCCGAGATACGGAATGTCCCAAAACGGATAGTTCATTGTTGTCCCTCTAGCGAACAGCCCAGTAGCCAATGACCGTGGTTGCCAACAGCGCGAAGACTGCAAGCAATCCGAAATAGTGCGCAACGCGGGCGCGCCGACCAGATTCCTTACTCTTGTCGTAGAAGGGAATCAGGATCCAAAGCACAATCCCCAGCGTGAACAGAAGCAGTCCGGCGATCTCGCCCGCTTCGCCCGGCAGCACAGAGCCCAGCAGTTTGAGCATCTCGAATGGGCTCATGAAGTACCACTCGGGATGAATGCCCATGGGCGCGGGCGCGAGCGAGTCGTATGCCTTGCCCAGCGGCCACGGAAACACGGAAGCAAGAAGCGCCAGCACATTGAGCGAGATGATCCACATGGCGATGTCTTTGCGCAGAAAGTTGGGCATGAACGGCATGGACTTGCGCTCGGCCGCCGGCTTGGCTTCTTCGCTCTCAGGCACGGCATTGCCGTGGCGCTGCACCAGCCAAAGGTGAAATCCAAGCAAGGGGATGAACAACGCGGGAAGGACGACAACGTGAAGCGCGAAGAAGCGCTGCACAGTGAACTCGGTTACGTCGGGCCCGCCGCGCAGCATGTTGGCGATGGCAGACCCGATCCACGGGATGGCTACGGGAATCTCGAGGCCCACCTTGGTGGCGAAGTAGCTGAGCTCATCCATGGGGAGCAGGTAGCCCGAGAAGCCAAAGCATGCGGCCACGGCGAGAAGAGCCATGCCCGAAAGCCAGCCGAACTCGCGCGGCTTGCGATAGGCCTTCATGAAGAAGACCGAGAACATGTGCACCAGGATCGAGAACATCATGAGGTTGGCGGCCCACGCGTGCGCGGAGCGAATGAGCCAGCCGAAGTTCATGACGAACGCGATCTGCCGAACCGATTCAAACGCCTCGACGCCAGGACGGTAGTAGACCAGCAGCAGCACGCCGGTGAAGCACTGGAGGATAAAGAGGAACAGCGAGATGCCGCCCCAGTAGTACCAGAAGGATTGCGCGTGGACGGGAACCGTCTTCTTGCGCGCGAAGGCGGCCAGCTCGGAGATCCCCAGCCGCTCATCCATCCAGCCGTAAACGTTGGTCGCGATTGTCTTGGTCGTCATAATCGGGGTTCGCAGTTCTTAGTTCTTAGTTCGTGGTGCGTGTTTGCGTCGCAGATCAGGCTCGAGAAACCTCGACACCCGCATCGTTGACCGCGACTTTGAACAGCTTGAGCGGCTTGGGTGGAGGCCCGCTCACGTTGGCGCCGGTATACGGGTTGTACACTCCGCCGTGGCACGCGCAATGAATGCGATCGGCCTGCGGCTCGTACTGCACCGTGCAGCCAAGATGCGTGCAGACGGCGGTGAGCGCGACCCATTCGCCGCTCTGGTGATGAATGAGCATGGCGGGCGAGGGGCCAAACTTGAACATCAGCGCTGACCCTGCCGGTAGTTTCTGCGCGTCTTTAAGGGTCACCTCGGTGACGGCCGACGCGCTGAGCGCCATCTCGCTCGGCGAGGCCAGGTAACGGTAGACCGGGTAGGCCAGCGCCGCGGCGTAGCAAACGCCAGCTGCGCCCGCAGCCGCCAGAAACGCGCGCCGCGTCTTGACGTCGCCGTTTTCAGGATGTTCCGGAACAATCTTTTCTGAAATCGCCAAATTGCTCATAACCTATGCCGCGCCCTCCATGGTTTTTTGTGCACGCGCCACGACTGACACCAGCCAACCGACGACTCCCAGGCCAGCGACAAAGAGCACGAGGAACAATCCCACCACGCTCCAGTTGGTGACGATGACGCGATCCCACACGTCGTAGCCCTTGCTGAGCAGAGTTACATCGCGTACGCCATCGCGATAGACGGTGAACATGATTTCGACCAGCACAGCGGCGAGCACAGCAGCCCACGAGAGCCAGCCTGCGGCGATTTTGCCGAAGCCCGCGATGGCGCCAACCAAAACCGCTACGACGACCAGCGCGATCCAGCCGTAGCCCGCGAAGCCAGCAAACTTGTACGCGGGATACAAGGCGTGCCCGGCGAGGCCGGCTTTCACCACATCGGGCTGGACGCTTGAGGCCCAGAAACCTGCGGCGAGATAGACCAGCCCGAATCCGGCGGCCACTTTGCCGCCCAGGCCCGCGACATATTTCTTCTCTTCTGCGGTAAAGGTGCTGCGTCCGGCGAGGTAGACGAGCCACAACCCGCCGATCAGGAGTCCGCCTGCCATCATGAGCAGCCAGCGCGGCTCGAGCGTGGGATCGCCCGTGGGTAGGTATGTGCCCAGGGCCGAGGCTGAATACATTCCGCGCCAGGCTTCAGGTCTGAGCATCAGCGTCATATTGGTTGAGAGCATGCGTGCCACGCCCCCCGCGAGCAGCCACGCGATCAGGCCCACCCACCACGCCGATTGCCCCGCCTCAAGCCGCGCGGAGAATTTGTAAAGCAGCCAGTAGACCAGCATCAGCGTGGGAATAAGCGCGATCCAATAGACGCCGATCAGCACGCTGCTGGTGTAAAGCGCGCGCCCGTAGAGCACTTGCGCGAAAAGCAGCGGCGGCACGCCGAGGTTGATCACGAACGTCATGACCACCGTGAGGCGCCGCGCGAGCGCTCGCGCCGTGACGAGCGAATGTGCCGACTTGCCGAACAAGCTCAGCAAGATCGCGAGCAGCAGGCCGCCCAGAAGCATCTCCACAGCCACAAAGTGCAGCGACAGCGTGACGATGTGCAGCAGCTTGAGCAGCCACACCGGCGCCGGCAAAGGAATCGGGTCCACTGCGGGAAATGGATTCATAAGACTCTAATGGTTCCTTTCACTTTTCCACCAACGCTCCACGCTAAAGCAAAACATTCGTGGGCAAATGCGCAAGCCCGCGCCGGTTTTTCACGCCTGAGTGGGCAATCAGAAGTGGGGCGAAGCGAACGCGGCACATTTTGGACCATTCTTCTCCAAATTGAATTGGAAGAAGTCAAATTTAAAAGCCGCCGCGAACAGGGGTCTGTGATGGAAGGCACATCGGCGTGTGACGGTTTCAACTAGGCTCCCAATTTGACCGCACCGGTTTTCCGGTTATGAAAAACGCCGCCGATGCGTTCTTCGAACGCACGTGAGGCTGGTTCGGCAGGACAACGCAATGAAGCGAGCCAACTCGTCGATGCAACTTACGCGGGCCGCCGATTACGCTGTCCGCGTCATGATTCAGCTGGCGGCGCTGCCAAACCATGCGCGCGTCTCGCTTCCCTCGCTGGCACAGGCTACGGGCGCTCCGGAAAGCTTTCTATCGAAGGTGCTGCAGAGTCTGGCGCGTGGCGAATTCATTACTTCGCAACGCGGCCAATCGGGCGGATTCCTCATTACGCCGCGCGGCCGCCGGGCCTCAATGCTCGAAGTGATTGAAGCCATTGACGGCGCGATCTGCTTGAATGTCTGCCTGATGCACGGCCGGTCATGCCCGAGAAAAACGCGCTGCCCCGCGCATCCTGTTTGGGCCAGAGCGCAGCAGGCGATGTTGCAGGTTCTCTCCGGCTTCTCGATTGCCACCATGGCAGCCGAGGCATCGGCGAATAGGCCAGGCCGTTTGGCTTCTCGCGTCGATGCACTGTACTTGCCGGCAAAAGCTATCCGCAGATAGAGGCTGGAAGAGCCGCGCGTCCGATTTGCCAAGCGCGTGTGCGGGGTGTTTCAATCGACCTATTGAAACAGGGGTGCTCCACGTGATGTGGGGCTGAGAGATACCCTCGAACCCGATCCGGATAATACCGGCGTGGGAAGTTTTCTCCAACCGAGCGGCGTTCTCTTCACCTCCATTGCAGCTCAAGCTCCTTTGTTTCATGGGCACACTGAAACGAAGGGTCCGCATGCAAACAGCCGCATTGAACGCAGGCAAAACCTCATCGCTATCCATTAACGTTCAACTCGCGTGGGGATGCGTATTCCTTTTCCCCTGCTTCATGGCATCGCCGCTACTCGCACAATCCGCGCAATCGGGGCTGCAATCGCCGGCGGGTTCCTCTTCGGCGGCGAAAACGGGCACGCAAAACCATGCTCCGAATTCCGTTAACACTTCCCAGAATTCTAATTCCGCGCAGCAGAAACCCGCGCGTGTCACGACCACTGTCATCGTCCACGGCGAAGTGGAAGACAACTATCTGCCCGAGTCTGTTACCGCCGGAACCCTGACCAACATTTCGATCAAGGATGCGCCACTCGCGATTTCCGTGCTCACGCGCGATTTGCTCAACGATCAGGTTTCGCGGCTGCTCTCTGACGTGATTCAAAACGATGCCTCTGTCGGCGACGACTACGTGCCCGTGGGTTACTACGGCAACTATCAGATTCGCGGCTTTCCCATCGATCTGGCGACGGGGCTGGAAGTGAACGGCATGACTGTCGCCGGCGAACAGGATGTGCCGCTAGAAAACAAAGAGGCAGTCGAAATCCTTGAGGGCATTGCCACAGTGGAGAGCGGTGTGGCCTCTGCCGGGGGCCTGATCGATTACGTGACCAAGCGCCCGGCAATCATTAAGACGGCCGACATTGCTACCGATCACCGCGGGACGGCTTATGGCGCGCTCGATCTTGGGCACCTGTTTGGCAGTCGCAAGCAAGTGGGGGCGCGCATCAATCTGGCCGGAGAAAGAATCGTTCCGTACATGAATGACACCAACGGCTGGCGTGCGGTGGGCGCGGGCGCGGCCGACTGGAGGCTGAACCCGGCCACCATACTCAAAGGCGACTTCGAGTATCAGCACAAAACTGAACGTGACGGCAGCGGCTACCAACTGCTGGGCGGGACGGTATTGCCCGACATCAATCGCATCTACCGGTCAACCATGCTCGGCGATCAGGCATGGGGCCTGCCTGACACGTACGACACGTTCAACACCGATGCGCGCATCGATCACACCTTCTCGCCGTCGTGGGTTGGTTTCGCGGCAGCGAGCCTTAGTCACTCGCTCATCCAGGACAACGTGCTTTACGTTTACGGCTGTTACTACGAGGATGAGTGCAACGACGGGACTGCGCCGCCTAATTTCTTTGCGCCTGACGGAACCTATGACGTCTACGATTACCGCAATCCCAATGAACTACGGATCGACGCTGAGGCCGAAGCGATGGTCACGGGCCAGATTCACACGGGCTCGGTAACGCAAGACGTCACGGCGGGCGGGGTTCTCTTTCTGCGGACCGTGCATCAGCCCGGCTTTTACTCGACCGACAACCCCTATTCACCCGACGGTGTTGTGCAGGATGGAGCTGTGTACACCTACGTCGGATCCGACAACATCTACCAGCCCGTCGCATCGCTTCCGCCGCCCAGCGACCCGAATTCGCTCGAACCTACGTATGAATCCGCCGGCCCGCGACGACTTTGGCAAGACAGCCGCCAATCGTCAGGTGTGGTTCAGGATCGGATTCATCTTCCCAGCCGCATCCAACTCATCGCCGGCGCACGCTACGATTCGCTGCGCGATCACAACTACTCCGCGTACGCAAGTTGCAGCGATCCAACGGAGCTGAATCCCGCGACCGTGACGGAACCGGATGCCTGCGCGCCCGAGCCTCACGACAAGCCCGTGTGGCTGCCGCAATTCGCCGTCACATATAACCCTGCGAGGAACCTGACTCTCTATTCGAACTACGGCGTGATGTTGTCTCTCGGTCCGGAGGCGCCGTTCTGGAGCGACAACGGCAGCCAGTTTCTTGCGCCGTTTTTCTCGCGCCAGGTGGAGGTCGGCGCGAAGTACGAGCCGGGCCAGCGCATTCTGCTGACCACCGCGTTTTTTCACATGCATGCGCCGTTTTTTTATCCCAAGATGCTCGCGGGATCTGACACTTTCTGCCCCAACGGCAGCGCAGGCGATCAATGTTTCGAGCAGGAGGGACGCGAATCGCATAACGGCATCGAGCTCAGCGCCGAAGGCAAGGCCGCCAATTGGCTCCGTCTCAACGGCTCCGCCGCGGCCATGAACGCAATCTCGACTGACACGGGTACGACGGAGTATGACAATAAGCAGGTGATCAACGTGCCGCATTTGCACACCAGCCTGTTTGCCGATCTCACCCTGCCTCACCTGCGCAATCTTCACCTGATGCCCGGCTGGAGCTACACCTCACGCAAAGAGGCCACGCGCGACGACCAGGTGAGCGTGCCCAGCTACAACCTGTTCAACCTGGGCGCGCGGTATACACCGGGCGGCGAGCAAGGCCACGTTGCGATTCACATTTACGCCGACAACATCACGAATCGACGCTATTGGTCCGACACAGGCGCCAGTTACGGCGACACGTTTGTCTGGCTTGGGGCGCCGCCGACCGTGCGGCTCGATGCGCACTATACGTTCTAGACTGCCAGCTGTTAGCTTGTAGCTCTTGGCGTGCTGCCTGTGCCTTGGCTGATAGAGTGAGGGCGGCATCATACATAAACAGAATGAAACATAAAACGAATGGCTAGGAGCTAAACGCTGGCGACATTCATGGATCGATGACTTCGGCACCCAAATCTCACGGCATGGACGGCTCACTGGTGGAGCCCGACTGGAGTCCGCTCAGGCTGGATGAATTGCGCCCGGTCCTTGGGCAGTTCTCCCAGCTCGGCGAACCAACGCATATTCTCTCTGTGAGCCCCCGCCCATTTTCCGCGGCTGGTGTTGTGGCCACGCGGACCGGTCACGGAATGGAGCAGCGGGTTTTCATCAAAAGCCATCATCGCGCCGTGCGTGATCGCGAAGGCCTCCTCGAGGAGCATCGTTTTATTTCGCATCTTCGCGCGCATGTCGCGCTGGTGCCACGTGTCCACGTTTCCGTCGCTGGCGAAACGGCCATCGAGGCGGGCGACTGGACTTATGAGGTCCACGAAATTCCCCCAGGAATCGATCTTTACGAGGACGACCTCTCCTGGACGCCGTTTCGCAGCGCCGCCCACGCGCACTCCGCAGGCACGGTGCTCGCGTTGATGCATCGCGCCGCGCAGGATTTCAATGCGCCGCGCCGCAAGCCGCGCCCGCTCGTCGCCAGTTTCAGCATCTTCGCAACCGGCGATCCGGCCGCCGCAATGACCCGCTACCTCGCCGCTCGCCCCTCGCTCGCCCAACATAAAGCCGTCCACGCAAGCGCGGAGCAGGCTCTCGAACTTCTCGCCTCGTTTCACGCAGAGCTTGCTCCGCATCTGCACGCGCTGGCGCCGCTCTGGACCCACAACGACCTGCACGCCTCCAATCTATTCTGGAGCGACGCGGGCCCTATCGGCGACCGGAACGCGTATGCCACCGCCGCGATCGATTTCGGCCTAGCCGACCACACCAACGCCGTGCACGATATTGCTCACGCCATTGAGCGCAACATCATCGAATGGCTCACGCTGGTCAACGATCCTGCGCGCCCAGACGATGTGCCGATTCACCTCGATCATCTTGAGGCGCTCCTCGACGGCTACGAAACCATCCGCCCGCTGACTGCTGAAGAGTCTGCCTCCCTAGCTCCGATGACCGCCCTTTGCCACGCCGAGTTCGCACTCTCCGAGACCGATTACTTTCTCGGCGTTCTGCACTCAGAGGAGAAAGCGAAAATGGCATATGACGGATGGCTCGTCGGTCACGCTCGCTGGTTCCAAAGCGCCGCGGGTCGCAGGCTGCTCGACAGTCTTCGCCGACGTGTTGTCGCGCGAGCGGAAACGAAAGCGGCGCGGCGATGATCTCCACGGCCTCCGCGTTCTTAGCCGCTGTGAACGCATATATGGCCGCGCACGGATTAGAGCTCGCGGGCGCCCTCACTGCTGCCCTCGGAATCTGGCTGACCACGCGGCGTCTGCTCATCTGCTGGCCCATCACACTTGTTTCCATCTTCATCTATATGGTGGTTTTCTTTCACGCCGGGTTGTTCTCCGACGCTTTGCTGCAGGTGTTCTTTGTGGTCTTCACATTCTATGGCTGGTGGCACTGGTGGCGTGGCGTGCGCGAAGATGGCGAAGTACGGATCGCCGCGCTGCCTTTGCCCAATCTGTATATCGCTCTCATCCTCGGGGTTGCGGGGAGCTTCGCGCTGGGAACGCTGGCCAAGCGCCTTCACGCCGCGCTGCCGTACCTGGATGCCATGCTGATGAGCTATAGCCTTGTAGCCACATGGTGGCAGGCGCGCAAGCACATCGCGAACTGGTGGCTATGGATACTCGTGGATGCAATCTACGTTGGCGAGTATATCTACAAGGACCTGTGGGCAACGGCGATGCTCTACGCGGCCTTTGTGCCTCTTGCGGTACTTGGCCTGCGCGACTGGCGCCGCGCGGCAGACAGCGCTAAGACCGGTTCCTGAGTTATTACAGGCACTTCCGAAATGATGCAGTGTGGCTCTTTCTTGAGAGGAGGAGCCACTTGAGTGCAAATGTTTCGAGACATGGAACTCAGGAACCGGTGTAGTTTGCCGTTTGCACTACATTCTTGAGCGGCTCACCGTTCATATAGCGCTGCAGCTCATCGGCAACGGTGCGCAGCGCGCGCGGCGCAAACTGCGGAGTCGATCCACCGATATGCGGCGTGAGTAGCAGATTCGGGCAGCTCCACAACGGATGGCCTTCAGGCAATGGCTCGGGTTCGGTGACGTCGAGCGCGGCGCGAATGCGCCCGGAGTTGAGCGCATTGACGAGAGCATCTGTATCTACAATCGGCCCGCGCGCGGAATTCACAAGCAGTGCGCCCTGGTGAAGCAAACCGAGCTGCCGCTCGCCGATCAGGCCGCGCGACTCGGCCGTTGCTGGAAGGATCAAGATCGCGACGTCCGCACGCGGCAGGAGGGTGTCCAGTTCGCTTACCGCGTGCACTTCGGGCGCCGAGCGAGCCGTTCGCGCCACGCGAATCAGTTCGACGGCAAACGGTTGCAGCATGCGCTCGATCTCCTTGCCGATGGCCCCATAACCAACCAGTAGCACAGTCTTACCCGTCAGCTCCTCCGCGAGCACGGGCGGATAGACGGTTTGCGTGTCGCCGGTGATTTGGGCGTAGTGTGCGCTGGCTTCGAACCGGCGCTTCCAAACGCCCGACCGCTGAATGTCGAGATACAAGGGGAAGTACTTCAACGTGGTCAGGATTGCCGATAATGTCCACTCGGCTGTTGAGATATTGTGCGCGCCATGCGCATTGCAAATGGTTACGTGCGGGCCCACAATCTCAGGGATCCACTCCGTTCCAGCCATCATGGCCAGAACCAGCTTTACGCCCCGCAACCGAGGCCAAGCGCGTATCGCCTTGGTCGAATAGGGGTCGGGGATCCAGACGTCGACGGCGACGTCGTGGTCCATTTTGTCAGATACCGGGATCAGATCAATCCCGTTGGGAAAGTCGCGGAACAGCTCAGCGGGTAAAGTGGCTGGGTATCCAACTCGCAGCATGTGGTCTGTTGCGCGCGACGGGCGCGCGCTCCTCGAGTCCATCCTATCGCAGCAGTTACGCCGACTCGTTCAGGGTGGCATTCGGGGTTGACCCTCGCTGAGCCAGGACGCGAAACTGTGCGGGGATGTGCGCGACAAACTATCCTTGAGGGGATAAGAGCTCAGGTCCGGATCGCATCGATGCGTTTGAAAGCCAAGAAAACGTGGTCGCAGCACCAGCTTTCTGCCAAGCTGCGCGTGGAATGCGCAGACCCGGGGCTGCTGACCTTTGAGCGGCGGCGCATCTTGATCGACGCCGCGAAAACTGCGCTCGCGGCAGCGCTGTGCTGGTGGCTGGCGCTGCGCTTCGGCCTGCATGACGGGTACTGGGGCTCAATCAGCGCCATCATCGTTTTGCAATCGAATGTGGGCGCCACGGTGACCGCTTCGCGCGACCGCCTACTGGGAACTTTCATGGGAGCTGCGTTCGGTTTCGCATGTTCCGTGTTCGGTGCGCCGCCGTGGAATTACATTCTCGCGCTGTTGATGGCGATCATTGTCTGCGGCCTGCTCAGTCTTCGCAACAGCTCGCGCCTGGCCGCAGTCACCATCACCATCATCATGCTCGTCTCCAAATCCGGCCCGCGCTGGGAGCTGGCACTCGACCGCGTAGGCGAAGTGCTGCTGGGAATCGTGGTTGCACTCGCGGTCACCACGCTTGTCTTTCCGGATCGCGCGCGGCTGTGGCTACGCGACGGCCTGGCACAGGAGTTCCTTCTGCTCGGCAGCATCTTCGAGGCGATTCTCGAGGGATTTCGCGGCGCGCCGTCGCAAAATCTTCCCGCCCTGCGCGACGATGCACTGGCGTTGCTGCGCGGCAACAGCCAACTGCTGGAGGCCGCACGCAACGAGCCAAGCGGCCCGGGCTGGCGCGAGGGTCTAAGCATGTTGTCACAGTTTGGACGCTCGCTTTATGACGCGCTTGTGGCGCTGGAGATTGCAGTGAAAGACAGCCACGAGGACAGATTTGCCCAGCAACTGGAGCCTGCGCTCTCGCACCTGGCGGCCAATATTCGAACGGACTTTAACTACCTGGGAAGTTGCATTCACAAGTGGAGCTTCAGCGTGCCGGCGGAAGGAATCAATCTGGAACAGGATATCGCCGACCTCGAAGCTCGGATGGATGAGGTCCGCCATACCGGCGTCACCTTCGAGCAGGCCGAGATTCTCCGCGCCTACGCCGTCCAACTGCACTTAAAGCAGATTGCGCGCCTGCTCCGCGCTACGCGCGTTGAAACGAGCAGGGCCGTGGGCGATTCGAAACAAGCTGTTGATTCGATGTGAGGTGAGTCGGGAGACAGGCCTGCTGTTCGCGTCGATTCTTCGGTGCGACGGGTGGGATAGGCGGCAGCGACTAGACGGCCAGCAACTCCGTGTAGACAGCCATTCCAACAACTGAATCGGCGCCAAGTGCATCGAGCGCGTCTACTTCCTGCTGGCTGCGAATGCCGCCGGCCACGATGAGCTGCCGCTTGGTCAATATGCGCAAGCGCGCCGCAGTGTCGATGGGAAAGCCCTGCAAGGTTCCTTCTGTATCAACGTGCGTGTAGAGAAATGCTGAAACGTAGGGTTCGAGCTGAGGGATCGCGTCGTCGGGCGTGAGCGCGACCTGCGCCTTCCAGCCCTTCACGGCGATGCGCCCGTTTTTCGTGTCGATGCCGGCGACGATCCGGTCCGCACCGATGGACGCTGCGAGGTTATCGGCAAAGGTTGTGTCGACAGAGCCTTCGGCGGAGAAGAGCGCTGAGCCGATGATGACGCGCTTGGCGCCAGCGTCCAGAACTTGCCGTGCTCGGTCGATCGTGTGGATTCCTCCGCCGGCTTGAACCGGCAGCCGCTTCGCAATTTGCTCGACGAGCGCGGAGTTGTCGCCCTTGCGCATTGCGGCGTCCAGGTCGATGAGCTGAACTAATGGGAACTTTGAAAACTTGTTGATCCAATATTCAAAATCGTCAAAGGCGAGGCGCAGCTTTTCGCCTTGCACAAGCTGAACAATGCGCCCGCCCATCAGGTCGATCGAAGGAATCAACATGGCAGCCTCACTGGAACGCCCGCGTGCGCGAGTTCTTCTTTGAGTGAGCGTGAAGTGGAAACACCGAAATGAAAGATGCTGGCCGCGAGGGCTGCGTCGGCTTTGCCGCGGCCGAACACATCGGCGAAGTGCGCCACGGTTCCGGCGCCGCCTGAGGCGATCACGGGAATGCCGACGGCCTCGCTCACTGCCGCGGTCAGCTCGCAGTCAAAGCCGGCGCGGGTTCCGTCGGAGTCCATCGATGTGAGCAGAATTTCGCCGGCGCCACGCTGCTCGGCTTCGCGCGCCCACTCAACAACCGTGCGGCCAATGGGGCGCCTGCCTCCTTGCACGAATACTTGCGCGTCGCGAACTGGATCGGCGGCACCGGGATCGCGGCGCGCGTCGATGGCGACGACAACAGCCTGCGCACCAAAGCTCGCGCCAATGGTGGTGATGAGCGCGGGGTCGGCCAGCGCAGCAGAGTTGATGCTCACCTTGTCAGCACCAGCCTCGAAGACGTGCTCGGCGTCGCGCGCAGATTTGATGCCGCCGCCGACGCAAAACGGCACGAAGAGTTCCCGCGCCGTACGCCGCACGGTATCGAGCAGTGTCTGGCGGCCTTCGTGCGTGGCTGTAATGTCAAGCAGGACGATCTCATCGGCACCTTCGCGTGCATGCCGCGCGGCCTGCGTCGCTGGATCGCCCGCGTCAACGAGGTCGACAAACTGCACGCCCTTGACCACACGGCCGGCGTGCACGTCGAGGCAGGCGATGATGCGTTTGGTCAGCATATCTACTTCTTCACCACGTGGCGGGCGACGAGATCATTGAGTTCGGCGCGTTGAGCAGGATCTAACACACGCATGGGAAAGAAGAAGTATCCTTTCCGCATGTAGAAGATCGCTATACGGTCATCAGAGTCGAAACTGACAATGCGATCCCAGGAAAGGGGTTGTTTCATTTCGTCGCCAGGCTTAGCTTTGATCCCACCCTCATCGATATCGAAAGCTAGTCCATTGCCCATTTTCGCGGACATAAAACTAAATGATTTGCGCGTTGTGTAGTATTCCCAGAAAGACGGAAAGAGCAAGACCGCAAAGAGCACAATCGCTCCAATGATCGAAGGTTTGTGTCCGCAGATTCGCTCCGCATGAATCGACCATGCAATGAGCCAGAGACCAATCGGCAGAGTGCACCACAAGACAAGGAAACGAGCGAAACGGAGGAGCGGTTTTCTTTTTCGATAAAGTCTTCCGGCTGCTTTGTAATCATCGATCGTAATCGTGAATTCACATTTCATCCGGGAAGCTCCAGAAAATTGCGCAGGATTTTGAGGCCGGTGTCGCCGGATTTCTCCGGGTGAAACTGGACGCCCATCACATTGCCAAGTTCGACGGCTGCGGCGAAGGGCTCAATGTAGCGGGTGACGGCCGCAGTATCGTTTGTGACAGGGCCCTTGAATGAGTGCGTGAAGTAGACGAACTCACCGGGCTCGACACCGGCGAGCAACTTGGAGCCCAAGCGAACTTCGAGGGAGTTCCAGCCGACGTGCGGAACTTTTTCGGTGCTTTCGGAAAAGCGAGTGCATGATTCCGGAAAATGTCCGAGGCCGGGCTGTTGCGGCGCTTCGGTTGATCCAGCGTAAAGCCATTGCATGCCCACGCAGATGCCGAGGAATGGGATGCCGCGCGTGATGGCCGAGCGAATTGAGCCGGTGAGGCCTGTTGCGTCGAGGCGTTCAGTGGCCGCGAAATGACCCACACCCGGCAGCACGACGCGCTCGGCCGACTCAACCAGCGACAAATCGCCGTCGGTCACGACCGTTTCCGCGCCAAGATGCCGGAGTGTCTTGAGCACCGAGGTCAGGTTGCCGGCTTTGTAGTCGATGACGGTGACGCGCATGTCTTTGGTCTCAGGGGCTAAAGCCCCAGGTCATTTCAGGTCTTCATACGGCACGACTGAAGTCGTGCCCTGATACAAAACATCTCCTAAAGCATCGTTACAGCAGGCCCTTTGTCGAGGGCAGCATCTTGCCGAGTTGCTTGTCACGCGAGCAGGCCACGCGCAGCGCACGCGCGAATGCCTTGAAGATGGCTTCGATCTTGTGGTGATTCGAGCGGCCGTACATGGTTTTGACGTGAACGTTAGCCCGCGCGCCACGTGCAAAGCCTTCAAAAAAGTCTGTCACCAGCTCGGTTTGCAGATCACCAACCAGGCGCGTCCGCACTTTTGTGTCGACGGCGAAGGCGGCGCGCCCGCTGAGGTCCACGGCCGCGATGGCGAGCGTCTCGTCCATCGGCATTACGAAGTAGCCTGCGCGCAGAATGCCGCGTTTGTCGCCGAGCGCTTTGTTGAAGGCCTCGCCGAGCGCGATACCCACGTCTTCTACTGTGTGGTGCTGATCGACGTCCAGGTCGCCTTTGCAGGCAAGATCGAGGTCAAATGCACCGTGGCGCGTGAACAGTTCCAGCATGTGATCGAAGAAACGGATGCCGGTCGTGATTTCGTATTGCCCCTGGCCCTCGATGGCGAGCTCTATCTCAATCCGCGTTTCGTTCGTGTTGCGCGCGACTGTCGCATGTCGTCTCTTTGCATTCGTGCTTTCCCGGGTCTCTGAGTCGAGACCCGGGGCACCCGGCTTTTTGGGGCTCTTCTTCGTCTTCATCGATTCTTGTCCTCCGTCCGCAGCGTGGCCATCGCGTTGTTGAGCGCCATAACCGCCTGCCGCATCTGCGCGCGCGTTCCGATGGTGGTTCGCACGCGGCCATCGCATCCGGGATCGCTGGAGCGGTCGCGGACAAGAACGCCGGCGCCGCGCATCAGACGCACAAACTCCGCGTGCTTCGGGCCAATCTCGACCAATACAAAATTCGTATGGCTCGGCCAGCGGCGCAAATTGACCGCGTCGAGCGCTGCTTCAAACTCCGCGCGCGCCGCGAGGACTTCGCCGACATACCAATCGAGGTAGGCAGTATCTTCGAGCGCGGGCTGCAGGCAGGCCAGTGCCAGCGAGTTCACGCTATAGGGCGAGAGCACGCGGCGAACCCAGCGCATGAGATCGGCAGGTCCAGCCAAGAGGCCCAAGCGCAGGCCGGCAAGCCCGTAGGCCTTCGAAAACGTCCTTGCGACCACGAGATTCGGCAACGTTCCGACGAGGTCCACCACCGTCTCGCCGAAGAAATGAAAATACGCTTCGTCCACGAGCAGAACAGCTTGCGGTGCGCGGCGAGCAAGTTCCAGCAGTTGCTCACGCGTCGCCACCGAACCCGATGGGCTGTTGGGATTGGCAATCGCAATCACCTTCGTCCGGGCCGTGATGGCCGCGATCAACCGCTCGAAGGGGAACTTGAGATCATCGCCGGCCTGGACCGCGGCGACTCGCGCGTCTGTTGCGGAAGCGTACACCTCATACATGGTGTACGTGGGCACGGGAAGCAAGAGCTCGTCGCCGGCTTCGAGAAATGTTTCAAAGAGCACATGAATCGCTTCGTCGACTCCGTTGGTCAGCGCTACCTGGTCAGCACGCAATCCGAGATGCGCGGCCACGATTGCCTCTACCGGTTCGCGCTCGGGATAGCGTGCGAGCGCACCGGCTGAGATCTGCGCCAGCGTTTCGCGCACACGCGGCGAGCATTCAAGCGTGTTCTCGTTGAAGTCGAGCCGCATGGCGTCGCGGCTGCCGAGCGGAGGATGGTACTCCTTCATCTGCTGCACGCGAGCGCGCGGGGCAGGAGTTACTGTCGCGGTTGCATTAGCCACGTCTCTTCCTCCTTCGGCGGCCCCTGTCGCCGAGCCGCACGCGAATCGCTTCGGCGTGGCCTGCGAGCCCTTCGGCTTCGGCCAGCAGCGCAGCTTTCGGTCCCAACTTCGCAACGCCCTGCGCCGCGTACTGCTGCACGGTAATGAGCTTGACGAAGTCGTTGACGCTCAAGCCGCCGCGCACCCGAGCCATGCCGCCGGTGGGCAGCGTGTGGTTCGGGCCGGAGATGTAGTCGCCCATGGGCTGAGCAGACCAGCGGCCGACGAAAACCGAGCCTGCATTCTGAACCCACTTAAGATCGCTCGCTGCATCGACGGTCAAGTGTTCCGGCGCAAGACGATTTGTGATTGCGCGCGCCTCGACGACAGAGCTGGCAAAAATTACCAGGCCGTTGCGCTGGAGAGCCTCGCGCGCAACGGGATTGTTGCGACTGCGAAGCTTTGTTTCGGCGATAACGGCTTTGGTAAGATCTTCGCGGGTGGTGACGAAGATCGCAAGAGCTTCAGGATCGTGCTCCGCCTGCGCGACGAGGTCGCTGGCAATATCGGCCGGGTTGCCGCGCTCGCTGGTGACCACAATCTCCGTTGGCCCCGCGAGCATGTCGATGGAGCAATCAAAAGCAACGAAACGCTTGGCGGCGGTGACGTAGAGATTACCGGGCCCGACAATCTTATCCACGCGCGGCAGGCGCGCAGTGCCGTAGGCCAAGGCTGCGACGGCGTGCGCGCCGCCCAGCCGATAGAACTCGTTGATTCCGAGCAAGTGCGCCGCGGCTAGCGTTTCTGGCGCGGGCCTTGGCGAGACCACAACGATGCGCTTTACACCCGCGACCTGCGCGGGAATCACTGTCATGAGGAGCGTGGAAGGCAGAGGATGGCGGCCGCTGGGCACGTAGCAACCAACAGACTCGAGCGGGCGCACAAGTTGACCGGTCATCAAGCCGCTCGTAGGGGTTGTGTTCCACGACATCGGCATTTGCTGCGTGGCAAAATTGCGAATCTGATTTGCGGCAGTGGCCAGCGCGTTGCGGAGCGCGGGATTTAGTGCCTTCCACGCCGAAGCCATTTCTTCTCGCGTGACGCGCAGAGCATTCGGGCCGGAGAGCCCGTCAAACTTCTTCGCGTAGCCGAGCAACGCGCGATCGCCACGCTTTCGAACGTCGGCGACGATGCTCTCGACCGTTGGCAATACCGCGTCAAGGGCCGCGCCGCCGCGTTGTTCAAGGGCAGCGAGTGTCTTCGCCGACTCGCGTGCGTTTCGTCCTGTGGTTCGAATCAGTTTCACTTTTCCCTCAGGGGCTAAAGCCCACCGATTATTGCAGCACTTTCGGCACGACTAAAGTCGTGCCCTGATACAAAGCTTCGTCTTCTGGCACGCGTTTTGGCCTGTGGTCCGGATCAGCTTCATCTTTCCCGCGCCCTTGGTTCCCTTTCTCTATGCACGTTGAGACTCTTTCTTCAGCCCAACGACCATGCCTCATCTGAGCTTCTGTGCGCCGAGTTTAGCAACCCAATCAATGACCTTCTTCTTGAGTAACTCATCGACTTCGAGGGGATGCAGGTCTTTCTCGAGGCGGTCCAGAATCTCGTATTGAAACGCCGGCTCTCCGTGTGCATTCCATTCTTCCTGCAAGGCCGGATCGAGGTTGAGACCATTGCGCAAAGTGAACCAGCAGCGGTTCCGGGTGGCTTCAAGATTCTTCGTCGCGCCCACCCAAACATGTCCCGTTGCCGTGCAGCGCAAGGCGTAGATTCCCACGTCCGGCTTCTGCTCCTTGAATCGCCGTATGATCTCTTTCCGTGATTCACTGGTCGGCATACGTTGTCCCTTTTCTTATCCTGGCCGGATTGGATTCCGGATGGTCTCAACTCATAACACAACTTTGTTCAGCGGATACTCCACGATTCCCGTCGCGCGTGCCGCCTTGAGCCGCGGAATGACGTCGCGCGCCACGCGCTCTTCGAGAATGGTATTCACTGCAACCCACTCCGAATCGCTCAACTGCGAGATGGTCGGCGAATTCAACGCCGGCAGTACGGCCAGCACAGCATCGAGGTCGCCGCGCTTGACGTTGAGCATCAGCCCGATTTGCGCCTGTGCGTCAATTGCGCCACGCAACATAAGCGCAATCTGATCGATCTTTTGCCGTTTGCCCGGGTCGGCCAACGCAGCCTTGCTGGCGATCAGGTGCGTCTCGCTCTCCATCACAGTGTCAATGATCTTGAGGTGATTGGCCTTCAGCGAGCTGCCCGTCTCCGTGACTTCAACAATCGCGTCGGCCAGCATGGGCGGCTTGACTTCGGTGGCGCCCCAACTGAACTCCACCTTCACGTTCACACCCTTGGCGGCAAAGTAGCGCTTGGTCACTTCGACAAGTTCGGTGGCGATGATCTTGCCGGCCAGGTCCTCGGCTTTCTCAAAGCCGCTGGCCTCCGGGACGGCCAGGACCCAGCGCACCTTGCGCCGGCTTTGCTTGGCGTAGGTCAGAGTGGTCACGCTGGCGACGTCCAAGCCGCTCTCGACAACCCAGTCGATGCCCGTGAGTCCCGCATCGAGCACGCCGTGGTCCACGTAGCGCGCCATCTCCTGCGCGCGAATCAGCATGCACTCGATATCGACATCGTCGACGGAAGGAAAATAGGAGCGGCCGTCGGCGTAGATGTTCCAGCCCGCGCGTTTGAAGAGCGCGATGGTCGCATCCTGCAGGCTGCCTTTGGGAATTCCGAGTCGAAGCTTACTATCCACGAGTCACCTCCGCGCCGATCGCGATTGGCCGGGTAAAACAGCTCACCGTGCCTTCGTGGCAGACCAGGCCGTCACCTTCTACTTCAACGCGAAACAGCAACGTGTCGTTATCGCAATCAGTCGAAGCCGAAATCACGCGCAGGCGGTTGCCGCTGGTTTCGCCCTTCATCCACAGTTTCTCGCGAGTGCGGCTCCAGAAAGTCACAAAGCCCGACTCCTGCGTTTTGGCATAGCTGGCCGGGTTCAAAAAGCCCAGCATTAGCACTTCGCCTGTGCGCGCATCTTGCACGATCCCGGGCACCAAACCGCCCATCTTGTCGAAATCAATCTGTTCCACGGTTTCATCCTTTGGTTTAGATTTTCTGGGTCCAAACACGAAAAAACCCACCAGCGTCATTCGCCGGCGGGCTTCTGGTGATTCTTTTCGATCTCTCTGGCCGATTAGATCAGGCCATGGAAGTCCGCCGGCATGGTTGTCCCATGATGATGGTGGTGGCCGTGATGGCGGAAGCTCTGCATCTGTCTTCAAAGGTACGGGAAGGCCCTTTTAGTGTCAAATGGTTTGTTAATCCGGATACGGAAATCCGGAAAGGAGAATCCTTGCCATGCGTGCGCCCGATCTATCACCAAAGCCGCTCGCCTTTACCGTCGAGCGCGTGATGAAGGTGTCTCTCGATGTGCTCTTCTGCGCTTGGACGGAGCAGTTTGATCGCTGGTTTGCCGCGCCTGGCTCGGTCGAGGAGTCGAAGAAACGGCACGAGGACGCGTGGCCTCACGTGCGGGTGAACCTGAAGAAATGCATGGTGGGCACAGCGTGCGCAGCCGCGGATTGACTTTGCCCGACGCAAACGCTCCCCGTTCCGCACCGAAGCTACTTCGCCGCATCACTCCGCACGTGAAGCAGTTCGCCAACGCGCTGGTAGATTCGATTGCGCAGATCGAATCGCGCTGAAGCAGGCGCAACATACCGAATTTGGAGCTCGATCCCGGAACTAGAAGGCCTGAAGTTCACCGCCGGCGCGGCGCTGAATCGGCTCAATCCAGCAGCGCGCGTTCCGTGTTTCCATTCCTGCTCGGCCAGGCGCGAGTTATCCTTCGTTTCCTCTGCCACGGCCTTTTGGACATTTTCCATTAAGGAATCTACGTCCGCGCCCTCCGGTACATTCACTTCGATCTCGTCCCACATCCATTGGCCGAACGTGGAGAAGTTGAAGTACTGACCCCTGATCGCAAAGCCGTTCATGAACGAAATGCGGCGTCCGGTCGGAAGTCCCTGATCGGCGAGGCCGCCGGTTTCGATCAAGGTCGTGGCCATCAGCCCGATCTCCGTTACTTCGCCGCCAACTCCGTTGATCTCAACCCAGTCACCAACATGAATGCCGTTCTTGCCCACGAGCACGAACCAGCCCAGAAACGCAAGGATATAGTCCTGAAGTGCGATGGTGAGCGCCGCTGTGGCAAGGCCGAGAATGGTCGGTGTCTCTTTTGGCGAGCCGAAGATGGCAAGCAGGACGAGCACAATGCCCAGCACTTGAATACTGAGCCCAAGAATGCTGTGCAAGGTCCCCATCTGCCTGTGGTCGACTCCGGGCCGGGCCATCAATCGCCGCACCAAAGCCTCGCTTAGAAGCATCCCCATCAGGATGAAAAGAATGAGAATGAGAGATTGAAGAATCAGGTGCAGCACGATCTGGTGCTGGAGCTTCACTTGGGCGGACCACTTGGCGTAGGTAATCGCAAGCTGCTGTTCGGTCTGGATTCGGTCGTCGTCGATACTCAGGATCTGACTGACGATGCTGCGATTCTTAAGGTGGGCCAGCTGAGACGCGCGATCCGGCCCCTCGCCCGTCGCGATAGCCGCGTTGGCCTTGGCCTCGTCGGCGTTGTGCTCGGCGGTCAGGCTGCGAACATCGTTTTGGGCCTCCTGGAGCGCCTGCTCGATCAACCCTTGGCGCTGAATCTCTTTGAACCAGGCGTGCAGCCGCGCCGCGAGAGTACTTTCCTGCCCAGCCGAAAGCACCGCAATTTGTCCGCTGCTCGCGGCCTGGCTGTCGTACTCATGCATCGATGCTTCATGAGCGGCTAATTCGTCCTGGATCTGTGCGCTGTGATCGCCCGATGCGCGCTCGAATTCGTGTTCGGCATCGCTCAGCTCGTCATTGTCGAGCCCCAACTGTGCCTTGGCCATTTCGAGGTCGTCGCTTTCCGAGCTTTCCGAGCTGTCCTGTGCGACGATCTTCGCCCCTGCCGTCAAGCTATCGACGAGTGCCTGGTCCTGCTTTGTAAGCTGCTTGAGCTGTGCGACCTTTTGCGAGAGCGCCAGTGCATCTCCCGTGAGCGTGCTGCGCTGCGTTTCCAGGCGCGCCTGGCGCAGAGCGGCGGCAAAAGCCTGATCCACTTCATGGTCTGCCAGGCGTTCGGCCTCACGTGCGTACTCAATCTCCTCAGCGGAAACCGCCAGCGGCGCCAGAGCCTGAGCGGTCTGCCACGGATGCAAATCCACGGGTGACGATTCACCGGCTGAGCCCGACGCCCCGCCCTTGCCGTGCAGAACGTCCATTGCGCCGCGCGTCGTCCAGAAAAACACGACACATACGGCGAGCAGAGCCAGCAGGGTGATAAACAGCGCAAGTCTGGTCTTGTCGAGAAGCCGCGCGCCCGGCGAGCCGCCGGAAGGAGAAACGGCGGGGGAAGTTGCCATGAACCTATTCTTACAGGTCGGCGGCCTTACCGGAGAATACGCTGCTTCAAGAACCTTGACTGCACCATCTTGCCGGGAATGAATTGAAAGCCGAAAATGAATTCGTGCCGGCACCAACCAAATGCAACGCTCTTGCCATTGCTGCCCTCGTCCTTTCCATGACCTTGATTGGGTCGGCTGCTTCAGCCAACCCGCAGCCCACCATCATGCAATCTGCACCCAGGCCAAAGGCGATTCCGCCGCCCGAGGCGCGCGTCGATATTAACCATGCCAGCGTGGATGAACTGCTCAAAGTTCCCGGGATGACACGAAGTTGGGCTGGGCGCATCGTGCGCTTCCGGCCCTATCGAAGCAAGCAGGACCTGGTCGAGCACGGGGTGCTGCCCAGCGATGTGTACGACCGCATCAAGGATTATGTGATTGCGCATCGCGGCGAGCCATAAGCTTCTGAGCGCCCGAACACATACGACGCAAATCAGGGCCTCGAGTCGCGACCTGTGGGCCCGTGCGAACGATCCACAAACATTCTCATGCGCAATGCCTTGCGGCCATTACACTGATCTCTATCAGGAGGGACTCCTCATGCAAACCAGGATTCTGGGCACCACCATGCCGGTGCTTGAAGTGCTGCTCGACCCGAACGAGAGCGTATTTTCGGAGAGCGGCGAGCTCTCGTGGATGACCGCATCCATCCAGATGACGACGCATACGCAGGCGGGCGGTGGCGGCGGGTTTTTCGGCGTGATCAAGCGCGTGGCCGGCGGCGGAAGCATCTTCATGACCGAATACCGCGCCATTCAGTACCAGGGATCTGTCTCGTTCGCCACGAGGGTGCCGGGGCATATTGTGCCCTTGCAGCTTGGACAGGGGCCGGAGTACATGGTGCACCGGCACGGGTTTTTATGCGCCACGCCCCAGGTGACGATCGGTGTTGGATTCCAGCAGTCGCTGGGGGCGGGGATCTTCGGCGGCAACGGATTCCTGCTGCAGAAGGTGGGCGGGGTGGGCACGGCGTGGATTGAGTTGTCGGGTGAGCTGATCCAGAAGGATCTTGCACCCGGCGAGATCCTGTTTGTGCATCCCGGCCACGTGGGCGCGTTCCAATCGTCGGTCGGATTCCAGATCACCACGGTTCCGGGGATCAAGAACATGATCTTCGGCGGCGACGGCATCTTTCTGGCGCGAATGGTGGGTCCGGGCACGATCTGGCTGCAAACACTGCCCATCTCGAGGCTGGCGATGCAGATCTACGAGTATCTGCCACATCCCGAGGCGGCGCAGACGCCGGCAGCGGGTGTGCTGGGCGGAATCGTCGGCGGGCTCATCAGTGGACAGTGAATGAGTGAAGAAGTGCATGCTGGACAGTGAACCGTCGTCGGTGAGCATCACACCGTTGTGTAAGGATCGGTGAGCATGAATCAAGCCGCGGAGACGAAGCAAGCCGCGCAGAACAAGCACAACGTTCGCGGACACATCCTGTTCTTCTTTGCCGTGGCGCTGGCTCTCTACGTGGCGTGGCTGATGCGCGGCACGCTGGCGCTGCTTTATGTCTCCGCCCTGTTTGCTGTGGTGCTGTCGCCGATTGTGCGGGCCACGTCGCGGGTGCACATTGGCCGCTGGAAGCCGTTTCACGGGTCGATAGCCATCCTGATCCTGCTGCTGGCCGTGGCGGGCGCACTCGCGGCTTTTGGATTTTTCGCTTTGCCGCCGGTCATCAACGATCTGCAGTCGCTCACCGGCGAATTGCCCGCACGGCTGCCGGGAATTCTGGACAAGATCAAAGCGGTTCCCTATGCCGATCGGATCAATGCAGACGATGTGATCGCGTGGATGCAGCGCGGGCTAAGCGGCGGGGCAGCGTATCTTCTGTTTTCGTTCAAGGCGTGGGCCGGGGCGCTGGTTACGGTGATTGCCGGATTCGTACTCACGCTCTACTTCATTCTTGAGGGTGACACAGCGTATCGCTGGTTTCTTTCGTTCTTGCCAGAGCATCCGCGGGAACGGCTGGACCATACGCTGAGGCGCGCAGCCGGCCGCATGGAGAAGTGGCTGGTGGGCCAACTGAGCCTGATGCTGATTCTGGGCACCCTGAGCACTATCGTTTACCTTTCGCTGGGCGTGCGCTACGCCTATGTGCTGGGCGTTCTGACGGGCCTGCTGAACCTGATCCCTGTTCTGGGCGCCGTGGTTTCTCTTGTGCTGGCCGCGCTGGTGGCGGCCCTCGACAGCTGGGGCCGCGTGCTGGGCGTGGTGATCTTCTTCGCTGTTTATCTGCAGATCGAAAACACCTGGCTGACTCCGCGCATCATGAGGAGCCGGGTTGAGCTGCCGGCGCTGGCGATTTTTGTGGCGCTGCTGCTCGGCTCTGCGATCGGCGGCATTGCCGGGGCGATGGTGGCGATTCCGACGGCGGTGCTGGTGAGCGTGCTGGTGGACGAGTACCTGGTGCATAAGCCAACGGAGTGAGCCGCGTCAGCGGAGCTAGCGGGGTTACCGGCGCTAGCAGAGCTAGCAGGATGACTGTCAGCCAATGGCATACTGGGACCTATACCCCCCCATCTGTTTTTATGGTTAAGTGGTGTTGAATGAATGACTTGTACCCTTGATCATTTGCTCTAACCCACGGTTGATGCTCGGGCTAAAGCCCGCGCTCATTGAGCTGCGCTCGCGGCACGGCCGAAGCCGTGCCCTGACACAAGGCCTGTTGATTCGGGTTCGTGCTATCCCGCCCAAGCGGAGCTTGGACGGGGCACCCATTTTTTGTGGTGGGTTGAAGGCGGGTGGACCCGAGTTCGTGCAACCCATTCTGCTTGATGCAAGGGCCAAAACCTAGAAATAACTTGCAACGCTTGCGGCATGAGTGAACTCATGCCCTGATACAAGACCTGTTAAGTTTGGGTTCGTGCTATCCCCGGTCCCCAAATGCAGGGGACCGGGGGCACCCGTCATTCCGGCGGGATGTGATGTATATCACTGCCTGCAGACCTCGCCGGTCCGCATACTTGGTGACCGTACTCAGGAGTCTGCCCGTGAATCGTTTCTGTCCGCGGATGTTCGGTTTTACCTTGTTCGTTTTTCTCTTTTCGGCTGTTGCCGTCCAACCTTCAATGGCTCAGCAGGAACAAGCCACTCATGTGATGCATCGGCTGATTCCGGCCGGGGATACCTGCGCCACCTGCCACAAGGCGGTGTCTGACCAATGGAAAGCCAGCCCGCACGCCGCCAACGGTGTGGAATGCACCGTGTGCCATGGCGAGACAACAGCAAAGGACTTCGCGGGCAAGCCGGGATTAAGCACATGCGAGGCCTGTCACGCCGATCAGGTCGCGCAACTCAAGTCCGATACCTTCATGAATGGCAAGACGTGCGTAAGCTGTCATCAGGCGCACGCCTTTGTGGAGCATAAGAAGACGCCCGCAGTGGACAAGTAATAAAAATTTCCGGGCGCGGCATTCTCGAACTGCCGGCCGGCGGATCCGCGCTTCGCGAGACGGTTACCAGGGCTCAAAGCAGTCGTAGTTGCGCTGACTGCGAATCCTTCCGTCTTCGAACTGGAAAAACATGGCGGAATGGGCGCGCATCTGAGAACCGATAGGCAGATTTCCAAAGGCGACAGCCAAGGTACCCGTCCAAATCACTTCTATCGATAGCTTGTCGCCGTCAGCGACGGAACTCGTGATCTCGTAGGTTTGACTCGACAGCAGCTTTCGACCCTTCTCAAAAGCTTCGGCCACTTTCGAGACTTCTGACTTGATGCCATTGGGGTAGATCCGATTGGGAAGCTGTTCGACGACAGCATCGGGAGAGAACAGATCGATGATGGAGGCGAAATCGCCGCTCTCAATCGACCTCAAGTAGCGCTCAACTTTTTCCAAATTCGAAAGCGGATTCATCAGTCGGGAGTATAAACGCTTGCGGCTCCCACCCTAAAACTCCCCGCTGCGCGTGGAGTTTTAGGATGGGGCACCCATTCATTGCGCCAATGAGGTTAGCGCGAGCGGGTATTGGCAAGTGCCCGCAGGATAGTGCGCGTGTTCCTGGTCATGACCTGGCGAAGGTACATGGCAATGGCGAACAGCAGGACGAGAAAAAAGAGGTCGACGCGAAGAAGCGAATGCAAGAGCCCGCCAAGATTCTCCGGCGGGAAAAGATGCATGTGCATCCAGACAAACGCGACGATGGCCAGAATGGCGAGCACGGCAACGATGATGCGGGAGGTGCGTTCGGACTTGTCGGCGTCTGCAAGGGCTCGCTGGACGAAGGCGAGTTCCGCGTTGGTGTTTTCGGGGCTCGGTTGCTGGTTATCAGGGCTCATGCTGGTTTCCTTTCGAAGGTTAGGTGTTTGCGAAGGGTAGAGACTCCGTAGTTGAGGCGAGACTTGGCGGTACCGATAGGAATCTCAAGGATGGCGGCGGTTTCTTCAAGCGAGAGGCCGTGCTGGTAGCGGAGAAGGAGGACGGCTCGGCTGGCGGGCGAGACGCGATCGAGGAGGGCGAGGAAGGCTTCGTCGGGCGGCTCACCGAGAGAGAGGTCGAGTGTGGCGAGCGATTCAGGCCGGGCAGCGTCGAGGGGCTCCCAGCGGCGGGCGCGTTTGAGTTGAGAGAAGGCAATGCGCGAGGCGATGCGGAAGGTCCATGGGCGGAAGACGGAGGGCTCGCGAAGGAACGGAAGCTTGCGGAAGATCTGGAGCGCGGTCTCCTGAAGGATGTCGTCAGCGAGGGCGGCGCCGACGAGACGGGTGATATAGCGGCGCAACGGCGCATGAATTTCATGGAGGAGCTGCTCCAGGGCGGCCCGGTCGCCGGATTGGGCAAGAAGGACGAGGAGGGTTTGGCCGGGCGTGGAAAGCTCCTTCGTTTGCATGCTTGAGAGAGAGGCTGGGTCGGGAAAAGGTTCGGTTCTTCGAGATAAATAATCCAATGGGCGCGCGAAAGCAAGCGCCTGGGTCTGGCCGCATGTGCGGATTGCGCCGGCGGCCGCAGAGAGAGAGCGGCGAAGGGGGCTAAAGCCCCGGCGTAATTGTTGCGACATCTACGGCATGGCTAAAGCCAAGCCCTGATACCTGTTGACTTGGGTTCGTGCGATCCCAGGTGCCTCCGCCACAGCGGACGAGGCAACTGGGGCACCCATGTTCTCAGGTTGGCGGGATCTGACTCAATAAAAGTGAGGGCCAGCTAGGCAGGGGAGCGCATGGTGCCGAGGGCGGTGGTGAGGTCTTTGGCGAGGGATTGCTGGGCGTCGGGCGAGAGTTTTTCTTCGTGGCTGGTGAGGTAGAAGACGTCGATGGCTGTTTCGCCTTCAGTATCGATGAGCGCGACCTTGATGTTGCATTGGTGGGCGCCGAAGGTGAGAGCGATCTGGCGAAGAAGGCCGGGCATATCCTGCGCGACGACTTGCAAAAGAGTGGCGTGCGACGAGGACTCGGAGTCGAACTCGAGCTTGGTGACGACGTCGAGCTTGTAGTTGCCGGGCTGGTTCAAATGACGGCGCGCTTTGAGCAACTGCTCAACGGAAACCTTTTGCGCGACGACTTCATGGACGTTCGCGAGGAAGCGGTCTTTCTCAGTGGGGTTGAGCTCGAGGGTGCGGAAGATGTCAGTGAATTGGAAGCTATCGACGATGACGCCGGCATCGTTGGAGTAGGCGCCGGCGCGGACGATGTTCATGCCCCACGCGGCGAGGACGCCTGCCATATCGGCAAAGAGGCGGGTGCGATCGCGGGTGATGACGGTGAGGTCGTAAAGCTGGCGGCTGGGGCGCAGATCGAGCTGGACGTTGTCCTTGTCGAGATTGAGCGCCATTTGGAAGTGATTGCGAATCTGCTCGGGCAGGCGGGTTTGCAGATAGCGCTGCGGAAGGCCTTCGAGGAACTGCTTGAGCGCGTCGTGCTGTGGCTGGGGAACCATGGAGCGGATGCGGTTGAGGAGGGTGGGATCGATGGCGGCGTGATAGCGTGCCTCGTCGACCGAGCGGTCCATGAAATTTGACGTGGACATGTAGAACTGCCAAAGGTTCTCGGCCTTCCACGGAGTGAGCGCGTCGGGGTTGACGGCCTTGATATCGGCGAATGTCATGAGCGTGAGCATCTTGAGCAGCTGCGGGCTGCCGATTTTGTCGGCGAAGCCGCGCACGTTGTCGAGGTCGAAGATGTCGCGGCGCATGGCCTGCGACATATCGAGATGCAGACGAATGAGCTTGAGGACGGCGTCGCGCTCCTCGGCGTCGAAGTCGAGGCGGGCGAGAAAGCTGTCGGCCAGCTCGACGCTTTGCTGCGCATGCTCGCCGGTGCGGCGGCCCTTGCCGGTGTCGTGCAGGAGCAGGGCGAGGAAGAAGAGGTCCATTCTGTCGATTTCAGGGAGCAGTTGCGCGAGACGCTGCTCGTGCTCGTTGGCGGGAGTGCGCAGGGCATGGACATTGTCGATGACGAGGAAGGTGTGCTCATCGACGGTGTAGCGGTGGTAGCTGTCGCGGATGACGAGCGCATCAATGCCGTGAAACTCGGGGATGAGCATCTCGAGAACGCCGAGCGCGTGCATAGTGCGGAGGGCGTGGGCTGCATGGGGGCCGAGAAGCACTTCGCGCAGAGCGTTCCAGAGATAAGGACCTTCAGGGATGGAGATGGCGAGAACGGGAAGCGCGTCGGTGATCCGGTCTTCAGCTGCCTGGGAAAGCGTGTAGCCGTGCGTGGCCATGAGCGAGAAGATGCGCAGGATGGCAGCGGTGTCATTGAATTGCGCGCCTGGCTGAATATCGATGCGGCCCTGGTCGAGGAGGAAGTCGGTGCCTGCGATGGGCGAGCGGCGGCGGCGGAACTGGCGATAAAAGCTGACCGGGGCGGGCAGGTGCTCCATGAGGAGCGCGGCGCGGCGATAGACGACACGGGCGTGCCGGTAGTAGGTGCGCATCCAGTAGCTGGGGTCGGCGGTGCCGCGGGTTTCAAGGCCGATGGAGCGGGCGGCGGCTTCGTCCTGCGATTGCCAATCGAGCGTGTTGTCGTCGCGGCCGTGGCGGAAGTGGAGGAAACATCGGGCGGCGGCGAGAAAGTCGAAGGCGGCTTCGGCATCGCCGCGGGCGCTTTGAAAGACGCCGCCGCGCTGGCGAGGCCACTCCTTGGTGGCCTTGAGATGAAAGAGGATGGCGAACCAGACGGCGAGCGAGTAGTCGCGCAGGCCGCCGGGACAATCTTTCAGGTTGGGCTCGAGATGGAAGATGGTGTTGCCGTATTTAGCGTGGCGGGCACGGGCAATTTCGCCGAGCTTTTGCGCGATGGAGTTCCACTCGCTGAGGACGAGGCCAGGAAAGACAACCTGGTGAAGCTGCTGGTAAAGAGGAAACTGGCCGGCGAGGAAGCGGCGATCGAGAGTGGCGAGCGTGAATTCAAGATTGTCTGGCTCGAAGCGGCCGGATTCCTTGACGGTGCGGGAGCTAGGGCTGGCGCGAAGGCCGATATCCCACATCCCCTGAATGATGGCGCGAACGGCTTCGCGGGATTGTTCTTCGGTTTTATCATCGGCGAAGGCGAAGAGGACGTCGACGTCGGAGTAAGGGAAGAGATCTTTGCGCCCGTAACCGCCCAGGGCCAGCAGAGAGGTGTTTTGAGGCGGAAGGCCGGCAAAGGCGCGACGCCACATTTCAATGAGGATACGGTCGACGACGGCGGATCGGCGGCGGATGGCGGCCGTGCCGTCGCCGGTGCGCTCACAGGTCTGGCGGACAAGCGCCATCTCCTTGAGATACTGCTCCCGAAGATCGTCGACCGCTAAAACGACTGGGTTCATAAGAAATTGTTTGCTGGCCTGCCGAAGCAAGAAGGAATTGTTACAAGAATAAGCGATAAATGCCGGGAGGTGGGGGATTTGGTGGGACAGAGATTCATCTATCAGCCTTTAGCCATTAGCTTTTAGCTTTTTCGTGCCGAGTTGGCCGCGATGTGAACACGCGCAATTTTGAGGCGCCGTTGGCGGCGGATGAGGCGCGAAGCGGCCGTCCTCAACCGTCGATTCATGACACGCGGGGTCGTGACCACTGTCACGAAGGGTATCTCGCGCACAGACCTAGACTTCAGGCACGATGGCGGCACTCTCTCTTTCGGCGAGCGCCTGGGAAGCGCTTGTGCTGGGACTCGCGACGGGGCCGGTTTGCCTGGCAACGTGCGGGCCGGTGGTAGTGCCGTGGATGATGGTTCAGCCGCGGGGAATGTGGTTGCATAGCCGGCAGCTGTTTTTGTTTCTTGCGGCGCGTCTGGCCGGATACATGGTGTTCGCGGCGGCGGTGTGGATGGTGGGGTCGTCGATTCCGCGGGAATGGATCGGGCGCACCTGGTTGATGGGCGGGATTGAGGTGCTGCTGGCGGCTGGACTGGTGGTTTATGCAGTGGGCTGGCCGCACCGAAAATGCGCGGCGGCGAACCCCGCCTACGCTCAAGCTTCGGCGCGGCATGGGGAAGCGGGCGAGCTGGTGCGGATTGGCGAGGGGCCGCGACCCATCCGGTCGGGAGCGCTTGCGCTGGGATTCTTGACGGGAATCAATCTGTGTCCGCCATTCCTTGTGGCGGGAGTGCGTGCGGCGCAGCTTGAGCATTTATCAGCGGCGCTGCTTTTCTTTGTGTGCTTCTTCGCCGGCACAGCAGTGTGGTTCTTGCCATTTCTTTCCATGGGCTTAGTCCATCGCACACCAGCGGCGGTCACCATTGCACGGATGGTGGCGGTCATGCTGGCGTGCTGGTATGGATTTACCGGAGTCTCCATCCTGATTGAGAGGACGATTTATGGCTAGCGATACTTCGACTCTTCGGTCCTCGACTCTTCAGCGACCAGCGGCGTTTCGCAGCGTCGGCCGATCGATTTTGCTGACGCTGCCTATCGCGCTGTGGGCCTTGCTGATGTTCACGCCGTCGCTCCGGAATGCGGGCCGCGACGAGCACATCGGCGCGCTGGTAGTGATCGTCTTCATGACCGGCCTTTTCTTCCTGATGATGAGGACAGGGGAGACCTATCGCTGGCGGAGGATATTCTTTGTCGCGCTTGGCTTTCTGTTCCCGGTGGGCTTCATTGCTGCCTTACTCGCCGAGCGAGGGAGCATGAGCATTCCCATCAGCCGGATGGTCTCGGGCGACACGCCGTTTTGTTTCATGGTGACGCCATCGATTATTTTGCCGGCGGCATTCGCGAAGACGATTATTTTCCCGGGCTCGATTGTGTCCAGCGGCAGCCATCCCCACTCCATTGCGCCGATGATCGGGATCTGGCTCGCGATGACTTTGGTTCTGGGCAAGGCGTGGTGCAGTTATGCGTGTTTTTTCGGAGGCATCGAGGAGGGCTTTGCGGCGTTTGCGAAACGGCCCAGGCTGCACCGGCTTGTGGTTCGGTATGGACCGGTTTTGCGGCTGATTCCCTGGGCCATTCTGGTCTTCGTGGTGCTGGTTTCGGCGGCGATCTTTGAGCCGGTTTACTGCATGTGGCTGTGCCCGTTCAAAGCGGTCACCGAGTTTCCGGCAGTGCGTAACGTTGAGACGGCGATCCAGATGGGGATTTTCGTTGCGCTGTTTGTTGGGCTGGTGGTTGTGCTTCCGTTGCTGACGATGAAGCGCACGCAGTGCGGATTCTTCTGCCCTTTCGGCGCGTTTCAGTCGATCTTCAACAAGATCAATTTGTTTGAGATTCGATTCGACCGCGCAAAGTGCGTCGATTGCACGCTTTGCCAGACCAGTTGCCCGACCGTGGCGCTCTCGAAGGAGTCGATCGCCGAGGGAAAGACGCTGCTGAACTGCATGAAGTGCGGGGCCTGCGTGGACGCTTGCAAGAAGGACGCGGCGGTGTGGCACCTGAAAGGGACCGCGGTTGCGGTGAAACCGGAACGTGCACGGCTGTTGTTTCTGTATGGCGCGTGGGCGATGGCCACGATGTTCGGCGGCAGCATTCTGGCCAATTCGGTCGCGACGATGATGCATTGGCTGCCTGGGAAGTGAAGGAGCGGAGACTGAGGACGTGTCATCCCACCCTACGCTAGAAAAGTGCGAAGGATGGGGCAACCCCATTTATGGGACATGAAGGAGGACCGTATGCGCGCGCGCATTCTTTCGATTCTGGCTTACACGGGCGCGGGGTTCACGCTGCTCGTCGCGGCCTGCGTTCCGTTTGTGCTGATGGGCGTTTTCAGCAATGAGGTGGCCCATGCGGGGCTGCACATTGACGCCGTGTACACCGGCGGCGCGGTTGCGCGCACGATCCAGCGGAACGGCTACCGGATTGTTGTTTACCAGCCGGTGCAGCCGCGAATGCTCGAGCGCATTGAGCCTTTTGTGCAGATTGTGTTTGAGCCGGCGGATGCGCTACCCGCGCAAGTAAATGACGAGATCGATCTCGATGGCGACGGCCGGCCCGATGTGCGCGTGAGCTTCAGTGTGCCTGCCGATGCGGATGCGAAGATGCGCGGGGACGTGACGGCGCTGAATGGAAAGTGCGTCTCGCTCGCCAATGTAAGCGACCAGTCGTTTTCGCGGATGGTTGTGCGAAGCGGGAACAAGATCGTGGTGCGCGTGCCGGTGAGGTGAGGGGTCAGGTTTCAGGAGTCAGGGAACGGCGAGTCAGCAGGTCGGCGAGTTAGCGGGTCAGCGAGTTCGCGCATCGGCGTACCTGCCTCCACTACGGATCGAGATCCGGGGCACACGACATCCCAGGAAAAGCAACCACAGGTCCTTCGACTCCCTCGCGCTTCGCGCTTGGTCGCTCAGGATGACAGAGTTGAGGTGAGCGGTCGGCTATCGCGGGAAGGGCACGAACTTGTCGGCGCAGGAGGCTGGTTCGCCTTCGGCGGGAGTTCCCTTGACTGTGGAGTCGTTCTTCGTCGCGTCAGGGTTGGCCGAATTTGGGCTGGTCGAATTTGGGCTGGCCGAATCGGGGGCGGGTAATTGCAGGTTCGTGGCGCCGGGGCCGAGGGCCAGGTCGGCGTGATTCAACTGGTAGGTATACGAAGACTGATCGACAATCTGGACGCCGTCGAGCGTGGCCGCGATGCGGTGGGTTGGGTCGTAGCCATTGAAGGTGATCTTGCCGCCGCCCGAGACGCGAACATTGTGCAGCGTGATGCCGCGCATGGTGGGAGGCGAGTCGCCCTGCAGCGGACCGTTTGCGGTGTATGCCGTGTCCAACGTGATGGGATTGGGCGAGTTACGGATGCAGATGTCGTCGTAGACGACGTCCTGTGTAAGTCCGCCGCGCGAGCCGTTGGACTTGATGCGGATGCCGTTATCGGGGCCGTCGAGTGAAAGATCGAAGACACGGATCTTGCTGACGCCGCCGTTGGTCTCGCTTCCGATGGACATGCCATGGCCCCAGTAGAAGTGGTCATGGCTGATGGTGATGTTGGTTGCGCCACCGGGACCGCCGCCGCTTTGGCCACCTTTGATAGCGACGTTATCGTCGCCGGTGCGAATGTAACTGTGGGTGATGGTGATGTTCCTGGCGCCGTTGCCGGGGTCAACGCCATCAGTGTTGCGAGCGAGGCGCTGCGGCGTGTCGATCTTGAGCCCCCAAACGGTGAAGCCGTCAGCGTGGTTGAAGACGACGTGAAAGTTGGGCGAGTTTTTCAGGGTGATGCGATAAAGCGTGAAGTTGTCGGATTCGTTGGCGACGATGAGGCGCGGAACCTGTTGACCGCCGCCGGCGCGCGCCTGCTCGGCCAGATCCCACCAGGAATACTCGGAGCCAAGCATTTTTTCTCCGCCCCGGCCGTCGATGACGCCGTCGCCCATAACGCCGGAGTTGGGCGCGTGGTCGACGGAGATCAGAGGCTTGCAGTCGCTCGGGCCTGGGGTATGGCTGACGATGCCGCAGCTGCCGGGTGAAACGGCGAAGGCGGCTGGGTCGCGCGAAGCGAAGAGCGTAACGCCTGGGCCGACGATGAGGGTGACGTCAGGTTTCAATGCCAGCGGGCCGCTGAGGAATGCGTTGCTGGTCTCGTCGACGCGGAGCATCACGGCGCGGCCGCGGCCGCACTTGTCGATGGCTTTCTGGATGCGGGCGGTGTCGAGCTTTTGCTCATCGGCGGAGGCGAGAGAATTGCCGACGGCAGAAAGCTGCGCGTCCACGGTGGTGCAAAGCTGCGGGAAGAATGGCTCAATCACATGGCGCGTATCTTGCGCGGGCAGGAGGCCGGATGCGGCGAGTACGAAGGCAAGCAAAATTTGGGGACGAGAGATCATCAATTTCGCATTCACGATCGATCGCAGGTTCTCGGGCTTGGGAGTCGGCAACTTCGCTGAGAGCCGCAATCGAAAAAGGCAATCGCAGATCCCCGTTCGAATTCGATCGCTTCGCGATCTCCGCTCAGGGCAGGCTTTCGACTCCGATTGTTCGCCGCGGCGAACGATCTACGCTCAGGATGACATCCGCACCCCTAAAGCGCGTTTTCGCCGCGTTCGTCGTTGCGGATGCGGATGGCTTCATCGAGGCGGCTAACGAAGATTTTGCCGTCGCCGATGCGGCCGGTGCGGGCGGCGCCGATAATCGCCTGAATCGCTTTTTCCTTCAAGTCGTCGTGAATCACCATTTCGATCTTGACCTTGGGCAGAAGATCGACGGTATATTCGCGGCCGCGATAAAACTCGGTGTGGCCCTTCTGGCGGCCGTGGCCGCGGGCTTCGAGGATGGTCATGCCTTCAATGCCCGCTTCAAGCAGCGCATCTTTCACGGCATCGAGCTTTGAGGGTTGCAGAACAGCTTCAATCTTGAGCATACAAAAAAATGCCTCGTTCGATAGCGTAACAGGCGGGGCGGACTCTTGGGCTACCGTCTCGTGTAAAAAAGCTTCCAGCTTCTAGCTGCTAGCCCCTAGCTGCGAAGTGCGAGAACGAAACGAATCGGTCAGGCACGACGAACTCGAAGCCGAACGACCGGCAGCTATGTATTGAAATCGTACCCTTCTTCGCCGTGCTGGGAAAGATCGAGCCCCGCCATCTCATGCTCGGGAGCTACGCGCAGGCCCATGGTCTTGTCGACGACAAAGAGCAGAACCAGCGTGCCCACGATGGAGATGCCCCATGCGATGCCAACACCGGCAAGTTGATTGAGAATCTGGCTCCAATGGCCGTCAATGGCGCCAGTCGGCACGCCAGCGCCGAAGATCGGGTTGATGACGCTCGCGGCAAAGATACCGGTGAGAATGGCACCAAGAGTGCCGCCGGCGCCGTGAACGCCGAAAGCGTCGAGTGAATCGTCGTAGCCGAAGCGGGACTTGACCTGGAAGACCATGAGGGAGCAGAAGAAGCCGGCCGCCAGGCCGATCAACAGCGCGGACATGGGCTGGACGAAACCCGAAGCCGGCGTGATGGCGACCAGGCCGGCGACCGCGCCTGAGATTGCGCCCAGCGCCGTGGGCTTGCCGTTGTGAAACCACTCGAAGATGGTCCAGCCGATGGCGGCGGTGGCGGTGGCAAAGTGGGTGTTGACGAAGGCGCTGGTGGCGAGCGGGCCAGCGCCCAAGGCGCTGCCAGCATTGAAGCCGAACCAGCCCACCCACAGCAGGCATGCGCCGATGAAGCTGAGCACGAGCGAGTGCGGAGGCATGGCCGTTTGCGGATAGCCGAGACGCTTGCCGAGATAGAGCGCGCAAACCAGAGCCGAGACGCCGCTGGTGATGTGAACGACCGTTCCGCCGGCGAAATCGAGCGAGGGAATGTGGCCGCCAGCCGCGTTGAGCAGGCCGCCTACGCCCCAAACCATGTGGGCCATTGGGCAGTACACGAGGAGCGACCAGAGCGAGAGAAACAGGGCCATCGAGCTGAACTTCATACGCTCAGCAAACGCGCCGGTGATCAGGGCCGGCGTGATGATGGCGAACATGAGCTGGTAGATCATGTAGGTCTGCTCGGGAATGGTGGCGGCATAGTCCATGTTCGGGCTGAGCGAGACACCGCGGAGGAAGGCGTGCTCGAAGCCCCCGATAAACATGTTGCCGTGGCCGAAGGCGAGAGAGTAGCCGACAATCGCCCAGAGAACCGTGACCAGGCCCATCATGGCGAAGCTCTGCATCATGGTGCCGAGGATATTTTTCCTGCGCACGAGGCCGCCGTAGAAGAGCGCCAGTCCGGGACCGGTCATGAGGAGAACGAGAGCGGCCGAGGTGAGCATCCACGCATTATCTCCAGCAGATTGAGCGCTCTGAACCGCCTGCTGCAGGGCGATGATCTGAGCCTGAGTGGCGGGAGCCTGGGGGTTGGAAATTGCCGGGGCCACAGCCATCGCGAGATGGCCAGGAAGCAGGAAGAGGAACAGTAGCTTCAAAAAGCGAGAGGACATGAGATCTTCCGTTTCGAATTCTCGAGTTTGGCGAAGGACTGTTGGTGCTGAACAGCTGGCTATGGAGGGCCTAACCGACGGTGCAGGATTCAAGGAGACGACAGCCGAAAGAGGCGCCGACCAGAATCATAGCGAAGGTCACTTTGGACTTTCGTATCATTTTCGTAAAGAAGGCGAAATAACGCAAGTTTCTGCGAATTGCTTGTCAGTGTGCAGGAATTGCTTGGGCGGCTTAGTTGGCGTTATGTCAAGGAAACCTAGTAGTAGAATCGCTCGAATGGGAAAGCGTGGGAAGCGAAGGGAAGCAGAAGCCCGTAAGGCTAAGAAAGCCGTCAAAGGCGTGCAACTGCCACAAGAAAGCGGGCGACCAATAATCCAAAAACAGACCCAACGCCACCCGCTACTCCGCACTGCTGGTCGAAAAACCGTTGGCGTGTGGTCAGCGATTGTAACGGGCGTCGGGCTCCTCGGCGTGTTGATTTTGAGGCCAGATATTTCAATTGAGCCATATGCCACCACCGATCCAACCCGTCCTTTTGAACAGCAATTCTCAATTCAGAACACTAGCGTCTATTCAATTCATGAAGTCATGCCCCAGTGCCGGGTCGCTAACGCCAGTGGCCCCCAAGAGGGATTGCAAGGCGTGAGCGTCAATAGAACCAGTGAAATTATTGAAACGCTGGAGCCGAATGCGAAAACAACCATGACCTGTAATCCAGGAATCATGATTTCGTCGCCGCTAAGGCCCAATGCCATCATCGTGTCGCGTGTCGCTTACAAGGTGCCGTTCGGGATTGGCCGCTGTAAAGCTGAAAGGTTCAGAGGGAAGTCAGCGGCCGGCGGCTCCTACGTGTGGACTTACGATGGTTCTGAGAAGTGCTCTCCGCCATAACCCACCTTTTCATCAAATCTGAACCAGGGCCCGACTAGCCTATTGCTTTTCATGTGCCGGGTGCCGCGTTCTTGGAGATCAGATTGAGTTCGCTGGGCCCCGGAGATCGCAGCAAGCGAGACTTCGAGGCTCATTCAAAAGTGGTTACCTGATCAATTCTGACCATTCCTGCTTGCGGAGAGCGGAGTTATAGTAGAACTATGGCGGCTATCATAGAGCGCGACCGCTATCTCTTTGGGGCGCTCGACAGCAGTGCGAAAAACCGGATGAAGGTGAATGAGGTCAACTACGGCTACGAAGAGCCGGAGGGGGTCTTTCTCACATCGCTGGATTTTGCGGTGAATTGGGTGCGCAAGAATTCGGTGTGGCCCATGACGTTTGGCCTGGCCTGCTGCGCCATTGAGATGATGTCGATGGGTGCGGCGCGGTTCGATATTGCGCGCTTCGGCGCGGAGGTCTTCAGGCCTTCGCCGCGGCAATCGGACCTGATGATTGTGGCGGGGCGCGTTTCGCAAAAGATGGGTCCCGTACTGCGTCGACTCTACGATCAAATGCCTGAGCCCAAGTGGGTTATCTCGATGGGCGCCTGCGCCACTTCAGGCGGAGTCTTCAACAACTATGCGCTGCTACAGGGGGTGAATCAGGTGGTACCGGTGGATGTATATGTACCCGGATGCCCACCGCGTCCCGAGCAACTGATCTACGCGATCTCTCTTCTACAAGAGAAGATACAGCGCGAACCACGGAGTCTGCTTAAGACGCTGAATGCAGAATGAGCCCAAGGATGAGAGGGCGGAATTC
>Ga0265342_10000227_pt1 | contig 63446 bp, 52 predicted proteins | sample 4CB327metaG_FD_203125 | JGI IMG/M metagenome (GOLD analysis project Ga0265342, IMG submission 203125) | Rhizosphere microbial communities from Carex aquatilis grown in University of Washington, Seatle, WA, United States - 4-CB3-27 metaG | ecosystem: Host-associated > Plants > Roots >...
AGGCGCCTCTTTCTACCCTGCCCACCCTCGTCCGTTCCCGTCCAGTGGATCGGAGGCGCCTCTTTCTACCCTGCCCACCCTCGTCCGTTCCCGTCCAGTGGATCGGAGGCGCCTCTTGCAACCCTGCCCACCCTCGTTCCGTTCCGATCCCCTCCCCCGTCCGCCGGGGGAGGGTTAGGGAGAGGGCAAGCCTTGCGAGTCGCGAGCCCTAGCGTCGCCGCCGGCGCGCAACCACCAGTGCCGCAAACAGCATTGCGATCGGCAGCACCACCGCCCCGCCACGCTCCGCCGCCACGGCGCACTGACATCCGCCCGCCGCGCCCGTCTCGCCGCTCCCCTCGCCCGCCGCGCCGGTCGACCCCGCTGCGCCAGTTTCTCCGCCAGCGCCGGTGACCGCGGATCCGCCCGCGCCCGACGATGTCGCGCCCCCGGTTCCTGCGCTCGCGCCGCCGCTTCCCGCGCTGGCGCCACCGGTTCCGCGGGCGCCACCGGCACCGCCGCTGATCCCTCCGGTCCCGCGCGCGCCGCCCGCGCCCGTCACACCGCCCGCACCAGTCGCACCGCCGCTGCCGGGCGCGCCGCCGGTGCCTGGGATCGGCACGCCGTTGAACTCGTACGCGCCGATGTCGGGCGCCGCCCCCGCTGGCCGCGTCGAGGGGTGAAAGCAGCCCGCCACGCCCTTGGCGGTCTGCGTGATGTAGTCGTAGTCGATCGTGAAGGTCCACCACGACGGCTGCCCCGCCTGAGGCGTCTGCGCCTTGATGCACTTCGGATCGAAGCCGATGTCAGTGGCGGGCGCGCCCGTCGCCGTGCCCTTGTCGATCTCGGCCGACGCCGTCGCCACGAGATGGAAGTCGAGCGCGCCGGGATTGGCGAAGAACGGCGTGGCACCGTTGGCGTTGACCAGAATATTGGCGGTGCCGCTCATGATGTTGACCGCGGGCATCGTGTTGTTGAAACCGCTCGCCGCCAATAAATTGTTGCTCACCACCGCCCCCTGCAAGCCGTTCGAGAAGTAGATCTCGCCCGGATTGGCCGGCGTGCGATCGATCGGGTTCAGGCCGTCGTGGTAGCAGGTGTTGTTGATGATGTGCGCGCCCGGCGTGTTGATGCGGATGCACGACCCGCCGTTGCGGAAGCCGATGTTGTTCTCGAACAGCGCGCCGCTGCTGCTCTGATCGAGGATGAACCCGCTGCCGTCGGTGGCGCCGCCCGCCGGCGTGCTGTGGGTGGTCGAGACGTCGATGTTCTCGAACGAGACCGTGCGGCGCACGATGTTGGTGGTGAAATCGCCCGACACGTGGAACAGGTTCACACCGCTGGACCACGACGGGTTGGCGTTGCCGTTGTGCGCAACGATCGACTGGTCGATGAGCAGCCCGGTCGCGTTGTAGAACGTGATGCCGTTGATCTTGTTGTTGTCGGCGATGCAGTTGATGAACTGCCAGTTGCCGTTCGACGTGCCGACGTCGTTGACCCAGCCGTTGCCGAAGCCGCTCGAGCCGAAGTTGCGCGACGCAATGCCCACCACGCGGATGAACTGCGAGCTGGTGCTGCCGAACCCGGTACCGAAGTCGCCCAGGGCGCCGTCGAAGATCGGCAGCTCGCCCGGGTAGGCGCTGAAGGTGATCCAGGCCGAGGCCGTCCCCGACACCGGCTGGCCGCTGCGCAACGGGATGCTGTACGTGGCATAGGTGCCGCCGCGCAGGAAGATCGTGTCACCCGGTTGCACGAGCTGGACGGCGCGCGCGATGGTCGCGAACGGCGCCGCCGCGCTGGTTCCGGCGTTGTTGTTGCTGCCGGCTGCTCCCGGGCTGCCCGCGGTCGCGACGTAATAGTCGGTGGCGCCCGCACGGCCCGCCGCGAGCAACCCGAACGCCAACGTGAAGAGCGCCAGAGCTGAACGGGGGCGCAACTTCAATTCGGGACGTGCTCCAGAGCCTGTTCGGCGGTGTGGCGGAACCGGCCGCGCGGATACTCGCGCAGGTAGCGCTCGGCGAACCCGGCGGCGCTGGGGCTGTGGCGCGCGGCCGCCGCCTCGATCGACAGCGCCACCGCCTCCTCGGCGAGCGCGCCGTGCGGATAGCGGGTCAGGTACTCGGCGAGCAGGCGGCCTGCGCGCGCGGGATCGCGATCGGTGCGCAGCGCCTGGATCGCGTCGAAGACCCGCGAAGGATCTTCCGACGAATGGACGGCGCGCGAACGGGTGGCGACGTGCGCCGGTCGGCGCAAAGTGCGCGGCGTGCCCCGGACCGGCGCGGGCTCGGGCACCGCCGGTGCATCGAGCATCTCGTCGACGGCATCGCCGCCGAGCTCGTTCTTCGCGACCAGCGGCGCCTTCGACCGCGCGTGCTTGGTCTTGGTTGCGACCTGCGCGAGCGGCTCCGCCGGATGCGCGGTGCTCGGCGCGCGGCGTTCAATCCAGGCCCGGCGGCCGATCGTCGCGGCGGCGGTCGCGCCGGCCAGCGAGAGCACACCGATCACGAACACGGGGCGCAGCAGCCGCGACCGGGTCGCGCGGCGGGTGGTCTGGCGCAGTAGGACGCGGTTCAGCACGCGCTGCTTGCGCGCCGGCGTCACCACGACCGGCTCGCTGGCGCGGATCAGATCGGCCAGAACCTCCTCGGCCGGATCGAACGCGTTCCTCTTCTCGGATAAGCGATCCACTATTCCAATCCTCCTCTCGTTCCTTCCCGCCATTTTAATAACAAAGCCGTCAGCTTCTTGCGCGCGCGGTGAATGCGCGCGCGAACGGTGTTGATCGACACCTGTTGGATGCGCGCGATCTCGTCGCCCGTGTAACCGTCCATCTCGAACAACACGAACGCCGCGCGCTGCTCTTCATTGAGCGTCGACAACAACCGCTCGAGAAACTCCTGCTTCTCCTTGGTCTCGAGCACCATGAGCGGTGTCGGCCCATTGGCGGGCACGCCCGACGACAGCGGTACGCTCCGGCCGAAGATGTGGCGGATCCACCGCAGCCGCCGGAAGTCGCGCACCTGGTGGGTCGCGATCCGGTAGAGCCAGCCGGCAATGTTCTCGCCGTCGAAGTCCGGCAGCCGCCGATGAACGACGACGAAGACCTCTTGCACCAGATCGTCCTGATCGGCGGACGACGCCCCGAGAGCGCGCACCCAGCGCGCGACGTCGCCGAACCAGGTCTCGTAGAGCGCGCGGAAGTCGTGCGTCTCCGCGGCGTCGCGACCGACCGCGGTCCCGACCCGCCGGGCCTCGCGCGCATCCGGGGTCTTCCATGCTTCGCCCGGGGACTTCCCGGGGACCTGGGCCGGTACGTGATTCTGGTTGGCGGCCATCGATTGCTCCCGGGAGTCTACACCAGGTCCCACGAACGCCGACGAGCTTTGCTCGCGTCACCCGGTTTTGATTTGCAATAAGCGTGACGAGGGCCCGCTCCCTTCGGGTATGTTGAGTGGGGTCGCGCGCCATGTATCTCGACATTCGTGTGATCTTGCGCCGGATCTTGCGCCCGATGGTCCTGTGCGTCGTGCTCGCCGCGGGGAGCGCGCCGGGCCTGCCCGCTCTCGCCGCGCCTGGCGACGCGGAGCGCCCCGGGGCCGAACGCCCGCGGTCGGCCCCGGAGATCTCGTCGACGGGCTCGTGCCCCTCCGCCGATGCGATCTGGACCGCGATGTCGTCGCTGGTGCCGAGCGGCGCGCTGGAAGCGTTGCCGCGCGCGGCGGCGGTCGACGTCGCCGACGCGGGCGACACCTACCGGGTCCGCCTGACTGTCGGCAATACGCAACGCGTCCGGGTCTACCGCGACGTGGCGCGCGATTGCGAGCAACGCGCGCGTTTCGCGGCGGTGTTCGTGGTGCTGACGCTGATGCCGCCGGAGCTGCTCATCGAGACGCCCAAGCTGCCCGAGGCCGAGCCGGTTCCCGAGCCGCTGGAGCCGCCCGAGCCACCGTCACCGGCGGTCCCTGAACCGCCGCCGCGACGCCTGCGCTTCGAGCTCGCGGCGCTGGGGGATACCGCGCCTGCCGTGCTCTCGGCGCCGGAGATGACCGGTGCGGGGGGCGAGCTGCGCGCGGCGATCGGCGGCGGGCGCCTGGCGGGGTCGTTTGCGATCGGCCTACAACCGCGTACCGACTTCGCGGTGGGTGCGGTGCGCGCGCGCGAGCAACGCATTCCGATCGACGCGGGCATTCGTTGGCGGCAGGTGCAACGGTGGGTGGAGATCGACGGCGAAGCCAGCCTGGTGGCCGCGATCTTTCGCGCGCAGGGACTGAGCCCGGTGGCCCCCCGGGAAGCGACGCGCATCGACATCGGCATGCGCGGCGGCATCGTGCTCCGCGTCGGCGCACGCGACGCGCGGATCGCGCCGATCGCCGGCGTACACGCGACCTATTTCCCGCGCCCGTACGACCTTGCGATCATGCCGGCCGGCGTCGTCGGCCGCACGCCGACGTTGCGCCTCGGTGCCACGGCCGGGATCGCGGCGTCATTCTGACCGCGCACGGTCAACCCCCGGGGGCGTCGACCGCTCCGACCGGCGCGTCCGACAAGACGCGGCTGGGCATGCGTTCGGCGATGCCGTCGCCGAGCGTGACGTCGTTGCGGATGGGGTCGGTGGGGGCCTTGCTCATATCGTCGCAGCGGCCGCCGTTCTGCGAGTCGTCGAAGGTCCAGTACGCCATCAGGCCCGGCTCCGGGCCTGGGTCCCGGTGCAACATGTCTTTTTGGATGTCGGCGGCCGAGCGCACGATCGACCAGACGCGAACCTCGTCCATGAGCCCGCTGTAGAGCTCTGCGGAACCGTCGACGGTCCCCAGCCAGACCTGGTTGGGCGTGCGTTCATCGCCGGTCGCGGTCGACGAGGCGGCCATGGCGCCGTCGACGTAGAGGACGTGCGTGGTCCGATCGAACGTATAGGCGACGTGGTGCCATTCCCCGGCCGCCGGCGCGATCGGCGCCGCGACCAGGGTGCGGCCCGAAAATGTCCGCCACACGGTGATCGTGCCGCTCCGGATCCCGATCTGGACGCCGCTGTCCAGATCGAGGCGCAGAACGATGAAGTCCTGCGTGGCGGTCGTGGCGACGTAGTTCACCCACAACGAAATCGTCTGCGGCGCGCTGGCGGCGGGGAAGCCAGCGTTACCCGAGGTCGCATAGTCGTTGATGCCGTCGAAGCTGAGCGCATAGCCGGCGACGTTGCCGTCGGTGAGCGGCGGCACGTCGAACAGCGCGACGTCGGGCGGCGCGTTGCCCGCGTCACGCGCGACCACGCCCGCGCCGCAACCAGCGCCAGCCAGCGACGCCAGCAACAACGGTGCGAGCCGCGACGCACGAAACGCCATCGCCCTAGATTAGGCAAACCCAAGCGGGCCGACAACCGCGACCGGGGGTATGGCGGGAAACAGCGGCAATTTGTGACGGTTCGTCGATCGAAATCACAAATGCGTACCAGATTTCGCGAGCGCTCCCCTTTAGTTGGTGCGCTTGGCAACCATGAATCGGGTAGGCTCGAAACTGTCATGATCGCGCGCCCTACACTGTTGGTCATGGTCATGACTCTGCTTGCCGTTCCAGCGTGCGGGCGCCGGATCGATCTCGGTTCGGACCTGGTCTGGACGGCGCTGCACGAGACCGGCAATCTCAGCGAGTGGGCGACCCCATCCCCCGGTGGCTCGATGACCGACGCCAGCGACGCCTCGGTCGTGATCTCGAGCGACTTCGCCCACACCGGCAAGTACTCGGTGAAATTGACCAACGGCGCGGTCGGAGCGGTGCACACCGCGCGGCTCTGGCACCAGGGCGACTTTCCGAAGGAGGCGTTTTACAGCGTCTGGTACTACCTGCCGCGCGCCTATCAAACCAAGGTCGACTGGACGATCTTGCAGTTCCGCACGCCAACCGACGACCCGACGGTGATCTCTCAGTTCCTCGACGTCAATCTGCGCAGCCTGCCTGGCGGCGAGATGATTTTGAGCGTCTACGATCACCGCCCGCAATACCTGCGCCTGCCCACGCCCGATCCCGCGATCGAAGTGCCCGTCGGCCAGTGGTTTCAGATCGAGGTCTTCTTCCGCAACGTCGCCGACGACAACGGCCACTTCACATTGTGGCTCGACGGCAAGCTCTACTACGAGATCTCGAGCCGCCCGATGTCGGGCGATCCCACCGTCTACTGGACCCCGTGCAGCGTGACTGGCGATCTCTCGCCGTCGCAGTCCGAGCTCTACGTCGACGACGCGGCGATCAGCTACGACTGGCTGGGGCCCGACTCGATGCTCTGAGCCCGACCCCAAACGCAGTGCGGCGCGCGTCCTGCCGCGCCTACCGACAAAAATCGTCGCCGGTGCACCAGTCTGCGGGCGTCCCGCCCTTTACTGGACAGGATGCGGATCAAGCCCTCGCACGCGCTGGCGTGCATCGCCACCCTCGGAGCGGGGCTGATGGCCTGCACAGGCAACGTCGGCCATCTCGGCGGCAGCTCGCCACCCGGCGGTGGAAGTACCGGCACGGGCAATACAGGAATGGGCGCCGGCGGTGGCAACAGCGGCACGGGTGCCGGGCCCGGCGGCGGCGGGGACACCGGCAACGGCCAGGGCGGCAACGGTGGCGGCGGATTCACTACGCCGCTGTCGACCTATTCGGCGCTGCGCAAGATAAAGAGCGTGCTCACCGGGCTCGCGCCCACCGACGCCGAGGTAGCCGCGGCGACCGACGCCACCGCGCTCAAGGGATTGATCGACACCTGGACGGCGACGCCGCAGTTCCAGGACAAGATGATCCTGTTCTTTCAAAACGCGTATCAACAGTCATCGCTGGCCGTTCTCGACTACGAGTTTCAACTGCGCAAGCGGCCGGGCGCATTCGATCTGCCTTACGCGATCTTCGGCGACAACGCGTTCCCGATGCTGTTCAAGAACCTGAAGGAGAGCTTCGCGCGTACGGCGCTGGAGTTGATCGCCGAGGGCCGGCCCTTCACCGACATCCTCACCACGCAGCGCTTCATGATGACCACGGCGCTCAAGAGCATGTACATGCAAATCGAGATGCCGTACGACATCCACACCTTCAATTTCCAGTTCAATCACGGCACGCGGCCGGCGCTGACCGACACGCTGGATCCGACCAGCGCCAATTATCTGGTGTTCGGCTATGTGGCGCCGACGACCACCACCGGCAAGGGCCCGTCGGGAACGACCTGCGCCGGCGACGCGACCAAGATCTCGACCTACCCCGGCAGCACCAACCTGTTCCACGTCCTGCTGGGTGTGATCGATCGTGATTCGACCAACAACGGCCAGGGGTCGACCAACCTCGGTTGCTTCGAGCACGCGATCCAGCCTTATTTCACCGCGCAGGATCTCTCCGATTGGCAAATGGTGACCATCACCAGCACCGGCACGCCGATCGTCTCGTACAACCTGCCGGCGCTGCGCGCCGCGACCACGCTGCCGTCGCGGCTGCCGCGCGTGAGCTTCTTCACCACGCCGTCGTTCCTCGCGGTCTGGAACACCAACGACAGCAACCAGCACCGCGTGACCGCCAATCAAGCATTGCTGGCCGCGCTCGGCGAGGGTTTCACCAACGCGACCGCGTCGATCCCGAACCCGCCCAGCTCGGTCGGCCTCGACGGCCAGCACGCGGTCACCGGTACGGTCTGCTACGGCTGCCACAAGAGCCTCGATCCGATGCGCCTGTTCTGGCAGAACCAGTTCGACTTCAACGACCAGGTGCCGGCCAAGGTGACATCGACGGCGGCGAGCTTCGGGTTCGGCGACGTCATGCAGAATGGCACCAGCCTGGTCGACTTCGGCACGTTCCTGAGCCAGGTGACCGATTCGCAGACGGGTCAATCGGTCAACCGGTTCGCGCTCGCGACCACGCAGCACCTGTGCTTCTTCGCGAATTCCGCGGCGTGTGAAGAGACCGACCCCGAGATGCGACGCGTGGCGCTGGCGTTCCAGAACGCCAACTACGACTTCAAGACGCTGGTGCGCGAGCTGTTCGCGTCGCCGCTGGTGACCGCCTGGTCGACGACCGCGACGTTTGCCGCCGACGGCGTCACCATCAGCGTCGCGCGCCGCGACCAGCTGTGCGCGGCGCTGTCCAACCGCCTGGGCAAGACCGACCTGTGCGAGATCCTCACGCCCACGCCGACCGGCGTGACCACGGCGACCAACCGGCTGGCCGGCTCGATCCCGGCCGACGCGTTCAGCCGCGGCTCGCAGCTGCCGGTGACACCGCCGGATCCCAACCTGTTTTATCGCGCCGCCAGCGAGCTGGTGTGCGAAGCGATCGCCGCCAAGGTCGTCGACGGCCCGGCGGCGACCAACCTCTACACCAGCGCCACGGGCTCGGCGGCGGCCATGACCGATATGGTGGTCAAGGTGATGGGCCTGCCGGCGTCCGACCCGCACTACGCGGGTGCGCTCAAGGCATTGCAAGACCACTACAGCGCCGCCGTCGCAGCGCGCAGCACGACGACCGCCTCGTTGCGCTCGACGTTTGCGGCGGCCTGCCAATCCCCCACTTCGCTGGCGCTGGGCATCTGAGCAAGGAAGGCATGACACCCGTCAATCGACGACAAGCGCTGCTCACCGGACTCTTCGGAACCGGCTACGTCGGCCTGCGCGCGATGGCGACCGGCCTGCCCGCGTGGTTCTTGATGAACCCGCGCAAGGCGACCGCGCAGGACATGGCCTGTGCGATCACCGCCAAGGACAAGGCGCAGTTCCTGATTGTCAGCGCGTCGAGCGCCGGCGACTCGATCTCGTGCAACTGCCCGGGCACGTACGCGTCGCCGACGATCGTGCACCCCGCCGATGCCAGCATGGCCGCGACCCCGTTCACGCTCGGCACCACGATGGTGACCGCGGCGGCACCCTGGGCGGGGCTGTCGGCGGCGGTCCGCAACCGCACCAACTTCTTTCACTACGCGCCCGGCGGCATCGTCCACGGTGACCACCCAAAGTCGATGCGGCTGCTCGGGCAGACCAGCGGCAACGAGATGGTGCCGTCAATCTACGCCAAGCACCTCTACCAGTGCCTGGGCACGGTGCAGGCCGAGCCGGTGGCGGTCGGCACGGGAGGCAACGCGCTGGAGATGATCTCGTTCTCCGGTCGGGCGCTGCCGACGATCTCACCGACGCAGCTCAAACAACTGCTCACCGGGTCGGCGACCGATCCGGTGGTCAAGCTGCGCGCGATGCGCGACACCACGCTCAATCAGCTGAATACGATGTTCAAGGCCGACGGTACGCCGGAACAGAAGGCGTTCCTGGACGCGATGGCCTCGAGCCAGCAACAAGTTCGCGAGCTGTCTCAAAGCCTGTCGACGACGCTGGCCTCGATCACCACCAACGACGTGCACGGCCAGGCGCTGGCGGCGGCGGCGCTGATCGCGGCCAAGGTCGCGCCGGTGATCACGCTGCACATCCCGTTCGGCGGCGACAATCACACCGACCCCGCTCTCGCCGACGAGACCTTCGACCACACCGACCACGACAGCACCGGGCGCGGCGTGCCCGGCATCCAGGCGGTGATGGACGCGGTTGCGTCCCTCGGGCTGACCGACAACGTCACCTTCGCCACCATGAATGTGTTTGGCCGCGATCTCTCAGGAACGTCGAAGGTGACCGCGCTCGGCGGGCGCGACCACTTCGGCAACCACGGCGTGATGGTGATGATCGGCAAGAACGTCAGTCCGGGTGTCACCGGTGGCGCGGGCATCCTGACCGGCAGCGTCTACGCGGCGACCGGCATCAACGCGACGACCGGGGCTTCGATGCTCACCGGCGGCGATGTGGCGCTGACTGACACCAAGGTCTCGGCGGCAAAGACGCTGGGCGCTGCGCTGGGCATCGACCAGGCATTGCTCAAAGCCGATTTCATCGACAACGGAACAGTCAAACCTATCGCCTCGACGATCGTCGGGCCGATCGCCTGAAAGGAACCTGGCCGCCGGTGAAGTTGCAAGTGACGTGCAATGCCGCACGGGCTACCATCCGCCGCCCATGCAGCCCCCCTCCCGTGTCCGCCTGGCGCGGCTCACCGGCCGCGCCGCGCTGCCGTCGATTGCGCTGGCTTTCGCGCTGACCCTGGTCGACGCCTCGCCGCCCGCCGGCGCGGGCCCCAAGCGCGGCCCGGACCTGGAGAAACGCATCGACGGGCTCCTCAAGCGAATGACGCTCGACGAGAAGCTCGACTACCTGGGCGGCGTCGACAAGTTCTACATCCGCGCCAACGCGCGCTTGCACCTGCCGGCCCTGCGCATGGCCGACGGGCCGCTCGGCATCCGCAACGTCGGCCCGTCGACCGGATACGCCGCCGGCATCGCGCTGGCGGCATCGTTCGACACCGACCTCGCCGGCCGCGTCGGAGCGATGATCGGCCGCGATGCCCGCGCGCGCGGCGTGCACTTCCTGCTCGGACCCGCGGTGAACATCTATCGCGCCCCGATGTGCGGCCGCAACTTCGAGTATTTCGGTGAAGACCCCTTCCTCGCGTCGCGCATCGCCGTCGCCTACATCGACGGTGTCCAGGACCAGGGCGTGAGCGCGACCGTGAAGCACTTTATCGCCAACAACTCGGAGTTCGACCGCCACCACGCCAACGCCGAGATCGACGAGCGCACCATGCGCGAGATCTACTTGCCGGCGTTCGAGGCGGCGGTCAAGGAGGCGCACGTCGGCGCGATCATGAGCGCCTACAACCTGGTCAACGGCGTGCACCTGACCCAGCACGACTACCTAAACAACCAGGTCGTGAAGAAAGAGTGGGCGTTTGACGGCATCATCATGTCGGACTGGGACGCGACCTACGACGGTGTCGCCGCCGCCAACGCCGGCCTGGACGTCGAGATGCCGTCGGCGAAGTTCATGAACCGCGCCACGCTGCTGCCGGCGATCCAGCAGGGCAAGGTATCGCTGGCGACCATCGACGACAAGGTGCGCCGCATCCTGCGCAAGGCGATCCAGCTCGGCTGGCTCGACCGCGAGCAAACCGATCTCTCGTGGCCGCTCTATTCGGCCGAGTCGCGCAGAGTCGCGCTCGAGGGCGCACGCGCCGGCATGGTGCTGCTCCAGAACCAGGGCGACCTCTTGCCGCTCGATCGCACGAAGATCAAATCGGTGGCGATCATCGGCCCCGACGCCTTCCCGGCGCTCCCCGCGGGCGGCGGCAGCGCCCAGGTGCGCCCGTTCGCGCCAGTGAGCTTTCTTCAGGGGCTGACCACGGCGCTCACGGAGGGCGGGCCGGCCGCCCGCATCTCCTACAGCCGGGGCGTTCCGACGCTGGCGGAGATCTTCGACAGCACGTCGTTCGTGACCTCGCCCAACGACGGCAAGCCGGGCCTCACCGGCGAGTACTTCAGCGACCCGTCACTGAACGGCCACGCCGCTCTCACGCGCGTCGACGAGCACGTCAACTTCGCCTGGGATGCCCCGACCGTCTGGCCGACCGGCGCCACGCCGAAGTCGTCGGCGCGCTGGACCGGCTTCTTCATCCCGCCCAAGGACGGCGACTACCGCTTCGTCGCGTTCACCTACGGGCTCGACCAGTACCGGCTGTACCTAGACGGCAAGCTGATCTTCGACCGCTCGTCACAGATGCAGCCGATCTCGGTCAAGAGCGTCACGCTCGAGGAAGGCCGCGCCTATGCCGTGCGCTTCGACTACGTGCACGGCGACCACCACGCGCGCGTGGGCCTGGGCGTGCGGCGCGCCGATCAGATCATCGATCCGGCGGCAAAGACGCTCGCAGCCCGGGCCGACGTCGCGATCGTGCTCGCCGGCTTCGACCCCGTGACCGAGAGCGAAGGCTACGACCGCACCTTCCAGCTCCCGTTGGGCCAGGACGATCTGATCAACGTCGTACGCACCGCCAACAAGAACACCATCGTGACGCTCACCTCGGGCGGCGGTGTCGACATGACGAAGTGGATCGATCGCGTACCGGCCGTCGTCGAGACCTGGTACGCCGGGCAAGAGGCTGGCACCGCGCTCGGCGAATTGCTGGTTGGCGAATTCAATCCGTCGGGCAAGCTGCCGGCGACGTTCGAGCGTCGCTGGGAAGACAGCGCGGTCTTTCACAGCTACTACCCAGCGACGCCCGCCGGTGACAAAGCCGACAAGAAGGTTGTCTACAGCGAAGGCGTCTTCGTCGGCTATCGCCACTTCGATCAGACGGGACGCAAGCCGCTCTTCCCGTTCGGCCACGGCCTCTCGTACACTAAGTTCAAGCTCGGGGCGCTCGCGGTCTCGCCCGAGACGCTCGAGGGCGACGGCCCGATCACCGTCGCCTTCGACGTCACCAACGTTGGACATCGCGACGGTGCGGAGGTCGTGCAGGTCTACGTCGGCGACAAGCACGCGCCGGTGGCGCGGCCGCCCAAGGAGCTCAAAGGCTTCGTCAAGGTGAGCTTGAAGCCCGGCGAGAGCAAGCGCGCGCAGGTGACGCTGAACCGGCGCGCGTTCTCGTACTACGACGCCGCCGCGAAGCAATGGACGGCCGCACCGGGTGAGTTCGAGATCCTGGTCGGCACGTCGTCGCAAGAGATCGCGTTGCGCGGGCGCGTACAGCTACACGGAAACTGATACAGCGCGATCCAGCGCGAGAGGTGTCTCGACGTGCGCGCACGTCGATGACGTCTCACGTGCGTGCGTGTGGGAAACACTCGGTCGGGGTCTTCAGCCGGTGCGTAATAATTATGCAGTTGTTTCTTCCGTACCGCGCGCAACGGAGATATTCTCGGCTGCCCCTTTTTCTCGCTCTGCACACTAGAGGCCCTGGTGCGCAGGCGAAGCTCGGAACTCTAGCCTCGAGAGGAAGCGATGAAGCGAATCCCGATTGGTGCGGTAGCTGCCTGGACTGCAGTACTTCTCGTTGCGGGTTGCGGAAGCAGTAGCCACAGCAATGGAGGAACCGGCGGCGCCGGCGGTGCCAACAATCCGGACGGCAGCAATTCGGACGGCGCCGTCCACATGGATGGCAGCGCGGACAGCACCCCCGATTCCGGCGGCGGCACGGACAGCAGCCGAGCCGATGCCTCGGACGCTGCCACCGACAGCGGCAATGACGGACCGACCCCACCTCCGATGCTCGTTCCTCCTCGGCAGCCGACGCTGCCGGGCGCGCAGATCCCCAAGTTCGTCGATGCGGTTCCGACCTTCAACGGCACGCGCATCGACGGCAAATCGCCGGTCACTGTCGATATGGTCGAGTTCCAGCAGAAGATCCTGCCGGCGGCGATGTATTCCAGCCTGCCCGCGCCTTACAACGCGGGAACCTACCTCTGGGGCTACAAGATGAACGGGGGCGCGCCGAGCTTTCCGGCCACCACCATCGAGGCGACCAAGGGCACCGCCACGACGATCACGTACACCAACAGCCTCGTGGGCGCGAACGGCGCTCCGCTGGTGCTGCAGCAGAGCGTGGTCTCGGATCTCAGCATTCACTCGGCCGACCCCCTCGGTCTCATCACCAAGAACAAGTGCATGACCGAGCCGCCGCTGCCGCTCGAGTGCCTTCAGTTCTTTGCAGCGCCGATCCCCGCCGTGCCGCACCTGCACGGAGCCGAGGTCCTGTCGGACTTCGACGGCATGCCCGACGCGTGGTTCACGCCGGGCATGAGCTACAAGGGGCCGGCGTTCGTCAGCAACGTCTATAGCTACCCGAACACGCAGGAAGCGACGACGCTCTGGTTCCACGATCACGCGCTCGGCATGACTCGCCAGCACGTCTACGCGGGTCTGGAGGGCTTCTATTTAATCCGCGACACGTTCGACACGGGTCTCACCGGCGGCGCGACCGTCAACCCGATGAACCTGCCTGCGGGTCCGTACGAGGCCGAGCTCCTGGTCGCGGATCGGCAGTTCGACATCAACGGGCAGCTCTATTTTCCCGCCGGGCTTCCGGGTGACGGCCCGGGCTTCAACGGCGGACCACCCAACGCCGATCACCACCCCTACTGGATCCCCGAGTTCTTCGGCGATGTCATCACGGTCAACGGCAAGTCGTGGCCGGTGATGCACGTCGAGCCCCGCCGCTATCGGTTCCGTTTCGTCAACGCTTCGAATGCGCGCTTCTTTCAGATGCAGCTCTTCACGGCGGCGGCGGGCGCACCGACCGCGACCGCGGGCCCTTCGATCTGGCAGATCGGATCGGACGGCGGATTCCTGAACGCACCGACCAACCTGGACACCAATCCAATCCCCGGCGTGTTCATCGCGCCCGGCGAGCGCTCGGACGTGGTCGTCGACTTCACCGGCAGGTCCGGCAGCTACATCCTCACCAACGGGCAGGGCTGCGACGATCCCTCTAACGCCGCGACCTGCGGCGCCTTCGGACCCTTCCCCACCGGCGATCCACCGGACCCGGCGACGGCGGGACAGGTCATGATGTTCACCGTCGACACGCCGCTGGCCGGCACCGACGGCAGCTTCAATCCTGCCGCGGCCGGCGCCATGCTGCGCGGCGGAGGCACGCGGCCGCCAGCGATGGTGAACATCAAGCCGGCCGGAGCGCCCAACGTGCGCCGCCAGCTGGTACTGGTCGAGGTCGAAGGCCAGGGCGGCCCCGAGGAAGTGCTGCTCAACAATTCGGGCTGGGACGGCAATCGCGAAAACCTGGTGCCGGGAGCGACGCCGATGCCGATCGCGGGCTCGGTCTCGAACGGCCACGGCTTGCAGGCGACCGAGAACCCGCAGGTCGGCGCCACGGAGATCTGGGAGGTGGCGAACCTGACCGAGGACGCGCACCCGATCCACATCCACCTGGTGCAGTTCCAGGTCATCAACCGGCAAGACATGGTCGTGGGCGCCGACGGCGGTGATACCGTGTATCGGGGGGCCTGGGACATGACCTTCCCGGGCGGGACTTTCAACGGCGAGACCTTCGACCCCGGCACGTTCATCCCCGGTTACGGACCGCCGAGCAACTACATCACGGCGAACGCCGACGGTGCACTGGGCGGCAATCTGGCCTTCGGTGGAGCGGGCTTCCTGATGGCCGGGACGACGACTGCGCCGCCGGCCAACGAGGCTGGCTGGAAGGACACCATCAAGATGTACCCGAAGACGGTCACGCGCATCGCCGTCCGCTTCGCGCCGCAGGCGAGCCCGGTCACCGGAACCGGGGCCGCCGCCGCCGGTCTCAACCAGTTCACGTTCGATCCGACCGCGCCCGGACCGGGCTATGTGTGGCATTGTCACATCCTCGATCACGAGGACAATCAGATGATGCGGCCATACGTTCTCAGGAAGTAGGTCGGAGCTGAGCCGGCCCTCGCGATGGATCGTCGCCTGGCGCCTAGCCCTGCTCGTCCTCGCGGCGGGGATCGCGTCGCTGGCTGTCGTGCTCGCGCGGCACCGCGATCCGGCCTCGGCCGCGGGCGACGGGGCCTTCGTCTGTCCCATGCACCTGGACGTGACGTCGGCCGCGGCCGGCACCTGCCCGATCTGCGGCATGGCCCTGGTCAAGGCGCGCTCACTGCCGCGCGATCCGGTTCGTGGGCGCGAGGACAGCGCCTCGGAAGACTCGATTGCGGTCGCGCAGATCCTGGCGCAGGCGGCGAACGGCGTCGCTGACAATCTCGTCGGCTACTATCCGGCCGCGCTGCGCGAACATTTCCTCCGCTACGAGACTTACGCGCCGGCCTGGTTCGAGACCGACGTCGACGTCGCGGTCCTGCTGTACCGAGACGAGCTGCCCGCGCTGGATCCGGCGGAGGCGATCACTTTTTCACCGACCAAGCTGCCGGCAACCGCCGTCGAGCTCCGCCTCGGTTCCCGGCCGCCCGAGGGCTGGGATCGATCGCTGTCGCTGGTTCATTTCCGTCTTGGCACCGGGGCGCCGCAGCCCGAGACGCCGCGCGGGACCGTGGGCTGGGTCAAGTTCCCTGCCCGCCCACGGCACATGCAGGTGATCCCGGCGGGCGCGGTGCTCCAGTCCCCCGATGGACCGTACGCGCTGGTCATTGGTGGTGAACGACGCGCGGCCAGCAAGCGCCCGATCGCCGTCGGTCGAACCGTGACGGGCCTGGCGGCGATCGTCGGCGGTCTCGCGCTGCACGAACAGGTCGTCTCCGCCAACGCCTTCTTCTGGGACGCGGAGCGCCGGCTGCAACCGGAGCGCCTGGCCGCCCGTGGGGGCGCTCGGCGATGATCCGGCTCATGGCGTGGAGCGCGCGCCACAGCCGCCTGATCCTGATCCTGGCGCTGCTGATCGGCGTGGCCGGCGGGCTCGCGCGCCGCTCGCTGTCGCGCGACGCGATCACCGATCTCTCGGACCCGCAGATCGTGCTCTACGCCGACTGGATGGGGCATCCGACCGTCGAGGTGGCGGCGCAGATCACCGGACCGTTGACGTCCCTGCTCGACGACATTCCCACGTCGACGGCGGTGCGCGGGACGTCGATGCCGGGCATGGCCTATGTCGACGTGGTCTTCGCATCGCCGTCGGCGCTCGAGAATGGGCGCGCCGAGATCGCGCGCCGGGTTACGGCCAGCCGCGCGCACTTGCCCGCCACCGCGCGGCTGCAAATCGGCCCGCTCGCGTCGAGCACCGGCTGGGTTTTTCAGTACGCGCTCGTCGATCCCGCTCGCCGGATGTCTCCGCTCGAGCTCCGGCGCATCCAGGACGAGATCGTCGGTCCCGCGCTCGCGACCCTCCCCGGGGTCGCCGAGGTGGCGCCGCTCGGCGGGCTGGTGCAACAGCTATCCGTCGAAGCGAGCCCCGACTTGCTGCGCACGCACGGGATCGCCTTTGGCGACCTGGTGTCGGCGGTGCGCGCGATCGACGCCGCGCGCCCGCAACCGAGCGTCGAGCAGATCCAGGACGCGGTCGTCGGGCCGGCAGCCGGCGCAGCCCCGCCCGTGCGCGTGCGCGACGTCGCCTACGTGCGCATCACACGCGACATGCCGAGCGGTCTCGCCGACCTCGGCGGTGCGTTTCGCGCGGTCGGAGGCATCGTCGTCGCCGCCCGGAGCGCCGACACGTTGGCGGTCGTCGAGCGGGTCAAGCGCCGCCTCGACGAGCTGCGCGCGACGCTGCCCGCGACGGTCCAGGTCGTCAAAGTCTACGATCGCGCGGATCTTGTGAGCCGCGTCGACAAGACGCTGCTGCGTGCGCTCGCGGAAGAGATCGCGGTGGTCATGCTGGTGATCTTCGTGTTCCTGCTCGACGGCCGCAGCGCGCTGGTGCCGCTCTGCACCCTGCCGGTGGTCATCGCGTTCACGTTCGTGGGGATGTGGCTGCTCGGGGTGCCGGCGTCGCTCATGAGCCTCGGCGGGATGGGCATCGCGCTCGGCATCGCGGTCGACGCCGACGTCGTCGCGCTCGAGGCCTGCCATCGCCGGCTCGAGAGCAGTAGCGAAGCGAGCGCCGGGAACGACCGCCGCCAGCAGATCCTGGCAGCGGCCGCCTCGTTCGCGCCGGCGATCCTCACGTCGTTGCTGATCACTGGTCTCTCGTTCCTACCGGTGTTTGCGTTCAGCGGCGAGTCGGGGCGCCTGCTGCGCCCGCTGGCCCTCACCAAGACGCTGGTGATCGCAGCGGCGGCGCTCACGAGCCTCACGGTCGCGCCCGCGCTGCGAACCTGGTTGCTGCGCGGGGGCGGCAAGCGGGAGCTCGACAACCCTCTCACGCGCACGCTGGTGCGGGCCTATCGCCCCTTCGTGCACTTCGTGCTCTCGCGGCCGCTGGTGACGCTGCTGACCGCTGCGCTCGCGGTCGCGTCCGCGGTGCCGCTCTTGCCCAGGCTGGGGCGCGAATTTCTGCCCGCGATCGACGAGGGCGACCTGATGTTCATGCCGACGACGCTGCCGGGCGTGCCCACCGCGCTCGCGCAGAATCAACTGCACGCCCAGGATCGCGCGATCGCGCAAGTCGCGGAGGTCGCGACGGTGTTCGGCAAGATCGGACGCGCCGACACCGCGACCGATCCCGCTTCGTATGCGATGGCGGAGACCATCATCCGCCTGCGTCCCCGCTCCGAGTGGCCGGCCCGGCCGCGGGTGCGCTGGTACTCGAGCTGGGCGCCGCGGCCGCTCGCCGCCGTGCTGGGGCTGGTGTGGCCGGCGGCGTCACCGGCGACGACCGCGGAGCTCGTCGACCACCTCGACAAGGCGACCCGCCTGCCCGGCTGGGTCAACGCCTGGACCGCACCGGCGCGCGGGCGAATGGACATGATGGCCACCGGCTTCCGCACGCCGGTGGGTCTGCGCATCGTGGCCGCGACGCCGGAACGCCTGGACGCGATCGGCGCCGCCTTGCGCACAATCGTCCTCGGCGCGGCGGGAGCGCGCAGCGCGGTCTACGAGTCGCTGGGCGGCGAGACCCGTCTCGAGCTGGTCGCGGATCCGGCGGCGCTCGCCCGGCACCACGTCGACGCGCAGGTCGTGCAGTCCACGGCGGATCTCGTGGTCACCGGCGGTCAGGTTGGCGAGCATCTGCAGAACGGGCGGGCGTTGCGCCTGCGCGTTCTGCCGGCGGCGACGGACAGCACCCGCGGTGCCGCCGACCAGCTGCGCGACGTCACCGTGCGCGCCGGCGCGGATGGCACGGGCCAGCCGGTTCCGCTCGGGTTGCTGGGGCACGCGGTCTACACGAACCGACCGGCGATGCTGCGCAGCGAGCGCGGCGAGCTGGTGGCGTACCTGCACGTGGATCTCGCCGCGGGCGCCGATCTGACCAGCTACGTGCAGCAGGCGCAGCGAGGCGTCGCAGGCGCACGCGCCAGCGGCGAGCTCGAATTGCAGCCCGGCGAGCGCATCGAGTGGGCGGGGCAGTACCAGCTCCTCCAGTCGAGTGAGCAGCGCCTGCGCTGGATCGTTCCGCTGGTCCTGCTCTCGATGCTGGTCTTGCTCTATCTACAGCTCCGCAGCGTCTCCGAAGCGCTGATCGTCCTCACCGCCGTCCCCTTCGCGCTGGTCGGCAGCGTGTGGGCGCTGTTCGTGACCGGATACGCGCTGTCGGCGCCGGTCTGGATCGGGCTCCTGTCGGTCTTTGGCCTCGCGATGCAGACCGGCGTGGTCATGGTCGTGTACATCGACGCCGCTTTTCATCAGCGCGTCCGCGAGGGCCGGCTCGAGACCCGCGACGACATCGTCGCCGCGCACGCCGAAGGCACCGTGCAGAGGCTGCGCCCCAAGCTCATGACCGTCATCACCATGGCGGCCGGTCTGCTGCCGCTGGTGTGGACCGACGCCGCCGGATCGGAAATCCTGCGCCGCGTAGCGGTGCCGATGCTCGGCGGCCTTGCGACGAGCGCGTTCCTGACGCTCGAGGTGCTGCCGGTGCTGTACACGATGTGGCGTTTCCGCCAGCTCAGTCGCGCGCGGCGCCTGGGCGTGCCGATCGCGACGGTCGTCGGTCGCGTGCCGGGCTGGGCGCGGGACTGACCGAGCCGGGCCTCGCGTTCAATCGTCCGATCGCAGACCTCCTCACCCAACCCTCTCCTCCACGCAGACGTGGAGGAGAGGGCTTTCGGAAGGAGGAGAGGCCTTTCGGAAGGAGGAGAGGGCTTTCGGAAAGATCCTTCTCCGACTGCTCCTTCTCCCTCTCCTCCACGTCCGCGTGGAGGAGAGGGTCGGGGAGAGGAGGCCGAATTCACCCCAGCGCGGCGTCGATCGCGGCTCGCAACTTCTTGTCGTCAGGGGCGACCGATGACGAGAACGCGGCCAGCACCTGGCCGTCCTTGCCGACCAGGTACTTGTGGAAGTTCCACTGGGGCGCGCCGTCCTTCTTCGACAGGAACTCGTAGATCGGCGACTGGCCGGCGCCCTTGGTCTTCACCTTGGAATAGAGCGGAAAGGTTACGCCGAAGTTGCGCGTGCAGAAATTCTGGATCTCGGCCTCGCTGCCGGGCTCCTGCGCGCCGAAGTCGTTCGACGGGAAGCCCGCCACCACGACGCCGCGGTTACGGTACTCCTGCCAGAGCTTCTCGAGCCCGGCGTACTGCGGCGTGTAACCACACTCCGACGCGGTGTTGACGACCAGCACCACCTGGCCCTTGTACGCGGAGAGCGCCTGGTCGCGCCCATCGATCGTCTTCGCGGAGAAATCGTGGAAAGACATCCGCCCAGGCTAGCGCGACACGCCGGCCGGCGCCGGAAGAATGTGCGGGTACGGTCGCACCTCGCGCCACCAGGCATTGGGCCGCTCGACGTGCGCCGGCTCGAACGGGCGCCCGATGATCGGCGTCAGCACGCGCGCGCCGATGGTCTGCGCGGTGGTGAGCAGCGTCTCGGCGGGCTCGTCCCACTCGTGCAGCGCGAGGTCGAACGTCCCCCAGTGCACCGGCAGCAGCGTACCGCCGCCCAGCATCTGGAAAGCCTTGAGCGCGTTCTTCGGGCCGAGATGAATCTCGCCCCACGCCGGGTGCCAGGCGCCGATCTCCAGCATGGTGACGTCGAACGGCCCCAGCTTCTGACCGATCGTCGCGAACTCTTCGGTGAGCCCGGTGTCGCCCGAGAAGAACAACTTCCGCTGCGCCGACGTGATCACCCACGACGACCAGAGCGTGGTGTTGCGCGTGGTCGGCGTGCGTCCGGAGAAGTGCTGCGCCGGCGCCGCGCGGAACGACAGCACGCCGCCGGGCAACACGTGCTCTTCCCACCAGTCGAGCTCGACGATGTTGCGCGGGTCGACGCCGTACGCCTCGAGGTGCGCGCCCACGCCCAGCGAAGTCACGATCGGCACGTTCCGCCGCGCCAGCTCCTCGATGCTCGCGCGGCACAGGTGATCGTAGTGATCGTGCGACAGCAGCACAGCATCGAGCGGCGGCAACTCCGCGATCGTCACCGGCGGCGGGTGAAACCGTTTGGGCCCGATGAACGAGAACGGCGATGCGCGCTGTCCGAACACCGGATCGGTGAGCACGCGCACGCCGTCGATCTCCAGCAGCGTCGTGCTGTGACCGAGCCAGGTGATGCGCAGCCCCGACGACACCGGCGTCGCCCAGGTCGCGAGCGGGCTCTCGACCGGCAGCGGCGCCCGTGGCAAGCGCGCGCGCCCACCGAAGAAGAACTCGCCGACGATCGGCAGGGGGTTGCCCTTGAGCCCGGGCACCGCACCGCTGGTGTTGCGAAAGAGCCCCTCGGCGAACTGCTTGGATCCCTGCGCGCGCTCCAGGCGAAGACCCTTCAGAACTGACATGAACGATGCTCCTCGTTCTCAGCTTGTACCGAGCCCCGCGCTCGCGCCAATCAAGTCCCGGTCGGGTCCCACCAGCGCGACAGGTTGCCTTCCGAGCGCCGCGGCCGATTCTGGTAGTGCGACACGTCGTTGAACAGCATCAGGCGCGCGCGCACGGGATCCTTGAAATCGACGACGTTCAGGCACGCGGGTGACTGATCGAGCCGGTCGCGATAGCCGCGCTCGTCGAAGCCGAGCAAGCTCGACAGCAGCAGCCGCAGCGTCGCCTTGTGTGAGACCACCAGCACGTTTTGGCCCACGTGACTCACGACGATCTCCCGGATCACAGGCAGCGCGCGCGCCAGCACAGCAAGGCCCGACTCGCCGCCCTCGGGCGCGAACGTGAACGGGTCTGCGTCCCAGGCGGCGTACTCCGCGGCGAACTGCGTCTCCACGTCGTGGCGGCTCATGCCTTCCCAGTGGCCGTGGCTGATCTCGCGCAACCCGTCGCGCTGCACGACCGGCAGCCGGTGTGGCGTGGCCAGAATCGTCGCCGTCTCGACCGTGCGCGACAGCGGACTCGCGTAAACCGCCGAGATCGGCTCGCTCGCCAGGCGTTCCGCCAGCCGCTCCGCCTGCGCGCGCCCCTCGACCGACAGGTCGACGCCGATCGCGCCCGAGAACCGATCCTCCGCTGTCAGCTGGGTCGCGCCGTGGCGCACGAGGTAGAGGCGCGTCGCCTTCATCAACGAATCCTTTCCCCCGAGAAACGGGAGCGTAGGTTAGCACGCGCCCGACGAGCCGGCCCGACGGTGTGGCCGGCGGCTATGGCGCGGCGGCGCCGGGGTTCTGGGCCAGCGCGCCGTCGGCGCGTCGAAGCAGCGCGGAGATCCGGAGGAGCGCGGACGAGCGGTCCGAGGGCTTGACCACCCAGTCGGATGACGTGGTGATGTTCTGCTCGAAGAGCGCGTACCCTTCCTTGCGCAGCACCAGGCGGTGCGGGTGGCTCATGTCGATGTCGGCGCCGAACAGCGGCGTGCGGCCGACCGACTTGCCGTCGAGCAGAACCTCGGCGTCGGTCGGGATCGACGTGATGCGCAGCTTGTGTGAGCTCGCCGAAAGCGCCGCCGATGACGACGCGACGACCGGCGCGTTGCTGATCACCTTGCTGGGCTCGACGGCGGCTACGGCGTTGCGATCCAGCTTCTGTAGCACCGTCTGGACACGCAGCGCCGCCACGTTCTCCGAGCCGCGCGTCACCCAGGCCGACGCCACCGAGACGGGTTGCTCGTACGGCGCGTAGCCGTCCTTGCGAATCGTCAGCGTGTGATTCTGAGTGATATCGATCTCAGCGCCGAAGAGCGGCGTGCGGCCGATCGGCTTGCCGTCGATCAGCACCTCGGCCTCCGACGGGATCGAGGTCGCACGCAGCTTGTGCGCGACGCCGGGCGCCGACTTCGCCGCCGCGACGCGCGCCGATACCAAAGTCCCGGGAGTCGGCTCGGTCGACGGCGAGGTCTCGACGGGCGACGGCTCGGTGCGAGGCTCTGTGCCTTCGGACCCGCTGCGTGTGGCTCCGCTGCTCGCGGCGACCGCGGATCCACGCTCGGCGTCGTGATGGGCCTGCTTGCCGCGCGGGTTGGGCTTTTGGAAGCGCGGCGGCGGCTCGCGGTGGACGGGCGACGGCTTCGCAACAGCGGCGTGCCGCTCTTCGGTGACCCCCGACTTTGTCGACGGGGCCGGCGACGGCACCACGATCATGCCCTGGGTCGGAGACGGCGCGCTCGTCGCGACCGCAGGATGCGCCGCCGTGTTCTCGGGCTTCTGCGCCTCTTGCATCGGCGCCGACGGGTGGCGCGTGATCAGCGCCCAGATCGCGAGCCCGCCGCACAACATCGTGAGCGTGAAGCCGAGCACCGCGGACTTGTTGGGCCGGCGCCGCTTCAGCACAGCCCAGTTGATGATCCGCGACGGCGGACGCTCGACGGCGGGCGTGGCCGCGGGCGGCGTCGCCGCCACGACCGGACGCTCGGCGCTCGGGCCGCGCACCACCGAACGCTCGCCACTCGGGCCGCGCGTCGCCACCGGCGTCGACGGAGTGGCCGGCAGCGACGTCAGCGGACGGAGGGAGAGCGTCGGCGCGGTGGTGCCATGCCCGGACCAGGATTCCACGATGTCCGACCAGGCTTCACGCAGCGCCACGCGGAACTCGGCGGCGGTCTGCGGGCGCAAGTCGCGATCCTTCGACATGCCGCGCAGGATCAGGTTCTCGATCGCCGTCGGCACAGTGACGTAGCCGCGCAGCGACGGCCGCTCGGGCTCGTCGCGCAGGATGCGCGCCAGTACCTCCGTCGGCGACGGTGCCGGGAACGGCAGTTGTCCCGAGACCAGCTGATACAGGATCGCCGCGACCGCGTAAAGATCGGTGCGCGCGTCCACGTCTTCGCCGCACGCCTGCTCGGGCGACATGTACTCGGGCGTCCCGAACACCAGCCCCGCCATCGTGAGGTTCGGGCGCGCGCGCGCGGTCTTGATCTTGGCGATGCCGAAGTCGCAGACCTTGACGAACTCCGGATCGTCGCGGCGCGGGACCAGCATGATGTTGCCTGGCTTGAGATCGCGGTGAACGATGCCATTCTCGTGCGCTTCCTCCAGCGCCGCCAGCACCTGATCCATGATGCGCGCGCTGCGCTGCAATTCGAGCGGCGCCTCGCGCGCGATCACCTGCGCGAGATCCGGGCCGTGCAGCAGCTCCATCGCGATGTAGGCGAGATCGAGCTTCAGGTCGCGGCCGCAGTCGAAGGTCTCGATCAGGTTGGGGTGGCTGACCGCCGACGCCGTGCGCGCTTCGAGCTCGAAGCGCCGCACCAGCTTCTCGTCGGCCATCAGCTCGTGGCGCAGGACCTTGATGGCGACCATCTTGCCCAGGGAGAGCTGCTCGGCCTGATACACCCGTCCCATGGCGCCGGCGCCGATGCGCTTCACCAGGCGAAAGTTGTTGGCGATCGTACGGCCGATCAGGCTGTCGTAGGCGCTCGAGTCTTGAATGGCGCCAGAACCGCCGTCTTCCATAAAGTCCACGCAGGCCCCTCGTTCCAGCAGTGTCGTCGGAAGAATTCACGGCAAACCTGAGCAAGAGGGAGGCTCGATTTGCGCGTTCGCTACAAACCGTGAGCAAACCGACAAAAGGGGACCAGCGGCGGTTGCCACTGGTCCCCTTCGTTTGGGGACTATGTAGTTGCCTGCTTACTTCGCGGTCGGGGTCGGCGAGCAGCTGGTGAAGGCCGAGGCCGACAGCGACGCCGCCTCGTAGACGAAGCTACCGGCCGCCGCGGTCACGTTGGTGAACGTGCTCGTCGTCGTCTGGTAGATCGACACGCCCTTGCCACCGCTGCCGGTGATGTTGACGTTCTTGAAGGTGAAGTTGGTGTGCTTGGGCGAGGAGTTGCCCGAGATGTTGATGGCGTAGGCGCCGCTGGCAATCGAGCCGGTCAGGTTGGTCACGTTGATGTTGGTGAAGTAGCCAGCACCGCCGGTCGCCATGCCAGTGCTGTCCGGGTACGAGCCCTCGACCATGATGGCTTCCTTGGTGACGCCGTTGACCTTGTTGTCCGTCGCGTAGACGCCGTTGGCGCCGCCGCCGCGGTTGGTGCCGGTCTTGAAGCGCAGGCCGATCTGCGTGCCGCTGAACATGTTCTCGTCGACCCACACGTTCTTCATCCACGCCGCCGTGAAGCTACCGAACACGACGCCGCCGTGGCCGTTCTTCGTGTAGTTGTTGAAGATGTGCATGGTGCTAATCGGCTGGTTCGCGTAGACGCCCGGCGCGTTGGTCCCGGCGTTCATGTTGATGCAGTCGTCACCGGTGTTGAAGGTCGAGTTGTAGATCCAGCCGCTGCTGATCGAGGTCAGGTCGACGCCGTCGCCGTTGTGGATGCCGTTGCTGGCGCCCGACGGCATCGTGTCGGCGTTGATGTTGGCGATGGTCAGGTTGCTGACCCGCGCGATGTAGAGCGTATGCTCGGGCGGCAGCGTGAACTTCAAGCCCTTGATGTAGACGCCCGACGAACCGGTGATGCTCACCAGGTCGCCACGCGCGCTATCGGTCCCGCCCTGGGCGGAACGCTCGGCGAGCCCCAGCGTCGACAGGTAATAGCCGCTGTTGGACGAGTCCGAAGAAGCGCCCGAGGAGCCGGTGACGCTGCCCGCGCCGACGAGGCGGATGTTGTTGACGCCCGTGCAGCTGTTGCTGCTGGTGGGGCAGGTGTTGATCAGCGATTTGTAGTTCGTCGGATACGCGACGGTGCCGTAGCTGCCGCCCGTGCCGTACATCGGGAAGCGGTTGTTGCCCCACGCGTAGTCCGCCGGCGCGTCGCTGCCCTTGAGCGTGCCGTCGATCTGGTACGTGCAGTTGGCCTTCAGGTAGAGCGCGCCGCTGGTGAAGGTCTCACCCGACGAGATCACGACCTTGCCGTTGGTGGCGCAGGCGTTGATCGCGGTCTGCACCTGAGTGGTCTGCACGCCCGACTGCGACGCGTAGCTGTGCACGTAGATGATCGCCGGCGTCGCCGTCGTCGCCTGCGTGACCGTGTTGCTGTCGGCCGACTCGGCGCCGGTCGAATCGTACGAACGCACCTTGATCGAGTACGACGTGTTGGCGGTGAGGCCGGTGATATCGTAGTTGAGCAGGTTGTTGGTTAGCCCGCTCGCCCAGGTCACCGTCGTCACCGAAGCCTTCTTGGTGCCGTTGAGGTAGATGTTGTAGCCCACGATCCCGGTCGTCGTCGTGGGTTTCTGCCACGACACCGTGATGTGCGTGTCTTCGAACGCGAGCGGTGGAACCACGACGTTGATCGGCGCGCTCACTGTCGCGCTCGCCGTGCTGGCGGCGAAGCTGATCGCGAGCGCGACCATCGACGCGGCAGCAAATTTGATCGTGCGCGTGACCATGCTGTTCTCCCTTTTCGTCTTCATGATTTTTTAGACCTTCGCCTCGGTGGAGCCGTTGAGCGCGCAGTACATCGGCCGATCGGCCGGGGCGCTCAAGCTGGCGGACTCACCGGTCTCCGGGGCCAGGAACGACCCCGCGTCGGTGGTGGTGACGTCGTCGATGTCGACGCTGGCGCCGGCGCTGCCGAAGCCGACCGCGCCGGTGGCGCCGACGCCCCCGCTGCTGTCGGTCGCGGTCATGATCTGAGCGCCGTTGACGTAGGCCGCGAGCTTCACGGTGCCGGTGCCCGAGACCTCGAGACGGACGTTCGTCCAGCTGCCGGCGTTCCAGCTGGCGCCGACGACGTCACGCGAATGCGCGGTCGCGAGCACGGTGATCGCCTTGTTGACGCCACGGCGCTCGATGGTGATCGTCGAGTCAGGCGCGATCGACAGCTGGTAGCAGGTCGCCGAGCTCGGCGTGCTGCCGGTGTAGCGCGCGAAGATGTACGCGCGGTTCTGCGTGCTGGCGTTCCAGTTGGTGATGCGGACCATGGCCTCGACACCGGTATCGCCGAAGGTCGAGGCGCTCGGCGCGTCCGACCACGACGTCGTCGCGGCGGCGCGCGAGTAGTAGTCGTTGGCGACCTCGCTGGTCGTATTGACCGCCCACTCGGTGCCGTTGTTGTTCGGCGTGTAGTGGGTGTTGGTGCCGGTCTCGAAGTTGTCCGGACCCATGACCGTGGCGGCTTGCGCCTTCATCCCGCCGAAGCCGAGGACCATCGCAACAGCCAGCATCGACATCCCACCCCGCAACGACGGGAAGAGACTGGAGAGCGCAAACCGGAACCCGCGATCCTTGTTATCCGTACGCATCGGACCTCCTTCAGAACCCTTTGTTAAGCTGCGGCGGGACCTTCCGCGCAGCGTCCACGCGCCGTTAATAAGCAGTAACGAGGCCAACAAATTATAAATATGGATATATATAAATTCGATGACTTACGCGGCAGGAAATGGACGCGCTGCTGCCTGCGAGACATCGTGGATGTTGCCGGCGCGGCAACGAATTGAGGGGGAGTGACCCCATGTCTCTTTTCTTCGCGTGGCGCGTATCTAAGGTCTGGCGGCCGGGCGGCCGATGGGTATCTTCACCCCCTGACAACGCCCGTGGTACCGACGGTGATTGTTGCCACCCGAGCAACGATTGTTGTCCCCGGAGCGACGCCTCGGCCCTGAATGGCCAGGGGGGCTGGCTGTAAGTGCGCCAATTTTCGTAAGATGTACCACCTTTCAAGTTGGCAGAGTTAATGCTGGGCTTTAGCGTCAACAGCCATGACGCAACCACTCTCAGCCAAGCGCAACGCGTCCGAAGAACCCGAGCCCGTCTCCCTGCGGTTCCGATTCGATAGCGAAACCGTGGAGCAGTTCGCGGAGCGTTATGCTTCCGACGTCAGCCGCGGCGGGATCTTCGTTCAGTCACGCCAGCCGTTCGCGGTCGGGACCCAGCTGCGGCTGGACCTGCAGCTGCTGAACGGAACACCCATCATCGTTGGTGACGGCACGGTGCACTGGACACGCGAGCCCGACGCCGCCAAGCCGAACACGGTGCCCGGCATGGGCATCCGATTCAGCAAGCTGAACGCGCGCAGCCAGCAAGTGATCGAGATGGTGCTCTCGCAGCGCACCGGGAAGCAGCGCACGGGGCTGTTCTCATCGGTGATGCCGGCGGTGTCGCTCGAGGAGAGCCAGAAGATCGCGACCAATTCGAACCCGAAGTCCAAGCTTCCTTTCAATGTGTTTCCCGGCCGCGCGCACGATCCCAACAAGCCCAGCGACGAGCGCGAGCTGCTGGCGAACGCGGGCCGCGAGGAGACCACGCCGGTCGTCGGCGTGACCGCCGCCAACCTGGCCGACGCGCGCCCCAGCAAGGACGAAGCTGCGGCAAAGACGCCGCCGCCCGCCGCGCCCGTCGCCGAGATGGCGAGCGGGCCGTCCAGCGCGTCTGGCTCGAAGCGCCAGCCACCGGCGCTCGCTCTCATCCGCCCCGAGGCGGGCGCCCCGAACAAGGAGGCCGAGAAGGCCATCACCGAGTCGGCGCGCGTGCGCCGGAGCTCCTCGTCGTCGAAGGTCGCGCCGCTGCCGGCGCCGCCGATCACCACGACTCAGGAGATTGCACCTTCGTCTGGCTCGACGCCTCCAGCTCCGGTCCAGGGGGAACCCGCGCTGGGGGCGTCGCAGTCCGGCGTCCCGAGGCCGATCGACCCGATGCCGAGCCAAGCGGCCGCGATCCCGTCGGTGAAGCCGCCGATGCGCAACAAGCTGATCATCGGCGCGGCAGCGCTGCTGGCAGTGACGATCACCGTGTTCGCGACCACGCACAAGGGTACCGTCAAGCCGGACTCCGGCGCCACGGTGGCGCACGCGACCGCAACCACCACCTCGCCGGCGCACGCCGATGAGGCTCCGTCGGCAGCGGCCGTTCCCTCGGCGACGGGAACCGCGCCGACCGAGACTGCGCCCGAAGCAAACGGCGGCCCCGCGCTCGAGCCCGAGGCGCCCGCGCCGGCGACGAGCGGCAGCAAGCCATCGTCGCGCGTCGCCGATCGCCGCGCGCCCAAGGGCAAGACCGTGGTCGCTCACCGCGAGAGCCAGCCGGCGTCGCGGTCGTCGTCCCCGGCGGCGCCCGCTGAGAAGCCGTCGGTCGCCGAGGCGCCCGCGCCTCGCGTGGAGGCTCCTGTGCCGACGCTGGCGCCGCCGCCCCCGCCCGCCCCGGTCGCGCACGTCGAACCACTGCTCGTCCCCAAGCCGGTACACACCGAGCCCGCGCCCGCGCCCAAGCCGGCGCCCGCCGTCGCCTCGTCCGCGGCCAAGCCGGCGATCGCTGCCACCACGCCGCCGCCGGTCTCGGGGGGCCTGGCGCACAAGCTGCGCATGACGTCCATTCCGTCGGAGGCCGAGGTCGAGCTCGACGGCAAGCCGATCGGCCGCACGCCGCTCTTCGGCGTGGAGATCGACGTGTCGCAGCCGCACCAGCTGGTGGTGAAGAAGGACGGCTTCGCGCCGTTCAAGCAGACCGTCAGCCGCGCGTCGGAGTGGAACGTGCGCCCGTCGGAGAACACGGCCACGCTGCGCATCTCGGCTCTGATGAAGAAGCAGTAAGCGGCCGATTTAAACGCTAACGTGCAAGAGGGCCCCGCAAGGGCCCTTTTGCATTTCTCCGATCCCCTCTCCCGTCCGCGGGAGAGGGTTAGGGAGATGGCAGACCTTGCGAGCCGCAGCGCCCGCCGGCGCCTTGCTACTCCGCAGCCCGGTCGATGTGCCGGAGCGCATCCGGCTGCAAACCGAAGCGCTCCTTCGCCTGCTTCACGTCGGCGATGGTCTTCACCGACAGCGGCAGCTCGATGGTGTGGTCCTCGACGCGCCAGCCGTCGTCGGCGACATCGAAGATCAGGTTCGCGGTCTGCAGGCCGAGCGTCTCGTGGTCGGGGACGACCGCGATCGTGCCCAGCGGCGAGACCGGATCGATCAGGTTGGGCAGGCCGACGATGAGCGGCAGCTTCGCCGTCTTCAGCGCCTCGCGCCACGACTCGTCGAGGAAGCGGCCGTCGCGAATCAGCCCGTTGTCGTTGAGCATCCAGAGAGCGTCGACCTTGTTCTTCTCGGCGAGCCCGATGATCGCGTCCTTGAGCTCGGCCGCGGTGACTTCCTTGGGCACCTCGACGGCGTCGAGCTCGATCTGCTCGGAGGCGGCCAGCTCGCGCTGCTTGTCGATGTAGTCCTTGAAGCCCGGCCGATAGACCACGCCGACCTTGCGCACCGGCGCGGTGATGATCGCGCGCAAGTTTCGGAACGCGGTCACGCCCGGGACCTCGTAGGCGATGCCAGTCGAACGAGGCAGCGACGCGCGCAGCTTCTCGACGAACGACACCATGACGACCACCGCGGGCGGCGCCGGCTTGCCGCCCAGGCCCTCGACGTACTTCTTGAACAGGTTGACGGTCAGGTTGTTCATCAGCACGACGCACGCCGGCGACGTGCGGTCGATCGCCGCGCCCAGCTGCGCCGCGGTGGTCTCCTTGGTGACCGGCACCGTCGAGACGTTGAAGTTCTTCTGCAGCTCGGTCACGAGACCGCGCCGCACGTCGATGAAGTCGGAGAACGTCGGCGTCGCGATCAGGATCGTCGCTGCGCCCGAGCGCGGCAGCGGATCGGTGAATGCGCTGGCCGAAACGCCCTCGCCGCCCTCGCCGCCCCCACCGCCCGTGGTCGCGCAGCCGCCCAACAACAGCAACGGCGCCAGCAGCCACGCGGTACGCCGGAGGGTCCGGGAACCCTCTGAGGGGTCCCGGGAAGAAAACCGAGACGAGGTCATGCGGTTGATCATGCTCAAGACCGGCAATTTCATCGGGGGCTCCATGCGTCGACGCCCAGAACCGCCTTTGTCGCAGGATCGAGTCCGTTGAACGCCTTCACGACCGCGTCTTTCGCCGCAGGATTGAGGACCGCCACCGCCGGCAGACCGACGTGCCCGTCGGGCAGCTCGCGGGTCTTGAGCGCGAGGCGCGTGTGCTTGGACAGGCTGGCCAGCATCGAGCTCGGCACCAGCAACGCCTGTGCGGCCGAGAACTCGAGCAACGGCACCAGGTCCTCGACCTTGGCGACACGCTTGACCTTGAAGTCCTTGTCCTTGGTCAATTGCGCAACGAAGGCCTGGCTCCCGTCGCGGCCGAGCAGATCGACCATGCCGATCGTCTTCCCGGCCAGCGATCCTTCGAGCGGCTTGTCGGTCGAGACCAGGACGTAGGGTTCGGAGTCCTTGCCGTCGTGGGTCCCCTGCAACGTCGCCTTTTTCCCGCGCGCGTCGAGCACTGGCGGAATGACCAGCACGGCGTCGGGGTTGCCGGTCGTCGAGGCGCTGTCAAAGTCTCGGTAGGTCGCGAACATCTTCACGGTCAGACCGGGCAGATGGTCCGACAGCATCTTTTCCACGTCCGTGAGCTTGCCGTCAATCTGCAGCAACACGTAAACCGAGGGTTTCCCTCCCCCGGCCGGCGCTGCGACGGGGGCAGCCGTTGCCGCCGGGGGCGCCGCGGGCGCGCCATCCGCCCGCGCATCCGGTCGGCCCACCAGCAGGGCGACCAGAGTGACGGACAGGCCCAGGAATGCTCTCTCCCTGAAGGAAAGCGCTCTCATTTCGCTCGTCGACACCGTTGGACAGAACGCAAGAGGCGACCATCTTCTGCCGATCAGCGCCCCGTGTCAAATCCGTGACGGTCGTGCATTCGAACTCTCAGCGACTGCGCGCGAAATCGCACTCAGTGCGCTGTCCCGTGAGCGCGCTTTCGGCGCTCTTCTGCCGAAGGGTGTTCCGACGACACTCAAGCAAATCGCGCGCGGAACCGATTTGGCATGGCATGAGCCACCCAACGACCAAAATTTCGCAGAAAGTCACCATGCTCGGTGCCGCGTTGTCGTTGCTGGTCCCAGTCGCCATCGGCGGCTGCGGCAGCGACAACAAACCCAGCACTCCGCCGGTCAACGTCACGATCGGCGCGATGTTGCCGCGCACCGGACCCAACGCCAACAGCGACTGGGTCTCCGCCGTCGAACTGGCCGTCGCTGACATGACGACCGCGATGAGCAAGTCGAAGATCACCCAGCCGATCTCCTTTACCGTCGACGAGAAGGACGTCGCCTCCGACGAGACGATGTCCCACGACGCCATGATGGCCTACAGCGCTGAAAGCGCGAAGATCGTCATCACCGAGGCCTCCAACGCCGCGATCGGTTCCAACAAGTGGAACTACGAGCAGCTCATCGCGGACCCAAATTCGACCGCGCCCATGCCGCTGATCAGCTTCACCGCGACCTCGGCGAGCCTCCACGCCGCGTCGACGGACCCGGTTCCGGCGCGCGCAGCCGCCCTCACGGACGCGAGCCACTGGTTCTATCGCACCTGTCCGGTCAGCAACAACCTGTCGGCCATCCGCCTCAACCAGATCTTCACGACCTACGGCGACCAAAATCACGACGGCAAGGTCAAGGTTGTCTGGATCGGCACCAGCGACACCTCGACGCAATCGAGCATCAACGGTGACATCAAAGCGGTCAACACCTACCTCACGACGGCGGACGGAATCGCGGCCCTCGGTAGCAACGTGTTCATCTCCGAGAGCGTTACGTTCGATGCGGGCACCGACCCGGCCTCGTTCGACTACACCTCCGCCATCGCCAAGGCGACCGACGCCCACAACGAGACGACGGGCATGGACGACGTCGTTCCCGACCTGATCATCAACAAAGCGCTCCCGACCATCGCTATCCCGTTCATCAAGGCCTACAAGCAGAACTCGGCCAACATCTACAAGATCTTCCAGGACGGCTCATTTCGCCGCAACTCGCTGCTGATCGCCCTGGGCGCCGCGGCTGACGGCCAGGTCGGCGTCTCCAACATCGCCTACATGAACAACGCATCGGGCACCCTGTTCAAGACCGAGCAACAGGCCCAGACCCACTTCCCGCCCGCGGCCTACGAGGCTCAGGGTTACGACGCGATGGCGCTCGCGCTGCTCGCGGTCTTCAAGGCCAGCGTCGCCAACATGGACAACCCGGCCACGATTACCAACGAATCGGTGCGCGCCGCCGTCAACCAGCTCAACGACCCGAACGCCCAGGTGACCTTCGGCACCGGCGCCGCCGAGTTTCAGAAGGCGCTCGAGGCGATTCAGAACAACCAGACGGTCAACTACAACGGCGCCAGCGGCAACGTCGACTTCGACATGGTTGGCGACACGCGTGACTACGCCACCCTCTGGCAGATCACTGGTGGCCAGTTCGTCGAGACCGCGTACTTCGATTGCGTGTCCAGCAACGCGTGCACCGGATTGGGAACCACGCTCCCCACGATGTAGCCCCTCCGCGCCGCGCGCGCAGCCGCTCCTCGGCCGCGCGCGGCGCCGTTTTCTCGCCTCCGGCAATTCGTTTCCGTCTTCGTTTTTTGCTCCCTCGTTTCTTCGTAGTTCGACTTTTCAGCGAGAGGACCTCCCTTGGACAAGCTCAGTGGTTCGTGGCACGCGGTCGTCCTGGTTCGACGGTCTGTCTTCGTTTCGCTCTTCGCGCTGACGAGCCTGGTTGTGAGTAGCCGCCCCGCGGCCGCAGCCGAAGGCGCCGCCGCGACCAGCGCCGACAGCGACGCCGACGACCTGAACCTCGAGAACCTGCTCCGCCTCAAGGTCATCACGGCCTCCGGCGGTGTCGCCGAGGAAAGCGACCTCGCGCCCGCGAACGTGTTCACGGTCCTCGCCTCGGAGATCACCAGCAACGGCTGGCGTTCGGTGGCCGAGGTCCTCGAGCACGTCCCCGGCATGTACGTCGTCGATGATTACGTGACCCAGAACGTCGAAGTGCGCGGCGCGAGCTCCGGCCTGCGCGCCGGTACCAGCATCATGAAGGTCATGATCAACGGCACCGACGTCAGCTTCCGCCCCGATCTGAACGCGCTGATCGGCCCCGAGTTCATCCCCATCGAGATCGTCGAGCGCATCGAGATCGCTCGTGGACCTCTGTCGGCCCTCTACGGCGCGAACGCGTTCCTCGCCACCGTCAACGTCGTCACCATCGACCCCGACCACGTCGGCGGCGGCGTCAACGTCGCCGGCGCCGCGCGTCCCTACGGGGGCGGCACGGCCTACAGCGGTGGCGCCGCCGGCGTGGCCACCGCGCGCGTGGGCCAGGACGTCAAGCTGCTCCTCTCCGCCTCTTACGATCAGATCAATCGCGGTGGTCTCACCGTCCCGCAAACGTTCGGCACCGGCAGCTCGACCCCGCATCTCGGCACCACCAGCGGGGACGACCTCGCACGTCCGCTCGGCGTGTTCGGTCGCCTGTCCGGCCCGACCGGTGTCTTCGGCGACTTCTCGCTGCAGGGCGGCCTGCAGCAGTCGGATTCCATCGGCAACTTCCAGCTCGGCTCCGTGATGACCGGCGCGACTCGCGAATCGATCCGCAATCTGTGGACCGAAGCGCAGCACAACGGCCGCTGGACCAGCATGATCTCGTCGACGGTCGCGGTCGGATACGCGCACGGCGCGCCGACCGCAAACGACCGGATGTTCGTGACCGACCAGCTCGGCTCGTACTTCACGCGCAGCTTCGCCTACGACGCCCTCGACGCAAAGGCTTCACTGACCGTTACCCCCCGCACCAACCTGCGTCTCTCCGCCGGCGTCGACACGACGTACGAAGTGGACAAGACGTTGATCTACACCCAGCACTACCTGGTGGCCGACATGGCCGGGGCTCACCAGCCCGGCGACACCGTCGAGCAGGCCCCCATGGACCCGCGCCGCAGCGTCACCGTGACCAAGGTCGCGCCCAACCTGCACGCCTCGCTCGATCCGGTGAGCGGCGTGCGCGTGTCGGCCGACGGCCGCGTCGACTTCCTCAACCAGTTCGACAAGCAGTTCAGCGCCAGAGCCGCGGCCGGCTGGCGTATCTTGCCGAAGCTGGTGGTCAAATTCATCGGTGGGCGCGCGTTCCAGACGCCGTCGACGGTGGCCTTGTATGCCTACAACGGCTTCGGCACCGCCGACATCGTCGGCAGCAGGAACCTGACCTCCCAGACCGCCCAGCTGACGCCCCAGGCCGTCACCAGTGGCGAGCTGGTCGTCAACTTCCTGCCCAGTGAACACCTGTCAATCAACGCTTCTGGTTATTACCAATCGATCGCCAATCAGATCAGCTTCATTCCCAGCGGCACCAACTTCTACGCAACCAACCGGAATACAGCGACCAGCACCGGCGGCGAGCTCAACGTCACCGGCCGCTTCTGGCGCCTCGAGCCTTACGCCCGCTTCAGCCTGCAGCATTTCGGGGCCGATCCCAACCGCCGCGCACTGGATCGAGGCCCGCAGATTCCACCTGCGCTCGTGCCCGCGGTCTGGGGCCTGGTCGGCCTGCGCGCCACCGTTCCCCAACCGCACCTGACCTTCGACGCCACCTGGCGCGGCGTCGGCGAGCGCGGCGCCTCCTCGAACAACATCTTCATCAACAGCGGCAACTCGTACGCGCTGCCCGCCTACCAGCAGTTCGACCTGGCGGCGACCGCGACGTTCATCCCGCTCGGCAAGGGCCACGACACCCGCGTCCAGTTCGCGGTGCGCAACGTGCTCGACGAGCACCACAACGAGCCCGGCTTCGGCGGCATCGACATCCCCAGCCTGGGCCGCACGTTCCAGCTCGGCCTGACCCAGATGTACTAGCGGAGCAGCGCCGCCGCCAAGGCGACGCCGACCGCCAGCAGCCCGGCGCCGACCGCGAACAGCAGCGCCGCCGAGAAACGATAGGAGCGCCGCGCCCAGCGCGGGGCTTTCTCGTAGGCGGCAACGCGCCGGCCATAGCGGCGCAACAGCGCGACCAGCGTCCAGAGGGTGAGGCCGGGCAACGTGTACGCAGCGGCGTGAGCGACGTCGGTCGTGGTCACTGCGCTCATTTCCGTTGCTCCGGGCGCAGCAGTTCGGTCGGTGCGGCCCGGCGCAGCGCCAGGACCGCGCTCACCGCGCCGAACGCGGCGAAGATCGTCATCAGCAGCGAGAGCTGCGCCACGACGACGACCAGACCGTCCGCCATGCGACGCACCATCGCCCGGATACCCGACGTCGACAGGTGACCGGCGGCGACGCTGTTCACCGCGCCGCACGAGCGCAGCTCTTCGCCTACCACGCAGCCGGCGAATTCGGCGTTGCTGCCGGGAACCGCGGCCTGCTCGACATACTTCCACGCGCCATGCGCAAGGTCGTCTCGATCGATGTGGCAGCGCGCAACGATGGCGTCGGGGATCGGCGCCACCGTCTCGCTCGGACTCAACCAGTACCGCGTGCCCGACCCGCGCGCGGCGCGGATTCCCAGTCCGAGCTCGACGTCGCGGAGCTCGGGCGCGCCGATCTCCCACCGCCGGCCGTCGCCCGCCAGGTGGAGATCGCGTACGCGGCCGAGGCGACATTTCTCCCGGGTGTACGTCGATTTTCCACTGCGGGTGGACTGCTCGACCACGCCGATCCAGGCGACCGCGGGCCGGCCCAGCGGCGTGGTGTCGGTCGGTCCCTCGAGCGCGCCGCGATAGACAGCGCCGCCCGCGAGCGGAGCTCCCGCGAACGAAGGCAGGCCACCGAGCGCCCACACCCGCCGGACTTCGGGCACCGATGTCCAGAAGGCCATGAACGACAAGAAACAGCCGACGACGCCGATGATCACGAAGATCCACTGCTGCCTGGGCATGGCGTGCGGATGCGCTCGTGCCCCCAAAGTCGCCATGCGCCGCGAGCATGCCACTCGGCGCGCCGATCACAAACAGCGGCTATTTATGTTCCAGGCGCTGGGTAACACCCTGCCGCCGCTTCTCAGCTCCTTCATCCGCACGATCTCGATCGTTCTCCCGGCGCTCGCCTTCTCGCGCATGCCCGGCTTCGCGCTCAACTGGATCTGGTACCTCGCCACCGGCTGCGTCTTCATGCAGATGACGCTGAACCTGGTGTTCTTGCAGCGGGAATATCGCCGCAAGCTCTCGTTCGAGGCGCCCGCAGCGACCGGCGCACCCCGCCCGGCCATCGGCTGACCAACTGCGGCGGCGCCGGCGATCCGCTGACGCGCGTCTTGACGGTTTCCTCCCCTCGGTGTTCCTATGGGAAACGATGCATCCTGAGTCTGTGGGTCAGTTCGCGGGAGGTCTGGCGGCGCCGGTGATCGAGGCGCCCGAAAAAGAGACACTGCGCTCCGAGGACCAGGAAGAGGCGGTCGGTTCGCCGCTCGCGCTCTACGTGATGACGCCTCAGGGCGGGACGCGCCACCTGCTGCGGCCGGGACAGTTGACGTATATCGGTCGGTCCTTGGACGCGATGATCCAGATCAACGATCCCGGGGTCTCGCGCCTGCACGCCTTGCTCAGCCTCGCGGAGCCGATGACGATCAGCGATCTTGGCAGCTCGAACGGAACGTTTCTGGCGGGCGAGCGGCTCGCGGCGCGAGAAGCACGCGAGATCGGCTGCAACGAGGTCTTTCTGGTGGGAAGTTGCGCGCTGGTCTTGCGGCCGAGCGGCCTGCCGTCGATCGCGGCTCAGCGGTTCACGACTCTCGACGACCTGCACCGGTCGCGGGCGTCTCAAGCTCGTGCGCCCGGATCGGCGCCCCAGGGCTGGATCGTCCTGCGCATCCACGCGGCCAGGAGCGCGGACCTCGTGCTCACCGAGGCGATCGTCGCCGAGCTCTTGGCCGAGCTCCTGTTTTCGCCGGCGGACTGGTTGATGCGAACGACCGATCATGACGTTGCGGTCGGCGTGGTGGCGTCATCCGCGGCCGACGTCGACGCGCTGGAGCGAGCAGCGCAGGCCCGGCTGGCGAGCTGGGGCCTCCGCGCTGAGATCGCATGCGCATTCGTGGGAGATCTCGCCACCGCTGGCGGCATCGACGCCGCAAGCGACTTTCTCCAGGGCCACGCGGTGGTCGCGACGCGGGACCGAGGCCCGGTCGTCCTGCGCGGCCCGGCGATGCAGGCGATCTATCAGACGTTGAAGCGGATCGCCCCGGCGCGGGTCAGCTTGCTGATCCTCGGCGAGACCGGAGTCGGCAAAGACCTGGTCGCGTCGGTCGTCCACGAGATGTCGCCGCGCGCGGCCCGGCCCTTCGTCCGCCTCAACTGCGCCAGCCTGCCGGAGCATCTGATCGAGAGCCAGCTCTTCGGCCATGAACGGGGCGCCTTCACCGGCGCGATCGCCGCCGCGACCGGCCTGCTCGAGGCGGCGGATGGCGGAACGATCTTCCTCGACGAGATCGGCGAGCTCGCGCCAGCGCTGCAGCCCAAACTGCTGCGCGCCATCGAATCATCGGAGATCGTGCGCGTGGGCGGCGTGCGGCCGCGTCCCATCGACGTACGCTTCGTCGCCGCAACCAACCGCGATCTCGCCGCCGACGTCGAGGCCGGGCGCTTCCGGCGGGACCTTTTCCATCGGCTCAACTGCGTCACCGTGACTGTACCGGCGCTGCGCGAACGGCGCGAGGAGATCGGGCCTCTGGCTCGCCGCTTCCTCGTGAGCGCGTGCGCGCGTTTCGACCTCGCCCCGGCGCACCTGTCGGACGCGAGCCTCGCCGCGCTGAAAGCGCATGGGTGGCCCGGCAACGTGCGCGAGCTCCGCAACGTGATCGAACGGGCGGCGCTGGTCGCGGACGGACCATCCATCGAGCCGTCCGACCTTCATCTCGCGCCCGCGCCCGACGCCGGCGCCGAGCGGACAACCGAGACAGGTCTCCCGACGACGCGCGCGAGCATCGCGCCGAGCGAACGAGCGCGCATCGAAGACGCACTCCAGCGTTGCGGCGGGAATCAGAGCCGCGCCGCGAAGCTCCTGGACATTCCCCGGCGCACGCTGGTGCGGCGGATCTCCAAGCTCGGCCTCACCCGGCCGCGCAAGTCGACGCCGCCCTGAGCTTCCGTCGTTCAGGGGCCAGCTTCCGGTCCGCCGTCGGGACAGGGCGGATGAGTCGCCATCGACGCCGCCAGATTGGCGATGTCGTTGGTGGCGACGCCCTGGAACATGTCGAGCGACGTCCCGCAGCACCAGCGCAGGTAGTGGTCGAGCGCCCACGCGCCCGCGAGCTCGCGCGTGCCTGCGTCGTAGATGCACATCCACGTCGGCCCCCCCACGGGCGGAACGTCGCTGAAGCTCACGTACTGAAGTAAATAGCCGGCCCCGGGACCTTCATAGACGCGCAGCCCGCACATCGGCGGCGGGCGATCGTCCCAGGTCGCCGCGCACAGCGATGTGTCGAGCGGGCTCTGGCACGCGCCGCGATCCGCGTCCGCGGGTTCGCAAACCGGACCGTCGTCGGCGCGGCCGCCCGCGTCGGCCGCGGGTGACGATCGTCCGGCGCAGCTGGCGAGCAGGGCGGCAATCCCCACGAGCGCAGTGACTGCAGCGAGCTGCGCGGGCATCGCACGCGACTATATCAGTGAGTATGCTTGCGTCGATGAGCGAGAGCCTCCGCGAGCTCGAGGTGCTGGCGCTCGACTGCCAGGCGGGCGGCAGCACCCCTGCGTACGGCGACATGCTCGAGCTCGGCTGGGCCAGCTGCACCGCCGCCGGGCTCGCCGGCCCGGTGCGCAGCCGCTGGATCGTTCCACGCACCGCGCGGCCAGTCCCCTGGGCGGTGCGCGAGCTGACCGGCTGGTCCGAGGCGTGCGTGGCCGACGCGGTCGACGAGCGCGAAGCCTGGGCCGAGCTGCGCGACGTGACGGCGCGCGTGGCCGCGCGAGGCGCCGCGTCCGCCGGCGTACCCACGGTGATTCATTTCGCTCGCTTCGAGCTCGCGTTCCTGCGCGACGTCTGCGATCGACTCGACGGTGGCGCGCGACTACCGCTCGACGTCGTTTGCCTGCACGCGATCGCGGCGCGTCTCTTCCCGGAGCTGCCGCGCCGGAACATCCGCGCGCTCGCCGGCTATCTCGGCCACTCACCCGCACGCGGACGGCGCAGCGCCGGTCACGTCGAGGCCACCGCGTTCATCTGGAGCGCAGTCTTGCCACTGCTCGAAGGCGCCGGCGTCGACAGCTGGAGCGCGCTCAAGGGCTGGCTCGCCGGGCCCGCGCCGGCGCCTCGTTCGCGGCACGCTCGGCGCGTGTACCCGCTCGCGCCCGAGCGTCGAGCGGCGCTGCCGGATCGGCCGGGCGTCTACCGCTTCCTGCGCCGCAACGGCGACGTGCTCTACGTCGGCAAGGCGACCAGCCTGAAGAAGCGCGTCGCGGGCCATTTCAAAGCCCGCGGCCCGGTCACCGAGCGCGGCCTCGAGCTTTTGACCCAGGTCCACGACGTGAGCCCGCTCGAGACCCCGACCCTGGTCGAGGCGGCGCTGCTCGAGAGCGACGAGATCAAGCGGCTGGATCCCCCGTACAACGTGCAACTGCTGTCGGCGAACCGCTCTGCCTGGTTCGCCTCGAGCGATTTTCGGCGCGCGGTGCCGGCGCCCGACCAGGCGCACCGCATCGGCCCCTTACCGTCGGAGCGCGCGGTCGAGCCGATGGCGGCGCTGATCGCGCTCGTCGAGGGTACCGCCCCGACGCGCGCGTTGTGCGCGGCCGCGCTGGCGGTGCCCACCGCGTTCGCGCCGGCGCGGGCCCTGTTCGACGAGGGGTTCGCGATCTTCCGCGCCGAGCATCTATCGGGTGGCTCCGGCGACGGGAGCGGCGCGCCAACGTCGGCATCGACCTCGGCCGAGCGGGTTGCCGAGGCGTCGCGTGCGCTGTGGCTGCAGCGCGGTCGCGTCGATGCCGACACCGACGGCGACGATGCCGAGGCGAGCGACCCGAACGCCTGGGACCTGGCGCGCGTGCGCCGCCGGCTGGAGCGGAGCCTGGTGCAGACCGGCCTGCTCGTGCGGCGGTCGCGGTTCCTGCGCCTGCTCGCCCACGCGATCGTCGCCTTCCGCGAGCGCGACACGAGCACCGCGCGCGCTCTGGCGATCGCGGCGGGAGTGATCCAGGAGCGCCACGATCTCGAGACCGTCGCCGACATCGCGCGCCTCGACACCCCGCCGCCGCCACCGCCGCGGCACGAGCGCCAGGCCTGCTTCGACGCCGCGGTCTACGACCGTATGCGGATCATGCTCACCGAGCTGTCACGCGTGCGCGGAGAAGGCGGGGAGGTCGCGCTGCGTGTCGGCCACCACATCTTCGCTGGCGAACGCATCGCGCGGTTGATGCGCGGAATCTGACGCCCGCTGGTGACAGCCGCGGCGCACGCCGGTGTTGATCCCGGGGCGAGGGTCGTCCTCGAGGAGGGTCCGCCATGAAACGGTTCGCGCTGTTCGTGTTTGCGCTCGGGTGCTGGAGCTACTTCTGCTGCGCGGGATGCGTGGTCGACGCACGCTCGGCGGACGACCGCACCGAGAGCTGCCGTCCCGGCCAAACTTGCAGTTGCGACGGCGTCGGCAGCTGCGACTTCGCGTGCACCGGCAGCGGCTGCCACTTTCGCTGCGACGGTGTGACCAGCTGCTCTTTCGACTGTCCGGGAGGTGGCTGCGACATGCAGTGCAACGGAGTCAGCGACTGCGACCTCACCTGCGCCGGGGGCAACTGCACCGCGACGTGCGACGGCCCCGCGCACTGCGCTGTGCGCTGATCACTCACGTCAACGTCAACGATCACGTCAACGTTCACGATCACGTTCACGTTCACGTCAACGATCACGGTAGCGGTCCCGTTCACGTGCACGTCAACGATCACGGGGACGATCACGTTCACGGGTAAGGGAGCTCCGGTCCCCTCCCCCGTCCGCGGGGGAGGGCTAGGGAGAGGGCAAGCCTTGCGAGTCACGGCGCCGGAATCCCCCCAACTCTCCCTAACCCTCTCCCCGCAGACGGGGGAGGGAACCGGAATGGTCGAAAGGCGGGGCGTGCTACTGATAGGCCCCGGACCCGTGAACGTGATCGTTCCCGTGATCGTTGACGTGCACGTGAACGGGACCGCTACCGTGATCGTTGACGTGATCGTGAACGTTGACGTGAACGTGAACGTGAACGTGAACGCGAACGTTGACGTTGACGTTGCGGCTCACTCGAGCGACAGCACCGTCACCGACGCGGGCGGCAGCGTCACGCTGACTTTGCCGCCCACGCTCTTCGCCACGATCGGCTTCGGCACCACCGACGCCGGCTTTTCGAAGGTGTTGACGCTGTCGACCTTGGTTGCGGCCAGCGTCTCGCCGTGCGCGCCCGCCGGCTTGGCGCCGAGCACGCCGATCTCGATGCTCGCCGGACGCGTCGGATCGACGTTGGTGATCGCGACCCAGAGCTTGCCTTGCTTGTCTTTGCCCGCGATCGCATCCAGGCGGGGCAACGTGACGTCCCCCTTCTTGTACCAGCCGGCCGCGAACGACACCGGAACCGACGTCGCGTCGTGAAACGGCAAGTACATCCGAAAGACGTGGTAGGTCGGCGTGAGCATCATCCGCGGTCCGTCGGTGAGGATCATCGCCTGCAGCACGTTCACCATCTGCGCGATGTTGGCCATGCGCACGCGATCGGCATGACGCGCGAAGGTGTCGAGGTTCAGCGAGGCAATCACCGCGTCGCGCTGGCTGCTCTGCTGCTCGAGGAAGCCCTCCTTGCTACCGGGCAGCGGCGCGAGCCAGACGCCCCACTCGTCGACGACCAGCGCGATCTTCTTGTCCGGGTCGTAGCGGTCCATGATCGCGCTGTGCGTGCGGATGAGATCCTCCATGCGCAGCGTCTCTTTCACCAGCGCGGCATACTCGGCCTCGCCGAAGCCGGTCGACTTGTAGGACGGCGGCCATTTACCCACGGTGTACGAGTGCAGCGAGAGGCCGTCGATGTTCCAGCTCCAGGCGTGGTTTTGCCACGCCTTCATCACCGCCTCGGTGTAGCTGGTGTCGGCGCCGTCCGGCCCGACGGCAATCTTCAACATCGGGTGCGACGTGTTGTAGTTGCGCGCGTAGCGCGCGAAGATCTTGAGCAAGCTCACGTAGAAATCGGGCGTCATCGAGCCTCCGCAGCCCCAGCTCTCATTGCCCACGCCCAGAAACGAAACCCCGAACGGCTCGGCGTGACCGTTGGCCTTGCGCTCCCCGGCCAGAGACGACGGCAGGCTCGCGGTCATGTACTCGAGCCAGGAGGCCGCCTCCGCGGGCGTCCCCGAGCCGACGTCGATCGAGACGTAGGCCTCGGCGCCGATCTGGGCGATGAAGTCCATGAGCTCGTGGGTGCCGAAGGTATTCGGCTCGATCACGCCGCCCCAGTTGGGATTGAGCGTGCGCGGGCGTTTGTCGGCCGGCCCGATCCCGTTGCGCCAGTGATATTCGTCGGCGAAGCAGCCGCCTGGCCATCGCACGTTGGGTACGTGGAGCGCCTTGAGCGCCGCGACCACATCGTTGCGGATGCCGCGTGTGTTCGGAATCGACGCATTGGCGCCGACCCAGACGCCTTCATAGATGCCGCGCCCCAGGTGCTCGGCGAACTGGCCGAACAGATTGCGGTCGATCTTCGGCCCCGGCTTGCCCGCGTCGAGGATCAGCGGCACGACCTCGCCGTCGGCGGCAAAAACCGAGCGCGCCAGGCTCAGCGCCAGCACAATCGATAGCGCGTGAATCTTCATTGGTACCGAGCAGAATACGCTAACATTTTGTCGAACATGCAGCAGAGCGTGCGGGGCGATCACGACATCCGTCGGCCTGGGCTCCGTCGCGCGCTGCCGACACTGGTGCTGGCCGGAATCACCGGCGCGTGCGGCCGCACGCAAATCGACCCGCTGGAGAGCGCCGGACCAGTCGCGAACGGCAGCGGTGGCGCGAGCGGATCAGGGAGCGCCGGTCAAAGCGGCAGCGGCGGTGCCGCGGGCGGAGGAGACAACGGCGTGGCCCAGATCGCCGCCGGCGACAACCACACCTGCGTGTTGCTCGTGAATGGCCAGGTCCGCTGCTGGGGCAAGAACAACCTCGGCCAGCTCGGCTACGGCCACACCCGCACGATCGGCGACGACGAGCTCCCTTCGTCCGCCGGCACGGTCAGCGTGACGACGATGCCCGGCGTGACCGTCACCCAGCTCGCCGCCGCCGTCGATCGCACCTGCGCGCTCCTCAGCGACGGCTCCGTGAAGTGCTGGGGCGACAACGGCTTCGGCCAGCTCGGCTACGGCAACCGCACGATCATCGGCGACGACGAGCTCCCCTCGTCAGTGGGACCGATCAGCCTCTCGTCGACGCCCGGCATGGGCGCCGTGGCGATCGTCGCCGGTGGCAACCACACTTGCGCCCGGCTGGCGAGCGGGCCCCTCGTCTGCTGGGGCCTGAGCAGCAACGGCGAGCTCGGTTACGGCAACACCAACACGATCGGCGACGACGAGCTCCCCTCCTCCGCCGGCGCCGTCGACCTCACGCGCACGTCCGGCGTCAGCGTCACCGGCCTCGGCGCCGGCCGATTCGAGACCTGCGCGCTCCTTTCCGACAAGACGTTGAAGTGCTGGGGCCTGAACAGCTTCGGTGAGCTCGGCTACGGCAACATCCTGACCATCGGCGACGACGAGCCACCGTCGGCCGTCGGTGCGGTCAGCATCAGCGACTCGCCCGGCCTTTATCCCATCTCCGTCGTCGGCGGTGATTTTCATACCTGTGCCTTGCTCTCCAACAGCGGCGTGCGCTGCTGGGGCAGCAGCATCGACGGCGAGCTCGGCTACGCCAACCGCAACCGCATCGGCGACAACGAGCTCCCGTCGACGGCGCCCGGCGTCCCGGTCAGCGCCACCCCCGGCGCCACCGTGATGAGCCTGGCCGCCGGTTACGGCCACACCTGCGCGATCCTCTCCAACGGCACCCTGCAGTGCTGGGGCGCCAACCTCTACGGGCAGCTCGGCCTCGGCAACGTGAACGACGTCGGCGACGACGAATTTCCCTCGTCGGTCGGTCCGGTCAGCGTCACCTCCTCGCCCGGCGTCACTGTCACCGGCGTGGCCGCCGGCTACGGCCACACCTGCGCCGTGCTCTCCGACGGCGAGGTCAAATGCTGGGGCGACAACCACTACGGTCAGCTCGGCTACGGCAACCGCCAAACCATCGGCGACGACGAGCTGCCGTCGTCGGTGGGTGCGGTCTCGATCGACTGACGGCGACCCTCTGCTCCGCGGCTTTCTGCTGCGGAGGCCGAGCGTGATCATCGACAAGCCCGCTGCCGAGACGCGCATTCCTGACACGCTTCGCGCGCGAGCCGCAGAGTTTGCGCGACCAGGCCATGAGCGAAGTCACGAAACGCGGGTCGACCGCGAGCGCAGGCCCCGCCGGCATGCGCCGATCTCCGAGTGGTACATCGCTTGCTGTCATGGCTGTCATGAATCGAGACCTCACCCACTCGATCGTCGAAAACTCGAATGGAGTTTGATCATGACGTCCTCATCCCGTTTCATGTCCGCTATTTCCCTTGCATCCATCGCGCTCGCTCACGCGGGTTGCGGTGATTCGTCGAATGGCTCGTTCGTCGAGTATCGCGTCGTCGCCGCGAACGGCGGGGCGCTCACGGCCAAGGTCGGCGACGCGTTTCGTCTCGAGGTCGTCGAGGGACTCTCCGACGGGACCACGCGTGCACTCTCGACAGAGGCCGCGGTCACCTGGTCGGGGCCACCCACTGTGATGGCGCTGCCCGTGGGCAGTGAGCCGCCGGACAGCATCCTGCCGCAGCCCGGCGCCGACCCAGACGCGTTCTGGATCGAGAACCCTGACCACCTGACCGCGGCGCAGGTTGCCGGCGTGCTCTACGTGCTCGACGCCGGTACCGCGGCCAAGCCGTCGGTGACCGTGTCGGCGGCGGTGACCGGCGGAGCGGCGCCGGCGGGCAGTGCGACCGCCAGCGTGGCGCTCGCTCCATTCCCGACCGGCGACGTGACGCGCGGCCACAATCTCTACGCAGCAAACTGCGCCAGCTGCCACGGCACGCAGGGCGAGGGGGGCTTGGCGCCCGGCCTGAACAACGAGCCTGACCACGTCGCCGGCGATTCCGGCTGGACGCCGCAGCTGCTGGGCTTTGCGGCGCGCGCCAACATGGACGACCAGGGCGTGTCTCTCGACGTCTCGATGCCGAAGTGGCTGGTCATCAACGGCGCCGCCGGCGTACCGCTCACCACGCAGGACTTCTCCGATCTGTACACCTTTCTCCAGACCCAGCACGGCGAGGGCACACCGCCCTCGCCGTAGTCGTGGTTCATCACAGAGGGGAGCAAGACGCCGTGAATCATTCACACCAGGACGATCTTCGCAGGTTGGTCATGCGTCAGCTGGATGGGATTCATCCTTCTCGCGTCGGGCGCGCGGTGGCGTACGCGATGCTCGCCCTGGCCGCCGCGATCGTGACGGCGGCGGGGATCGACCTTTGTATGCGCTCCGGCAACGAGATCCTCGGCCGCCTCACACCCGGGTGGCCGTGGTGGTGAGGCTTCAGTCGGAGAGCGAATCGAGGGTGAGCTCGACCTGGTCGGGCGGCCGAGTCGCCTCACGCGGCCAAGCCGCCTCGGCGGAGCGCGAGAGCCAGCGGGGCACGAAGTGGTGGTGGACCGGCGCAACTGCCAGGACCGTCGCATCGTCCGGATGGCGAGATGGCAGGCTCGCGTTCATGAGCGAAGAACACAGATCGTCCGGCCCGCCGGGAACCCGGCCAATCAGACCAGCTAACGCGGCGAGGCCGAGCGGGTCGGAACGCGTTGCCATCGGATCCGTCACACCGTCGGTGACCGCTATCAGGACGTCCACCGCGCCAAGCGTGAACTCGCACTCTGAGTAACGCTGCTCGGCGAAGAGGCCCAGAGCCGGTCCCGCGTCGAGGTCCAGGGCTCGGCACGACGACGCACCCCGAACCACCGGAGGAAAGTGGCCGGCCGCGGAAATCGTCCCGCGGCCAGTCCTCGGATCCAGCACGAAACAGACTGCGCAGATGAAAACGTCCGAGGGCCAGCTCGCCTCGACGGTCGCGTTCAGCAGGGTGAGAAGCCGTCCGGGCGAAGCCAAGATGCCGAGCTCGGACACGATTGCGCTCGCCTGCGCGGCGAGCGCCGCGGCCCGCCGGTCGTGACCCGCGACGTCTCCGAGGAAGAACAGTGCACGCCCGTCGGAGCGCGGAACCATGCGCGCGCAATCGCCGCCGCCGGCCATCCAGCCTGATTGAACGATCCCCGTTCGTCTATCGCGCGCAAGGCTAGCCTTTACCGAAGTCATACCCGCGCCCTCGTTCTCATGCAGAGAATGGGCCCGGATGAAGGGTGGCGGCGCTACAGGCGACAGCGGATTACACCGATCAGGCCCGCACATCTTGCGCTTCGAGCTCCGATCGCCGGCATTCGTGACGCCGGCAGCTCGGGCGGGGAGCTTTCTCGAGTGCTTCGGCGCTTCCTCAGGGGGCATTCCCATTGCAGGTCCTTTGGGTGCCTCACCAACCGGAGGTTCTCGCGATACGACTTCGACGAAACGCGTACCGTTGGGTTGGACTCGTTCTGACGCTCGAATTGCTGTCCTGTGGCGGCGGTGGCGGAGGAACGACGCCGATCGGTGCAGGTGGTAGCGGTGGGGATGGCACTGGCGGTCATGATGGCAGTGGCATCGAGGTCCGAAGTACAGGACGATCGGTTCTGATATTGTTCGCCTCAGGATGGCGTCGGGGCAACGAACGGAACCGCTGGGGCTCTACCATCGGCGGCGGCGAGGAGCGGGCAGCGACGGTGAACGCGTGAACCCGGTCGCCACCATCGGGGTCGCCTTGGGCCTCACAATCGCGGGATTTCTGGCGACGACCGGACAAGCGCGCGCGAACATGCGGGCGCCTCGGGCCGAAGTCCAGATGCCGTCGTCAGCGCTTGGACCACCCAAGGGTGACCTTCAGACCCGCGTGCTGCACGAAGACCTGACGTTCCGGTGCCAGCAGAAATTCTGCCGAGTCACTGCCACCTATCTGGTCGAGGCCGATCGGGTCGCGCCCGTGGCGCTGGATTTCATCCTGCCGGTGAATGCACCTGTCGCCGCGCGCGTGGGACAGGCTCCGGTGCCGGTGTCACTCACGGGGGCCGAGGTCGCCGGCCGCACTATCAACGAACGCCTGCGGCTGAACTACCTGTACGTGGTCCCCGATGCTCGTCCCATGCCGCCATCCTACCAGGCCACCGCAAGCGTCGAGCTTCGCGCGGGACCGAACCAGATCACATTCGAATATGATCAGCCGCTGGGCGCTCTCGAGGAAGACTACGGGTACTTTCACAAAGGCCGCATGGTCGGGCACTGCCTCTACGTGCTCTGGCCGCTGCGCGAATGGGCGCGCGCCAAAGACTTTGCAATCGACCTGCGCTTCGAGGTCGATCGGCCGCCGCCCTCGTGGTGGAAGCGCACCTTCGGTCATCCGCTCACCGTGAGCTGCGACAAGGTGCACGGCCAGCGCGCCCAGGTCGCCGGCCAGCTGATCTACACCGCCAAGATCGGCGATCCCTTTCCCGACTACCTCGACTGTGAGATCGGCGACGACGACCTGGTGCACGACTAGAAGAGCTGCACGTGGTCGTCGGGTCGAGATTCATTGACCGCATTCACCGTGTGACTTGGCGAGCCAGGCGTCGATCTTGGCGAGCTCGTTCGTCACCAGCGGGGTCGGTTTTGCCCGCGCGTACTCGGCGCGCGCGCGTTCGGCCAGCGCGCGGGCGCGCGGCGGATCGCGTCCCGTCGGGTATAGGGCCCTCGCGAGCGCGAAGTGACTCTCGCCGAGCAAAGTAGGGTCACTGACCTTCGATTCTCGAATCGCGACCGCTCGCTCGAACAATGGCATCGCGAGCTCGACGTCGCCCGACCCGAGGTAGGCAGTGCCCAGCGCCATCACGGGGTAACATATCGCCGCGCCATGGGGATCGATCTCTGCCTCGAAGATCGCCAGCGCGCGCGCCGCCGGGCCGCGTGCTTCGTCGAAGCGCCCGAGCGCATTCAGCATCTCGGCGTAATTGGACAGGAACAATCCCGTCGTCGGATGCTGTGGCCCGTACCCGCGCTCCGCGATCACCAGCGCGCGCTCGAGGTGCGTCAACGCCTCGTGAAGAACGCCCTGATCGACCAACACCTGCGACACATTGTTGAGTGACTGTGCGATGTCGGGATCGTCGGCGCCGCCCGCCTTTTCCTTTGCCAGCACCGCCTGTCGAGCGTCGTCGAGCGCCTCTGCGAACCGTTTCTGGCGGTGACGCAGGTACGAACGGTTATTGAGCAGCCAGCCCCAGAGCCGGTCGTGCCCGCCCATGCGCCGTAGCACCGCCTCTGCGTGGCGAGTCCAGACCTCCGCGACGGGGAATCCCCCTTCGGTTTCGGAGGCGACGAACACCAGCGTGACGGCAGCGCGCGCCACGACCTCTTCGTGACGACACAGCTCCGCCGTCCACACCGCTTCTTCCAGCGCACGGCCCGCTTCCGGCCAGTCACGTCGATCGCCGTGCAGATGGCCCCGTTCCAAGCAGACCTCTGCCAACAGCGGGCCGTATCCAACGCGCCGGACCTCATCTTCGATTGCCGCGATCGCCTTCAACCCGTCGTTGTAGCGGCCGACGTGATCGAGCGCGCGGACCTCCGCCAGATGCACGCGCAGTCGATCGACGTCGGTGCGCGTGGCGGGATCGGGCGGCCGCAAGGTGGAGCGCAGGAGAGTCACGTCGGCGCACCGTTCGATGCCGCCGAGCGCATTGGCGGCCTTGACCGCGTTCTGGACCACGTCCGCGTCGGCGTTTCGAAGCAACCTAGTGAGCGCGCGCAGATCTTCCAGGCATTCGAGCAAGCACGCCATGCGCAGATCCATCACCTCCGGCGACTGCTCGCCCCGCACGTGCGTCGCCTCGCAGATCTCGACGTACATCGCCGACCACTTGCTGGCGTAGCCGTCGAGCACGCGGCTGGCATTCTCGAACGCCCCCGCCGCGTACGGCTTTCTGGTCGCCAGGAACGCGGTCCGCATCTGGTCCTTGGCTTTCGATTCGACGGGCCGGCCGCGCACAGGCGCCTCCCAGATTCCCTTCAACCTGGCCGCCGCGCCGGCCGCCAGGCGCCGGCGATCGCTGAAGCGCCGCCGGTCTTCGAGCTCGGCCAGGAGCGCTTTCATCGATGGCCAGCGCTCGGCGGGGTCGATCTTCAATCCGCGCAGGAGCACCCTTCGGATCTGCGGCGGCACGGCGGTACGCGCTGGAGGCTCACGCACTTGCCCGCGGAGCACTTCGGCCTCCCGCTCTTCTGGAGAATTCCCGCCGAAAGGACCGGCACGGTAGAGAGCTTCGTAAAGCGCGACGCAAAAGCTGAATTGATCGGTGCGCGCATCGGTGTCCCGTCCCAGGAATTGCTCGGGCGCCATGTACGCCGGCGTGCCCATGACCGTTCCGGCGCGCGTGATCTGCAGGATCGTCACGTCGGACGCAACGGCGGCGGGCGCGTCCGACGACCAATGCACCGGGCTCACCTCGCGCGTTGCCGCAAGATCCTTTTCGTCAGTCGCGTTCGTCAACCCACTCCGTTCGGAGTCACCCGTCATCATCGCTTCGCCATCCCCGCCGGCCAACGATCTGGGGGCTCGGCGCGGGATAGTGGGCAGCGTGCTACGCGCGAGGCCGAAGTCCATGACGCGCACCTGCCCGTCGGACCCAATCATGACGTTGTCGGGTTTGAAGTCGCGGTGCACCAGGCTCTTCTCGTGTGCCGCGACCAGCCCCTGTCCGGCATCGGCGAAGACCTTCAGGACCTCGGGCCACCCCCGCGACTCGGCCGTGAGCCATTCGGCCAGCGTCTGACCCTCCACGAATTCCATTGCGACGAACACCTGGCTGCCGAATGCACCGACATCGTGCACGACGACCACGTTCGGGTGCGACAACTTGGCGATCGCCTGCGCTTCACGCACCATGCGCAGCCGAAGGCTGGTATCGACCACGTCTGCACCCGCGCGGGGACGCAGCACCTTGATCGCCACCTTGCGATTGAGCTTGGGATCGTAGGCCGCGAAGACGTCGCCCATCGCGCCCCGCCCCACCAGGTGGAGAACGACATAGCGACCGATCGTAGTCGGCAGTCCTACAGGGCTCTCGGCGGTCGCCACGGCTCTCGGATCCATCGGCGTCCCGGCCAAGGCCTTGATGGCGAATCACTGGCGGCGAGCCGTCACCTCGATCTCGATCCGCATCCTCGGATCCGCCAGACCAGCGGAGATCATCATCGCGGCTGGTCGAACGTCTCCAAAGTACTTGCGCAGGATCGGCCAGCATTGGGGGAAATCGGCCGCGTTCGGAAGCACGTAGGTCACGCGAACCACGTCTTGCAGACTGGATTCCGCCTCGGCGAGAGCGGCGGCGATGTTCTTCAGACATTGCTCCGTCTGCTCAGCCAGGTCCCCGGAGATCGTCATCGTGCCGTAGTCGAACCCGGTTGTGCCCGACACGAACACCCAGTCTCCGTCGACGACGGCACGGGAGTAGCCAATCTCCCGCTCGAAAGTGGATCCGGAGCTAATCAATTTCCGCGTCACCTGTTCCTCCTGAAAAGGTCACATTCCATCAGTCCGCCTCTGATAGGGCGCGTCGGCCGAGCGCGAGCAGGGCTTTGCGACTTCGAACACCGTAGCGACGGGCTGCGCGCATGAGAAGGACACGCACGGTGGTAGCGCTTATCCCGAGGGTATAGGCGATCTCCTTGGTCGTGGAACCGCGGGCGGCATAGGCCACGACAAAGCGCTCAGTGGGCGTCAGAGCCACGAGCCCGTTGACTTGCGGCGCGTTCTCCCTGGCCACGACGTACCGCTCACCGTCGCGCTCGAATCGATCGACCAGGGTCCACTGCGCCGAGACGAGCCCCTTCCACATTCCCAGCGCGCGGTGTGCGTCGCCTCGCAGCGCGGTCCGCGCGTGCGTGATGTCGCGAGCCGCTGTCTGCAGAGCGCGACGCGCGGTCGCCAGCGCGGCCTCGCCCTGGGCGTGCAGCAGCTTGCCCTGGACGGTCAGCACCGCCTCGCCGGCTTCGGGCGCGCCCGCGGCAATCGGAGCGTCCGGCGATGCCGCCGCCAAGCGTGCCCGCAGCCGGAGCGCGGATTGGATGTGCGTCGCGGCCCGCTCCAGGTCCATGCGCTTCTCGGGAGCGATGCTCGGCCCCGGCGGAATCGCTATCGACAGCAGCAAGCCGCGCCGATCCAGATCCATGCAAAGGATGTTGATTCCGTCGTGGACTCCGGTTTGCGCGAGACGATCGCGGTAGTTGAGCTTTCTCCGCGGATCGACCTCGCTGGTGATCAGGCAACGCGCTGCGCCGGCTTCGCCCGCGAAGTATGCCGACAGCCAGCCTCGCGCCGCCTGAGTGAGGCCGTCGAAAATGGCATGGACCGTCTCCACCGACTGGTTGATGATCGCCGCTGATCGGCGGTCGATGGCGACGGTGCCGTCGGGGCTGTTCGCGTCGAAAGCGCAGGCGAAGCCACCCAGGCCCCGGCCAACGGAACGATCCGCCGCTTCCAGCAAACGCTGCGCCCACCGTTGCTGGGGACCTTCCAGCGCATAGGCCGCCTCGACGATGGACAGGACGTCGGAAGCTCCTTGGCTCGTACCTACTCGCATCCGCCCTCGGTGTTGCACGGTGAGCGAGGTTAAAGCGCGCGTCTCACCGGGACAACTAGCGAATCGGTCGCGGTAGGCTCACCTTGGCGACGTCAGACCGACGACGGTAACCAGGTGAATTCAAATGCCATTTTCTTGGCACTGGTCCCGTGGCACGCAGGTCCGACGGCGTCGCGGAGTGTTTACGACATAAACGCTTCCGCCCTTGAGACGGCTCGCCGCCCTCAGTTAGAGAGGGAGCGTTGGTAGTCAACAACGCGCTCTCACACGCGCGGAAAGGCGGTCTCAAACATGACCCGACAAGCGTCGCGTCCGCTTCGCCGGCGCGAAGATCTCGACGACATCAGCATCGCGGGTTTTGAAAACCCAGAAAACGCGACATATGTCCGCTGGAAGCACGCCGGACACCCCGTCTACAAGCAGTACGCGGGCGTCGTGCACGCGGTCGTGCTGGCGAGTCAGGACGGCGTCGTGATCGTGGAGCCCTACCAGAAGCATCCCAACAACGCCGTCATCTACAAGGCCGACGGAACGCCGCGGATTCAGCTGATCAATCCATTGAGCGCGAAAGGTTCCCTCTGCTTCATGTATCCCTACTACGTCGGCGCGGAGCTCACGTTGGCCGCCGGATTCCCCGACATTCAATACGCCTGCGTCTTCGACGAGAGCGGGCGATGCCTGCGGACCTATGAGATGAAGTAGTCCGCGAAGGTGCTCGGGACGGAAGATCGCCATTGCGTCCCATCCCAGGCATTGAGGCTTGGCGGCACATGGAACGGTGATACGCTCGCGCCCAATTCCACCACATGGAGGCAAAATGCGCGGACAGGGAATGATGTGGGCCGTTCTGGTTGCGACGGCGCTTTCAGGCAGCAACGCGTTCGCCGAGGGTACCAGTGCGCCGGCAACGAACCCACCGCCCGTGGGGATCTCTGCGCAGGCGGATCTGTGGAAGGATGGGGCCCAGGCCATCCCCTTCCTGGGCATGAACTCGATCGCGGGAAACGCCGGGAAGGGTTATGGCGTCGGCTTCCGCTTCGGATCCCTGTTGGGATTCCGTTTCGCGCAGAACTGGTCCGTGAGCGGCGAGCTTGTGCTCGATGTGCTCAACACCGACAGCGTGCCGGGCCTGGACACCAGCGGCTGGAACGGCGATTTCGCCGTCGCGCCGCTCTACCACTACCCCCTGCCCCAGGTGGAGCTGGTGGCCGGTCCGACGGCCGGTATGTTCTTTCGGCTCGGGCGCATCAAGGACAGCCTGATGAGCGAGACGACCTGGGCGTACGGGTGGACGATCGGAGCCAATGCCGGCGCGTTCGTACCGCTGCACGACCGGAAGGCGATCGGCGTGTTGTTCAACCTCATCTTGCACGAGCCCCTCAAGTCCTGCTTCGACGTCGGCACGGAGATGTGCAGGACCAGCGGCTTGTCGTCAGAGACGATGATCGGCTTTTCGCTGGCCGCCCTGCTCTGATCGCGTGCCAGTTCTAACGTAGGCACCTGGTGGACCGATGGGAGCGAATCAATCGCCGCCGAACGCGCTGGTTCGGACCCCGGCTCGAGAGGGCGCTCCGTCGAGTCGCGCGCTGACCGTCGTTCCGAGCAATTCGTTGTGGCGCACCAACTCACCGAATCCCGCGGCCGTAGTCCCGTACCGCGCTCGACTATTTGCCCACGCATCGTGGGCGATACCGGGCGTTGCATCCATCGGCCTCTTGCTGGGATCGTTTGCGTACCTTCGACACCCTTCCATGGGTGGACTCGTGGTGGCAGGCTCGTGGGCATCGCTGATTCCGCTCTTTTTCCGCCGGCGCTGGAATCGTCTCATTGAGCATGTATCGATAAGGCTGATAAGTACGGTGCGGAGGCGAGCAGAGCCGCGCGTCCGCATCACAGGTACGGTTTCCGCGAACGCCTGCTTTCCGACGGCTGCGGCAGGGCGGCCTGCGGTCCTTGCCCGGTACCAAGGTGGTGCCAGCGCTGACGAGACGCACGGCATCGACTTCCTTGTGGTCGCGGACAGCGGATCGCAGTTCTTGGTCCACGTATCCGAACAGACGTTTCTCGACGCTGGCCCGTCTCGTACACGGCGCGGTGAGCTTGCTGAGTGCTCGGTTGGTCCTGGCGATCGAGTCGTCGTCGACGGCATGGTGGTCTCGGAGGTCGACGCGGGCGCCGATCGCGAGGGGCTCCGCGGCACGCCCATGCGGCTCGCGATCGTGGGGTCCGAGGACGTTCCACTCGTCATTCGCCCCATCTCACCGGATAGGTGAAGGCGATCACATCACGCGGTTCCCCGGGCGGCGGACAATCAAGATCCGACGTCGGATCCGGCGGCGCCGTGCCGAAACGGGTTTCCGCCGCGGCTGCGCGGTGATATAGCGGTCGCATGCGCCATCTCTTGAATATCCGCACCGTGATTGCGGCCGGCGCGGTCGCGCTGGCTTCGACGACCTTCGCGTGCGCTCAGCTTCCCATCGCGGTGCCGCTCGCGGCTCCTCCCGTGGCAGTGCAGACCGCGGCGCCGTCCTCTTTGGCGGGAACGTGGATGGCGGCCGGCTACACCTGTCCTGGAAGCAACCTGCCACCCGAAGAACAGGTCAAGATCACTCAGTACGGAACCACGGTCACGGCAACAAAGATCGTCGGCGACGACTGCGTGCCCGCGGGCGCGATGACCTGGCAGGGGACCGTGACCGGATATTCGTTCCCGGTCCAGGTGCAGGTGTCCTCTGGTCCGAGAACGCCGCTTTATCTTCGTCCGGCGACGGTGACCCTGACTGGACCCGAGACGCTTCAGGTTTCGGCGGGATGGGTTTTGAAATATCGCCGCGTCGGACCGTAGTGCACAAACGGGACTCCGCCGCTCTCCGGCGTCGCGAGGAGCGACTTCGCTAGGGTACCGGCTTCAACCGAATCGCTTGTTGAATGGTCACGGTCGGTCCCCCGAATGGGGGAAATACCCACTTTGCCGCCTCCGATTCGAAGCAAAGAATCATCTCTGAATTCGGGCTGGAGTTGAACTCTGCCCCGCCGACCAGTCCATCGGGGTTGACCTTTATGGTCAACGTGATTTCGAGCGGCCCATGCTGTAGTCGGGCGTCACGTCGAAGCGCTTCCTGATAGCATTTTTGAAGCGCTGGCGCGCCTTCGAGGATGATTCGCTGCGCGACCCTGGGGTGCAACGATCGAGTTCCGTCGGGAAGCTTGGTCGTGAACCGGAGCCGATGCTGGATTCTCGTGTCTGCCACACCAGTGGCCCCGGGAAACCTCCAGCCAGCGATGGCAGTGCGAATGCACTCGTTCATTTCGGCATCGGACTGCGAGGTCACTGCGACGGAGTCCGCCCCGACGCGGCCCTCGGGCGTCACCACGAACGACACGTCGACCAGGAGACTATCGAAATCAGAAGCGTTGCGAATCTCGTAGGCTGTGAAGCAGGTCCACGCCGCCTCGGAGCCCGCGCGGAGCGCGGCGAGGATGCTCGCGCGCCGGTCATCGGCGCGGGACGGCCGTCGAGAATCGCCACCGACCACGGCTGACCCGGGCGAGGTATCGGCGGACGCTCCCGGAGCGGAGCCCGACCGCGCCGCATTTGGTGCCCCCGTTCCCGAAGTTCCGCACGCCGTCGCCACGAGGGCGGAGATCAGCACGCTGGCAAGACGCACGACGAGCCCATTTAGCCCCACAAACGATCGAGACGCGGAATATTTCGACCGAATGCCGTGAGGCATCGTGATTGCCAAGCCGAGCGTGAGACGTCTCCGCGTTCTCTCAGCGCGTCGGGAACCGGCCCCAATGGTAGGTTGTCGTATGGCCGACGGCGGCGCCATAGAGCGCACCGACCGCGCCGCCCAGCAGCCCGGAGAGTGCGAATACCCCGGGAACGGAGGTCACGCAGCCGCCCCAGGACGAACAGTCATTCTTTGCGACAACGATGCCCCCGATGACGAGACCAGCGATCGCGCCCATGAGCAGTCCTTCGATCGCGCCCGTGCCGGGATGTTTCTCGACGACGTTGTACTCGTTGCCGTTCGGCACCAGCAGCCGGTTGCCGTTGCCGAGATCGAAGATCGTCCCAGAGGGGGTGACCGCCACCAGCCTTGGGTCGCCCGAGGGATCGCCTGTTCGCCTGAGAGGCACGACCGGCTCGCGCGGTTCATCGCTCACGTCTGCGCTCCCTTCGGGGGATGGGCGCGGCACCCGCCCCATATACTGGGTGGACGCGCACCCACTCAGCGACACGGCCAGGGCAATTGCAGTCGCGGAGCTGGTTCTCATGGCATTTGGAACAGCAAGGCTGGTGCCACGACAAGTCCTGGACCCTCGTCCCGCCGGACTTCGATACCGTGAGCGCTGCGCCACACTGAGGGATGGTCGAGACACGTGATACCTGCGATCGCCGATCACGGAAGATCTTGGCCGAGATGCGCAGTAGCATGTCCGCGATGCGTCTCGCTGCTTTCTTCGTCCTCGCCACGGGCTGCGGTGTCACGCTGAGCACGACCACGATCAACCCGGCACCGCGCGCAGCGACGGCACGCGACCCAGCGACCGTCGAGGTCTACACCGCAGGTCCACCACCGCGGCCGCGGGTCGACGTCTCGATGACATGGGCCGACGTCAACCAGCAGAGCTCCGATCCGTTTGGCGAAATGCTCGGCGAGCTTCGCAAGCAGGCCGGCGCGCTCGGCTGCGACGCGCTGATCATTCAGCGCAGCGCTGCATTTTCGATGCTCGCAACCTGCGCGATGTACACCGATGGCGCTTCGAGCCCGAAGATCGCGCCGCCTCCAGCTGCGCCGACCGCCGCACCGCCGCCGCTCGCACCGCACGAGTAGGGGGGGGCGCGGTGGAGATCGCAGTCCTCGGCAACGATCTTCATCACTCGCCGCCCTGATCAGCGAAGAGAACGTTGTCGGGCAGAGCCACGACCGCGCGGCCGCCGGGCTCGAGGATCTTTAGGACGTGCTGGAGGAAGTTGAGCTGCTTGTTCGTAGGTCCTCGCCGCTCGCCGTCGTGACGGCGGAGGTCTGGAATGTGTGAAGCCCGTCACCTAGTCGTCGGATAGTTAACGTCGCGCGGCCTGTGGCAAATCCACCGGTGTCGCCCGGCGCGGAGGCCTCCAAACGTGTATTCTTCGCGCGAGCCTCATGATGCGTTTCTCGGCGATCTCCGCCATCCCGTTCGTTCTGGTGGCTGTCTTTGTCGTCACGTCCATCGCAAGCTGCGACGGCTCCAACTCGCTCGACGACCAAAACAGCACCCTCATGTGCCGGGCGACCGCCATCCCGGGCTGCGCCGCCGATCCGTCGTTTCAAATCTGCGGTCCCTCGGGCTGCGAGGATCCGTGTAGCGCTTCGGATATCGCGACGACGTGCACGGGTGCCACCCCCGACTCCGCACTCGGTTGCACGAGCATAGCCATCCCGACGCCGTTCAACGTGCTGTTCTTCTGCTGCCCCTGCGCGAAATGAGCGGCCCGTCGATGCTCGAAATCGGCGGGCAGGAAGACTGCGCGGGGCGAGCTCTTGGCGCGGGTCGCGACCTCGGTCTTCAACTCCACCACGTCGATCATCTCCACTTCGATGAGGACCTCGTATTCGTCGCGGTTCCGGTCGACCAGTGAATCCCGGATGTGAAGGACCCACTTAGGACCCACGCAACGCGCGATCAGTGCCCCTCCCCCACTCCGCCGCCCGCCCGATTCCGAAGCAATCTCGCAGTGCCGGGGACGGGGCTTGAACCCGTAAGCCGCTTTCGCGGCAGCGGATTTTAAGTCCGCCGCGTTTACCGTTTCGCCACCCCGGCTTGGTTCTGTAATTATGCCGCCTGAGCCTTCTTTCTGGCCTTCGCCGGAACCCCTTCGGTACCCGTTTGTACCGAATCGGACCCAAAGTCCGCTGTGAGGCGATTCCGAGCCGTCAACGTGTAGTACCCCGGCCGGAGGTGGACGTAGTGCTTCTCGGTGATCGCCGTCGTGCTGTGTCCCATCGTCCGAGACAGCTCTTCGATGCTCCCGCCGGTCATGATGAAGTGACACGCGTACCCGTGCCTCGTGTACTCGTACCACGCAGCGGTGGTCCCACAGCAAGAGCAGTTCATCTCCAGGCTTGTCGCCTCGGCCTCCAGGAACGATGGCGGACTGGCACGTTTGCTGCTGTCTCCCTCGCACCATGAATCGCTGGACGCCGCTGGGCGGCGCTCGTGTCAAATGTTCCACGTTGGCCGCGCTGGGATTGGGGCTGGGGCTGGCGCAGGCGGTAGCTTTTGCACAGACGCTGTCACCACCGGTGACCCCCGCGGCTCCGACGCCCGTATACCGTCTGGCGTTCAACGGCAGCGTTTCCGTCGGCAACGTGGGATGGGGAACCGAGCTCGGCGGAATCTCCGAGGCTGGAGGGCGCGTTCAGCTGCGGCCGTGGCTGGGAATTGGGCTTTCGTACCTGCGACTGAGCGCCGGCAACAACGAAGGTTTCGCCGCCTTCGATCTCGGCGCGTTCGAAGTCTCCGCTACATGGCGGCCGGTGGTCGGCAAGTGGTTCGACCCGTTCGTGCAAGCAGGCGCGCTGGGCGTGATCGATTCGGGCGGCGGATACATGGGCAGCGAGACCACGACCCGCTTCGGGCTGGAGGGGATGGCGGGGGTTGATTTCGTACGCCTTCCGGTCGCGGTGGGCGTGCACGTGCGTTCGGGCGCCACGAACCGCGCCTGGACGCTGGCAGGGCTGCATGTCGAGTTGAGACTCTGAGCAGCAGCGAGAACGATGAACTTCTGCACCCGGTAGCCATTCCGGTAGCCAATCGAGCCTTGGCGGGCTATTCCCGCTGCAACTAAGGCGCGAGGAGCGCGACCTCGATGCGCTCGGTGTAGCTCGCCACCCACGCTGCCACCAGGTTGGAGCCCTGTCGCACGATGGTCGCCGAGGCGGTGCCGTTCATCGCGAAGGGGCGGGGGTCTCCGATGAGGGTTCCGTCGGCGCCGGAGTGAACGAGCGTCGACGAAACGTTCCCGGGACTGAATGACAGATAGTTGTCGGCGCCGATTGCAACGGCAGATTGGGGAAGCAGCTGCCCGTTGATGGGCTGGAAGACGAGCTGTGAGGCCAGGGCGGTCCCCGTGGGAGTCATTCGCTCCCACATCAGACAGCCGGCGTCGCTGAGCGTGGCGCCGCAGTCCGCGCCGTAGAACAACTGAAGGTCGTCGGTGCCCGATTCCAGAAGCATTCCCCAGGTGGCGCTCACGCCGGGCGCTTGAAACGTCCCGGCGATCGTCCCGTCGGACGAGATGGAGACGATCTCGACGCAGTTCGGCCCGAGGTCGCAGTTCGCAGCAAGGACCGCCTGGAACTGTCCCGCGGCGTAGGTGGCGTCCATCAAGGAAGGAAGCGTCGGCCCGACATTTTCCAGATCGTACGGAAGCCGGACCGGCGTCGTCACGTGAAGACCGTCCGCGGAAACGACCGCGGCGTAGTTGTCGATCGATCCCCAGGCGACCATGGGGCCACCGCCCGGCCTCGAAACCAGGAACGCGAGCGAAAGGTCGAATCCTCCGGTCATCGGATCCAGCGCGTTCGTCGCCACCACGTTTCCCGTGCGATCCAACGTGAAGAGCGTGAGCGTGGAATCCACCCTCAACAACACCACCCATCCAGACGGCAACGCAGCCACTTGAGCGTCCCCGTAACGGGCGGTGCCGGCAGGTGGGGGGGCGGCGATGTGTCCCGTCACGAGGACTTCCAACCGAGACGACAACAGCATGAACCCGATCTCGAACGTCGGCTCGACCCAAACCACGGCTGTCTCGTCGTCGGTCGCCGCGAGCGAGGGCGCACTCACGGCTTGCGTCGCAACTGAGTTGCACTGCGTGACTGGCGGTGAGCCCGCCGCACAGGTGTAACATCCGTAGTAGTTCAACTGGCACATCGAGGAGCAGGCAACCTCTCCATAACCGTACCCGCTCCCCTGGCAGGTCACGCCGCCGAGATCCGCACCGTCACACCCCTCGCTGAAGGAAACCGCCGGGCACGGGTCGGGACCGGAAGAAGCGCTGCACGTGTCGCGCACACCGTTGCCGCACAGCCCCTGAATGCAGTTCGTGGGCGCGACGCAACAGATCCCGCCTCGCCCCCCTATCCCCTCGGACCCGCCGGACCCGCTCGTTCCCTGATGACTGCCGGTCGGAGTGCAGACTTGGGGGCCACCTCCGGTACCGTAGCTCTCGCCTCCGGTGCCGGTCGCTCCTCCGCTGCCGGTTGACCCACCGGTGCCGAAGGCGCCCGGATTCCCACCCGTGCCCGTACCCGGTGCTCCGCCCGCCGATCCAACCTCAACCGCACTACTCGAGCAAGCCGCAATCAAGCCCAGGAGGACGACCGGGGCCAATGCGGACCGCCCTCGCAGGGGTCGCGCCGGCTGAGGAATCGGCATGGTGATGGACATACCGTGGCATCATAAGCAATGCCCGTTCCGGGGCGATATTCCGCTCCCGGGCGACGGACGGAAGCGCCAACCGGGAAATGCGCGACATCCATGTCCCGATCGCGGCGTTCTTCCCAGGTCTCCACGCCCCCTTAACGTGCCTCGCCCGCGGGCGCACCTGGCTCGGTACTTTGGCGTGTTGGCGTCCGCCTTCGCGGCCAGGTCGGGGATCGTTCCCGCCCAGGCGGCAACCTCCCATCCGGCTCCTGGCTCGCCTCCGGTGAGCGAGCCGGTCGGCGCGAGCCGGTGACCAGGATGAGCGCGCCGAGCACGCCGGCCAGCAGCGAGCCCAGCAGCACGCCGATCTTGGCGGTCGCGGCGAGCCCGCTGCCGGGGAACGCCTTATCGGCCATGAGCAGGGCGAGGGTGTCACCCACGCCGCAAAGAACGGCGGCTCCCGCGAACTGAACCAGCGTAACGCCGTCGGGCGCGATCGCGAGCTTCGTTCTGACCGCGAGCCACGACGCGATCGAGATGCCGAGGGGCTTTCCGATCGCGAGCCCCAGGACGACGCCGAGCAGGACGCGCGACGCGCCCGCATGCGAGAGATCGATCGAAAGCGGAATGCCGATGGCCGAAAACGCGAAGAGGGGAAGCACCACATAGGTGCTCCAGGGACCGACGGCGAGCTCGAAGCGATCGGCGGGCGAGAGCAGCCGAGCGCTCGCCGCCGAGAGATTGCGGCTGGCCCAATCCCAGATGGGAAGCTCCTGCAGGGGCGGGGCGTTCCTCCCCGACGCCTTCGCCTCGGTCTCCGCGTGCTCGAGCGCGGCCAGGGCCGTCGCGGCCTGGGCGAGCAGCACGCTGGCGGTCGGGCTCGGGCGCGTCGGCAGCAACAGGGCGAGGACGACACCGGTCAGAGCGGCGTCGACTCCCGCGGCGTGCAGGGTCAGCCACAGCACGGCCGACACCATCACGTAGGGCCACGCGCTGTAAACGCGCCAGCGGTTGAGCACGAACAGCAGCCCGATCGCGACCGCGCTCGCGGCCAGCCAGGCCAGCTTGAAATCATGTGGATAGAAGATCGCGAGCGTCAGGATCGAGAGGAGGTCGTCGACGACCGCGAGCGCCGCTACGAAAACGCGCAAGCTGGGCGGGCTGCGGCTGCCGAGCACCGCGAGGATTCCGAGCGTGAACGCCACGTCGGTGGCGGTCGGGATCGACCAGCCCTGCGCGGCGTGACCGCGGTTGAATGCGAGGTAGACCGCCGCCGGCGCAAGCACTCCGCCCACGGCGGCGACGATGGGTAGTGCCATGGCTCGTCGCTCGGCCAGTGCGCCGGCCGTACCTTCGCGGCGAATCTCGAGGCCGACGAGCAGGAAGAACAGTGTCATGAGCCCGTCGGCGCACCACTCCGCGACGGTCAATGACAGGCCGCCAGATGGCCCGAAGTGTAACGGGGCGTGCACGACAGCGTCATAGGCGGGGCGCAGCGGCGTGTTCGCGCACAGCAGCGCCAGAAGCGCCGCCGCGAGCAAGACGATGCCCCCCGATGCCGGGAGGCTGGCGAACACGCGCGCGGAGCGTGCCACGCGCGCGGCGACCGGACGCTCCAGCGACTCCAGCAACGAATAGAAATCCCACGCGCCGTCGTAGCGGATGCCATCGACGAACAGCGTCGGCGTGCCGGTGACCCCGTTGCGCCGCCCTTCGGCGAGGTCGTCCTCGACGCGCGCGCCCGTCTCGGGGCTCTCGAGATCCGCGGTGAACCGCGCCATGTCCAGCCCGAGAGCGCGCGCGTGCTCGATGACGCGCGCTTCGGTCACCGGCTGGTCGCTGTCGTAGATCCAGTCGTGCATTTCCCAGAACTGGCCTTGATTGGCAGCAGCTTCGGTTGCGATCGCGATGCGCGTCGCCCCTGGGTGAGCGCGCTCGTTCGGGAAGTGGCGGAAGACGTAGACCAGCCGATCGCCCAGTGCCTCGCGCAGTCGCGACATCACGCGACGAAGGCGCTGGCAGTAAGGGCACAGGAGATCGCCGTAGCCGACGACCATGATCGGGGCGCCCGCGCCGTCGCCGCGGATGTGGTCGCGAGCCGGGTCGATAGGCTGCTGGAGCCGCACCTCCGCCAGGCCCGTCGTCGAAGAGTCGGCGCTCGCCATCGAGCTCGACCTTACAACGTCGTGGCGCTGCCCGCGGACGCGACTGGCGACTTTTGAGGAGGAATCACCAAGGAGGCCCCATGAACAGCTCAGGTGGGTCGACGGCTCGTACGTGCTCGATCAAAACCTGAACCGGCTCGGTACGATCCCAAACATCGCGCGCGGGGCGGCCTTCGCGGCCGCGGGACCACTCGCCTACCGGGCCTCGCAGGGAAATGTCGAAACCGTCGACACCTCTCGGTTCATGGTGACCGGCACCAAGCCCCTGCCCGACACGATGACGAACGTCTCTGGCACCTCCAAAGTCGGCAGGATCGCCGTCACCTCAAACGGCACGCGCGCCGCCGTCATCACCGATCACGGCCCTCAGCCTAGTCGCGCTTCCCTGAGCCCCGGGCAATCACCCACCGTTCGCGGCGATCGAGGAGCTGGAAGTCGCGATGGTCACGGTAGGCAGCAAGTGTCCTCGATGCACGTCCATCGGTGCGCCTGCGTGTCAAACGCGCACGTATTTGTGATCGGGCAAGAAGACGCGCCGGCATCGACCGAAGGGCAGTCGGAGTCGTCCAAGCAGGTATCCGATGCCGTGTGGCAAAAATACTGTCTTGGCGCCAGGCAGTTCTCCACGAGTGAGGGCGAGCAATAGTTGCCGGGACCACAATCCGAGTCCACGAGGCAATTGCCTC
>Ga0265342_10000228_pt1 | contig 63409 bp, 51 predicted proteins | sample 4CB327metaG_FD_203125 | JGI IMG/M metagenome (GOLD analysis project Ga0265342, IMG submission 203125) | Rhizosphere microbial communities from Carex aquatilis grown in University of Washington, Seatle, WA, United States - 4-CB3-27 metaG | ecosystem: Host-associated > Plants > Roots >...
CGGCGTTGGCCGGCGTCGACATCGGCCACGGCGCGGTCATCGCGGCCCGACGGAGCGGGCGCCAGGTCTCGCCTCCGAGGGTGGCGACCGAAGCCATCGTCGTAACCTGGGCCATCCTCGCTGTACCCCTCATATTTTCGCTGGCCAACGCCTTCCGTGTGCGCAACTGCAACCTCGGAGCGGGTCTTGCGTTCTTCGCGCTCTTGCCTGTGTGCACTGGCGCCTTTGCCGCTGGCATGGGCGCGGCCGTTGCCATCGCCCTGCCTGGTCGGCGCAGCGGGCGGGTGGCGGCTTTCGCCCTGCCCTTGCTCTCTGTCGTCTGGGCTTTGTTGAGGCTGTACCGCGATCCGGCGGTCTTCGCCTACGATCCGTTCGCCGGGTTCTTCCCTGGGCCGATCTACGACGAGGCCCTGCGCCCGCCACTTCGACTGGTGTGGTTCCGGTTGGCCAACTTGACCTGGCTTGCGGCCACGCTGGCCGCGGCCCATGGGTTGTGCCCGGATTCCCCAGGCTTGCGACTGTCCCTTCGGCGCGGCCTCGCGCGGTCGTGGCACAGGCCGGCTCTCGCCCTCGTGTTGATCGCCGCCTCCATCGGTTGGTACGAAGCACGCGGCAGTCTCGGCTTCCACATCCGCCACGCCGATCTCGACCGGATCCTGCCGCGCGAGACACGCTCGCAGCACTTTGTCCTGCGCACCGATCCCGCGGCAGAAAGCGACGCCGACATCGATCTAGCCCAGCAGGATCTGGAGTTCCGCTACCAGCAGCTCGTGCGCATCCTCGGCGTCGAGCCGACCCTGCCTGTCACCGTGTACCGCTTTCCCTCGTCGGCGGCCAAGAAGGACGCGGTGGGCGCGGCCAACACCCTCTACGCCAAGCCGTGGACGCGAGAGATCTTCGTGCAAGCGGACCACTTTCCGGCGCAGCGCTTGCGCCACGAACTGGCCCACGTGTTCGCCTCGGCCTTCGGCGACCGCCTATTTGGCGTGTCGCTGGCTTGGCACTTCCCCATTCCGTGGCCCACCCTGGCCAGCGGCCTTGTCGAGGGCATTGCCGAGGCAGCCGATTTCGACAATCCCGACGGACGTTCGACCACGCACCAGGAAGCCGCGGCCATGGTAGCGCTGGGCAATGCCCCCGAACTCGGCCGCGCCCTCGGCGCGGGCTTCACCTTCGAATCCGGTCCGCGCGCCTACACCATCGCGGGCTCGTTCTGCCGTTTTCTCCTCGACGAATTCGGCGCGGAAAAGCTGCGCACGCTCTACCGCTCGGCCGGCGATTTCGAGCGCATCTACGGCCGCGACCTGGCGTCGCTTGAAAAGGACTGGCGAGCGTTTCTTTCCGCGCTGCCGGCCGACGAAAGCAGCCGCGCCCAGGCCGAAGAAAGCTTCCGCCGCCCTGCCATCTTTCACAAGGTGTGCGCGCGCGAACTCGCGGCCCGTGTGTCCGATGCGCGCGCCCGTCTGGGGACAGCCCCCGGCGACTCGGTCGCGCTCTTGTCGAGTGCCTGCGCCGACGATCCAGGCGAGCCAACGTTTCGCCTTGATCTTGCCGAAGCACTGGTAGCCGCAGGCGAGAGCGAACGGGCACTGGCAACCCTTGCTGAAGCCGCGGCCTCCGCTACCTTGACCCGTCCCTTGCGTGGAAGAGCGGCCAATCTTGAAGCCGGAATTCACTTCCGCGCCGGCCGATTGGACCAGGCGCAATCCGCGCTCGAACGGGTCGAAGCTGCTGCCACGGAAGACGGCGATCTGCGCACGGCCAGGGCCAAGCTGCGCGCGCTCCACGATGAGCGGGCGCAAAAATCGCTTGGCCGGGTTCTCTTTGGCGACGAGCGCGGTCGGCCCCTCGATCCCGGGCTCGTGGTCTACCTGGTGACCGAATTCTCGCGTCAGTTTCCCGACGAGGCGCTCGGCCCCTATCTCGTCGGCCGCCAACTGGCCGCGCGCGACGCGAGGCTTGCGCTTCCGCACCTGGCTCAAGCTTGCCCTCTCGGCGACACGCACGAAGAGGTTTCACTTGATGCTCTCTTTTTCAAGGAGTGTCGCCGCCTGTTCGGCGAGTCCGCGTACCTTGCCGGTGATCTGACGACGGCCCGCGAAGCGTACACCTGGCTGGCCGAGCTTGCCGACCAGGAATCAGACCGTCTGCGCGCCCAGGACTTTCTTGAACGCATCGACTGGAAAAATTCACACTGATGGCGCACGCAGCTCCTCCGAGCGGTGGTACAAACACGCCCAATGGTCGGACTCAAATTCCTGCGAGGTAGCGCCGCGGAGCCGTCGCCGGGTGGTGACAGACCCCGTGTGGCGGCCTACGACCTGGGTTCCAACTCGTTCCACCTCCTGGTCGCCGAGGCCGACGGCAAGGGCGGCCTGGTCGAACTGGCGCGCGGGCAAGAGATGGTCCGCCTTGGCGAGGAGTCCTTGCGCGAGGGATTCATTCCCTTCTCTACCTTTCAGCGCGGGCTCGACGGCCTCCTCAAGCTGCGCAAGATCGCCGAGGGCTTCGCCCCTGAGAGCACGGTAGCGGTTGCCACCAGCGCGATTCGCGAGGCACGCAACGGTTCGGATTTCGTGCACACGGTTGCCCGCGAGGTTGGGCTCGATGTCGAAGTGCTCGACCCGGTCAAGGAAGCCACGCTCATCTATTGGGGCGCGCGCCAGGCCCTCGACGTGGGTGAGGGAAAATTCGCGCTCGTCGATGTTGGCGGCGGGTCGATCAAGGCGCTGGTGGGCGATGCCAAGGAATGCCTGTTCGCGACGTCGCTGCGCATGGGCGTGTTGCGCCTGCGCGATCTGTGCAACTGCGAGAAACTGCCGGATCGCACCGAACTCCTCACCGCGGAAACGCGCGTTCGCGCCGTGGTTCAACCCGCGGTTAGGCAAATGCTGAAAGTGGGTTTCGACTTCGTCACGTTCACCTCAGGCACGGCGCTCGCGGTAGCCCGCATGGCCGAGGGCAATGCCGAGAAAGTCGCCGATGCGCGCGGGCGGGCCGGCGAGGGGATGGGACGGCACCTCGTGCTCAACCTGGAAAACCTGCGCGCCCTCGAACAGCGGTTGATCTCGGCCGCGCCCGAAGAGCGAGCGAACATGCCGGGCGTGGGCACGATGCGCGCCGACACCGTCGTGCCTGGCACGATCATGCTGCGCACGCTGCTCGAACTCACCGGGCATGAGAACGCGCTTATCTGCGAAAGTGCGCTCAAGGAAGGCCTGGTCGTCGACTACTTCGTGCGCCGACAGGCCGGCCTGGCCGAAGAGCTGCCGGAGTCGGACTAGCCTGTTGACCATGCCCGGGCGCGTGCTAACGTATCGACGTTCGCATGCAGCGTCACCCCGCGTTCTTTGGCTACTTTAGCTATACCTGGTGGAAGCCAGGGCCGCGGGGACTCGTCTAAGCAACGCTTGCATCGAAGTCATCCAAGGCCCTGAGGAATCCTCAGGGCCTTTTTCGTTTTCCTGAAAAGGAAGTTCCAATGCTCGAGACCAAGAACCTACGCATCGCCGAATTCGCTCCGCTGGTCACGCCTCGGCAGCTCGAAGAAGAAATCGCGCCGACCGAGGAGATCCGCCAGATGGTGCAGGCAAGCCGGGCGGCTCTCTCAGCCATGATCCATGGGGAAGACAAGCATCGCCTCGCGGTCGTGGTTGGACCGTGCTCGATCCACGATCCCGAGGCGGCCCTGGCCTACGCCGAGCGCCTCAAGAAAGTCGCCGACGCCACACGAGAGCATCTGCTCATCGTGATGCGAACGTACTTCGAAAAGCCGCGCACCGTGGTCGGCTGGAAGGGTCTGGTCAGCGATCCGCACCTCGATGGATCGTGCGAGCTCTCCGAGGGACTGACCCTGGCGCGCAAGATCCTGCGACGCATCGGCTCGCTCGGGCTGCCGTGCGCGACGGAATTCCTAGATACGGTTGTCCCCCACTATTTGAGCGACATGGTTTCCTGGGCGGCCATCGGCGCCCGCACCACGGAAAGCCAGGTTCACCGTCAGATGGCCAGCGGCCTGTCCATGCCGGTCGGCTTCAAGAACAGCACCGACGGGGCGCTGCAAAACGCCATCAACGCCATGCTGTCCGCCCGCCACGCGCACGCTTTTCTGGGCATCAACTCCGACGGCATCTCGTCGGTGGTCAAGACGCTCGGCAATCAAGACGCGCACATCGTGCTACGCGGTGGTGCCTCGGGAACAAACTACCATCCGGAAGACATCGCCTTGGCCGCCAAGGCCGTCGGCGAAGAAGGGCTGGTGCGGGGTGTAATGGTGGACTGTTCGCACGACAATTCAGGGAAGGATCACACCAAGCAAGGATCGGTCTTCGCCGAGGTAGTGCAGAATTTCGCAAGCGGTCAGAAGGCCATCCTGGGGGTCATGATCGAAAGCAACCTCTATTCGGGCAGGCAAACTTGGATGCAGGGCGTTCCGCTCAAATACGGCGTCTCAATCACGGACAGCTGCATCGGCTGGGAAGAAACCGAGCACATGTTGCAGGGGGCGGCCTCTCAGCTAGGAGAGTGAACTAGCCTGCCGATTCCTTTACTCGAATTCCGCGTCCGAGGTATTTTAGTGGGCCAAGCCACACGCCCAGCCCGGACAGAAGGAGTTCTTTGATGTTCCACAACGCCAGCACCGAAGCCAGTGAGCCTCGACCCACGGCCAAGCGCCTCGCATGGTCCAGCGTGCTCGTGGTGGCGGCGGCGATCCTCGCGGCCGGGTGCGAGGACAAGGCCCTCGGGCGCCCGTGCACCCTCATCACCGATGCGAGCGTGGGCGCGGCCCAAGGCGCCTTCGAAATACCTGCAACCGATTGCCCGAGCCGAATTTGCACCAAGCCAGCCGTGCAGCCGGGGGTATCGAATGATCTCAACACTGGCCCCTACTGCACCATTGCGTGCAACTCTGACAACGACTGCAACGGACAAACCCGCGATTTCGGCAATCCCAACGACACACGCTGCATGAAAGGGTTCACCTGTGCAATCCCCTTCGGCCAGGGGAAGCTCTGCTGCCAAAAACTCTGCCTGTGCCGGGACTTCTTCTCGGCCGCCGTGGGTCCGGCAATACCAGCCGCTTGCCAGAATGACGCCGGCGCCTCGTGCTCGTGAGTGCCCCGGGCGGGCGGATTTCCACGCCTGGTGCCTCCATGTCGGTCGATTTCACCCCTTCCCGCTGTGTCACGAGCGAGTATTCTAGGGGCTGTTTGGGGTCCGTTCGAGACTAGCCTTTGGGGCGCCCCCTCGGGCTTGTCCTTGGCCAAAGGAAAATCATGACTGGTGCGCCTGACGAGGAAACTGCCCGCAATCCCGAGAGTGATGACGGTTCCGCCACTGCGGCGTCCCCATCGCCCGAGAACGAAGGCCCCGACGAGGAAGAGACTAGCGACCTCGAGCTGATCGAAGCTACCCCGGCGCCGGTGTCCCTCCCCCTCCGCGCCAGCGAAGCCCCGCCCAAGCGGCCGCCGCCCCTGCCCACCTCGCGTTCCTCACAAACTCGGCCCGTGTCGGCTACGCCAGAGTCGCCGCGTACAGCCCCACCGCCACCGCCCCTGCCACGCACCACGCAGTCGCGCCCGGCAGCGAGCGCGCCGTCTGCTTCGCGTCTTTCGCCCTCGCCGGAAGACAAGACATCATTGCCGTCCGCAATCTTCGCCTCCGCGCCGCCCGCGCTAGGGAAAACGCCAGTGGTCTCGGCCCCTCTGCCGAGAGCAAGCAGCACGTCGAACAGGATGACGATTGGGCCCGCGCCGCTGCCCACTCTCACCGCCTTTGCCATCGGCCTGCACGTGGTGCCGCTACCGGCCGTGACCGCGCCCGCGCCCAGGGTCATCGAGCCAGAGCGATTCACGCCCGACTCCGCCGTGGCCGATGGGCGCAAACGTGTCGAACAGGCCGCCTCAGGCGATCGCGCGGCACTCGCGCGAGCACACACCGAACTCGGCATCCTGCTGGAATTCGCTGGTCGGGATCCCGCTTCTGCCCTTGCCGAGTACAGGGCCGCCCATGGTATCGCCGCCAACCTCCTCGCGCCCATCGCCGCCGCCCGCCGGCTGACCCCGCTGCGACCGGCCGCACCCGCGCTTGCTCTCCTCGAAGCCGAGTTGCGCGCGAGCAACGAACCCGCCAGGCGGGTCACCCGGCAGCTCGAACTCGGCATGTTGCTCATGGCCAGCGGGGCGCCTGCCGAGCGCACCTGGCAGGCCTACCGCCAAGTGCTCGCGCTTCATCCCGGCCATCCTGGAGCCCTGCGCGGACTCGAAACCGCCCTGGCCACGGCACCGCGCGCGGCCGAGACCAGCCTTCAACTCGAAACCTTGGCGGCCCATCTCGAAACCATGGCGGAGGTCTTTCGTGGCGACACCAAGCTTTCAGCCTGGGTCGAGGTCGAACGCGGCCACCTGCTCGAAAAGCTCGTACGGCCTGACCAGGCCAGGGCCGCCTTCGAGACCGCGCTGGCCATCGATGGACAGATCGGACCCGTCCGCGACGCCTACACCCGGCACCTGCTCTTGCAAGGACAGATCGAGGCCCTCATCAAGGCCTGGGCCGCGGAAGCCGCGCTTGAGACCGACGGGGCGCGCGCCGCGCGCTTGCTTTACACCGCCGGTCGTCTGGCCTCGGAGAGACTGGATCAGAAACCACTGGCCATCGATCTGTTCGAGCGGGCAGCCAGCAGCGACGCCGCAGCCGCGTCGATCCGTCGCGCTTCCTTGCTCGAACTCTTCCGCCTCTACGAAGCGGTCGGCAACGTCGAAGCTGCCGTTGCCACTGGAACCAAGGTTCTCGCCTTCGCGCGCGACACCGAGATCGCCCACTGGCACCGCCGCTTGGTTCAAAGTTGCGAGGCGCTGGGACGCCACGCCGAAATGGCGATGCACGCCCACCACGTTCTCGTCGCCGAGCCGGACGACGAGGTTATGCGCGAGAAACTCGACCGCGCGCTTGCCGCCCTCGGCCAGCACGAACAGCGCGTGGCCATGTTCACCGATCAGGCTTCCCGAGCCAGCACGCAAACCACGCGCATCGAGCTGCTCCTGCGCGCGGCCCACATCGCCGAGCACGACCTGGGCCGGCCGGATGTGGCGCTTGCGTCGCTGCGTTCGGCGTTCGCCATCGACGCCAGCCACGCCGACATCACCGATGCCATCGTTCGCCTGCTCACACCGGGAACGCCGCCCTCGCTCACCGATCCGAGCGATCCCTCGCGCGTCCGTGCGCGCATCGATTTCTACATCGAGGCGGCAGCCGCGGCGTCGGATCCCGCGCGCAAGATTGCCCACCTGGAAAAGCTGGCGCTTATCTGGGAAGACGAGGTTCGGGAACCCGACCGTGCTCTCGCGGTGTTCAGCGAGATCCTGGCTGTCGAGCCCAACCGGCGCAGCGCCATCCTTGGCCTCGCGCGCTCGGCGGCTCGCGCGGGCAATGCACGCGAGCTGCTGCGCGCCTTGATCCTCGAGGCCGACCTGGCTGGGGACGACATCTTTCTCGAACGCTCGCTACTCCTGCGCGCCGCGGACGTGGCCTCGAAGCAGCTCGCCGATGCGGACGCCGCACTCGACATCATCAAGCGCGTGGTCAGCCGAACGGGTGGCGATCCCGCCGCGCTAAGAGCTGCCTACCGCATTCACGATCGAGCGGGCCGTCAAGCTGAAGCGCTCGCCCAGCTTCGGCTGCTGCTTGGGCAAATGCGCAAAGGCGAGAGCACCTATCCCATCCTGGCCGAGATCGCGCGTTTCCTCGAAGAGCGCATGCACCGCACCGCCGATGCGCTCACCGCTTGGCGCGAAGCCCACAGCGTGGATTCAAGCAATCCCACACCGCGCGAGGAGATCCGGCGCATCCTGCTGGCCAATGGCGACCACCGCACGGTCGCAGAAGAGCTGGCCGCGCTCGCGTTAGCCACGACCAATCCGGCAGAGCGTGGCGAGTTGCTGCTCGAAGCAGCTGAGATCTATGACGACCGTTTGAACGATGCCGAACGCGCCATCCCGCTGCTGGCCGAAGCGCGTACCTGCATGCCCGACGAACCCATCGTCGTCGAGCGCTTGGACCGCGCGTACCTGCGCACGGGCAAGCGTTCGGAACGGCTGGCCCTGCTCCACGCCACCGAATCCGCCGATCCGCGCAGCCAATTCGCGCTGGCCAGTTTGCAAGCCGAGGATCGGGATCCAGCGAAAGCGATCAAGCGCCTGGCCGATCTGGCCCACCACGATGCCACTCGTGTGGCCGCGCTTCGCACCCTCGAACATGCCCTGCGCCGGACCGAACGCTGGAACGATCTCGACGCGGTCTTGCGCAAGCAGATCGAATATTTCAAGACGCGTGAGGCCAAGCTCGGCGGCGTGTTCGAGCTCGTCGCGCTCGAGGAATACGGCGACACCAAGGCTCCCGACGGACAAACACCCGCGCGCGACCTGCTTGCCGAACTGGCGCCTGACAACCTGCTCTACCACGAGCTGCTGCTCAGAAAGGGTGGCCTCGCTTTCACGAGTCATGCGTCGGTCGACGTCATTGTGGGATCCCTCGGGGCGCTGGCGGCCGCGACGCCCGACCCGCTCGCCGCCGCTGCTTTGCACCTGGCCGCCGCTCTGCTCATCGAACATCGAGGCGAGGGCGAGACTCAAGCCGAGAAAGAGGCGCTGCTCGCCTATGCCACGGCCCTGGAAAGCTGGCCAGACTGTTTGGCCGCGGCTCGAGGTGCGCGTCGCCTGGCCCTGCGTCTGGGCGAGTCCGAGACTTTTGTGAAAGCCGCGGCTGCGCTCGGTGGTTTGGAACTGGATCCGGCTTCCCGGTGCGAGCGGCTGCTCGAAGCCGCCGATGGCTATCGCAAGCGGCCGGAGGATGCGGCCATGGCCTTCGACATGGTCTGCCGCGCGCTCGGCGAGGATCCCAATTCCACACCAGCCGCCGACGCCGTGATTGGGTCCATCGGGCCTGGGCTCGATGCGAGCAAGACTGTGGAAACCCTGCGCGGCGCACTCGACCGTACGCTCGGCCCCGATCAAGCCGCCAAGCTCGGTGCTGCGCTCGCGCACGTCGCCATCCGCTACCTCTCCGACCAGACCGTCGCCCTCGAAGCCTTGCGGCGCGCGCGCAAGCGTGCCCCCAAACACATCGGCAACTTGCTTGCCCTGGCCGACATCAGCAGCGCGCTTGGCCTGCAGGCAGAAGCCGTGGAGGCCGCCACCAGTGCGCTTGGGATCTCGCGCGACCCGGCCGAGCGGCTGCGTGCCGCGATCGCGCTGGCCGAGGTGCATGTGCGCGCACCCGCCTTCCGCGAGACCGCACGCCGAGAGGCGACGGAGGCCGAGAAACTCGCGGAGCAAGTCGGGGCCGCAAATGGCGATATCGTCGCGCGCCTGGGCGCCGTATACCGAGCCCTGGGCGACGAGGTGAGCGCGGAGCGCGTGCTCATCCAGGCCGTCGTCCTGAGCGGCGAAAACACCAGCGCGCTCGATAACCTTTGCACACTGTTTGGAACCGGGCGCGAGGCCGGCGAGCGCGTGGCCAGTGCCATCACCAAGGCCATGGCCCTGGCCGAATCGAGCGGCCGTCCCAGGCGGCCCGAGTGGCTGGCGGCACTCGGCAAGGTCGAGGCCACCTTGCTCGGGCAGCCGAGCGAAGGTCTGGCGCGCTTGCACGAAGCCATCCGACTCGCCCCCAATCGCGTGGAGATCTACCAGGCCTTGGCCGACGCGCACGGCAGCGCGCACGACCAGGCCACGCAGGAAATCACCGGCATGCTGGGCGAGCTCGGCAAGTCCTCGCCGACCAGCGAGCAAGTGACGGGCATTCTATCGATCTTGTCGCGCGAAAGCCGGCAAGCGCAGCAGAGCGGAACCGCGTCGGTCACCGACGAGCTGCTCGCCTTCCTGGGCAAGCCACCCCTCGGCATGGATGCGGGCAGCCGATCCCGATCGCCAACTCTGCCCATGAGCGCCCCCATCCCCGACTCGCTCGCGCGCGACACCGCGCTTTCGACCCTCGTCGGCGACGAACTTCAGGCGCCGCTCGTCGGCGTCGCGGCCCTGCTTGGGGAAACCATGGCCAAGTTGGTTCGCCAAGATCCGGAAGCGCTCGGAGTCTCCGCGCGCGATCGCCTCACCTCGCGCGCCTCGCATCCCACGCGAGCGCTGGCGGATCGGGTGGCCAGGGCCTTTGGAGATCTCCGCTTCGACCTCTACGTGGACGCTTCCGCGACCCAGACGCCTCGCCTTCTGCCCGGTGACCCGCCGGCTCTCATCGTGCCCCGTGGCTTCGGCGAACTCTCCGAAGTCGAACAAGCAGCCGGTCTGGCGCGCTTGCTCGCCTATGTTGCACTTGACGTTCCCTGGGTCGAAGAGGTCACGAGCGACGATGTCGACGGCATTCTGTACGGCGGATTGCGTACCGGATCCGAACTGTGGGGACAGGGCGAGCTGTCCCAGAGCGCCGAGACGGCCGCCTCGTCTTGGCGAGCGCGCATCGCCAAGACAGCGGGCCGCAGGGTCAAGCGCGCGCTGGAAGAGATCGCCCAGCGCGTTCGCCCTCAGTCGGACACCACGGCCTGGCGCCAAGCCATGCGCACCGCCGGCCTGCGCGCCGCCTATGTCGTCACCGGTGACTTGACCGCCACCTTGAGCCAGGCCATCCGCGCCGACAGCGAGCTTGCCCAAGTTTCTGGCGACTTGCTGGCCGGCAAGCTATTCGACCTGCCCACGACGCGTGAGCTGATTGTCTTCGCGCTGTCCGAGGCAGCCATGGCTTTGCGGCGAAGCGCGGGAACGGCATAGAGAAAGATCTACAAGCCAGCCTCGGAGCTGGGCACCAGCGAAACGCTGGGAAAGCCGGCGGCGATGGTGGCATCCATCACGCCAGTCAGGCGGTCGAAGAGCACACTGTCCTCCGAGGCGATTTGCACGTCATCTTTGTCGGGAAACTGCCCCTTCGCCTTCTTCAACAACGCGCCTAGCGCGCTCCAGTCGGGTTGGCCATTCTTGTCGGGCACAATCTCGCGATCCTGGTTCACCACCAAGTTGATGCCATCTTGGCCGACCACAACCGCGATCTTGGCCATCGGCGGCGGCTGTTCCTGATCGCCACCCTGGCCGCGCTGGCTGGTCTTGAGTTGCGCCAGTTGCGTCCACACCGCCGTGATGAGCAGGAACGCGACCATACACGTTAGCAGATCGATGTACGGCACCAGATTCAAGTCAGCCGTCAGGGACTTCTTGCCACCTTTGCCTTGGGGTTCAATCGACGTGGTCATGGAAACCTCCTTCCACTTGCACTGACAAGCAAAAGCGCACGCGGGTTCCCCTCGCGTGCGCTTTTTCGGAAATGCCTGCGCTACAGCTCGATACTACTTCTTGAGGCCGCGAACGACCTTGACAAGATTCTTGGCCTCCTCGGGCGAAATCTTGGTGGCTGGCATGGCAACCTTGCCGTCCTCACCCTTGACGCCTTCGAGAATGCTCTTCTCCCACTGCGCATCGGTCTTGGCCGCCTGAACCTTGGCGTCGGTCAGATCCTTCATCTTGAGCTTCTTGCCCATCGTGGTTTCGCCTTTGCCGTCCTTGCCGTGGCATCCCGCGCACTTCTTGCCGAACATCTCGGCGCCATCCGCCCGCACCATGCCCGCCGTTCCTGCCACGAAAAGTACTGCCATCATCATCGAGAAGAGAGTCTTCATGTTCGCGTTTCTCCTTGATCTTGGGTGAAAGAGGACTGCGTGTGTCTTGGTTGGGCCTTGCCTAGCACAAGGACGCGCGGTTTTCTACGTCAACCGGCAACGCGCCTTGGCATCGGCGGCCACGCGAGAAACGGCCTCGTCATCGAGCCCCAAGAGCGACCGGCCCACCATGACCAACGCATCGTTGTCGTCGGCTGAGACGTCACCCAAGGCAATCCCCATTTGCTTGGCCAGGGCGTTGGCAAAATGCACGGCGTTTCCGATGGATTGCCGATTGGCGGCGTCGTAATCCGAGAACTGCAAAACCGCGTTCTGAACCTCCTCCGGAAATTGCCATTTCTTGGCCAAGTCCGTGGCGATCTTGCGATGGGTTCGATCGACCACGCCAACCCACGTGTCCCCGTCGATACTCCACAGCTTCGGGTTGCGCTGCGCGATTTGCGACTCGGCTTCGAGCAACATGGTTGCCACCACGGGTTTGCCGATGTCGTGGAGCAAACCCGCGACAAAACAGACATCGGGCTCCTCGACGCCGGCCAGAATCGCCACGTTCTGGGCCAGAATGGCCACGGCACGCGCGTGATCCCACAGCATTCGCGTCGCTTCCGCGGTCTTGGCGTCGCGCGATTCTGTGACTCGATGGGCTGACGTTTCGGCCAAGATCGAGCGCACTTTCTGCACGCCGATCTTGCCAACGGTTTGTTCCAGCGTCCGGCAGCCAGCCGCAACGCCGTGGCGCAAAATCACAGCGGCGAGAATAGGATCGAGTTCGATCATCGCGACCAGGTCCTTGGCGGTTGCGTCCGGGCGGCGGACCACGTCGTTGGCCTTGGCCACAATGACCGGCAGCAGCGGCAGCGTCAGGCTGTCCTGCGCGATGCGATTCTCAAGGATGATTTCCAGCTGCTCAGCCAGTTTCATTGGGGCCAGTCTTGCGCACAAAGATCCGTCGCTCGCAAGGCGCGGCTCGCGCAGTCGCCAAGCCGGCCCCGCGATAAGGATCTGTGTGCATATCTGACATTAGATGCGTCAGATCGGCCGCGGATCTTGAGCACACCAACTATCGCTCAGTAACGACCGACGAGTACCAATACCCCACCCTGGCCGTCGGTCCACACTGCGCCGTCGGTGATGGCCAGGCCCGTGCTCTTGCGGTAGCGATTGGGGTCGCCATTGCTGAGCAAGATGTAGGTCCCGACCCCGGCGGCAACCAGCCCCACGCCGGCTCCGATGAATCCTAGATTGCGCCTGAGCACGGCGCTGTCGACACGGCTTTGCGCGTCCGACTTCTTGGCATCGCATTGGCGTAAACCGTAGTCCAGCCCCAGCGCGTAACACGGGTTGTTGGGGTTTGCCTCGTCAGCGAGAACGCCGCTGAGGTTGTTCCGTGAGTCCGACACATCCTTGAGTTTGGTCAGCCCGTATACCCCACCCGCGATTGCCATGGCCGTTCCAACTCCAAGCACCGTCCAACCGATCACCTTGTGCGTCCTGATGCCGCTCTCGTAGCGCGCGCGAGTTTCCGGCGTCGGGCTCAGATAGGCTGTAAGAGAGGCTTCGCCAGCGGCTGTGATGTTCACGGCTCGCTCGTAGGGTTCGAAACCGGCGCTCGTGATCTTCAACGCGTGTGCGCCGATCGGCAAGAACAAGCCACTTTCGCCTAGTCTGCGCGGGATGCCGTCGATGCTGACCTCCACGTCCGATTCGCTGGCGGAAATGCGCAGCACGCCCCGGCTCGACGGCGGCGCCGAGGGATCTTCTTCCAAGGTGAATGCCAGCTCGCTTCGCGCACCATCGCCCAGTTCCAAGGTGCGCTCGGCGCGAAGGTAGCCAGGCCGCAGCAACTCGACACGTACGGTTCCGGGCGCGACCGCCAGGCTTGCCGGCAAGGGCGTCGAACCAACCCGCTGACCATTCACCACCACCTCGGCTCCGGGCGGTAGACTCGTGATCGACAACTGCGCCATCCGGTTCGCTGCTGGCAACAAGGTCAATTCGAGCGTCTCCGTCACCTGTCCGGCCAGGGTCACCTCCTTGCGCGTGGGCAAGAAACCGGGCGCTTGGGCTCCCACCACGTGGGCACCGCTGGTGACTCGGATGGGCTGCGCCAGCGGCGTTCGAGCGACCTCGACGCCGTCGATGTCCACGGTCGCGGGCATTTCCGTCTTCACCAGCAAGTGCGCGATGCGAGTCGCTTGTTCGTCGCGAACCTCCGCGGCGTGCCGGCGCTGCGCATGCTGGGCCGGGGCTGCCTGGGCAAGAAATGCCCCCAGCGCATCCACCGCCTCGACCGGATGGTTCATGGCCGCATAGACCAGCCCCATGTTGTAAAGGACCAGCGGATTCGGAATGAGTTCGTTCGCGCGCTTGAATTCGGCCAGTGCACTCGCATTCTCTCCTTTTTCGAAGAGCCGCACGCCTCGGTCGAAGCGATCACGTGCTTCCGCTTTGATGGCCGGCGTGGGCGCAGAGGAAGGTGCGGGGCTGGAGGCAGGTTCGGCAAAGGCCGATGTGGCTTCGCCAATAAAGAGTACGCATGACAAAGTCGCCAGCATCCACCCCGCACATCCGCGCGCCCAGCAAACCTTTTGTCGTCTCACGATTTCACCTATCGAAATGGGTTGTCAGTCACCAATCCGCTACTGGAAGATCGCTTGGAGCCCGCGGCTCGGGACAAATCGCGCGCTCCCGGTTTCTCCGAGACCTTCGCCTTCTTGCCATCCACCCGCTCGGGAGCCATCTTGGCAAGTTCCACGACGGATGGCTTCTCCGTCGCTGCGGCCGGCAATGCGTCCGGTCCCGACGTCGGAGCTGGCGCGGCCGCAACCTTGGGCTCGTCCGAGACAGAAGGCGCGGGTCCGGCGACGCTGGACCCGGTCGCACTGGACCCGGTCGCACTGGATCCGGTCGCATGTTGCCGCCCCGCCAGGCGCATCGCCCCCAGCGCGCTTAGCACCCCGACGACCAGCACCACCACGATCAAGGGCCAACGTCGGGCCGGCGCGACCGACGCCGCCACCGCCTCGGCCTCGTGGGCCGATCCACGCAAGGTTGTCGTGGTCTTGCTCTCTGGGGTGGCAAGCACGGCGGTCGGCGTTAGGGTGACGATGATTTGGGCCAGTGCCTCCCCAAGTTCGCGAGCACTCTGCGGCCGAGCCGCTGGATCCTTGGCAAGACAACGCATAATGAGCGTATCCAGGGCAGGCGGTAGCGAGACGTGCGTCGATGGGCGCTCGGGAACCTGGGTGAGTTGCTTGGTCAAAATCTCCGCGAATCCCTCGCCGCGAAAAGGAAGCTGGCCAGTGTACAGTTGGTAGAGGATCACACCCATGGCGTAAATGTCGGTCCGGTGATCGACGGCGCGGCCGTGGCATTGCTCGGGAGACATGTACTGCGGCGTCCCCATGAGGACCCCCGCTTGCGTCGTGGTCTGTTCCCCGGTGGCGAGCAGTTTGGCGATGCCGAAATCGAGCAATTTGGCGAACTGCCGCCCGCGCCGCGGCTCGACGATCCAAATGTTCTCGGGCTTGAGATCGCGGTGAACGATGTGTTCGCCATGGGCCGCGTCGAGGGCATCGCAAATCTGTGCAAGCAGCGGCGGCAACTCCGCGACAGGAAGATCCCCATTCTGCAGTCGGTCGGCCAAGGCGTGCCCCTCGAGATACTCCATCACGAAGTACTGTCGGCTGTCGGCAAGCTGGCCGAACGAGAAGATATCGATGATGTTGGGATGGCGAATCCGATTGACTGCGCGGGCTTCATCCAGAAATCGCCGCACCAACGCGGGATCGGACGACAATTCCGAGTTGAGCACCTTGATAGCCACCCGTTTTTCGATGACCGGCTGCAAGCCCGAGTACACGACCCCCATTCCCCCGCGGCCAATCACGCGCTCGACGCGATACTCGCCGACCACATAGCCCGGCGATAGGTCGCCCCCCGAGACGAGTGCGGGAGCAGGACCCGGTGCGGTCTTGCCTAGGAACGATTGCGTTTCGTCATCCTTGGGTTGCATGGGTCAGGCCGCCCTGCCCACACTCTAGTAGAAAATCAGCTTATTGCCTGTCGAAACCGAGTACCGTTGCGGCTGGAGACTGACCGTACCAGAGGAAGCGTCGATGGTGCCTGGACTGGGGGCCAGACCATTCAGCGTCGTGCCACTGCACGTGACCGGATTTCCCGAGCTGGCCCCTTGCGGCCGGTAGACGTCAAGACACCAGTACGAGGTGCTGCTGGGCGGGCCAATCACGTTGTCGCCGGATTCGGTCGCGGTGCCTAGATCCAAGTCGCCGGCGGTCAAATAGTAGGAGTCGTAGGTCGTGCCGGTAATGGTGGTGCCGCGTAGTTTGGCGCTGCTGCCGACGCCGCTCTGTTGAATGCCGTAACCACCGCCGGTCACCGTGACGCCCGTCAGCGACATGGTGGCCTGAGTTCCGGTGAAGTAGATACCGGGATTGGCGGCGGTCATGGTCAGCGTAGTATTCGCCATGGTCAGGGCGAGCGCGGAAAAGTCGATGCCGTTTCCGTACTTCTGCGTGATGGTCGACCCCGTGATGGTCATGCTGCCCTTGGCGTCACTGTCGTCGATATTCCCGATGATGGTCGCGTTGTCGAGAACAGCCGTAGTCCCCACGGCGTTCGAACTGACGCCCATGTAAATCGCGTTGTAGGTCGCCAATTGCTTGATGGTTCCGCCAGAAACGTTCAGTTTTCCGGCCGAACAATTGTAGGCGAAGTAGACGACGTAGCTGCCACCCTGCACCGTCGCATCGGTGATGTTCACCGTCACATTCGGGACATTGTACACATAGATGGCGGACTGCCCCGGCTGATCGATCAGGCCATTCTTGCCCGTAATGTTGACCGTGGATCCCGTGGCTGCTTGCTCAACGTAGATCGCAGTGCTGGAATTCCCGCCCAGCACCACATCCTGCAAGGTCAGCGTGCTCGACGGGAGTTTCATGTCGATGCCATAGTAGAAATGCTGGAGGGTGAGGGTCTTCAGGGTGACAGCCGTCGAGGCATTGAGCCCATTCGGGTTGGTGGTCGCCCCCACGCCGTCGATCACGGTTCCGGTCGTGGAATCGCCGACGATGGTTAGATTGTCGGGAATCACATAGCCCCAGGTTTCGCCGCTCTTGGTGTTGTAGGTCCCGTCCATCAGATGGATGGTATCGCCCACATCCGCAACCAGGAGAGCCTGCTTGAGTGTGAGGAAGGGTGACCCTGCCGAGCCTGCGTTGGTGTCCGCGCCTGTCGGTCCCGAGGTAATCGCGGTGACAGTCACCACGTCGGGGGCCGTGATGACACCGGTGCTAGTGGCGACTCGCAAAGTCCGCGTGCCCAGTGGGGCGCCGTGAGGAACCGACACTTTGATGACTAGCGATGTATCGGAGCCGCCAGCCTGAGCGCGCGCCGTAAGATCTCCCAGGTCGAAGAGGCCAGCGCTGGAGAGTCCGCCGGCTGCCCGAGTCATGGTGATGGTGACGTTGATCTGCCCCTGGCGCACCGATGGACTGGGCGTCACAACGATCCCGTCGACGAGCAGAGCCGGCGCATCGAAATTAAGCGGGGTATCGGGGCCGGCAGTATCCGGCACGGCCACGGCGTGATCGATGGCGGGCAAATCCGCCAGTGCCGCATCCACAGCAGGTGCGTCGGGATGCCCGGCTTCGGGGCCTGACTGGCTCGCATCGGGAACGACCGCAGGTGCATCGGCAAGGGCGCCCGCATCCGCCGTGTTCCCGCCGCCCACGTCGACCGTACTTCCCGCATCAACAGCCGTCTTGAAATCGTGGGTGGTTGGGTCGTAGTTGTGGTCGATGGCCGGGTCGGCGCACAGCTTGCTGACGGAGGTGCACACCTGACCGGTGGTACAGTCGACATCCGTCTGGCACTGATTGCGACATTGCAAGTCCACGCCGCAGACGAGCGGTTTGGTGCAATCGCTGTTATAGGTGCAGGTCGCCTTTTCAGGGGGCTGACAGCTATTTCCGCCTGTAGCCACGATGCAACGCTCCCCGCTTGAACAATCCTTCTTCGACTCGCACGGCTGAACGCAGAAGTTCTGAATGCACACCAGTGTCCCGGTGCAATCGCTGGCCCGCACGCACATGGGCGTCTTATTCTTCGGCGAGCCGCCGCTGGATCCGCCGCAACCCTGCAACATCGGCACAAGCAGTGCCGCCAAGAGCATGAGTCGTCCAAAAGATTTCGCCGCGTACCGGTTCCTAGTCGAAGCCATGCCATCGTCCTTTCGCCGGCGATAATGTCGCAGGCCCAACTAGGATGCAAGTGCGTGGATGCGCGTTGCAGAACGGTCCGCGAATTCCCGCTTTGCCGACGTCAAGCGCTGCCTGGCCCAAGCTGGTAGAAGACCGATCGCATGTAGCGCTTGGGCTCGAAGCGTGGGCAGATTCCGGTGAGTGACTCGGTCGATCCGATGAGGAGATAGCCATCGGGAGCGAGCACCCGCGAAAGGCCGTCGTAGAGGCGTTTCTTGTCGGCTTCAGAAAAGTAGATGGCCACGTTGCGACAGAAGATAATGTCGAACTTGTTTGGAAAAGCGAGCGGTTCGAGCAGATTGATGGTCTTGAAGGTAGCCGCGGCCCGGATGGAGTCGCGCACCTTGAAGTTGGACCCATCGGCCTGAAAGTAGGCCGCCACCTTGTCGGGCGGAAAACCCCGATCGATTTCAAGCTTGGTGTACTTGCCCGCGCTAGCCTGCGTGATGACCTTGTCCGAGATGTCCGTGCCCAGAATACGCACATCGTATTTGTTCGGATCTGGCAGGGTTTCCCTGCATACGATGGCCGAACTATAGACCTCTTGCCCGGTCGAGCACGCCGCGCTCCAGATGCGCAATGTAATGGCGCGACCGCTGCCAAGTTGCCGCTTTCGACTGTCCACCAAATCGGGGAGGATTTTGTGGCGCAACATCTCGAAGGGCGAAGTGTCGCGAAAGAACGACGTCTCGTTCGTGGTGATGGCGCCGATGACCTTGCGCTTGAGCGCACCGGTGCCATCCGCCGTCACCTTGTCGAGCAATTCCCGGTAGGATTCGCTGGCGGTTTCGCGCGCTAGTGCCGCCAAACGCGTTTCAATCAGGTAACCTTTGCCGGCGTCGAGCGTGATGCGCGTGATGGAATAGACGTAGCTGGCCCACGAGCGGAACTCGGTTTCATCCAGGCGGTTCACGCCCCCCGCCCCTTGACAGTAGCCAAGATGCGCGCTGCGATGGCGTCCAGGGGCAGGACGAGATCGACCACGCCAGCTTCGATGGCGGCCTTGGGCATGCCGAAGACCACCGAGGTCGCTTCGTCTTGGGCGATGGTGAAGCACCCGTGCCGTTTGAGCAGTCGCAAGCCCAAGGTGCCGTCGTTGCCCATGCCCGTAAGAATCACGGCCATGGCGCGTCCGGGAAGGGCATTGGCCGCCGAGCGGAAAAGATAGTCGACCGCGGGCCGGCAATTGTTCTCGGGCGGATCGTCGGTGATCTGAGCGCGGGCGACCGCGTCCGGGCTCGAAGCGAGACGCAGGTGCCGGCCGCCGGGCGCGATCAGCACCAGCCCCGGCTCCAGTTTGTCTCCGTCGGCGGCCTCGCGCACGCGCAGGCTGCACTTGCCGGACAGACTCTCGGCCAGGGACTGCGTGAAAATGGGCGGCATGTGTTGAACCACCGCGACGGGCACGCCGAGATCCGCGGGCAAGAGTGGCAGCAAGCGCGCAAGCGCAGCTGGACCACCGGTCGACACGCCAATGAGTACGATCTCCGGCCGCGAAGTCAACGGACGCGCGGTGACTGGACGGGCGGTCGCAGAGGCGGACGAAGCCGGCACGGGCGAAGATGCCCCTCCTGGGCGAAGAATGTCGCGAATCTGCCGCCGGTGCGCGAGTGCCCGCAGCCGCGGGGCCAGTTCGCGCACGAGCATGGCCTTGCTCTCGGCGGCGTCCTTGCCTTGCGGCTTGGTGAGAAAGTCGAAGGCGCCCTTCTCGATCGCCTGCATGGTCAAGCGCCCGCCGCGCAAGGTGACCGCGCTGATGACCATGACCGAGGTCGTGCTGCCCGCCTGCTTGAGCGCATCGAGGACAGCCAGCCCGTCCATCTCGGGCATCTCCATGTCGAGGGTGAGGAGATCGGGTTTGAGTTCGATCACCTTCTGTAAGGCGATCTTGCCGTTTGGGGCCGAGCCCACGACCTGGACGTCGGGAATGCTTACTAGTGCGTCGGTGATGGCTCGCCGAAACACCGAGGAATCATCCGCGACCAGGACTCGAAGTGCCATCTGCCCTTTGCGTTTGTAATGGAAACCCTGGGAGGGTTTCCAAACCTTCCCGCGACGCTACGCTGCCGGCAGAGCCGGCAGGCTCCGCACGCGATTGCCTAGCCCGCGCGGAAATCGACTTGGTGCAACTCATGAATAACGCGGGCTAGGGGGAACCAGCCACGCCTTTCTCGCTGTCGCCGTCGAGGGAAAGCACCTTGTCCAAATCCAGCATGGCCACGATGCGATCGCCATTGCGAAAGACCCCGAGCATGCGGTGGCTCTGCGCCGAGCGCACATTCTCGGGCGGCGGGCCGATGGCTTCCCGATGTACCGACAAGACATCTTCCATGGTGTCCACGACCAGGCCGACGCGCTCGCCCAACCACTCGACGATGATGATGCGCTTGTCGCCCGCGAGATCCACCTGCCCGAGACCGAGCCGCGCCGACAAGTCGATAACCGTCGAAATGTGTCCGCGCAAGTTCATGACCCCGACCACGCAGGAGGCCGCGTGGTGGACCGGTGTCACCGCGGTCAGGCGCACGACCTCTTGGACCATGGACGTGTCCATGCCAAAGAGCGAGCCCGACACCATGAAGGTCGTGACCAGCAGTTGGCGATCTTGTGTTGTCTGCGCGGACATCACGGTACACCTCAAATCTTGAACTGGGCCACACGATCTTTGAGCTGCTGGGCCAGCGTGGTCAGTTCCGTGGAGGCCGACTGGACCTGGTCGGCGCCGCTCACCAGGTTCGTGACCGTGTTGTTCACGTTGGCGATGTCCTTGGCGATGTTCTGCGAGACACTCGCGGTCTGCGAGACGCGCTCGTTGGCGTCCTTTACCCCAGTGCTGGCTTGGGCGATGTTGGTGGCGACGTCCTTGGTCACCGTGGACTGCTCTTCGATAGCCGCCGCAATCGAGGACACGATTTCGCCGACCTCCTTGATGACATGGGCGATCTTTTCAATGTCGCCCATGGCCCCGCCGGTGGAGGCCTGAATGCCCGAGATCTTGCTCTTGATGTCCTCGGTCGCCGCGGCCGTCTGCTGGGCTAGTTCCTTGATCTCGTTGGCCACAACCGCGAAGCCCTTGCCCGCCGCGCCTGCACGCGCAGCCTCGATGGTGGCATTGAGCGCGAGCAGGTTGGTCTGCGCCGAGATGCTGGTGATGGTTTCGGTAACCTTGCCGATGTCCTGCGCCGCCCGTCCCAAATCCTTCATCATGGCCGAGATGGCCTCGGCCTGGCTGGTTGCCTCGCCGCTGATGGCGCGCGCCTTTTCCGCGTTCGAGGCGATTTCGCCGACGGTGGCACTCATCTCCTCGGTGGCACTGGCCACGGAGGTCAGATTGGTGGTGGTCTGTTCCATGGCCGCCGCCACCGACGTCGTGTTGGCGCTGGATTCCTCGGCCGCCGCCGCCACCGTGTTGGCCAGACCGGCCACCTCGAGGCCGCCCTTGGACAAGCCCGCCGAGATCGTGGACATTTCGCCCGCTGCCGTGGCCAGGCTTTGCGCCCCGTTGCCGACCTCGCCGATCATGGTGCGCAGGTTCTTGGTCAGGGTTGCCGTGGCGCGCGCAAGGTCGCCCGCCTCGTCCTTCCGGTCGACCAGGCCCTCGGCCAGTTCCGATGCCAGATTCCCCTTGGCAACCTCACCCAGCGATTTGACCGTCGCGTTCATCGGGCTGGTGATGCTGCGGGTGATGGACACCCCGAAAGCAACAGCCAAGGCAACGGCAAGAAGGCCAAGGCCAATCAAAACCCTGCGGGTCGTGACCAGAAATGCCTCGGCCTTGTCCTCCGAGGCCTTGACTTCCACATTGAACAGTTCGTTCAGTTCCTTGGAAACCTTGTCCAGCTTCTCCATCTTGGGCAGGGCCGTCGCGACATAGAGATTGGCCGCCTCTGCGTCTTGTCCGTTCTGTGACAGCTTTGCGGCCTTCTGGTTGGATTCTCTCAGGTCGGCGATGGCTTCCTCGAACTGGCTTATCAGCACCATTTCCGCTGCGTTCGGGTTGGAAGCTTTGATCTGTTCCATGCGCTTGGCGTATCGCTCGCGGAAAATCCGCATCACCTCTTGCCGCTCTTCCTTCTGCGACTTTTCCCGCATCAAGAGCACGACGGCCGTCTCACGTTCGACAGCGACCACGTCCACTTCAAGGCGGGCTGAGTAGAATGCTAGCTGTTGCATATGACGTGTCTCGCCGCCCATGTCGTTGATGTCGTTCTGCGCCCAGATCGAAGCGACGGCGATGACAACGAGCAACAGGGTCACGGCTCCAAATCCGATGAAAAGCCGCTTGCCAATCCTAAAATCTGCCAGTGAACTCATGCGTTTCTCTCTTCCTTCCTTCCAATTCGGCTAGCTCGTACCTTCTTGAATCGATTCTGCTGGTTGCCCGCCTGGGACAGCTACCCCGCGCGCGGCCAAGAGCGCACGCAGCGAGGTAAGCAGATTGTCTCGGTCCAACTTGATCTGGTAATCGTCCACGCCCGCGGCCTTGCCCTTGGCGATGTCTTCCTCGCTGGCCAGGCTGGTGAGCGCCAGGATGGGCAGGTGCCCCAAGTGCGCGTCTTGGCGGATGCGTGTCGCCAGTCCAAGACCAGTCAGGTTCGGCATCTCGATATCGGTCACCACTCCTTGAACGGTGTCGCCGTGTTCTTGCAGGAGTTTCCACGCCACCTCGCCGTCTTCGGCCTCGAGCACCGCATATCCGTCCGATTCCAGGTAGCGCTTGACCTGCGCGCGGAAGAAATCCGAGTCCTCGGCCAGCACCACCTGGCAGGCCGTTTGCGACGACGCTTGCGCTTCCGACGCGCGCTGCAGGTTCCATTCAGGGAACGTGGTTTGCGCCAGCTCGAAGATATCGGCGACCAGCACCGTGGTGTCGCGCATAATGGTCGAGCCGGCGATGCCGGTCTGGCGGTGGGTGACCCCATCGAGGGTGGCCTTGGTTTCGATGACATCCACGGGCATGGCGGCGAGCAAGCCAACCTCGCGCTCCCCGACCTTGGCCACGATGACCGCAAGTTCTTGCTCATCGTCCATGCTCCCCACGCGCGCCACATCCGAGAGCGTAACCAAGGGCAGGAAATTCCCTCGGTATTGCATGGTCCGCTTGCCGCCGATGTTTTCAACCTGCTTGCGCGTCACCTTTTCCACCCGCACCACGCTTTCAAGCGGGGTGGCGCACAGCTCTTCGCGGCCGTTGTAGAAAAGCAGGAAGGACCGATTCTCGACCAGCTTGTCCGCGACGGCTTCTTCCGCCGCCTCTCGCGCCCCCGCGTTCACGTTCGCCAGTTGCGCCTTGGCCGCCAGCCCCGCTGCATCGACGATCAACGCCACGGTGCCGTCGCCCATGATGGTGGCCCCGGCGTATTCAGGCAGTCCTTTCAGATGACGGCCGAGCGGCTTGACCACGATCTCCTCGCCGGTGAGGAAGTAGTCAACCACCAGGCCGTACTTCATCGCGCCCGTGTTGACGACGACGATCTCAAGGTCGCTGCTGGCACTCTGCCTACGGTCGGTCCCGTGCCGCTGTTCGATGGCGTCCGTCCGTGCACTACCAGCCTCTCCGTTCGCCGAAGAGCGCCGATCTGCTAGCCGCCCGCGACGATCGGCGCCGCTTTCGCCGGTGTCGGCATCGACATGGGCACGCCGAATACCAAGAATGTCGGCAAAGCGCACGATGGGGATAAGTTCCTCGCGCAACACCAACACCTCGGCGTCGCCGATGACCTCGATGCGCTCCTTGACCTTGTCGGCGCGAATACGCAGAAGTTCCACCACGCTGATCTGCGGAATGGCGAAGCGCTCGTTGTTCACACTGACCACCAGGGAAGGAATGATGGCGAGGGTCAGTGGCAGCTTGATGCGAAAGAGCGTGCCCTGCCCGATCTCCGAGACGATGTCGACCTTGCCGCCCAGGCGCGCCAGATTGGTCTTCACGACGTCCATGCCCACGCCGCGACCAGAAACATCGGTGACCTTTTCGGCGGTGGAAAGCCCGGGAAGGAAGATGAGATGCATCTTCTCCTGGTCCGACATGGCTTGCATGGCCTCGGGCGATATCAGCCCGCGCAAGATCGCTGCCGCCGCGATCTTGTTCGGATCGAGTCCCTTGCCGTCGTCGGCGATTTCCAGAACGACCTGGCCGGCTTCGTGACGGGCCTCGATGCGCAAGGTACCGGTCGCGCGCTTGCCCGCGCGCAAACGTTCTTCCACGCTCTCGATGCCGTGATCCGCGGCATTGCGAACCATGTGGGTCAGGGGATCCGAAAGCCCCTCGATCAAACTCTTGTCGAGGCCAACATCCTTGCCGCGAATGTCGAGCTGGATGTCCTTTTTCAAATTCCTGGCCATGTCCCGCACGACGCGCGGGAACTTGGCGAACACGTTCCCGATGGGTTGCATGCGCGTCTGCATGATGGCGTCCTGCAATTCGGACGTGACCAGGTTGATGCGCTGGAAGCTGGCCTGAACCCCGCGCAACTTGTGCTGGTTCAGAACGGCGCGAAGCTGGTTGCGACTTAGCACCAGCTCGCCGGCCAAGTTCATCAGGGATTCAAGCAGCTCGACGCTGACCCGCAGCGTGCCCTCGGCGGCGACGGCCCCACCCTCCTTCTCCTTTCCGGCAGCCGGCACGGAGGGGGCGTTGGTCGGCACGCGCGATGGCATGGGTCGCGCATCGGCAGCGGCGGACACGGCAGGCGTCGAAGCCACCGATGCGGGCGTCGGTTCGGGGGCGGGCGGCGCCTCGGCCTCGGCCGGACCACTCATCAACTTGATCTGGCTGGTGCTTAGGCAGAAGGGTGGCGCGGTGGCGTCGATCTTCGACCGGCTGGAAAACGTAATCTTCGTTGGAAGCTTTCTGCCCCCCGGCGACTCCAGAGAGCCCGGACTGTCGCCGTCCACATTGCAGTCCACAATCTCTCCGGCGTTGCGCAAATCCTGGATGAATTCACCGAGCGTCCGGCCCTGCTTTTCCACGTCGGAGAACAGATCGATCTCTAGCTCGTAGACATAGCCCGGCTTGCTTGCGAGTTCCGCCTTCGGATCTTCGACGACGTCATTCTGCACGATCACAGGCAGCTCGGTCCCCGTGGCACTGATAATCGTGCCAATGAGACCAGGATTGGCACTCGCTTGCGTCGACTGTGCCAGATCGACCAGGCCAGTGAGAAAAGCCTGGGTATCCGCCGTTTCGCTTCGCCCTGGATCGTTGATCATCTCGCGCAATTTGTCGAAGGCGCCCAGGAGCAAATTGGTAATCTCGGCGTTCGGTGCCAGCTTGCGCGAGCGAATCAGGTCAAGCACCGTCTCGGCTTTGTGGGCCAGCTCCTTGATCTTGTCGAGACCAAAGAAACCGCTGGCGCCTTTGATCGAGTGCGCCGCGCGAAAGACTTTGTTGACCCGGTCTTCGTCGATATCGGCGCCACCATCTTCGATGGCCAGCAGATCGGTCTCGATCGTCGCCAAGTGTTCGCGGGCCTCGGCGACAAACTCCTTGAGAATGTCATCATCCATTTGTCCCACGGCGAGTTACCCCATCTCTGCGTTCAACCGCTGATCTAGGCAAAGTGTCTTGAGCAACGACAAGATTGACGGCTGCACGCGTGCAAGCTGGAGTGACCTTCCCTCCTGGGAAAAGCCATTGCGAGCGGCAAGCAGCAGGCTGAGCCCGGCGGTGTCAAGAAAGGTCGTCTTGGAAAAGTCAAGCACCAGATCCCGCACGCCATCGTCTTGAATCGCACAAAGTAGCTCGCGCAATTCGGGCACACAGGAGACAGTTAGTTCGGGCCCCATCGTCACTTTGACCTTCAGACCTTTGCGTTCCAGTGAAAAACGGCTCATGGTAACTCCTCGGCAGCCGCCCCAGCGGGTGGAAACTGGACTCAATCACGCCACTTACTATCGGAGTGAGAGCGACATTCTTGAGTTCATCCAAGAAGTCGGCAGCATCGTGGCCGATATCGCGTCCTCCATCGATGAGCAGGCGAATTGTCCAAACTTGCCGAACGACTCACGGCTCTGGTAGGACAGTTCAAGGTCTAATTCCAGGCCCCCCTTAGGTCCGCACCTTCTACGCCGCCTGCGAACGCGCCTCTTCCACCGACGCGAAACAGTGCAGATCCTTGGTTTCCTGAAAGCCGCGCATGGCCTTGAGCAACTCTGGCGATCCCACGACCTTCACCGAGATGCCGAGATCGGAGGCAACCTTGTAAGTGTCGACGAGGAATTGGGCCACGCGTGCGGGTTGCTGCAGGGGAATGTGGGTGGCGTCGATGACGGCCGTCTCGAAGCACGCCTCGCCTAGCTTCTGCACCACGGTCTTCACATCCGCGGAAAGTTTGCTGAAGTAGCGCTCCAGCTTGTCCTCTTTTCCAAGAAACGGCGTGAGCTGAATGAAGTCTTCCTTGGCCACGAGGAGCGTCTCGTTTTTGGCCGCGTACTGCTCGATCAAGGCATCAATCGCATCCTGCGTGAAGGGCTTGAGCAGGGCATCGTCGAATCCAAGGTCCTTCATCTCCTTGGCCACGTTGTTGGCACTGCGCAGGGCCATGCCCCAAATGCCTGCCGCGGGCGCGAGCAAGCGCATTTGCTTGACCAGGGGCGCGGGTCCCCCGGCCTGAATCTCGGCGTCGACCAGGATGGCCTTGAATTTCTTGCCGCGGACAGCGGTCAACCCCTCTTGGACCGTCAGGGCGGTCTCCAATTCGACGGCCTCGGGAATCATCGAGCGTAGCTTCTTGTGCACGTTCTCCATGTCGTCGATGACCAGCATGATGAGCTTGCCATCACTTGCGTCCGCCGCGGCGGCTGCGCCCGAATTCTGGGCCACGTAGTTGGCCGGCAGCTTGAGGGCCTTGAGCACCTTGGCGCGCAGTTCATCGCCCTTGAAAGGCTTGAGCAGATAGTCCTGAATCCCTAGCTTCATCAGCGCGGCCACGATCGATGTCTTCGACTCGGACGTGAGCATCAGTACCGGCGTTTTGTCACCGCCCTCGCGCATCTTGGCCAGCATGCCTGGGCCGTCCAGGTTCGGCATGGTGACGTCGAGAACCACGAGGTCGTAGCCCCCGCCTTGCAGTTTCTTGAGACCCTCGTTGCCATCCTCGGCCTCACCCACCTCGAAGCCCATCTCGATCAGCGCCTTGGAAACGATCATGCGAATGGGCCGGCTGTCGTCAACGGTCAGAATACGCGGCATGTGACTGCTCCTTGTCCTTGGCTACTTCCCCGGAAAACAAACTACGCGGCCTTCACGTTCCATTTGAGGAGACCATCGCAGGCCCACAGCGCGATCCCGACCTCGCGTGCGATGAGCACGAGCGCCGGGTGCTGGTGGGCAATCTCGGCCAGAGACTCCTTGTCATCGACAATCGCGGGCACGCTCAGCGCCTGGTCGAGGGCCATCTCTCGCTTCAGGAGCCCGGCGGTCATGTTCACCAACTCACGAAGCGCGTCGTTGATCATGCCGACGTCCACACCGTCGGTGCTGCAACCGAACATCGCCGCCGCTAGCTTCGCGCAACCGGCTTCGTCGGAGGAAAGACCCACGCTTACGGGGCGCGGGCCATCCACCAGCATGATGGCGGTTCTCCAGTTCAAGCTCGGATGGGCTGGCGTGCTTGCGGCCGGTACAAAAGAGATCCCCAGCATGGTCTCAGTGACGTTGGAAACCAGAGCAGCAAGCCGCTCGGCCTTGGGCATGGGCTTCATCGTCGTTCCTCTCTTTCACATCGACTGCATCGCGCCAAATCCCTGTCCATGAGTAATCATTATTGCGGCGGGTTCGCCCAGAATCTTGAGCCGGGAAAGCAGATGGCGTTCGGACCATCACCGGGCGCGCGCCGAATGCCTGTTGACGGCCCCCTGGCATCTTCCCCATGATGCCTGCGTGTCGTACCTGGTTCTCGCCCGCAAATACCGTCCGCAACGCTTCGACGACCTGGCCGGTCAGGAGCACGTCGCCCGCACCCTGACCAACGCCATCGCGCTTGGCCGTGTTCACCACGCCTTTCTGTTTACGGGCGCGCGGGGTATCGGCAAAACCAGCGCCGCGCGCATCCTGGCCAAGGCCCTGTGCTGCGAAAAAGGTCCTACCCCGAATCCCTGCGGCGAATGCGCCATTTGCAAGTCCATTGCCAGTGGGCAATCGGTCGACGTGCTGGAGATCGACGGCGCCTCCAACACCGGCGTCGACGACGTACGCACCCTGCGCGAAGGCGTGCGCTACCTGCCGGCCGAGGCGCGCAAGAAGGTCTACATCATCGATGAAGTCCACATGCTCTCCACCAGCGCCTTCAATGCGCTGCTCAAGACGCTGGAAGAGCCGCCGCCCCACGTGGTGTTCATTTTCGCCACCACCGAGTCGCACAAGATCCCCGCGACCATTCTGTCGCGCTGCCAGCGCTACGATTTCAAGCTGCTGTCCACCAGCGCCCTTGCGGCGCATCTGGCGCAAATCCTCGTCAAGGAAGACATCGAATGCGATCCCGAGGCCGTGCGACTGCTGGCCCGCGAAGCCGCCGGTTCCGTGCGCGACGGGCTGTCCCTGCTCGACCAGGTGCTGGCCTATGTGGGCAAAGAGAAACTCACCCGCGAACGCATCGCCGAGGTGCTGGGCGTGGCGGATCGCAGCCTGCTCTTCCACCTCGCCGGCACCGTGCTTGAGCGTGACGTGGCCTCCGCCTTGCGCGCCTTGGCCGACGCCATCGAACGCGGTGTGGATCTGGTGCAGCTCTCGCGCAGCTTTCTCGGCCTTCTGCACGACTTGGAGATCGTCTCGCTGGTCCCGGACGCGGCGGATCTGATCGACGCCACGGCCGAGGAGATCGCGGAAGCGAAGAAGCTCGTGCAAAAAGCACCGCGCGGACTGGTGACTTCGCTTTTCGAGCGCTGGGCACGCGCGGTCGAGGACGCCGCGCGCTCACAAACGCCCCGCCTGATCATCGAAATGGCCCTGATCGATCTCTGTTTCGCCGAGCCGCTGCTGCCTCTCGGCGACCTTCTCGATCGCTTGGGGAAACTGGAAGGCCGCCTCTCCGGCTCCGTCGTTGCGCCGCCGGCTCCGCAGGGCGCCGACCCGCGTCCGCGCCTCGCCATCGTTCCCCCTCCCTCGCCCCCTCCCACGTCCGTTGCTCCGTCCCCCGCGGCCGCGCGGCCCCCGTCTTCCAGCGCGAGCGCGACCGCCGCCGAGCCCAACAAACGCAGTTCGCCCGAATCGGACATCGCCGGGGTGTGGCGCCGGGTTTGCGAATCCTTCGGCCACCGGCCTTCCATCGCAGCCGCGCTCGACCACGCCGAAGTTGGCTCTTGGGAAGGCGGCCTGGTCACGTTGCTCTTCGACCAGAAATTCGCCCTCGACCAGACCGCCAAGAGCAAAGTCGAGATCGAACGCCTACTCTCGCAGATCACCGGATCGCCCACGCGCATTTCGCTTGAAGTAGGCACTGCCCAGACCGGCAAGGCGCTGCTGCGCTCCGAGGTCGGCCGCGAAGCGGAAGCTGCCCAAGCCGAACAGCACCTGCGCGAAAGCGAGGCGCGCCAGCACCCCATGGTTCGCAAAGCCCAGGAGCTCTTCGGCACCGCGCCCAAGGAGATCAAGACGCAGTGACAATCGGGGAGAGGGGAAAGATTTGAAAACAGAGAGCACAGAGGACGTTAAGGGCACAGAGAATGAGTAGCGCTGGCCCTATCGCGCGTTTGGTGGTCGAGCTTGGCAAGCTGCCCGGCGTGGGCGAGAAAACCGCTGCGCGGCTCGCCTTCCACATTCTGCGCGCGCCCGAAGCCGATGCCGCGGCCCTGGCCAGCGCTATCTCCGAGCTGCGCGCGAAGATCCGCCTGTGTGGCCTTTGCTGGGATTTCACGGAAGAAGATCCCTGCGCCATCTGCCGCGACCAGCGACGCGACAGCAGCCTGCTCTGTGTGGTGGCGCACCCCCAGGATGTCCTGGCCATCGAGCGCACCGGAGGCTACCGCGGTCGCTACCATGTCCTGCACGGCGTGCTTTCTCCTCTCGAAGGCATCGGCCCCGACGACTTGCGCATCGCCGAGCTGGTCAAGCGCTGCGGTGGCGGCGACGTCCGCGAGGTCATTGTGGCCACCAATCCGAGCGTGGAAGGGGAAACCACGGCCATCTACCTGGCCAAGTTGATTCGCCCACTCGGCGTGCGCGCGAGCCGCATCGCCACGGGCGTTCCCATGGGTGGCGAGCTCGAATACGCCGACCGCCAGACCCTGGCACGAGCCATCGACGGGCGGCGCGAATTGTAACCGCTTCTGACCAGACGCGCCATCAAGTCAGCGGGTGTTCCTGACGTTCCCAAGCATCGCGGATGTGTGCGGTCCTCGAAAAACTGTTAAGCTACCGGCCTTGAGAGAGTTCCCCTTGACGTCAACGCCTCCCCCCAACTTGCAAGCCGCGGCCCACCGATGCTAGTCCAGACTTTCCCCAGCGTGATCGCCCCGGCCGGGCATAAAAAACGCGTGAGTGCGGGTGGGCTTCGCCCACCGGCACTCGTCGCGGGAGTTCGAAAGAACCCTCTCAGGGTTCTTTCTTCCAAGGAGAAACAATAGCCAGATGAGTGGCCCAGAAGTCATGTTCCCCGAAGAGCAGAAGCTGATCGCCAGTGTCTGCCTTCGGCTCCATCGGGATTCCAATGCCAAGGCCGTGCTGCTCATCGGCCGCGACGGACAGCCCATTGCCGAAGCCGGCGAGGTCGGCGAGATCGACGTCACCTCTCTGTCTTCCCTGACTGCGGGCAACGTGGCCGCCACCGGCGGGATCTCGAAGATCCTGCGCGAGAAGGATTTCACCAGCCAGTTCCACGAGGGCGAAAAGACCCACGTTCACATCACGCTGGTCGCCGGACGTGCCATCCTGGTCGTGCTTTTCGACGAACGCTCGTCGCTCGGTCTCGTGCGCCTGCGCGTGCGCAAGGCCACCGAGGAGATGGCGCGCCTATTCGAACAGGTCACGCGCAAGGCCGCCTCGCAAACTGGGCCTTCGATCTTGAACGAGATCACCGACGCCGACATCGACAAACTCTTCAATGATTGAGTGCCCCAGTCGATGAGCTTCATCAACTACTCCTCCCGCGAAATCAACTGCAAGCTGGTTTATTACGGCCCCGGGCTCGGCGGAAAAACCACCAATCTGCAGTTTATCTACGCGCGCACCAGCCCCGAGGCCAAGGGCAAGATGATCTCGCTGGCCACCGAGACCGAGCGCACGCTGTTCTTCGATTTCCTGCCGCTGTCGCTGGGTGAAATCCGCGGCTTCAAGACGCGTTTCCACCTTTACACCGTTCCTGGGCAGGTCTTCTACGACGCCAGCCGCAAGCTGATCCTCAAGGGTGTGGACGGCGTGGTCTTCGTCGCGGACTCGCAGAACGAGCGCATGGAAGCGAACATGGAGTCGCTGGAAAACCTGCGTTTGAACCTGACCGAGCAGGGCTACAACCTCGACAAGCTCCCCTACATCGTCCAGTACAACAAGCGCGATTTGCCCAATGCCGCGCCCCTGGATGAGCTCCGCCAGCTGCTCAACCCGTCGCACGCGCCCGAGTTCGAGGCCTGCGCCACCACCGGCGTCGGGGTATTCGAAACCCTGAAGGCCATCGCCAAGGCGGTTCTGACCGAGCTTCGGCGTGGTGGCGGCGGCGGCAGCGGCTAGCCTGCCCTGTCTGCGTCTCGCACCCGCCATGACCTCCAAATTTCTTCGCGCCAGGCATAGCGCAGCCTTCGCGGGCCTCGTGTTCGCATTGGCCGGCTCCGCGCGCGCCGCCGAGCAGGACGATGGAACGCTGAACAAGGTCGTCGAGTTGAACAAGAAGGCGCTCTCGCTGTACGAGGCGCTCGACATGGAAGGCGCCGCAGCCCTGCTCAGACAAGCTCTGGAGCTTTGCAAAAGCGCGCATCTCGACAGCCATCCAACCGCTGCGCGCACCCATGTTCACCTGGGCGTGGTTAACGTCAGCGGGCTCAAGAACCGCGAGCAAGGCTTGGCCGAATTCCGCAAAGCCCTCGCCATCGACGCCAAGATCAAGATCACCAAGTCGCTCATCAATCCCGAGGTGCAGGCGGCCTTTGCCGAAGCGCAAGCGGCGGCCACCACGCCCGCGACCTCGACCAGGGCGCTTCCCTTTCCGACCGGGCAAGAGCCGCAGGCGCGGACCACACCCGCCGAACGCATCGACTATGAAATCAATCATCCCGTCATCACCCAGACCATGCGAGGCAAGGCCATCGCCATCAAGGCCCAGGTTCCGCCGGGACTCGGGGCAGACAAAGTCATGCTGGCCTATCGGGCCGAGGAAGGTGACGATTTCCTGGCCCGCACCATGGTTCCTCTCGAGAACGCGGCAAGCTGGTTTCAAGCAGAGATCCCGATCGAAGCGACCCAGGGCAAGGAAGTGGCGTACTACATCGAGGCCCAGAACGCCGACGATCAGGCCCTCGTGCACAGCGGGACACCCGAAGAGCCTCATCGTATCGTGCTCACATCGGAGATCGCGCCGGACGAGAAGACCGTCGCGCCAGTCGCCGAACCCAGCAAAGGCGGCGGCGAGAAGCCCACCCCTCCGGGGTTGTGGTTCGTTCTGGCGGTGGGAGGAGGCGGCGGCTACTCCTCGGGTTCGCCGGAGATGAATCGTGAGGACACCAGCACGCCGCCCAAGGCGATCCATGTCTCGGGACTCGGTGTTGCCCAGCTCCTGCATCTTGCCCCCGAAATCGGCTTCTTCCTCAGCGACCACTTGATTCTCTCGACGCAGGGACGTTTCCAGTTCGTGACTGGCGCGCAGGACGTTCAGATCGGGCCGAAAACCTACCATCCAGCCAAGATGGCCTTCGCTGGCCTCGCCAAGGTGACCTTGCTCGTACGCAGCGCAAGGTTTCAACCTTTCATTTCAGCACAGGCCGGTGCGGGTCAAATTCGCCAAAGCATCAAAACCCCGGCCAGCGCGAACCTCAACGGATGCGGCGCTGGCCCAACGTGCAAGGACACCATCCTCGGCGGCGTCATCCTGGCCGGCGCGGGCACCGGCTTCACCTACAAGTTGAACGAAGCCATTCGCGCCTACGCCGCGCTCAACCTGCTCGCCGGCTTCCCTGACTTCATGGTTGAAGCCGATCTCAACGTAGGAATTGCCATCACAAGATAGTCTCGTCAACTAGCCCTGGTGCTTCTTGCCGAAGAGCTTTTTGCCAAGGGCCTTCTTGCCTTGCCACGGAGCGTGCCCATCGCGCGACCTGGGCGCGAAGTGCGCTGGCTCGGGCCGGTCCGGTCGGCGATATTCCTGCGGCGGGCGGCGTGGCGGTTCGGGCCGGCGAGCGTCCGCGGAATGCGGGGCCTGACTTAGCGGCTTGGGACCGTCGAACTTGCGTGGTGGATAGGAACGGGGACGGTCTTCGTAGGGACGGCGGCGGGCGTGGGCTGACGGCGAGGCATCCGAAAACCCCTGCACGCGCTCGATGCGGACATGGGGAGCGCGCGGATCGGTCTGCGCGGCCGCAAGAGCAAAGTCGCTGGAGGCGTGCCCGGCGATTTCGAATTCGCTGAAACCGGCGCTGACCACGCGGATGGCGCCGATCTCGCGCCGGGTGACGCCGCCACGACGGCAAATGAGCGGAAGCAGCCAGCCTGCTTCGGCACGGGCGTCGCCGCCCAAGTTGATGCGAAAGCGGACGGCAGCGCGCGAGAATTCCTCGCGATCGGGCGGCGGCCCGGTGGGGCGGAAGGCATCGCGCGTGACCACCTTCAGATCCACGGGCTTCAGCTTCTCGCCTTTCGGTATGTTGGCCAGTTCGCGCTCCAGGAGCAGATGGATGAGGGCATCCTTCTTGATGTGCTTGCCCAGTCGCTCGGCGACGGCCAGGACACTCGTGGACGGCTCGCAGCTCTCCGCCGCGGTCGCGGTCAACGCCGCTTCCAGGCGCTTCTCGCCCTCGCTGGCGATCTCGGCGGCACCAGGCGCCGCGGTCCAAGTGTAGCTCACGCGCGCGCCAGCGAGCAAGCGTTCGGCCTTACGCCGCTCGGCCAGATTGGCGATGAGCACGCTGGTGCCCTTGCGGCCGGCCCGGCCGGTTCGGCCGCTGCGGTGGGTGAGCGCTTCGGTGTTGAGCGGAAGATCCGCGTGCACGACCAGATCCACTTCGGGAAGATCCAGCCCGCGCGCGGCCACGTTGGTCGCCACCAACACTTGAGCCTCGCCCTCGCGCAAGGCCGAGAGCGCGCGATTGCGCTCGGCCTGCGCTCGGTCCCCTGACAGCACCACCGCGCGAAAGCCCTGGCGCACGAGTTCACGGTGCAAGTCGGCCACGCCCTCGCGCGTGGTGCCGAAGACAATCGCCCGCTGGTCGGCGTTCTGGCGAAGCACGTTGATGACGGCCGCCGTGCGGTCGCCGATGGCGGTGAGGTGCGTGACGTGGCGGATGTCCTCGTGGCTGCCCTCGCCTGACTCGCCCAGCTTGCGCGCATCGAGGCGAACGGCGTGTTTCTGGTAGTTGGCCGCCAGCGACAGGATGGGCTTGGGCAAGGTTGCGGAAAACATGTGCGTGCGCGTGCGCGCCGAGGCCGCGTCGAGCAGGGTTTTCAAATCCTCGTGGAAACCCATGTCGAGCATTTCGTCGGCTTCGTCGAGCACCGCGGTCTGCACGCCTTCAAGTTTCAAAGCCCCGCGCGACAGGAGATCCACGAGGCGCCCTGGCGTGCCAACGACGATATCCACGCCAGCGTGCAGTTTTCTGAGATCCTGGCGCAGGTCGCTGCCGCCGGTGAACGCGGCCACGTGAATCTTGGCGCGTGCGAAAAGCCAGCCGAGCTCGGTCCGCACCTGGTTGGCGAGCTCGCGCGTCGGCGCGATGACCAGACCAGAGGGCAGGCGACCCATCGGCTTGTGCGCGCTGGCCTTCTTTGGTGCGCTGGCGGACGACTCGTCGCCTTCGGGCGCGCCCTTCGCCGCTGGTTCGCTGGTGGGCACCAGCGTGCGCGCCAGTAGCGTCCCGAAAGCCAGGGTCTTGCCCGAGCCAGTTTGCGAGGAAACCAAAAGATCGCGATCGCGATGGGCCTCGTCCAGCACCGCAACCTGCACCGGCATCGCCTCCTCGTAATCACGCGCGGCGATTGCCTCCAAAAGCGCCGGGGGCAGCCCCAGCTCGGAAAACCTTGTCATGAAGGCGCCTCGTATAGCACCGATGCGGTGAAATCCCAGGAAAGAAGAGAGCACGGAGGATGCAGCGAGCACAAGACGTGTCCATAAATGGACCCGTCTTGAACATTTTGAACCCCGCCTGCGGCCGAGAAAGATAGGCGTTTCGGATCTAGTTGGTCAGGCCAGCACGCTTGCGTGCCCAGCGAAGCGCCAGCTTTACGGCGAGCTTGGCTGGAACAGGCACTGGCAAAGTTCGCGCGCGCCCCTTCTTCGTGACCATCGCCGTGTAGTGCATCGTGCTCACCTCAGCTTGAGCCCAGCCGTTGCACGTCCGCGAGCTTGCCAAGTTCGCGATCGAACGTGCCGATGGGAATGTGCCCGGCGCTGCGAGCGGACTCGACGATGAGACAGTCGGAGAATCCCAATTTAGGTCGCCTGCGAAACGTGGCGACCGCTGCCGCGACGACTTCCGCCTTCTCGATGGCCAGATGGGCATGGCCAAGCAGCATTTCCATCGCGGTCGCAATGAGGTCAGGGGCAAGGTCGTAGACGCTTTCGAGCACCCACGCGGTTTCCATCAAGACCAGGTGAGAAACCCAGGCTCCGCTTGCCACGAAACGCTCGGCCGCCGCTATTTGCTTGGCATCATCGCGCGCCAGGAGCCGCACGAGAACATTGGTATCAACGGCGCGCATGGCGCCTCCTGACGAGGCTTCGAATGCCCTCTTTCATTTCGGCAATGCTCCCCGCCGGCGGCGGTCCACCCGGAAACACGGCTTGATGAATTTCGAGTGAAGAGTTGCGTCCAGCCCGGCGCACAACCACCTGTCCGTTCTCCTCGTTCCATTCCAGCACGGCCCCGGGCCCTATGCCGAGCTTCTTACGCACCTCAACCGGAACCGAAATCTGTCCCTGCGCGGTAATCTTCGATTGTGCCAGTGGCATGGCTAAACATTACCACGGTAATGGTCCTGGGGCCGCCTCTTCAGGCCAAATCGTCGCCGGCACCGACCAGATGCGCCGCCTGGCGGGCCAGCGAGAACAGCAGCAAGGAAAGCCGGTTCAGATAGGGAACGACCTGCGCGCCAAGGCTCTCGGCCGCGGCCAGGCGCACGGCCTGACGTTCGGCTCGGCGGCAAACCGCGCGCGCCACGTGGAGATGCGAAGCGACCTGTCCGCCGCCCGGCAGAATGAAGGCGCCAAGCCTCGGCAGGCCAGCGTCGATCTCGGCCACCTCGTGCTCCAGCATCGCCGCATGCTCGGCGGTGATTCCGGATTCTGCCTCGGCGCCTCGTCTCGCCAGTTCCGCTCCCAGCAAGTAAAGCTCACGCTGGATCCGCCGCAAGCACGCGACCATGTCCACCGTTCCCGCGGCCTGCACCTGCGCCTCAAGGCCGGCCCGCGCCAGTCCGAGAAATGACGACAGTTCGTCCACGCTGCCCAAGCACTCGATGCGCAGGTCGTCCTTGCGCACCCGCTGCCCACTCCCGAGCTGGGTTTCGCCTCCGTCGCCGCGGTGGATGTTGCTCATGTGAGCCTGAAAAACATTCGGAGCCAGTCTTCCAGATCCTCGAACTCCACGGCCTTTCCTGAAGCATGGAGATAGGACCTGAATTCCTGGGAAAAGCCTTCGCCGCTAAACACGATGATCCCAGGAATGGGCCAAGCCGCGATGTCCAAGATCGTCGCAGGAATTTTCTCCTCTGCGGATCCCCGCGAAGTCTGGACCTTGCATTCGATGCCAAGGCTCTGGCGGGATTCTCGATGAGTTAGGACAACATCGATCCGCCTCTTGCTCCCCCAGAGCCGTCTCCCGACGGGAACCTCCTCTTTCGCCAGCAGAGCTAGGCTTTCTCCGAGGGCCACAACCATCTTCTTGAGGGCCGCTCCCGAGGCAACTGCAATCTCACCCCCGGCCACGGCATACCCCCAGTAGCCTCTCGTTGACGACCAACCGCTCCTTGATAGGACCTCGGCGATCGGCGCGTGAATTGATGTTCCGCCGGGCGCTTACCTCCACTTTCTTGAAACCCTTGTAGAGCTGTCGCACGAGGTTCGTGTCGCTATTTGAAAGGGCCAGCAGGCAGCCCTTCTTGTCGAGCGCCCGGTAGACTTCAGCTAGTTCCCGTTGGTCCTTTTCACCGAAGGAATCGCGAGTGTATGACGTGAAGTATGCCGTTTCGGATCGAGGATGGTAGGGAGGGTCGAGATACACGAAATCCCCCTCTTCTGCAGCACAAAGCACCATTCGAAAGTCCTTCTCCGCGATGTCCGCGCCCGCCAACTGTCGAGAGGCTCTGCGCAGCCCCTCTTCGTTCAGGATGCTGGGCTTGAGGTACTTCCCGAAGGGAACATTGAACTCCCCGCGGCTGTTGACACGGTAGAGCCCATTGAAACAGGTCTTGTTGAGATAGATGAGCCGGGCAGCAATCTCCGGCGACTTCGCTAGCTTCTTCACTCTGATCCTTCTGACCTTGAGGAAGTGTTCTTTGCTGTGCATGCTCTCGTGATCGCGCAGAAGTTCGATGACTCGCTCCACGTCGTCCCGAACGGCCCGAAATGTCTCGATCAATTCGGCGTTGTTGTCCCACAGAATTGCTGACTCCGGGTTGACCATGGCTTTGAAATGGAAAAACACCGCACCGCTACCGAGAAAAGGCTCGATGTACCGGTGGACGCTGCCCGTTGGGTAGTACTTCGCGAGCTGCGCAAGAAGTTGGGTCTTGCCTCCCGCCCACTTGAGAAATGGCTTGGAAAACGGCACGTCTTGGTGCTGTGGAAGATGAAGTTGGACGGAACGTGACTTCTTGTCGGATTTGTCTGGCACGCCGGCATTAAATGCGACATGGCTGCGGAAATGCAACGGCAGAGAAGATGCACGCCTGTCTATGAGCACGGTTGTGCTGCATCCGGGCGCGCGAAAATCCACCGCATCCGCGCCAACATGCGCGGGTTTGGCGCGAATTTGTCGACGGAGGGTTGCAGAAAAGTAGCGCACCTGACGAAGAAATTTGTCTAGCTTTTGCGTCGCTGTCGTCTAGACTGCCGCGCCTTTAACAATGTCCCTTGGCCCGGGGTGGGCCATCCCTCACAAAAGAACAGGTTGCGAAGTACATGCCGTCCATCGAGAAGGTCCGTAACATTGGAATCTCCGCTCACATCGACTCGGGCAAGACCACGCTGTCCGAGCGCATCCTCTACTACACGGGTAAAATCCATAAGATCGAGGAGGTCAAGGGAAAGTCGGGGGTGGGGGCGACCATGGACTTCATGGACCTGGAACGCGAGAAGGGCATCACCATCCAGTCCGCCGCCACCAGCGCGGAATGGGATGGCCACGCCATCAACCTGATCGACACGCCTGGGCACGTGGACTTCACCATCGAGGTCGAGCGCGCCCTGCGCGTGCTCGATGGCGCCGTGCTGGTACTTTGCGGGGTTGCCGGCGTGCAGTCGCAGTCGTACACCGTCGACCGCCAAATGCGCCGCTACAAGGTGCCGCGCCTGGCCTTCATCAACAAGCTCGACCGCGCGGGCGCCAACCCCGAGCGCGTGACCGCCCAGCTCAAGGAAAAGCTGGCCCTGCACCCCATCACGCTGCAGATCCCAATCGGCGCCGAGGATCGCTTCGAGGGCGTGGTGGATCTGATCAAGATGAAGGCCATCTACTTCGAAGGCGACAGCGGCGAGGATCTGCGCGAAACCGAGATCCCGGCCGATCTCGTCGACACGGCCAAGGCGGCCCACACCCGCATGATCGAAGCGATTGCCAACGTCGATGACATCCTGGCCGAGAAGTTCCTGGCCGAAGAGCCGATCGCGCCCGAGGATTTGGTCCCAGCCATCCGCCGCGCCACCGTCTCCTTCAAGGCCACGCCGGTGTTCATCGGCTCGGCCTACAAGAACAAGGGCGTGCAGCTTCTTCTCGACGGCATCAACGCCTACCTGCCCATGCCCAGCGAGGTCGAGAACAAGGCCCTCGATCAGAACAACAACGAAGAGCCGGTCATCCTTCCATCGGACGTCAGCAAGCCCTTCGTGGGCCTGGCCTTCAAGCTGGAAGACGGGCGCTACGGCCAACTGACCTATATGCGCATCTACCAGGGCAAGGTGAGCAAGGGCGACTTCATCGTCAACTGCTCGTCGAACCTCAAAAAGATCAAGGTTCCACGTCTCGTGCGCATGCACGCCGACGAGATGGAGGACATCGACACCGCCGAGGCCGGCGACATCGTGGCCTTGTTCGGCGTGGACTGCGCCTCGGGCGACACCTTCACCGACGGCAAGGTCAACTACACCATGACCTCGATGCACGTGCCGGATGCGGTCATCTCGCTCGCCGTCGAGCCGAAAGACAAGACCACGGCCACGAACTTCTCGAAGGCGCTCAACCGCTTCACCAAGGAAGACCCAACTTTCCGCGTTCACCGCGACGAGGAATCGGCCCAGACCATCATCAGCGGCATGGGCGAGCTGCACCTCGAAATCTACATCGAACGCATGAAGCGCGAGTACAACTGCGTGGTCATCCCGGGCCGTCCGCAGGTCAAATACCGCGAGACCATCACCCAGCGGGGCGAGTTCAGCTACACCCACCGCAAGCAGACCGGCGGCTCTGGCCAATACGGCAAGGTGGCCGGCCACCTCGAACCCTTGCCCATGGATCACGCCACGGGCTACGAGTTCGTCGACGACATCAAGGGCGGCTCCATCCCGCGCGAGTTCATCCCGGCCTGCGACAAGGGCTTCCAGGAGGCCATGCACAAGGGCCCGCTCATCGGCTTCCCCATCGTGGGCGTTCGCTGCACCATCAACGATGGTCAGTCGCACCCGGTCGACTCGTCGGAGCTCGCCTTCCGCACCGCCGCTCTCATGGGCTTCCGCGAGGCCTACAACCGGGCCAAGCCGACCATCCTCGAACCGATGATGCTGGTCGAAGTGCAATTCCCCGAGGAGTTCCAAGGCGCGGTCATCGGCCAGCTCAACCAGCGCCGCGGCGCTATCATGTCCACCGAGAAGCACGAAACCTACGTGCAAGCCATGGCCGAGGTGCCACTGGCCGACATGTTCGGCTACTCCACGGATCTGCGCTCGGCCACGCAAGGCAAGGGCGAGTTCAGCATGGAGTTCAAGCGCTACGCCGAGCTGCCCAAACAGCAGCGCGAGTCGATGATCCTCGAGTTCCGCACCAAGAAGGAAAAAGACTCCGGCGGCTCGTCGAAGCGCGCAGCCGGGTAAGGGATTCCATAGCTACGGCCCGTTGCGGACGCAGCGCACTCTGGCGGTCGGGAAGTAGTTCCAGACCCCGCTGGCGGCGCCGACCGTGTAGCCGGTGAAGCCGTCGCAGTCAAGAGCGCGTGGCGGTCAGGCTTCCTCTGACAGATGACGCAAGACTCGTCAATCCATCAACTGCAAGACCCGGCCGCGCCATCTGCTAGTATGCCCGCCCTCGTGGACTGGAAAAACACACTCAACCTGCCCAAGACCGAATTCCCCATGCGCGCCGACTTGGCCCGCCGCGAACCGCTGTGGCTCAAGCGCTGGGCCGAGGACAAGCAGTACGAAAAGGTGCTGGCCGCGCGCGAGGGCGCCAAGGCCGAGCCCTACGTGCTGCACGACGGACCGCCCTACCCGACCGGCGGCATCCACTACGGCACGCTGCTGAACAAGGTGCTCAAGGACATCATCGTCCGCTCGCGCTTGCTCATGGGCAAGGCGGCGCGCTTCGTGCCAGGCTGGGACTGCCACGGCCTGCCCATTGAACAGCAGGTGGAAAAGCAGTTCGGCGCCAAGGCCAAGCAGGACACGCGCGATTTCCGGCAAAAGTGCGAGGCCCACGCGCGCAAGTTCGTGGACGTCATGCGCGCGGATTTCCGGCGCCTCGGCTGCTTCGGCATGTGGGACGAGCCCTACCTGACCCTGAACAAGGACTACGAAGCCACCATCGTGCGCGTGCTGGCGGCGTTCGCGGCCAAGGATCTTCTCTACCGGGCCAAGCGCCCGGTGCATTGGTGCACCACGCACCAGACCGCGCTGGCCGAGGCCGAAGTGGAATATGCCGATCATGCGTCGCCGTCGATCTTCGTGCGCTTCCCGGTGGTGGCCGGCCAGTCCGCGCTGGAGGCCATCTTAGGCAACACGCCGGCCGCGCTGGTCATCTGGACCACCACACCGTGGACCCTGGCGGCGAACCTGGCCATCGTGGCCAACCCCGAACTTGCATATGTCGCGATCACGGTCGAGCGGCCAGGCCAGGCGCGCGAGTACCTGATCGTGGCGCGCGAATTGGCCGATGGGTTCATCGCCGCGTGCGGGCTGGCGACGGGTCCAAAGGAAACCTGGATCGAGCTGTCAGGCGAGAGGCTGCGCGCGCTGCGCGGCCTGCGCTACCAGCATCCCTTCATCGCCACGCCCAAGTCGGACAAGGATTTCCGCCTGACCTTTGCCTCGCACGCGACGCTGGATGCGGGCACCGGCCTCGTGCATACGGCGCCGGGCCACGGTGCTGACGACTACGTGGTTGGACGCAACGAGGGATTGGAAATCTACGCGCCGGTCGACGGAATGGGCCGCTACACCGCCGAAGTTCCCAACTGGGCTGGTTTGCAAGTCTTCGAGGCCAATCCAAAAATCGTCGCCCACCTCGCCGAAACCGGCTTCTTGCTCAACAAACCCGGCGAGCAGATCAAGCATTCGTATCCGCACTGCTGGCGCTGCAAACATCCCGTGCTCTTCCGCGCCACCAGCCAGTGGTTCGCGCGACTCGGCGACCTGGGCGACAAGACCAGCCTGCGCCAGCAAGCGCTCGACGAAATCGATCGCACGCAGTGGATCCCGGCCTGGGGCCGCGACCGCATCCGCGGCATGATCGAGGTGCGCCCCGACTGGTGCCTGTCGCGCCAGCGCGTGTGGGGCGTGCCCATCCCGGCCTATCTGTGCAAGAGGTGCGACGAGCCTTTCCTTGAAGCCGCGGCCATGGAGCACGTGGCGAAGATCTTCGCAACCGAGGGTTCAGCCGCTTGGTTCGCCCGCCCAGTGAGCGAGCTTGCGCCTGCCGGCACGGCCTGCCCGCGCTGCCATGGCACCGTTCTCGAGAAGACTCACGACATCGTCGACGTGTGGTTCGAATCGGGCGTGTCGTGGGCCGCGGTGGCCGACGGCAAACTCGTGCCGAAGGGCAGCAAAGTCGATCTTTATCTGGAAGGCGCGGATCAACACCGCGGCTGGTTCCATTCGTCCTTGCTGGCTGCGGTCGCGGCACGCGGATCTGCGCCCTACAAGGCGGTGCTCACGCACGGCTGGGTGCTCGACGAGCGCGGCAAAGTCTATTCCAAATCCGAGATCGAGAGGGCGCGCGCGGCCGGCATCAAGACCGACTACGTCGAGCCCAGCGTGTGGATGGAGAAGAACGGCGCCGAACTCCTGCGTCTGTGGGTCGCTGCCGCCGACTATCAGTCGGATGTGGTGTTTTCCAAAACCATTCTCGACCAGCTGGGCGAGTCGTACCGCAAGATCCGCAACACCTGCCGCTTCTTGCTCTCGAACCTGTACGACTTCGTGCCGGCCCGCGACATTCTGCCCGACGAGAAACTGCGCGAGCTGGATCGCCTGGCCCTGGCCGTCCTGCGCGAACGGGATGGGCAGATCCGCGACGCCTTCGAGCGCTACAGCTTTCACGATGCCGTGCGCTTGATGGTCGATTACCTGGTGACGGTGTCGTCCGAATATTTGGGGCCGATCAAAGACGCGCTCTATTGCGAGGCCGCGAATTCGCCCGAGCGGCGAAGCGTGCAGACCACCCTCTACGAAATGGTGAAGACGGTGGCGACCTGGATGGCGCCCATCATGTGCTTCTCGGCGCAGGACGTGGCTGACGAGCTTCTGCGTCTGACCGGCACGTCCTTCGACGTGCATGGCAAGATTTGGCCGAAAGCGGACGAGACGATAGAGCCACGCTGGGAGACAGAGCTTCGTCCGCTGCGTGACGCTGTCCTGGCCAAGCTAGAGGCTTTCCGGGCCGCTGGACACAAGTCGCTGCACGCGAGCGTCACCGTGACCCCAGCCGCCGCCGAAAGCGATCTGTGGAAGAAAAACCTCGCTCACCTCATCGAGCTGTGTGAGGTGTCTAGCATCGTGCTCGATGGCGGCGACGGCACAGCCACTGAGATCGCCGTGACCGAGGCACCTCTGCCTGAATGCCCCCGATGCTGGCGACGCACCGACAGCGCCTCTGGCCACGCCCAGGAACCCAACCTTTGCATCCGCTGCGCTTCCGTGGTCAGCTCATTGGTATCGCCATGACCGAGCATATCTCGACCAAAACCCGCAACCTCCTCTTTGGCGTCTCCGCCGTGGTTTCCCTGGTACTCGACCAGTGGACCAAAGTTCTTGCGCGCACGCATCTGATGCCGCTCGGCCCGTGGAAAAGCAAGGTCATCGTCGCCAACTACTTCGATCTGCGCTATTCCGAGAACACCGGCGTGGCCTTCGGGATGTTCCAAAAGCTGCCGGGAGGGCGCATCTGGCTGACCGTTGTTGCCCTAGCCGCGCTCTTGCTGGTCGGCTACTACCTCACACGCAGCAACCCGCGCCAGTCGCGTCTGCACCTCGCGCTTGGGCTGGTCGGCGGCGGCGCGATCGGGAATTTGATCGACCGCATCGCCTTTGGTCGCGTGACCGACTTCATCGTGTGGAAGGTGGGCACGCACGAATGGCCCGCGTTCAACATCGCCGACGCGGCCCTGGTCGTGGGTGTCGCGTTGATGGCGCTGGACATGCTGCTCGACAAGCGGGGACAATCCGCCCCTGCGCCGGGGCAAGCGAGCAGCGGAGAGCGCTAGCGAGAAGCAACAGGGAGCACCCAACCATGCGCCCTGTTCTCATTGATTTCGGCATCGACATTCCGATCCTCGGGCACCTGGATCTGCCGTCGTACTTCGTGCTGCTCACGCTCAGCTTCATCATCGGCGCGTGGATGACCTATCGCGAGGCACCGCGCCTCGGCCTCGACCGCGAGCGCGTGCTCGACCTCAACATCTACATCGTCGTCTGGGCCATCATCGGCGCGCGCGTGTTGCACGTGATCGCCGACGGGCATCTTCACGACTACATCAATCTGTGCGTGGACAATTTCAAGGTCCGCGCCACCGAGGCCAAGGTCGCCTTTTGCAATGCCAGCAGCGAGTGCGGTTACGACTATGTCTGCAACCTAGCGGCCCACACCTGCCATCCACCGCGCGATTGCTTCGCCGTGCTCGAAGTCTGGCGCGGCGGGCTCGCGTTCTACGGTGGGTTCCTCTTCGCCACCGCCTTCGGCCTGTATTTCGCGCGCAAGCACCGCATGGGCATGTGGAAGGTGGCGGATCTATGCGCGCCGTGGATCGCCTTCGGCCTGGCGCTGTCGCGCGTGGGTTGTTTCCTCAACGGATGCTGCTACGGCAAGGTCACGAACGTGCCGTGGGCAGTGCGCTTCCCCCTGGGCAGCCCGTCCTGGGAAGCCCAGCGCGACGCCCACCTGATCGCCGCCCGGGCCGCTGCCTTGCCCGTCCATCCGACCCAGATCTATCTGGCGTTGCTCAATCTCGTCACCTTCGCCGTCCTCTACTTCGCCATCCGGCGGCGTAAGCGCTTCGACGGACAAATCTTCGCGTGGCTGCTCATTCTCAAGGGCGTGTTTCGGTCTTTCGTTGAAATCTGGCGCGACGACGAGCGCGGCGTCCTCTGGGGCTGGCTTTCGACCTCGCAGATCATTTCGCTGCCACTCATCGCCTGCGGCATCTACCTGCTGGTTCGCCACCGGCCAGACGCCGGGCAAGCAGCGCAAACCGCCGCATGAAGCCCACGCTCTTTTTCATCGGCTCGGGCGCACACGCCTTCCCGGTTCATTCCTACGGCTTCCTCATCGCCATCGGCCTGGTTGTCGGCGTCGCGATCTCGCTCCGCCGCGGGCGCAGCGTCGGCATCGAAACCGGCGCCACGTTGGACCTGACCTTCTATTCGGTGCTTGTCGGCTTGGTCGGCGCGCGCCTGCTCTACGTGCTCATGCACGTGGGCGAGTACACACGCCTATGCAGGGGCTTCGACCTGCCACGCTCGCTTGGGCAAAAGCTACTCGACTGCACGGCGCCGCTGCGCTTCTGGCAAGGCGGCCTGGTATTTCTTGGCGGCGCCGTTCTCTCCGCCGTGGTGATGTTGCTTTATGCCCGCCGGCGGAATCTCAAACTTGGCGACGTCGCCGACGTGCTCGCGCCTTCGGTCAGCATCGCTCACGTGTTCGGCCGCATCGGTTGTTTCATGGTCGGCTGCTGCTACGGCAAGCCGTGGGCAGGCGGCGTCCACTTTCCGCCCGACAGCGTGGCCTACTCGGAATTGCTCGCCAAGCGGGCGATCCTAGTCGGCGCGCCCTTTACGTATGGCCTGCACCCCACGGAACTCTACGAGTCGGTCGGTGAACTCTTCATCTTCATCGGCCTGGTCTGGCTTTGGCGGCGACGCAAATTCCCCGGCGCCGTCGCCCTTTCCTACGCCTTCGCCTACGGCATCCTCCGCTTCTTCATCGAAATTTTCCGCGGCGACGACGTGCGCGGCTTTCTCTTCGAAGCTCGCGTGCCCGGCCTCAGCAGAATGCTTGGCCTTCCGCCGAATGATCCGATCTTCCTTTCAACCGCACAGGCTACTTCAATAGCGCTGATGGTGGCCGCAGCGATCACCTATTCGATTCTCCGGCGGCGAGCTTTCCCCGGCTAGGTGCCCGCCACCGTTACCCGCGCCACCCGAAAGGTCGGGCATTGCACGGAGGAGCGCGTGTCGAGGTCGTCGGCGACAGCATCGATGCCCTTCCACAGATCGTCGAAGTTGACCGAGATGGTGACCTCGCTGACCGGGAACGCGTGCTCGCCGTTTTCGATCCAGAACCCGGCCGCGCCCTGCGAAAAATCGCCGGTCACGGGATTGAATCCAAAGCCCATCAACTGGGTGACGTAGAGGCCCTGCGCGATGTTGGCGGCATCCTTCGCGCTGCTCTTTCCGGGCCGTAGGATGAAGTTCGACGTGGTCACGTGCGGCCCGCCGCCCAAACCTCGCCCGGCGGAGGCGGTGGACTTGCGTCCCAGTTTGCGCGCCGAATAGACGTCGCACAGGAAGGTGCGCAGAATTCCCTCGGACACGACCACGTTGGGCCGCACCGCCAGGCCCTCGCCGTCGAAGGGCCGCGATCCCGGCGCCCGCGGCAGCAGCGGATCGTCGACGATGCTCACCAACGGCGAAGCGACCAGCGTGCCTTCGCGCTCGGCGAGGTAGCTGTTCTTGCGCCAGACGGCGCCGCCGGAGATCACGCCCGCGAACTGTCCCAAAAGCGAGCGGCCAGCTTCGGGCGAGAACACCGCCGGCACCTGGCAAGTCGCCACCTTGCGCGACCCCAGCTTGGCCACGGTCCTGCGCGCGGCCTCGATGCCGACTTCCTCCGCGGCCTGCAGCCCGGCCACGAAGCGGTTCGACGTGTAGTGATAGCCGTTGCGCTTCTTGCCCTCGCTGTCGTCGCACACGGGCTCGACGACGAACGAGACGTTGCTGCCCCGATAGGCCGCGGAAAATCCGGCCGAAGTGGCGAAGGCTACCGCGCCCACGCCGCGGCCAAAGCTCGCACCCTGCGAGTTGGTTACGCGCGGATCGAACTTCAGCGCGGCCTGCTCGCCAGCCTGGGTCCAGCGCAGGGCCTCGGCCACGTCGATGGACAGAACCGACTCGTCCCACAGGTCGAGCTCGGGGATTGCCCGGGCCATTTCTTCGCGGCTGGGCAGCGCGGCCAGCGGCTCGGGCTCGGCCAGGCGGCACAGCGCGACCGATTCCTCGGCGAAACTGCGCATGGCCTGCGCATCGAAGTCGGACGTGTACGTGACGGCGGCCCGATCCTCCTTGAGCACGCGCAGCCCAAGCCCGCGGCTGCCGGCCTCTTTGATCAACTCGGTTTCGCCCATGCGGATCTTGACTTCCAACTCGGCGCCGTCACGCACCAGAACCTCGGCCCCGTCCGCGCCCGCGCGCAAGGCGAAGCTGAGCATCTGCTCGGCGAGTTCTTGGCAAACCCCTGCATCCGCGACCGTGCGCTTGCCTTGCTCGTTGCTCATGCCGCCTTCGTGCCTCCCACCGTGATCTGCGCGATCTTGACCGTGGGCGTGCCAATGCCGACGGGAACCGACTGGCCGTCCTTGCCGCAAGTCCAGGTTCCGTCGGAAAGCAGGAAATCGTGCCCGACCATGGTCACGTTGCGCAGCACCTCGGGACCGTTGCCGATGAGGTTCACGCCACGCAGGGGCACGGTCAGCTTGCCGTCCTCGATGAGGTAACTCTCGGTTAGCGAAAAGACGAAGTCGCCGTTCGAAATGTTCACCTGCCCGCCGGAGAATCGCTTGGCATAGACGCCGCGGGCGACCGAACTGATGATGTCCTGTGGATCGTCGTTGCCCGCGAGCAAAAGGGTGTTGGTCATGCGCGGCAGGGGCGGCTGGCGGAAGCTTTCGCGACGCCCATTGCCCGTCGGCTTGGTGCCGAAGTGGCGCGCGGAAATGCGATCTTGCATGTACCCGACCAGGATGCCGTTCTCGATGAGCACGTTGCGCCCGCCGGGCATGCCTTCGTCGTCCACGTTGATAGAGCCACGCGCGCCAGTGATGGTCGCGTCGTCGACCACGGTGCACAAGCTCGACGCCACTTGCTTCCCCATTTGTCCCGAGTAGTTCGAGGTTTGCTTGCGGTTGAAATCCGCCTCCAGTCCGTGCCCGACCGCCTCGTGAAGCAGGATTCCGGATTCGCCCGCGGCGAGCACCACTTCCATCGGACCGGCAGGCGCCTCCTGCGCGTGCAACATGGCGATAGCCAGGCGGGCCGCCTCGCGTCCATGATCCTCCGGGGTCGAGCCCGGCTCAGCGAATAGATCGAGCCCGCGACGCTTGGCGGTTCCCGAGCGCCCCGACTGGCGCTTGCCCTGCTCCTCCGCCATCGCGTTCACGCCGAGCCGAACCATGGGTTGCCGATCGCGCGCCATGGTTCCGTCGGAACTGACCACAAGAACGTCGGACCAGCCTTCCGCATAACCGGCCTCCACACGCACGATGCGCGGATCGTAGGCGCGCGCGGCCGCATCGACCCGGCGGAGCAACCCGACCTTCTCCTCGCCAGAGCGCAAAAGCGAAAGCTCACGCACGGGATAGAAACTGGGAAGCGACTTCACCGCCAATGCCACCGGGGCTGGCGTTCCACCGTGCGAAGCAATCTGCGCCGCCGTACGCGCCGCTTCGAGCATGCGCGCCTCGGAAAGCTCCTCGGTGTAGGCATAACCTGAGGCCACGCCGCGCACCACCCGCACGCCCAGCCCAAGCACGATGGCCCGTCCTACCGTGCGCACGCGGCCTTCCTCGAAGGCGAAGTCGCACGAAGATCGGTACTCGAAGTAAAGATCCGCGTGCTCTCCGCCCGAGGCCAGCGCCACGCTCAAGAGCCGCTCCGCGATGCGCGCGTCGATGGCATCCAGCGGTGTGGCGGGAAACGAAAAATCGGCGTCCGGGGTCACTTCACCTTTCACGAAACAGCCTCAGTCGGGCAATCCTGAACCGCCAGCAGCCCCGGCACCAGCGGAAACACGAGGCGGTCAAGCTAGGATTTCGTCGGCGCTTTGAACGGCGGGCTGGCGCCCAGGTCTTCACCACTGGTAACGCGAATCTTGGTCAGGCCGCGAACCTCGACCTGGCGAATTCGCTCGCGGGTCAGGTTGAGAATGGCGCCGACCTCTTCCAGCGTGATCCCGCCGCGATCCGCGACGTCAAGCGCGCAAGTCTCAGCCATCTCCCACACCTCAAGATGAGGGAAGTTCAACTTGATGGCCCCGCTCTGCGGGTTCACGTCCAGGTAGAGGTGGTGTTCGCAACTCACGAACGGACAAGGACGCTCCATTTGTTGGCATTCCGCACGCAACTTGGGCCGATCCACGTCCTCCGGGTAGACCAGAGACAATGCCAGGCGCTTCTCGTCGCGAGTCAGGCGCTTGGGTGCAATGGTCTTGGACCTGAAGCGCCCGTCGCGGGACGCGCGCACCTTCAATCGGATCTTGGCCACCTCGGGTTGCGGCAAGTCTTCTGCTTGTCCTACGGCCTCGCCCTCCTCGACTTCGCTATCCAATCTCTCTTCGGCCATGATTTTCTTCCTTCGACGGGTGGTCGGGGCCCCCCGTCAGAACAGATCGCTGCCGCTCCCGACGGCAGTGCCCGCAACCGACGCACCGGCGCGAGCAGACAGACTTGCTTCCACTCCCGAGATCCGCCGGATCAGCTCGCCGGCGGCTTGCTTGGCAGCAACGATTTCCGCTTCGATAGTTGCCCGGCGATCCGGATCGAGCGTCGGGCCCTTGGCCTCGCGCTCGAACCCCGCGATCAGCTCGCGCACCCCCTTCTCAACCTGATCGATCTCCTCCTTGAAACGGGCGAACGAGTGCTGGATGTCCTCGATGGTCAGATCCGCGGCCATCATCGCCCGCACCTGGTTCACACGACGGACGACCTCGGCGGGATACATTCCACACGAGCCGCGGTGCTTGCCCTTGCGCCCGACCCGCACGGAACGGGGCAGAAGCCCGAGCTGCACGTACTTGCGCAGCGTGGCCTCGGAGAAGCGGAATCCACGCGCGGTGAAGAGATCCACGATTTGACGTGACGTCAGGCCGTCGGGCCACTGGCGCTCGATCTCGCTCAGCTCTTCTTCGACCAGAAGTCCAGCCGCCCGGCCTCTCGCAACCGGGATCTCGCTGGCGGGCTGGCTCTGGCGCTTCTCCATCTTTAGATTGTCAATGTATTCCACTCGGTATTGTATATTCAATATACTAAATGACTACTTGTTTGTTCAGGTGGGACACCAGCCAGCATCTCGCTCATGTGCGCGCGTCCTTCGGGCTGGCCACGCGTAGCCCCGCCTCGGCGTGGCCAAGTCGCTGGAGGTTCGCTTCCTCCGTCGGAAATGCCCGGCGCCTGCAGGCCGCCGGATCGCGAACGTCACTACCCGTGCGGGCGCGAGGCGAGAACGAGATCGGCCGCGGGCATGTACTTCCAGTGTTTCTTGAGCCAGCGCTTGGGTCCCTTGTCGCTGCAACCGAAGGCGCGATCCCTCGGATCGCAGAACACGCGCACATGCATGTGGTCGTCGTGCGGTTGCGAATCCGTGGGTTGGTGCAGAACGGCGCGCGCCCGATTGATCGTCGCGGGCGGCGTCCCTTCGCGCTCGGCTTCCGCGATCAAGAGCCCGCCCAGGTCACGATGAATGAAGATCCACTGAACCTCGCTGACCGGGTTTTCGAGCATGGCGCGCACCAAGGCCCAGTTGCGCTGGGCATCGAAGTGCGCATTCGGCAGCGGCTCCTTGATGGCACGACCAGCCTTGCCCGATGACCAACGAATCGCATGGCCGTCGCTCGCGAAATGCAACATGCCAGGCAAGCCGTGCATCGGTTCCCCGTTGTCGTCGCTGGCGAAGTAGAAGATGTCGATGTCGCGTCCGCTGGCATGCGAGCGGTGCATGGCTGCATCTCCGCCGTTCCTGCCGGACAAGTCCCCAAGGTACGCCGTGCTGCCAGGGAGTGCCCGGTCCACTTCCCGAAAGACGTCCGTCAGCCAGCTCACGACTGCGCTGGTCGCGTAGCGATGGCCGCGCGCGCGCCAGTCGGCATGCACCTCATAGCCGGCCCCTTCAAAGGGCATCGCAACCGCATGCAAGAGCGCACCCTTGCCTTGCGAACCAACGGAGACGCTGGATCCGTCGTTGGCGAAAACACCGAGACAGCCGGACAGCGCAGTGACGGTGAAGAGAACGCCCGCAAGGCGCACGCGACTTCCCTCTGTCTTGGGGTGAGGGCAAGCGGAAAAAGCGCGGACGGCCAGCCGGACGCCCGGCACCTGCTACCCGTATGCCTTTTCGATGCGCTCCTGGTCCTCTTTGCAGCGGATGCAAAGCGTGGTTTCGAGTCGCGCCTCCAGCCGCTTGAGGGAAATCAACTCTCCGCACTGCTCGCACAGTCCGAAGGTGCCTTCCTCGATCTTCTCAAGCGCGTGGTCGATTTTCTGCAGAAACGTCTTTTCGCGACCGCGCAACCTGAAGGTGAATGACTGCAAGTACTCCGACGAGGCCAGATCCATTTCATCTGGCAGGTCATCGGATTCGAGCGTCATGTCCTCGCTCAAGGTGCGTTGCGCGTTCCGCAGGATATCCTTCTTCCGGGTCAGAAGGATGTCGCGGAACCGTTTCAGGTCCTTCTTCTTCAGACCGGTCCCTTCCATGTATCCCCTTGTTTCAGAATAGCTTTGTGTATTTGCCTAGTCTAGCGTCCGTTTGCAACAACAAGTGCAAGCCATTCGTAAAAGGCCACGCCTTGACAGGTTAGCCGATAACTGCCTAAATGCCGAAAAGTCACACATGGGGAGTCCATCCATAAGAGGGGTGTTTCATGGCCGGTTCTGACAAGAGGAAACAAAGTCTCTACTTTCCAGAGGAAATGCTGAAGGAAATCCAGGAAGAGGCTACGCGTCAAGACCGTTCGCTGTCGTGGATCGTGCAAAAGGCGTGGAAGATCTCCCGCAAAGAGATCATGAAGTACCCGTCCGTCAACGAGTTCCCGGGTGAAGACGACGAGCGCGGTGCGACCGAATAGGGCTTTTCCACCTGTCGCACACCTTTTCAACGCCGCGCCGGAGCCCCGTGGCTCGTGCCGGCTGCATGTGTACGTCTCTGACCAGAAAGTAGCATGGCCGACATCCTCATAGTCGGTGACGAAGTTGCGCCCGTTGCGGAAAGCGAAACCGCAATCACTGCGGCGGCGTTGGGTCGCGCCCTTTCCGCGGCCAAGCACAAGGTCACCATGTTGACCCTGGCCAGTGAGGAGCGCGCCGCGGGCCTGCCCGGCATGGCCCGTCGCCTGCGAACCGTGCTTGCGCGGCTGGCCGACGGGGATCGCGAATGTTCGCTCTTCGAAGGCCGATCCGCCATCAGCCAATGTGCCCTGCACGTGCTCGGTGTAGAGCCCATCGACCGGGGCCATGGCGCCGCCTTTCTGGCCAGCGCCGCCTCGGCGATGGTGCGCGACGAGATTTGCAAGCCCGACGCCATCATCGCCTGGGGAGAGGCTGCGGCCGCGGTTCTACCGGCCATCCAGGCAATCTCGCGCGTTTTCGTCTTGCCCACCGGCACCTGGGGGCCGCCCCTGTCGGCCACCGAGCGCGCCGCCCTGGATCCCAATGCTCCGGATCTTGCCATGGCCAAGGGATCTCTCGCAGGACTCGGAGCCATCGATGCGGACGTGGTGGTTTTCCCCAGTCCGTCCTCGGCACGCCGCTTCGAAGGCGAGCGCGAGTTCTCGTTCCGGGCCTCGGACCAGCCCGTCGTGTCGGTTCGCTTCGGTTGCGACGAAGCACCCTGCGATCCAGCGACGGATCCAGCCCTGGCCGCCAGGTTTTCCTCCGACGCTCCGGCCGGCAAAGCCGACTGCCGCAAGGCCCTCGCTCGCCGAACCTCGCTTGCCCTCGGCCGGCGAACACTTCTGGTCGCCACGGCCCCGCTCGCCATCGCCGAGGGTGGTCGCGCGCTGATCGATGCGATGTCGAATCTGGTTCGGTCGGATGTCGCGTTCGTGGTGCCAGGGACTGGCGAACGCGCGCTTGTGGACGAGATCAAGCGCATCGCCATCGAAACCCCGGGCAAGATCGCCATCTACGCCGAGACCGGGCCAGCGGCCGAGCGCCAGATTCTGGCCGGGGCAGACGTGCTTTTACTGGCGGACAAAGACAACCACCTGGCGCGAACCGCCGGCATCGCTATGCGCTACGCAACCCTGCCGCTCGTTCCCGATTGCGCCGCCTATGCCGACTACATGGTCGACTACGATGTCGCCTCGCAAACGGGCAACAGCCTGCTCTACCAGGCGGACGACGCCTACGAACACGTGTCCGTGGTCCTGCGCGCGGCCGGACTGCGTGGCAGTCCAGACGTCTGGCAATCCTTGCAAAACCGCCTCCTGCGCGCGGCCCCGCATTGGGCAGCGACCGCGGCGCTGTTCGAGAGTCTCTGCCTCAGCCAGCCAACTTCCGCGTAATCCGCACCGCGAAGGCGTCGTCGTGCGCGGTGATCTCCCCCTCGGCCCACAGGGTATCTGCAAGGCGCAGGAGAATGGGATTGCCTCGAACCCAGTCGAGCGGCGCACCGCCAAGTAGCCGGGCCAAAGAGACGCCTTGAAACCGCCCCAGCTCCGCCACAATCTCTACGGTATCCGTCGACCCTGGCGAGAACTTTGCCGGATCGGATGGAGTTGGGATGCGCGCCGAGCGTCGTTCGGCCTGGGTGACGATACCGAGGTCGTCGACATCCCTACTTGCAAGAATCCCGTCGGGCCGCAGCGATGCCAAGACCACGGCGCCGCCATTGCGGATTCGGATCGGCCATGGATCCGCGGCCGGCAGCGCTGCGACCTCATCGAAGACGAGCCCATCGCCCGCTTTCGCCGCGGCCAGTTGCGCTGCCGGCACAAGAGTGCGCGCAAGTTCCAGGCAAAGCATGGCTAACGGTTTTTTCGATGCGAGTGCCTGCGTGGCAAGCATGTGGGCCAGGAATTCGGCGGAAGCGCACAACCAGGCACGGCCAGCGCGTCCGCGCAGCTCCACGAAAGCCTCGATCACGATCGAAGCAGAATCCGGCGTCTGGCGCTCTTCCGCGCACACCGTGGAAAGCAAGCCGAAGCGCGCGGACAAAACCGCGAGCACACCGTGAAAAAGCCCGCGTTCGATGCGCGAAAGCGGGCCGTCCGAGATCGCGGGCGCGTGGCCGAGCAAGGCGTTCACGATGTGGAGAGCGAATCCCTTCTCGACCAAGAGCAGTGCCTCCGTACCCGCGCACTCGAGCCGCACCCCTTCGCATCCACGGTGCAGGCGCCCCATCCAGGCGACATCGGTTTCGACCACCACTGGCCGAAGAACGAGATTGCCGAGACCGGAAAGATCGACGGTCAGTTCCGACGGCAAGAAGCCCCGCACTAGCTGGTGAACGAGAGCCGCGCACCCGCGCAAATCGCGACGAGGCTCGCTGCCAGAAGGTTCACTTTGCTTGCCCATGCCCTGGTCACCGTCTCCTACGAAAGAACGGCTTGCCGCAAAGCCACGGTTTCTGTCAAGTCGGAAGCGATCTCGCCGGCTGCCATGCCACTCGCACACTGGCACACTTTAGCCGACCCATTGCCAGGCGAAAAAGGCTTCCCACAGTGGAAATTCCGCATGGAACGTGAACCATGTTGTATGCGAAGTGCATCTAGCATAGGTATAGTCATTCCAAGAGCAACGAAGGACGCGGAGTTGTGAAGCCCTACGAGCGAGTTATCGGGATTAGTTGCAAACAGCTGGTTGACTACTGCATGGACTACCTGGCCGGCAGTCTTCCAGCCGAGGAGCGGGAGAGCTTCGACGGTCACTTGGCCTATTGCCCAGAGTGCGTCAAATTCTTCCACACCTACAAGAAGACGCCCGTCGTTTCGCGAGAGGCTCTCTCGCTGGAAATGCCCGAGAGAGTGCGAGGAGAGGTTCGTGACTTCCTCCGCCAGCGCTACAAGAACACACCCTAGGGGTGCCCTGGCGTGATCCGCAGGACCGCGCAGATGAAAAAATCTGCGACGAGAAGTCAGGTATCGCAAGCAGCATGCTTGACAGACGAGGCGACAAGGGCAAGATTGCGTCATTAGCATGCCCGTCGGCTTGGTTTGTCCCCGCTGCGATGCACTGACCGGCCTCGACGCGAGCCGGTGCCCTCTCTGCGAGGTGCCCCTCGGCGAGCCAGCGAGATCACCATTGCCAGCCGCGAGTCCGCCCGCCTCTCGTCCGGAGGAGTTCATGTCCACCAAGACCTGCCCGAGTTGTGGAAACCACGTTCCTGAAACCGACCGCTTCTGCGGCCAGTGCGGCACCCGCATGGATGGTCCTGCGCCCGCGCCCGCCGGTGCCCCCGGCAAGACCATGTTCTTCTCCGGCGTCCAGATGTCGGGCATGGCCAAGCTGGTCTTGGTGAAGGCCGATACCGGCGACGGCCTCGCCTACCAGCTCAGCGGAACCGACCACGTGGTCGGCCGCACGGAAGGCGCGATCCTTTTTCCCGACGATCCCCTGCTCTCCCCTCGCCATGCCAACTTCGTGTACCGCGAGGGCAAGCTGTTCGTGAACGACGAGGGTTCGACCAACGGCGTGTTCATCCGCATCCACAGTCCGGCGCGACTGGAATCCGGCGCGGCCTTTCTTGTGGGCGAACAGCTGCTCCAGATTGAAGCCCTGGCGCCGGACTTCGGCCCGCAGCCCGATGCCGAAGGCACCTATTTCTACGCCAGTCCCAAGCGCGCCTCGAAGATGCGCCTGATTCAGCGTCTGCGCGGCGGCGACATCGGCCTCATCGTGCGCGCCCGAGGCGACAGCATCACGCTCGGCCGCGAAGGCAACGACGTGAACTTTCCCGATGATCCCTTTATCTCAGGCAGGCACGCCGAGGTCACCATCGGCCCGGACGGTGCCTTCACCATCGTCGACCAAGGGTCGAAGAACGGCACGTTCGTGCGCATCGTCGGCGAAACTCCGCTCGCGCATGGCGACTATGTCTTCGTCGGGCAGCAGCTCTTCCGCGTCGAAATCACCTAGGAAGGAAGCGCCCGATGACTAAGCTATTACCAACGATTCGCGCGGAGGGTCTCTCGTGATCACCTGTTCTCGTTGCGGCAAGGAAAACCAAGATCTCTACAAGTTCTGTCTGGGATGCGGGGCCAAGCTCCAAGCTGGAGCGGCGCCAGCACCCAAGCCCGTGCCTCCCCCGGACATTTACCCGCCGACGCCGCCGCCCGAGGTGATGCCGGCGCCGATCAGCGTGGCGAAGACGGCAGTGCCGCCGCCCGAAGCCTTCGCGGCCATGGGGCCCACCGTCATGCCGACGTCGGTCTTGCCGCCAAGTCCCGGTTCCGGCCCGATGGAAGATGTAAACATCACGCCGCCCCCGACAGCGGCTCTACCGTACGCCGCGCCGGCGGGAACACCTTCCACCAGTCCGCGCATGCCGGTCGCTGGGTCACCCGCGTCCGGACCGTCGGTCCAGATCGGCATTGATTCGATTCCCATGCAGGTTCCCGCCAGGCAAAGTCCGCTGGGGAGCGCGCCAGCAACGGCAGTTCCAGCGACGAGCCCCAGGCCAAACACAGCGGTGCCCGCGACCGTGGTTCCACCGGCGCAAATGCCTGCGGCTATGGTTCCGCCAACGCAGATGCCCCAAGCTGCGGTGCCGACGGCGCAAACCGCGCATGCTTCCCCATTCTCGCCCCCCGCCGTGGAGACCATTGCTTGCCCGAACTGCGGCAAGCAGGTCGCATCCGCGTTCGCCTTCTGCGGCGGCTGCGGGCATCGCATGAAAGCCGCCCCGGGCGCAGTGGCTGAGGCCGCCATCCAGCGCGCCGAGGCGGTCGCTCCCGCGCCTGTCCGGGTTGGACCGCGCGGCCACTTGACCCTGATCCGACCCGACGGTACCGAGGGCGGTGTGTTTGCCCTGCAAGAAGGCGAGAACACCATCGGACGCGGACAAGGCGCGCTCTTCGACGCCGATCCTTACTTGTCGCCTCGCCACGCCGAGTTCGCGCTCAGCGAAGGCGGGCTGGAGGTACGAGATCATCGCAGCCTCAATGGCATCTTCGTGCGCATCACGGACGAAGAGCCGCTTGAATCCGGCGACTGCTTCCGCATCGGGCAAGAGCTCTTGCGCTTCGACGCCATCAATCCCTTGACCCCACTCGAGGACGGCACGGAAATCATCGGCACGCCCAACCCTGGCTACTGGGGACGGTTGTCCGTGGTCGTGGGGCGCGATCTCGATGGGCCAGCCTTCCCGCTCTTCGACGAAACGGCAAAACTCGGCCGCGAGCGCGGCGACATCCTATTCCCCGAGGACGGCTACGTCTCGGGCGGGCACTGCCAGCTCTCGGTGCGCGATGGCCGCGTCTACCTCAAGGATCTCGGATCCTCCAACGGCACCTTCCTGCGCGTGCGCGAGAGCCGTGTCGTCCCCACGGGCAGCCTCATGCTGATGGGACAGCAGCTCTTCCGCGTCGCCTACAAGTAGACGTCAACCCGCTACGCAAGAACGCCGGCTCGGGAAACCCAGCCGGCGTCGTTTTCTTTGAGACAGCTTGCCGCCAGATCTTGGCGGTACTTCTTGTCTATTATTTCTTGTCTACTATTTCTTTTCTATTATTTCTTTTCTTGCGGCTTGCCGAAGAACGCCTTGCGCACGTCGCCGGTTTGCTTAGGCTCCATGTAACGGAAACCGTTCGGAATCTTGTAGCGGGATCCGTTATCGAAATCGAGCATGACGTCGACCGGGCCTTTGTCGCCGTTCGGAGTCACAACGCTGATCTTGCTAGTGGATGAGATAACAACCTGCTCGACAACGTGGGTGCCGAACATGATGCGGGCCTGCGTTTTGCCAGGTTGAAAACCGGCACCGATGATATTCACGTGGTCGCCACCCGCGTTGATGCCCTCGGCAGGCTCGACGCGATCGACGCGAATTTTCCCGTTGTCATCGCAGGATGCCAACAATCCCAAAACGAACAAGGTCGTCACCAGCCGATAGACGCATTTCATGTGGGCTCCTCCTCGATCAGGTGGCCACCTTAGCCCGCATGCGTTGGGCGGTCAACGAAGACTCACTCTGACGCGTCGTGAATGTGCACCCTCGGGCGCCGTGCGAGAAATACGCCTGTCTCCATATCGAAGTGTCGCGCGCTGGCTGCGTTGGTAAGCTGCGCGCGCCCATGCAAGCGCCCGTCTCGATCCAAGAGCTGCTCTCCGTGCTCGATCGGGAGTTCACTGCCGCTCCCGCGCGTGGGGCACACTGCCTGGAAGTTCACGGCGCCATCCCGCCCCTGGGCACGGCCCTCGCCGCGCACCTCGCCGCGCACCTCGCCCACCTCCAGCCGGCCCCGATCCTCTATGTCGTTCCCGATGAAGATCAGGTCGACGCCCGCAAGGCCGCCTTCGAATTCTTCTTCGGCGGCAAGCAGGGCGAGGACGATCCGCTGGCGCCGCCGCCCATCCTTGAACTGTCTGCGCCAGAAAGCAGCCCCTACGCCGAGGTCCAGCCCGACCGGCGAAATACCATGCAGCGGCTTGCCCTGCTCTACCGCCTGGCCCATCACATCGCCCCGCCGGTCGTGATGGCGTCGGCGGCCGGGCTGTTCCGGCGCGTGATTCCGCCGGGCCCTTTCTCCCAGCTGTGCGGCGCCGTCGAGGTGGGATCGGCGCTCGACCGAGACACCCTGGCGCGCGATCTGCTTCGCGCTGGCTTCAGCCGCACGCAGATCGTCGACGATCCCGGCACCTTCGCCGTGCGCGGCTCGGTCATTGACGTGTTTTCTCCGCTGTACCGCCATCCCGTGCGCATCGAACTCTTCGGCGACGATGTGGAATCGCTCCGCCTGTTCGATGCGGCCACCCAGCGCACGCTTCGCCTCGTCGAAAGATTGGTCTTTCATGCCGTGAGGGAGACCGTGACCAGCGCGGGTGCGGATCCACGCGGACGCATCCTGGCCGCGGCCGATCACGCGGCCTACCCGTCCAGTAAGACCCGCAGCATCTTGGAATGCATCGACGTCGGCGAGTCGTTCTTCGGCATCGAAGCCCTGGCGCCCGTTTTCCACGCGCGCATGGGCTCGGTCTTCGAATATTTGCCCGAAGGAACCAGGCTGGTCATCGAAGATCCCGAGGCGGTACTGGAACAGGCCCGCAGGGAAACGAGCCGCCTGCGCGAGCACGCGAAGCATCGCCTGGAGGATCACCGTCTGGCCCTCGATCCGCGCGAGTTCCTGCTGGATGAGGACGAAGCGCACGCCGCCCTGAGCGAACATTCGCGCGTCGAAATCCGCACCGTCGAAATAGAGCGTCCGGCCGCCGAACCCGACGTAAACCTGCCGACGCGCATTCGACTCGATGCCGTGCCCACCGCGGGCTTGCGCGCGGAGCTTCTGAGTGCGCGCGGCGAAGGCGACATCGGCGATCCCCTGGCGCGCAAGCTGCGCGCGTGGCTCGACGACGGCTACCGCGTCCACCTGGTCGCGCCAGGGCGAGGACACGCCGAGCGGCTTTCGGCATTGCTCGGGGCGTTGGGCCTTTCCCCCAAACTCGGCCGAGGCGCGGGCAAGACCGGACTTGCGGCCCTCGCCGAGAACGACGGCAAGGGCGCGGCCCTGACCATTCTGTCAGGACCACTCACGCGCGGATTTCAGCTTTCCAGCGATCGAGTGATCGTGCTCGCCGAAGAGGAGATCTTCGGCCCGCGCGCGCACCGGCCCGCACCGCCCAGCAAGGCCCCGTCGTTTGGCGACTTGACCGGAATGGCCGACGGCGATCTGATCGTGCACGACGAGCACGGCGTGGGCCGTTACCGCGGCCTCACGCGCATCGCGATCCGCGGCGTCACCCATGATTTTCTGCACCTCGAGTACAGCGGCGGCGCTCTGTATCTGCCCGTCTACCGCCTCGGTGTCGTCCACCGCTTTGTCGGCGGTTCGCCCGAAACCGTGCGGCTCGACAAGCTGGGCGGTGCGACCTGGGTGGAGAAGCGGCGGCGGGTGTCGGCCGAGACGCGCAAGATGGCGGAGGAGCTGCTGCAACTCTATGCCCAGCGCCGCGCCCTGCCGGGGCACGCCTTCCCCGCGCCCGACGTGATGTTCGGCGAATTCGAAGAGAGCTTCGCCTTCGACGAAACCCCCGACCAGGACCGTGCTATCCGCGAGGTCTTGGGCGACATGCAGGCAGACACGCCCATGGATCGCCTGGTGTGCGGCGACGTGGGCTACGGCAAAACCGAGGTCGCTCTGCGCGCTGCCCTCTTGGCCGTGCTGGGCGGGCGACAAGTGGCGGTGCTGGCGCCCACGACGGTTCTGGTCGAGCAGCACTACGTGACCTTCAGCGAGCGCTTTGGCGATTTTCCCGTGCGCGTGGCCTCGCTGTCGCGTTTTCGCCGGCCCGCAGAGCAAAAGAAGATCGTGCGCGAGATCGAGGAGGGCAAGGTCGACGTGGTGGTGGGCACGCACCGCCTGCTCTCGCGCGACGTGCGCTTCAAGAGCCTCGGGCTCATCGTCATCGACGAGGAGCAACGTTTCGGCGTGACCCACAAGGAGCGGCTCAAGGAGATGCGCTCGCAGGTGGATGTGCTGACCCTGACCGCGACGCCCATCCCACGCACCCTACAGATGGGCCTGGCCGGTCTTCGCGAAATCTCGGTCATCGCCACCCCGCCCGCCGACCGCCTGGCGATTCGCACCTTCGTGTGCCATTTCGATCCCGAACTGCTCAGCGAAGCCATCGCCAAGGAACTAGCCCGCGGCGGCCAGGTCTTCTTCGTGCACAACCGCATCGAGGATCTGGCCAAGTGGGCGCGGGAGATCCGCGCCATCGCGCCCAAGGCCCGCGTGGCCATGGCCCACGGCCGCATGAGCGAAGACAAGCTGGCCAAAGTGATGATCGACTTCGTCGACGGCCGTTACGACATTCTATGCTGCACGACCATCATCGAGTCCGGTCTCGATATCCCGCGCGCCAACACCATGATCGTCAACCAGGCCGACCGCTTCGGGCTGGCCCAGCTGTACCAGCTGCGCGGTCGTATCGGCCGTGCTCGCGAGCGCGCCTTTTGCTACCTGGTCGTTCCTTCCGATCACCGCATGAATGCCGAAGCCCAGCAGCGACTGGCCGTGCTCCAGCGCTTCACCGAGCTGGGCGCGGGTTTTCAAGTGGCCACCGCAGATCTGGAGATCCGCGGCGCCGGCGAGCTACTCGGCGCCAAGCAATCGGGCCTGGTGGCGGCTGTGGGCTTCGACACCTACGCCCGCATCTTGGAGGAGGCAGTCGCCGAGCTGCGCGGGCAGCCCATTCGCGCCGAGCACGATCCGGAGATCTCCGTCGACGTTCCCGCCTTCCTGCCCGACGACTTCATCCCCGACACCGGCCAGCGCCTGGAATTCTACCGCCGCCTGGCCCAGGCCAGCGACGAGGACGAGATCCGCGCCATCGAAGCCGAGCTGGAAGATCGCTACGGTCGCTTGCCCGACGAGGCCCAGCTCTTGCGCGAGGTCATGATCGACAAGACCCTCGTGCGCAAGATCGGCGCGCGCGGCTACGAGCTCGGTCCCATGCGCGTGGTGCTTTCCCTCGGCGCCGATCCGCGCCTGGATCCGGCCAAGGTCATGAAACTCATCCAGCGCAAAGACAGCCGCTGGAAACTCTCGCCCGACATGCGCGCAAGCTACGCCTTCACCGAGACCGAGCGCGAGGATCGCATGACCGCCGCGCGGGCGAGGTTGCGAGAGATCCTCGCCTGCATCGTGGGGTGAACTGAAGGTTCGCGAACTGGGCAGGACTTCGCGCGACTTGGGGACGGTAGGGCCAGTCGCTAGTCGGCCAAGCGGACCTCGTGCTAGGCGATCTCCTCGTCGGGCTCGGGTTCCACAAGATAGAAAGTGGTCGACGCACGATTTGGATCTTCGTTGTCGGACAAGACTCGCGCGCGACAGTCAGCACATGCAATGACCTGGAGCAGGCCTGCCCAAAGAATGGTTCGACTAGGCGTCAGACGCACCAACAGCAAGAACCGCACCACCCTGGCCATGATGTACCGTCGTCACCTATCTCTCGCATTCCAAGTGCAGCTTGCCTTGGGGACAACTTCAGGCCGTTCCCACTGACAATTTGGCGTAGCCGCGATGGTCCGTCTTGATCGGCATAGGAGCCCCGGATCATTACACCGGGGACCCCTGCCACACCACCCGGCATGCGGGTCCGCACCGGGCGGTTCGAGAAGTTGAGGTTGCGTGGCCAGCCGGGGAAATACCCGCCTGGTCGAGGTTCTCACTCCGAGCACTCGTTTTCATGCGTCGCCGTCGGCGCTTCCTCGCTCCGCTTTCCCGTCGGGGCTTCACCCCTATTCGCCAGCGGTAGCTCCAGTTGCCTGGTCATCTGAGGCCTTTTGCCTACGACCTCTGCTGACTTCTCGCCCCGGCGCCTCTGCGTCGTCGCCCTTTCAGGCGCAAGCGAGATCTCCCCAGGTAAGGACATTGACCTTCCCCGCACGCCACCGGATCTACGCCGCCTGACCCTTGGCCACGTGAAACTTGCGGTCATGAGCCCGCTCGTCCCGGTCGGCGTCGCCTTGTATCCGTTTCCTGTTCGTCGGCCCGCGGGTTCGTTCCACGCCCTGGTTAGCCGGCACTTGCACGAAGCCTCGGAATGTGTAGACTCCTACACATGGCGACCAACCTTGCTATCGATGACCGGCTGCTGAACGAAGCCGTCCGTATGGGCGGTCAACGGACCAAGAAGGGCACCGTGACGCAGGCTCTGCAAGAATACGTTCAACGCCGGAAGCAGGCGCAGATCCTGGACCTGTTTGGGAAGGTCGACTTTGACCTCAAGTACAACTACAAGCAGCAGCGTCGACGGGCATGAACGTCATCATCGACACCTCAGTTTGGTCCCTCGCGCTTCGCAGACAGCGGTCATCGGCCAACCCCCAGGCGAGAGAACTTGCCGAGTTGGTGCGGGAAGGCCGAGCGACGATGCTCGGGCCAGTCAGGCAGGAACTTCTCTCTGGGGTCCGCGGGGAGGAGCAGTTCGAAACCTTGCGAGGACATCTTCGCGCCTTTCCAGACGTACTGTTGGAAGCCGAGGACTACGAGGAAGCCGCTTCCTTCTTCAACAGATGCCGAGCAAAAGGCATCCAGGGTTCCAACACGGACTTCCTGATCTGTGCAACGGCTGTGCGAAGAAGATTGGGCATTTTGACGACGGATGCTGACTTCACCCATTTCGCGCGAGTCCTCCCGATCGAACTCCACACGCCGCGCGCTTCGGTGACTGGCTAACGCTTTGCCGATCGGCATAGGAGCCCCGGATCATTACACCGGGGACCCCTGCCACACCACCCGGCATGCAGGTCCGCACCGGGCGGTTCGAGAAGTTGAGGTTGCGTGGCCACCGAGACGCATGCTCATTTCGCTCTCCTTCTCGTTTGGTCCTTCGCATTGTCAAAGACTTCCGGCTTCGGTGATGTCACCACCCCGGCTTCCACTCCGCTACTACGACCTCTGCCACACCACCCGGCATGCGGGTCCGCACCGGGCGGTTCGGGAAGTTGAGGTTGCGTGGCCAGCCGGGGTACGCCGAGCTGGTCGAAGTAGCGATTCGGAAACGCCACGTGCATGACTCTAGCCG
>Ga0265342_10000229_pt1 | contig 63386 bp, 47 predicted proteins | sample 4CB327metaG_FD_203125 | JGI IMG/M metagenome (GOLD analysis project Ga0265342, IMG submission 203125) | Rhizosphere microbial communities from Carex aquatilis grown in University of Washington, Seatle, WA, United States - 4-CB3-27 metaG | ecosystem: Host-associated > Plants > Roots >...
TCCGAACAAGACGAAGAAGCTCGCCATCATCGGTCCGGCCGCAGGGACCTTCCTTCACGGCAGCGCGGGGTACCACGGCTCGAACAACCACCTCATCACTCCGCGCGACGGAATCGTGCAGCGGGCGGGGACAGCGATGGCCGTTTTCTACCAACCAGGCACGGTGCTGGCCAGCGGCGAGGGCGTCGAGACGAGAGCCGTGCCCGAAAAACTTCTGCGAACACCCGACGGCAAACCCGGGCTGCGAGGCGAGTACTTCACGAACCGAGACCTAGCCGGAGCTCCCTCGCTCACGCGCATCGATCCCACGGTCGATTTCGCCTGGGGCAACGGCAGTCCCGCTCAAGGTTTACCGTCGGACGAGTTCTCAGCCCGCTGGACGGGTAAGTTGGTGCCCAGAGTCACTGGCCACTACTTGCTGTCGGTCAGGGGTGATGATGGATATCGTTTATCGCTCGACCGCAAGGAAGTCCTTCAGGACTGGAGCGACCACGCTCCCAGAACGCGCGGCATCGTCATCGCTCTCGAAGCGGACCGCGCCTACGATCTGGTGCTCGAGTACTATGAAGGAGGCGGCGGCGCGGACGTTCACTTCTCCTATGGATTCGTCGAGGACAGTGCGGCGGACGCCCTCAAGGCGGCCAGGGAAGCCGACGCGGTCGTCTTCGTCGCTGGCGTCGATGCGCTCGCGGCCGACGAGGAGAGGGACTTCCCATCGCTCGCGCTTCCGGAGGATCAGTCGAAGCTGCTCGACGCCGTGCTCGCCGCCAATCATCGGACCGTGCTGGTGCTCCAGACGGGCAACCCGCTCGTGCTCACGCCTCGAGAGCGGAAGGCGCCGGCGATTCTCCAAGCGTGGTACCCCGGCCAGGATACCGGCACCGCAATCGCGGAGGTTCTGTTCGGCGACACGAATCCTTCGGGCAAGCTACCGATCACGTTCTACGCGTCGCTCGCCCAGCTTCCGCCGATGGAAGACTACGATGTCCGCAAGGGGCGCACGTACATGTACCTGGCGAGTGAGCCCGCCTTTCCGTTCGGCCACGGCCTGTCGTACACCAAGTTCCAATACGAGAACCTCTCGCTGTCCGCCAGGGCTGCGAAGCGCGATGGAACGATCCGTATCGAGTTCGACGTGGTCAACGTCGGAGATCGAGCCGGTGCCGAGGTCGCCCAAGTTTACGTACACTCGCCGCGCGGGCCGAAGAAGGTCTTGCGCGCTTTCCGGCGTGTGACGCTCGATCCCGGCCAGAGAGCGCACATCTCGATCGATCTCGCCATCCGCGCTCTCGGGCACTATGATCCGCAAGCGAAGCGCGAGCTCGTGGATGTGGGCCGCCACGAGCTCATGCTCGGCGCGTCGTCGGCCGATATTCGAGGGAGTGCCACGTTCGACGTGACACCGTGACGAGCACGCCTGCGCCTCGGGCGAACCGGCGCGGTGCTCGTCGGTCCCCACATCGCGCTACAGCCCAACCGCGCACGTGCCGATACCACGATGGTGGATCGCACGAAGGGCTGCGGCGTGCTCGCGCTCGCGCTGTTGATGGGTGGGAGTTGCAAGTCATCGGAGTCGCCCGCGCCGGCCGATTCCGGCCCGGTGAAGGGGAGGCCGGACGGCCGGCCGATCGAGCTCTTGAGCTGGTGGGCGGCGCTCGGGCAGTCGGACCCGGTGGGCGCGCTTATCGCCGAGCACGCCAAGCGGTTTCCGGAAGACTATGTCATCAACGCGAGGACGCTGCTTTCAGCGCGCGCGAGGAGCACGATCACGGCTCGCATGATGTCCGGCGAACCGCCCGACGTATTCCAGTGCAACGTGGGCTACGACATGCGGCAATGGGTCAGCGGCGACGGTGTCGGTGATCGTGACTCCAAGCTGGCCCGGTTGGATGAGATCTTCCCCGAGTTGTGGAAAGCCGTTCCGTCCAAGCTGCTCGATTACATCTCGTATCAGGGGAAGCTCTATGGGGTCCCGGCCACGGTTCACCGCCTCAACGCAATGTTTTTCAACAAAGCCGTGTTGGCCGCTTACGGCCTGGCGCCACCGGCGAGCGTGACCGACCTCAAGGCGGCTGGGCGCAAGCTGCACGCGGCGGGAATTCCGCTGTTCGCGATCAACGGAAAAGAGCCCTGGCAGCTCGGGCAACTCGTGTTCGAAGACCTCATCATCGCGCGGGAAGGCCCCGACTTTTATCGGAGCTACTTCGGCGGCGCCGAACGACCCGACGACCCACGCATAGTGAAGATGCTCGAGGAGGCGCTGGAGCTCCTGCTCTATGCCAACACCGATTGGCAGGACCGTTCGTTCCTGGACGCGAGCGATATGGTCGCCCAAGGCAAAGCTGCGATCAGCGTCGGCGGCGACTGGATGACCGTCTACTATGCGCCGGACGGCCTCACAGAGGAGTCGCCCATCGGCGAGGCGGCGTTCCCAGGCACGGAGACGACGTTCCTCTTCACCTCGGACCTGTTCTCGCTGCCGGTGAGGGCGAAGAATCCAGCAGGCGCGAAGCGTTTTCTGAGCACGGTCATATCTGCCGAGGCGCAACGCGTGCTGGCCAAGGTCAAGGGCTGCATCTCGCCGCGCACCGACGTGAACGACGCGGGCGCCACTGCCATCCAGCGACAGAAGGCGGAGCTCCTTCGCAACGGAGACCTGGTACTGGCGCTGTCGGGGATGGTCCCCAAGCAGTTCCACGACGACGTGAGCTGGGCGCTCATCGACATGGCCAAGCAACGGAAAATCGAGCCGGCGCTGCAGATGCTGCGCAGCCGATACCACCTGCTCGTCGACCAAAACGAAGTAAAGTGGTGAACCCGCCGGCCGTCGGGTTCACTCGAGCGTGGGCGAGCCGGGTGGACGGCCAGGCCCGCGTTCATCGCCGCGACGCTCTCGAAGGCGAAGCTCCCAACCGACGCGACCCGCGCGACGAGCGCCGCGCGAAGGGCCAGAATCGGCGCAGCATCCGTGCCCGAATCCGACGGAACTGGTTGGAGTGAACCGAAGTCCGCCTCCCAAACATTGTAGCTTGAGTGTAGCTTATGGACGCTCACACGTGAGCAATCCGAGGTACCAGGAATGAGCAACGCCGAACGACACAGTCTCTCAAGTGACTAAAAACAGGTGTCTTTCGGCGCTTCTAGTAGCACCGGGCGATCATGGCTGATCAGGCATTCGGAAAATTTTGAGTCCGCTGCGTATACCATTTCGCCACTCCGGCAGATTCTAAAATTTTAGCGTATCGGCGTTTCTAGCACGAGACTTCCATCCAGTTCCAGACCTCAGGGCCGTGTTGGAAGGCCGTGACGGACAAGCTATCTTGCCGCGCATGGGCTGTGTGGACCGTGGCTTGTGGGATTGGGTCGCCGGGATTCTTCGCCAGCGTCGGTCCGGATGGCTTTCGCTCGTCGCTGCCGTCGTCGTGACACTGGTCGGTGCGCGTGCCGCGCACGGGGCGCCGACGGCGGTGATGGTGCTGTACTTCGACAACGACACGGGGAGCGCCGAGTACGACAACCTGGCCAAAGGGCTGGCCGACATGATGATCACCGATCTGACGGCGGTGCCCAGCCTTCGGATCGTCGAGCGCGAGAAGCTGGAGGCGCTGCTGAAGGAGCTCAAGTTGCAGCGGCGGAAGTACTTCGATCCCAAAACCGCGCAGCGAATCGGCAAGGGGACCGGCGCCGCCTACGCCGTCACGGGATCGTTCCTCTCGATCGAGCCCAACATCCGGCTCGACGTGCGGATGATCAAGATCGATTCGGGGGTCGTGGTCAAGTCGGCGAGTGTCACCGGCACCAAGGACAAATTTTTCGACCTGCAACAGCAGCTCACGGGCAAGTTGATCGAAGCGCTGTCGGGCGTGCTGGCGGTGGGTGACGCGGCGAAGGCCGCAGCCGCCGCGCGCTCGAACCGAGTCGACGACCTGGGCGTGGTCCTGGCGTACTCGAAAGGCCTGGATGCGAGTGATCGCGGCGATCTCGACGGTGCCTCCAAGCAATTGCAGAAGGTCGTCGCAGCCAGCCCGGAGTTCCAGCTGGGCAAGGACCGCTACCGGCAGATCATGAAGGCGCTCTACGACGCCAAGAATGTTCGGACGGCGCAGCTCTCGGACTCGGAGCGCACGCTCCTCGATCACATCCAGACCGAGCTCGCCAAAGGCAACGCCGGGACATCGGAGCGAAACCAAGCGTACCGGATCCTGCTCGGTCAGTATCACCTGACCAAGGTCGTGCAAGCCATCGCCAAGGGGAGTCCTCCGAGCACGTACCGAGAGCATCTGCGGGCTCACGTCGACAGCGACCTCGAGCTCTTCGAGGAGACCAAAGCGCTCAAGCGATACAAGACCGGCAATAGCGTCCACGCGTTCTCAGAAGACGATGAGAAGCTGGCGAAAGAGATCGGCGTCGACGACCCCGGGTCGGTATTCGTGTTTTCCAATCAACCCTTCCAGATCCTCCAAAAACTGGGAAATCTCCTCGTCAACAACAGTCTTTCGGTCGCCAAGCTTCCCATGGAGGGCGGGCGCGACGTCCCGTGCCTGTTTCGACTGGATCCGTCCTATGCGACGAGCGTCCCGCTCTTTTATCAAAAGGCGCTCGACCACATCGACAAGTATGGAGAACCCTACAGAGAGCGAGACAGCATGCGGGTGCTGCAGGATCTCGGGCGGGCGCTCACGATTTTCGGTCGGCCCGAGGAGGCGATCGCCAAGCTGCAGGGCGGCCTGGAACGCTTCCCGAAGTCCGACGAGTTCAGCGACGTCGAAACCGAGATTCGCGACATTCTCGGCGGAGACGTGAAGGCACGCTGCAAGTAGCCCGCGCCCGGTCAGGGGCTGACGCCTGCCTGCTGCGCCGAGCGCCCGATGGGGTCGCAGGTCAGGATGGCGTCGGGCTGGACCTCGATGTCGTGAGCGAAGAGCTCACCGGTGAACGCGCTGGCGCCGAGCGACGTGATCGTCACCTTGGCATTCGGCGCGATGAGGGTCCCGGCCAGGAACGGGGTCTGGATGAACAGGCCCTGGGTCCCGGCGTAGCCGAGGACGAAGCCGCCGGGCGTGCCGGCGATGGACGCGATCTGCCCGCGGTCGATGACGCTGTTGCGCACGTAGATCAGCACGGGACCGGCGCTCTGGTCCAGGTTCAGGTGCGCCTGTGGCTCGAGATCGAGCGAGGTCATGAAATACGTGCCGGCGGACAGCGTGAGATGCGACCGCGAAAAGATGGTGACGCTGGTGTACGAACCGGGGGCCAACGTCTGTGTCGTATCCGGCTGCAGCGTGACCGGACCTTGATTCGTGGTCGGGAACGTCACGCCGGTCAGATCGAGTCCAGGCGGGAGGTTGACGATCGCCACCGGGCTGGTGACGGTCCCGTTGACGACGGTGAGGTTCTGCTTGGTGATCGCGCCGCCCGCGACGAGGTTGCCATTGACCGTCGAGCGATCGCGCAGGAAGACGCCCCCGCGGGTGACCAGCGGGCCGGTCTGGCTCTGGACGCCGATATCGACCAGGCCGGTCCCGCCGTTGCCGAGCATCGCGAAACCAGTGCCGGGCACCTTCACCTGCGCGCGGTCGTCGATCGACACGGACCCGTTGGCCGACAGCCCGGGGCGTACGGTCAACGACTGCGTGACCGACGACGACTGCCCCGACTGATCGGTGGCGGTCCAGAGCACGACGTAGGTCCCTGGCGCGAGCTGCACCTGACCGTTGACGATCGGGATCGGCACACCCAGCGCGGTGCCATTGGCCGAAACCACCTGGCCGGTCACGGTGACCGTCGGACTACAAATGTCGGTCGCGATGGGAGGCGTGATCACCGCGCTCTGACCGTTGGGGTTGCAAAGCGTGTCGATCACCGGCGCCACCGGCTGGATGGTGGGCGGTGTGGTGTCCACGACGGTGATGGTCTCGTCGGCTTGGCCAATGCCCAGGGTCTGGTTGAAGACGTTCAGGACCACGTCGTTGGGACCGAGGCCCAGCGTGGCGGACGCCTGCACACCGGAGATCGGCGGACCGCCGTTGACCACCCAGGTGAAGAAGTGCAGTGGCCCGTTGTTCGATTGGCTGGCCGAGCCGTCGAGGATGACGTCCGCGGCGTCGATTCGGTTGCACTCGACGATCTGCGGCGTGGAGATGACGGCAACGGGCGGCGTGCTGACGTTCGAGCCCGACAAGTTCTGGACGGTGATGGTGGTGTTGCCGTCCGACTGCGAGAAGTTGTCGAAGGACACGGTGTTGGCGCCAGGATTGATGACGCCGGTCAGCGGCGAGCCGTTGCGCCGGTCGAGACTGGTGTGCGTGCCATTGTCGCTTGCGGTGATCACGATGTCGCCCGCCTGCGCCGGGATCGTGAACTGACCGTTCGGTTGCCAGGTGCCGACCACCCAGCCCGCGTTCTGCAGGTGCAAGTTCTTGATGTCGTGGCCGAACAGGTGCGCGCCCAGAACGTCGAGGCTGAGCTCGAAGTCGGCTACGTCCAGGCTCAGCGACGTGATCAGCAACTCGCACCCTTGCGGCGGGCAGTTCCGATCCAGCGGAATAATTGTGTATCCGATCTGGCCGCTGGTGGCAGGTGTCGACGAGACGTTGGTCGTACCGAGCGGCGTGTCCACGTCGACGGAGAAGTTGACCTGGCCCGACAGGTTCGCGACGTACTGCGAAGGACCGCCGCTGAACGGGGGCTCGGGTACGCCCGGCGGATCCATGTTCGGACAGTCGGAGGCGATCTGCTCGAACTGATTGACGTTGCAGGTGAGCTGGCTGACGGTCACCATCGTTCCGTTCATGCTGTTGATGGCGTCGGCGTAGCTCTGCAGCAGGCCGTCGCACTTGTCCGTGCACTGGGTGATGGCCGCGGAGAAGGTGATGTTCTGCACGGCGCAGATGTCCAGCGCCGGCAAGTTGTTGGCGCCGGTCGGCAAGAGGATCACATCGCCAGCCCCGTCGCTGACGGTTCCTTTGCACTCGAAGGCAACGTTCGGCTCGACCGGAGTGGGCGGACTGCCACTACCGCCGCAACTGATGGCAGCGGCGAAAATCACACCCATTACCCCCCGACTCGCATGTCCGATTTTCGCACGTGTCATGGTGCCTCCCGATCGCTTGAACGTGAACAAATAGTGAGGATCTGTGACAAACCAAACGAGACGGTTACAGGGCCTGCCCCTCGACGACCACGGGCACGCGGGCTCCAGCCTGGGTCGCGATGACCGCGACGCGCGCGTGGGTGAAGCCTTGGTTCGACGGAACGTTCGTGCCGCCAAGGCCCGCCGAACCACTGTTGGTGTGTGATTGCGCCTGCGGGTTGCAAATGGAGCCCTGAAGGACGCCCTGATAAACGACGGTGTCGAAGGTGGTCCAGGTCGTGCCGTCGGTCGTCACGAAGACCGTCATGATCGCTTGCTCGTTGCAGGGCGTGGCGGGCAGCGTCGTGCTCCAGCCACCGCTGACGAAGAGCTCGTGCCCCTGAAACGTGGACTGCGTCAGATCGACGTCGACCAGAAACTGATTCGTGCAGTTGGCCTGCCCGTATCCGGATGCGCCGCCCGCCGGCGGTGTCACGCTGGTGTCGACGTCGAACGCCGCCGAGAAGCTCGAATCGGGCGTCGACGTGGCCGGCACACAGGCGGTGAGCGGCGGCGTCACGACCGTCGAGCTCGCGAACATGCCCACGCCGGGAGAGCAGGTTCCGCCCAGGCAGTTCCCGCTGCAGCAAGCGCCGTTGCTGGTGCAACTGGCGCTGTTGCCGGTGCAGGCTCCCAACAGCGAGCAGAAGCCGCCGACGCACACACCGCCGTTGCAACAGGTCGTCGCCGCCGAACAGCTAGCGCCCGGCGCGCTGCAGTTGATCCCCTGCGGCACCACCGACGACGCCCAGGCGACGAACAGCTGGCCTCCGGCGCAGGCGTTCATGTTGTAGTCGCCGTACTTGGGGATGCCGTTCTCCGCGGTGCAGCTCTCGCCGCTGGGACACGTGGTCGGCGAGCTCCGGAAGTCGCACGGCGTGCGGCTGCCGCAAGGGGGCGCGGCGCCACCCGAACAACTACTCTGGCAGCTGCCGGCGTTCACGATCGCGGGCAGCGCGGGAAGGTCCGTGCACGCCGTCTCCTCCAGCGGGGTGCGCACACCCGTTCCGGGGGGGAAGAAGCCGGACTGGCACTGCAGGTCGTCGAAGCTCGACGGTCCCGAGGCGGCCACCTCCTGGCCGACGACGGCCGCGCCGGTGTTTCCTGGGTCTGCGACGCTCGAGTAGAAGTAGCCGGTCAAGTCGGTGGCGCTGGACCCCGAGTCGCGGCGGTCGTACCAGGTGACGTAGAGGATGCCGTTGGTCGAGCAGATCCACGGGTGGTAACGGCGGCCCGTGCTGGTTCGGTTGAGCGGCGTGGTGCTGGTGGTGAAGTGGCCGCCGCCATCCGTCGATTCGGCGAACCGCACGTCGACGTTCCCGGTGCCACCGCCGTTCGACGTCTCGTTGACGAAGACAACGAACACGCGCTGGCCGCTGCTGTCGCTGTCGTCGGCCGCCACCTGGAACTGCCCGGTGTAGGGACGCCGATCCAGGCCCGGGACGATCCCGACCTCCGTCACGCCATCCTGGACCTTTGCCGGGCCGCCGACCGCCGAGATGGTCGGCGTGGTGCCGCTGTTGTTGCAGGCCGAAAACTTCTGGACCCAGATCGTGATCTGGTTCGAGCCCGAACCGTCGGTGGGGCCACTCTCGCCGGTCTCATAGGCGACATACACGGAGCCGTCGGGCCCGGCCGCGATGCGCGGGAAGTCGGCGCCCGAAGCGCTGATCGCCGTCAGGTTCGGCGTGCTCCAGGTGGTGCCGCCGTCGGGCGAGCAGGAGATCCCGATGCCCGACTGGGTGGTTCCGCCCGACGACGTCGCCGTGAAGTGACGCCAGGTCACGTACAGGCGATCTCCGACGCTGCTGCGCGTGACCCGATCCGCGGCCAGCTGCTCCTGGTCGGGGACCGCGCAGCTCGAGGCGGCCACCGAGCAATCGATGGGCAAGGCGGCGGTCTGCGTGAATGTGGCGCCGGTCGTGTCGCTCTGAAAGACCGCAACCTCGGTGCGCGCGGGCGATGCGGACGTCGTCGCGGTCGCGGCGACGGCGGCGGCCGACTTGAAGAGCTGCGTATAGTAGAAGACCTGGGCGCCGCCTCCCGGAGCCGGCGCGCCGGTGGCCATGCTGGGATCGCCCTGCGAGGGAAACCCGCTGGTGCGGGCGTTCTTGTTCAGCGTCCCAAAGCTGATGGTGCCGCCGCCGTTGGACGACACGAACACCTGGCTCGAGTTGTTGGCGTAAACGACCACGTTCCCCGAGTCTTCCGCGGCCACAGAGATCTCGCCGAAGGTGGAAGCGACCGACGCGGGCGTCAGGTCGGGCGGCAGCGGGGGGTGAGCGGCGGGTGGAACCTGCACGCCGGGCGGCGCCGGCGCGGGCGCCGGTCCGTGCAGAGCCGGGATCTCCTCGGGCGTGAAGTTGCGGGCCAGCGCGAAGAATGCGTTGACCGTCGCTGCCGGCGCCGTTGGTGGCAACTGCGTCTCGAAGCGAACCACGGTGCTGCCGGCGGCGATCGCGGTGGTGAGCCAGAGCTGCGGCTCAGTCGGGCCATCGTCGTCATCATCGCCGGCGATCTCCAGGCCGCTCGCCGGATCGGGAGGCAGGATCAGCGCCTCTCGCTCGATGGCGGAGAAGCCCGCGATGGTCAGGGAGCGGATGGCCTCGGCGCGTTCGGAGACGATATCTTGCAGGCGAGCGGTCACGCCCGTCGCGGTCAGGGGAAGCACGTTCGTCAGGGTCACCGCGACCGGCGCGCCGCCCTGGCTGATGCGCACCACCTGGCCGTCAGGGGCAACATTCGCGTTCGTGGCCACCATGCAACCGGCGCCCGCGGTGAAGTTCTGCACGACGTTGGTCGCGAGATTGTTGATGTTCGCATTGGCTGGCGTGAACGGACACGCCCCGGACACCGACAACGAGTAGGAGCCGGGCGAGAGGTGGAAGGTGTAGCCGCCCGTGAGGTCGGTGAAGCGCAGCGCCTGCGCCGAGCCCGAGAGCACGATGCGTCCGCCGATGACCGGCCGCCCGGAAGCGTCCAGCGCGTGCCCAGAAATCGTGAGCGGACCGCTGGTCGCGCCGCTGTTGACCGAGGCCGCACCGCCGCAGGTCGAGCCCGAGCCGCCAAAGTCCTGCGTGGCGCTGGCCTTCAAGTTGTTGAGGTTGACGACGTCGGGAACGAACGAACACCCATTCAACGTGGGACGGAGCGAATACGAGCCGGCTGCGAGACCAGGGAAGCTGTACTTCCCGTCGGCGCCGGTGACCTGGACGGACTGAAACGAACCATCGAGATGTACGGTGACGCCTGCCACGGGCAACCCGTCGCCACCGACGACCGAGCCCGAGAGCGTGATCGGGCCGAGCAGCGCGGACCGCCTGTCGGTCAAGCCAAGCGAGTCGGCAGCGGAGCGCCTGCAGCCGAGCCCGAAGCCCAGCAAGAGCGCGACGATCGCGAGAAGAGCCTGCGCACGACGCCGTCGAGCGGGGCTGGCTGCGGTGATCGCCGTTGACGTCGCGCTCGCCGTGGAGAACCCTGATGCGATGGCCTTTCCCCGCCGGGTATCCATGTCGGAGCAGCCAATTTTCAAAGACGGTATGTTCGAAGCGCCCATCGTTTCTCCTTCCCGCCTCTGCACGAAACGGAGTGGCTCCGTTTTGTTCCCGGTTATCGCGACGTCCGTCCTCACATTCGCCGCCTGCGCGCGACACGGAGGATTGGGCCCGTGCCCTTCATTACCGACCGATCCCAGCGGTGCGTTCAGCGGACCGCTGTCTCTCTCGGGCCACATCACGGATCAGGGTGGCGCGGCCGTCGTCGGTGAAATCGTCACCCTCACCGGCACCTCCCCGGCTTCACGCTCCACCGACTTCGCCGGTGGGTACCTGTTTCACCCAACCGCCGCCCCCTATTCATTGACCCTCTCTAGCGAGCAATGTTCGTTCTCGCCCACCTCCGCGGGCGGCACTATATCCCTTCCGAGCGGTACGGGAATGCAGGATTTCACAGCCACCAGCAACGATTGCGCAACGGCCACCTCGTCGAACGCATCGTCGTCCGGGGCGGTGCTCACGATCCATCAAGGAACAACGCTGCTCGGTACCACAAAGGTCAATATCACCGCCGTGAGCAATGCCAATGCTGCGGCAATCACGCTCAATGACATTGTCTCCGAGATCACTGCACCCGCCTGCTCATTGCTGATTGCCGGCAAACCGGCGATCGAGCGACGAGCCATACTCTCCGCGCCGGGTCCCACCTCCGCTGGCGGACAAGCCGGAAATTCGACGGCTTATCTTGCAGTGACCACCGCGATCGGGCTCGAGACCGCGGTGGTGCGGTTCGAAAGCCAGCTCGATGCGGGTGCGCCAGAAGACGTCGTGAATCTCTTCGTTGCCGCCGGACGGGCGTTCATTCCGTCGGATTTCACGTCTCCATAGGGTGGAATGCCTATCCGATCCACCATATGTCGGACGCTTGTGGCAGCGACGTGGCTCCTGACCGCGTGCGGGAACACGTCACCGAACGCCGATTTCCCGTCCGGTCGGACGTGGTCGTCGGCACATTTCGAATATCACACCCGCACGACGGAAGCCGATGCGTGCCCGGATGTCCTGAATGTGCTCGAGGAGCACTTCACAACCCTGCAGGCGTACCTGGGCTTTGCCTGGCCGGCGGGATCGAAGGTGACTTATTACAAGTTCACGGACGCCGCCGATTTCGCCGCCCACGGGCACTGCCCGGCAGACGCGGGAGGTTGTGCACCCGGAACCACCGTCGAGTCGACGCAAGCCCTGGACACGCACGAGCTCGTCCACGCGTATCTAGCGCCCAGTGGTGCGCCGCCCTGGGTTTTTGTCGAGGGTGTGGCGGTCGCGCTCTCCTGCACCGGCCACAACTACAAGAACCAGAAGCCCACCCTTTCGTGGGACCAACTGGCCAGCGTCCAGTCGGGCGCCGTAGATCCGGTGACGGCCTACAGCGCGGGCGCTTGGTTGGTCGGGTATCTCCTCGCTGTTCACGGAGGCGGGCCTTTTCTCCAGGTGTACGAGAGCCTCCCGCGCAACCCGAGCGGCAGCGAGATGGATGCCGCGTTCACACGGGTCTACGGCCAGAGTCTGGCGGACATATGGGCGGCGGCGCTAGCCGAGGATCAACCTCGGAACACCTGCGCGTGGCAATGCTCGCGGCCGCCGCTGGCGCTGGACGGCACGGCCGTGGACTCCACCGGAGTCTGTGGCGTCGATATGGCACGTCCTTTCTCGCTGGCCGCTCCTGCAACGATCTCCATCTCCACCACGGCCGCCGACATCTCCCTGGGCCCGTGCGGTCCGGCCGCCGTGCCGGGCGCGGGGCTCAACGGCGGATTGGCCGGTGGCTTGCTCGCGCTCTATCACCTCGAAGCCGGTTCGTACTTTCTTTCACATAGCTCCACGACCGGAATGATTGTCGGGAATGCAGACGCATCTCTTGCGTTGAATCCGGCGTGCGATCAGGCCAACGACATTGCGGCGCTATCCCCGTTCTCTTCGATCTACGTGGCGGTGCCGCCGACCAGCTCGGAATGGTATTTGCCCGTACCTCCGCCGCCGAACGTGAACGGAAGGCTCGTCGTGATCCCCAATGCCGGCACTTCCTCCGCCATGGTTTGCTCGTCGTGCGGCGGCACCCTTTGCAGCGACCCGACCGTCCAGGCCGTGGCATGGACCAACGGGCAGACATTGCTGATGCACACGGATCCGACGCAAACATTCAGCGAATTCTCGCTGTCGTGGCCTTAGTCACCAAATACGGCAAGACGCGCACCTTGTTGAGCCGCGCGCGAAAGTGATAGTTGTAGGTCACCGTCAAACACGGCAAACGCGAAACACGGGGGAGATCATGGTGTGGTCGAGCAAGATACGCGCCGCTTTCGTTTCCGGTGGGGTATTGGCGTCCGCAATGCTCGCCGGCACGCGCGCGTGCGAGGCGCAGGAGATCGTCGGGCAACCGCGCACCTCCGACCCCGCGGTCGCGGCCGCCGCCGCCGGTGACTACCTGCCCAACACGTTAACGGCCAAGGTGGGCGCCACGCGCGTTTTTGCGTTCGGCTCGGGCGGATACGATTCCGCGCGGCGCGGCCCCCTGATCGATTCTGCGGTAGAGGCGTGGATCTGGGGACCCTTCTCGTTGCGCGCGCAGAGCGCTTACAGCAACGACACTGCACGCATGCGCCCCAGCGTCGGCGGCCGTGTGCAACTGCTGCGGCAGGAGGCACACGGCGTCGACGGCGCGCTCACCGTCTTTTTCAAAACAGAAGGCTTCACGGAGAGCGAGGGCGAGATCGAGACCTTCGTCTCCCTCGGACGTCGATTCGAGCAACTGGCGGTGCTGGGCAACGCCGTCTACGGACAGGACCCCGAGGGAAACGAGCGAGACGGCGAGCTGCGCCTCGCGGCCTATCATCAAAGCGGCAAGCTCCTCGTCGGCGTGGATTCGCGCGTGCGGTTTGCCATCGGCACCCAGCACGGTCATGCCGCGGTGACGGAGCCCAGGCTCGACTTCATGGCCGGCGCGCTGGCTACTTATGCAACCGGCCCCATGGCGCTGTTCGCCGAAGCCGGCCCAAGCGCCTTCCAGTTGAGCGGCGCCGACCTGCGCGCTGGCGTCTCGGCGCTGGCGGGTCTGGGCGCCGCCTTCTGACGCCGGCCGCCGCCAATCGCACGTGCGAGAGGCATCCCCGCGCCTTTCGCTACCTCGACGACTGGCGACGCGCAGACGCTCGCGCGGACGACGAAGCTCGCGGCTTGCCGCGCCGGGCAGGCAGCGCCGCCGCGTGCTCGTCGCCCTTTCGGTCGCCCTTCTCTTTCGCGAGGCTGGCCTTGAGCGCGGCCAGGAGATCGACGACCTCACCGCCCTTCGCTGCCTGGGGCTCGACGGCGATCTCGCCGGTCTTCGACTTCTCCTCGACCAGCTTCATCACGCGCGCGCGGAAGGTGTCCTGGTACCTAGACGGATCCCACTTCTCGGTGAGCGAATCGATGATCTGCAGCGCCAGCGTCAGCTCGCGGCCGCGGCTCGCGCCCGCGCGGCTCTTGGGCAGATCCGGCAGCGCGTGGGCGTCGCGCACCTCGTCGGGGAAGAACATGGTTTGCAGGGCGACGATGTCCTGGAACGGGCGCAGGCAGACGACGCGCTCCTTGGTGCGCATGACGAAGCGGCCGATCGCGACGCGGCCGCTGCGCTTCAGGGCCTCGCGGAAGAGGGCATACGACTTCTCGCCCGCGGTTCCGTCGGGAGCGATGTAATAGGTCTGATCCCAGGAGACGGGGTCGATCTCGTCGAGGCTCACGAACTGCTCGACGTCGATCGTGCGCATGCCTTTTGGCTCGGCGGCGGCGATCTCCTCTTTGCTGAGCGGGACGAACCGACCCTTTCCGACCTCGAAGCCCCGCTCGATCTTCTCCCACGGCACCTCGCGGCCGGAGCCCTCGGCGACGCGCTTGTAGCGGATGCGCCGGCCGGTGCCGCTCTCCACCTCGTGGAAGGCGGGGCGGTGCGACTCGATCGCGGGGTAGACCTTTACCGGGATGGCGACCAGCCCGAAGCTGATCGTTCCCGTCCAGATGGGACGCGGCACGGATTTAATCTGATACCGCTCGCCGCGACCGGAAGGGCCCAACGTGCGCTAACCTCCCGCCACGCAATGACCCCTCCGACGACGACGACAGCCGCGGCACCCGCGCCGACCCTGACCATCCGCAATCTCAACAAGACCTATGCCTCGGGCCTGGTGGCGCTGAAAAGCATCGATCTCGAGATCCGCAAGGGCGAGATCTTCGCGCTCTTGGGACCGAACGGCGCGGGCAAGACCACGCTCATCAGCATCATCTGCGGCATCGTGAACCCGACGTCGGGCCAGGTGCTGGTCGACGGGCACGACATCCAGCGCGAGTACCGCGCGGCGCGGTCGAAGGTGGGCCTGGTGCCGCAGGAGCTGACGACCGACGCGTTCGAGACGGTGTGGGCGACGGTGAACTTCAGCCGCCGATTGTTCGGCCGGCCGCCCAACCCGGCGCACATCGAGAAGGTGCTGCGCGAGCTCACGCTGTGGGAGAAGAAGGACGCGCGCATCATGACCCTGTCGGGTGGCATGAAGCGGCGGGTGATGATCGCAAAGGCGCTGTCGCACGAGCCGGAGATCCTGTTCCTCGACGAGCCGACCGCGGGCGTCGACGTGTCCCTGCGCCGCGACATGTGGAAGCTGGTGCGCGCGCTGCGCGAGACCGGCGTGACCATCATCCTCACGACCCACTACATCGACGAGGCCGAGGAGATGGCGGATCGGATCGGCATCATCTCGAAGGGCGAGCTGACGCTGGTCGAGGACAAGGCGACGCTGATGAAGAAGCTCGGCAAGCGGCAGATGACGCTGCAGCTGCAGGACCCGATGACCGCGATCCCGGACGCGCTCTCGGCCTGGCAGCTCAAGTTGAAACCCGGCGGCCACGAGCTGGAGATGACGTTCGAGTCGAGCAGCGGCAATAGCGCCGCCGACATCCCGGCGCTGCTGCGGCGCATGGGCGAGCTTGGCATCGCGTTCAAGGATCTGAGCACGCACCAGAGCTCGCTCGAGGACATCTTCGTGAGCCTGGTTGGCGATCGCGCGCGGGTGACGTCATGAGCGTCTCGGCGGCGCCGGCCTTCAACTACCGCGGCATCTGGGCGATCTACCGCTTCGAGATGGCGCGCTTCATCCGCACACTGGTGCAGAGCGTGATCACGCCGGTGATCACCACATCGCTCTACTTCGTGGTGTTCGGCTCGGCGATCGGCTCGCGCATGTCGCAGGTGGGCGGCGTCTCCTACGGCGCGTTCATCGTGCCGGGCCTCATCATGCTGTCGGTGTTCACGCAGAGCATCTCGAACGGTTCGTTCGGGATCTACTTTCCGCGCTTCACCGGCACGATCTACGAGCTGCTGTCGGCGCCGGTCTCGTTCGTCGAGATGGTGATCGGCTACGTCGGCGCCGCCGCCACGAAGTCGATCTTGCTCGGGCTCATCATCCTGGCGACGGCCGCATTCATGGTGCCGGTGCACATCGACCATCCGCTGTGGATGATCACGTTCCTGCTGCTGACCGCGGTGACGTTCAGCTTGTTCGGGTTCGTGATCGGCATCTGGGCCAAGGGCTTCGAGCAACTGCAGCTGATCCCGATGCTGGTGGTGACGCCGCTGACGTTCCTGGGCGGCGCGTTTTACTCGATCGACATGCTGCCGCCGGCCTGGCGCAAGATCACGCTGGTCAATCCGGTGGTGTATCTGATCAGCGGTTTTCGTTGGAGCTTTTACGGGAAATCCGACGTCACCGTCGGGATAAGCCTGGGCATGACGCTGGTCTTCCTGCTGGTGCTGCTGGTCGCCGTGCGCTGGATGTTCAAGACCGGCTACCGCATCAAGAACTGAGGTATGCTCCGGGTCGTCCGATCGGCACCGCGCGGCAAAGCGATCGCGGCCGGCCCGACCCTGTAATCCCCCTGGAGGTTCGCGTGCATCGTTCACCCTCACCAACCTCGTGGTTGTTCGCCGCTGCAATCCTGGTCGCGGCTGGCTGCACCGGCACCGCCGGCACGAGTCGATCGAATGGTGATGGAGCCGGCGGCGCGACCAGCGCGGGCGCCGGCGGCGCGGCCACACCGACGGGCAGCGGCGGCAGCAGCAGCGGCGCGGGCGGCGCGGTCGTCACCGGCACCGGCGGATCCAGAGACAGCAATGGCGGCGCGACCGGCAGCGGCGGCGCGACCGGCGCTGGCGGCGCGACCACCGGTGCTGGCGGCGCGAGCGGGCCCGACGCAGGCACCGCGCCGCAGCCGTTCAAGGGCGTCGCCAACTCGGCGTGCAACGACCTGACCACGCTCAAGACGTCATGGTGGTACAACTGGACGACCAGCCCGGGCAGCTGCACCGTGCCGAGCTCGCCGTTCATCCCGATGATCGCCGGCAAGAGCGAGAAGACCGCCGACGCAGTCACCGCCGCGCTCAACAAGATCGCAGCCGCCGGCTACAAAACGGTGCTGGGCTTCAACGAACCCAACAAGCCCGACCAGGCGAACCTGACCGTCGACCAGGTGGTCACGATGTGGCCGGCGCTGACCGCGAATGCCGGCGTGCGCGTCAGCAGCCCGTCGACGTCGGCAGACGCGGCGGGCATGACCTGGTTCAGCAGCTTCATGACCGCCGCGACGACGAACAACTTCCGCGTCGACTTCGTCGCCCTGCACTGGTACGGCTGGAACGCTGGCTCGTGCGACAACAAGGCGGCGCAGCTCGAGTCCTACATCAAGTGGGCCGAGGGGATCACCGGCAACCGCCCGATCTGGATCACCGAGTGGGGCTGCCTCAATCTCAGCAACCCCGACATGGCAACGGTGCAGGCGTTCTACACGGCGGCGGTCGCGATGTTCGCGAAGCACCCGCGCATCGAGCGCTACGCCTGGTACCCGTGGACGACGAACAACAACCTCGTCGACACTGCTGACGCTTTGACGTCACTCGGGACCGCGTTCGCCGCAGAGCCGAGCACGAAGTGATTTCCGATCCCCTCGCCACGCCCCGCGGCCCCTCTCCCTAACCCTCCCCCCGCAGACGGGGGGAGGGAACCGGAAGCTTCGCGGAGACCGGACCCCGCGGTTCCTCGCTAGTTCTTGTAACCGCCGGCCTTGGGGCCGGTGGACGCGAACACGCCGCCGGCCAGCGCGCGCTCGAGCGCCGACGGGACGCGCGGCGGGGGCGGCGGCACCGTGCGGTTCTCGATCTCGATCGGGCTCGGCGTGGGGACGATCCGCGACGGCCGCTGCGAGATCCGGCGCAGCGAATTCGCCAGCTCCTTCAGCGCCGCATCGGCATCCTGAAGCGTCGCCACCGACGGCGTCGCCTGGGTGCTACGGGCGCGCAGCTCGCGGCGTACGTCGCGCGCGCCGCCCAGCGAGAGACGCGCGAGATCGCCGAGCTCCTCGACGAACGCGACGAGCACGGTGTGCGAGGGTACGCCGCGCGTCGCCTCGCCCGAGGCCTTGAAGGTCGCGTTGACCAGTCGATCACCCACCGAATCGAACACGGCGCTGATCCGCGCAAACTCCGACAGCAATCGCGTTGCATCCTCGACCTGCGCGCGCACCCTCACGAGCGCGGCGTGGGTCTGCTCGATCGTCTTGAGCGCGTCGGCGACGGGATCCCTCGATTCCCCGTCGGAAGTAGCAACGGTACCGGGCTGGGTCAGAGCAGGATTCGACATCTCGGCCTCCATCAAAATGAGACCTTTCCATCGTAGCAACCACGCACGTACAAGCGAGCACAACCGACCGTATGTCGCATTGCCGCGCACAGATCGCGACGCCGACAATCGGCGTCGTCCCAAGTTTTCGCGCGCCAGATTTGTGACGCGCGCCCTGGGTTGGTTTATTCAGTCGCCGATCGAGAACCGGTGCAGCGATTTCAGATCCTCGCCGACGATGTTGACCGACAGGCTCGTCCGGCTGGCCTCGATCACGGCGAAGCCGTTCTTGCTGGCGGCGAACAACGTGCGCGGGCCGACCCGCGTCGGCCGGGGCTGAGCGCCACCGCCACCCACGATCACGAAGTGAACACCGCCCTCGGGCGCCAGATGCTGCAGATCGTGCTCATGACCACAGAGGTAGATGTTGGCTCGCCCGCGCAGCAGCGGCAGCACGTTGTCGCGAACGGCGGGCTCGTCGCCGTGCGCGCCGTTCGAATAGATCGGGTGGTGACCGTAGACGATCTTCCAGCGCGCCGTGCTGTGGCTGAGCTCATGATCCAGCCATTCGAGCTCGGCGCGCGTGACCAGGTTGGTGTCGATCGCGAAGAACTGGACCGGCCCGGCGACGAAGGTGTAGCGAATCGCGGGCATGCGCCAGTACTCCGACGTCGTCGAGTGCAGCACCTCGGCAGCCGGGCTGTCGGGCAGCACCCAGTCGTGGTTGCCGAGCGTCGGGTAGAAGCGCACGTGCATGGATTCGTAGAGGCGCGCGAAGTCGCGCTGAAAGCGCACGTCCGTCGGGCTGCTCGCACCAACGGGGTAGATATTGTCGCCGAGCGTGAGCGCCAGATCGAAGGGCTTGTCGTGATGAAACCGGCGCATCGCCTCCGCGATGCGCTCCTGGCGTGGGCTGCCGTCGCCGAAGTCGCCGAACGCCAGCACGCGCACCGTACGCTTCTTGTCGAGGTCGAGCGAGAAGACCGGCGGCGCCTCGCGCAGGAAGTGCGGCAGGTTCTGGCCGGAAGCGAAGAACTGGTGGCGTTCGAGCTCGCGCGTGAGCCGATCGTGCGCCGCCTGATCGCGCGTGCCCGACTGCAAGCGCCGCTCGAGCGAGCCAGCGAGCGCGCCGACGGTGGTTCTGCGGAGCGCATACGTGGCCGCGAGCGCGACGTCGTCGGAGGGATCCTTCTCGACGATCTCGGTGAGCAGCGGGATCGCGGCGGTGATGCCGCCCATGTCGCCGACGATGTGCGCGCGCATCTTGTCGTTGCGCTCGGCGCGATAGGCGCGCTCCATCGCCGCGAAATCCGCGGACGGCGGCGGAGGCGACTTGTCGTCGTCGGTCGACAACCCCGGCGACGGCGCCTGCGACCAGGCGCGGTGCGAATCAATGACCCCGGCGAGCGCGACGACCGCGATCAGCACAGCGGCCGGTGATATGGCGCGGGGGAGCGGCACGGAGCGGTGCGCTACTCTAGCGCGCAGCGGCGGAAGATCACAGGGACGCTCACAGGGACGCTCACAGGGACGCTCACAGCGACGCTCACAGCGACGCGAGCGCGCCTTCGAGCTCGCCGCGCGCGTGAGCGTCGCCCCGGCGCACGCACGCCTCGACGCCGCGCTGATAGATGGCCCGCGCGTCGTCGCGCAGGCCGAGCGACAGGAGCGTGTTGCCGGCGTGCAGGTACGCGGCGGTGTAGTCGGGATGCGTGCTCATGAGCGCATCGAACGTCGCGCGCGCCTCATCGAGGCGGCCAGCGTTCTTGTACTCGAGCGCGAGCGCGTAGTGGGGAAATGGGTCCTGCGGTTTCTGCTGGATGAATCCCAGCAGAGCGTCGATGCGTGAAAATGCCATTGGAAAGCTACGCTCAGACCGGGCGCAGCCGGCGCTGCGGTCCAGGCAATTCCTCGGCCGGCGCACCAGCAATGATGCGATTGTGGGCATCGACGCGCACGACGGTCGGCTTCCACGCGCGCGCCTCGTCCTCGTCGACGGCGTCCGCGAACGTGGCGATGATGACCAGATCACCGGGCTTTGCGTGGTGGGCCGCGGCGCCGTTGACGCAGATCAAACCCGAGCCCGCCGGCCCCTCGAGCGCGTAGGTCTCGAGGCGGCTGCCGTTGGTGACGTTCCAGATGTTCACGCGTTCATACGGCAGGATGTTCGCGGCGCGCATGAGTTGGCCGTCGATGGTGACCGAGCCTTCGTAGTCGAGGTCGGCGTGGGTGACGGTCGCGCGGTGGATCTTCGACTTGAAGAGTGTGCGACGCATTGTGAGCCTCCGTCCCGGCCGGAAGCTCCGGTCCAGGCAGTGGATGCTCCAAGCATAGAAAGCCGGCGCGTCCAAGTCAAAGTCCAAAGCGCTGCGCCCGATCGCGACCGCGACGGGGACTGTCCACCGCGCGGGGGACCATTCCTGTTGACGCCCCGACGGGGATCCCGCACGCTGAAAAACATCGTGAAAGCGCGTCACTTCATCCACACGCTCGGCGTCGACCTGGGCGGCGGCAAGGGGAAGAAGACCGCGCTCGCCACGTTGCGCGCCGACGAGCAAGGCGCGACGATCATCGAGATCGCACCGCGCACGGGCGCACTGCCTCTTTACGATTCGATGCTCATCGACGCGATCCGTTCCCACGGCGACGACACGTTGCTGTGCGTCGACGCGCCGCTGACGCTGCCGCCCTGCTTGCGTTGCGAGGTTCCGGTCTGCCCGGGCCAGGACGAGTGCATCGACAGCTCGGTCGTCGAGATGCGCGCGATCAGCGCCGCCGGCACCGCGGGTGAACGCTACCGGCGTGGCAAGCCTTCAATTACGCCGTACACGCAGCGGACAACCGAGGTCTACCTCGCGTACCGGCTGGGCGTCGTGCCGCGCGAGGCGATGGGCCAGGGCACTGGCCCGCTGGCGGCGCGCGCCGCTCACCTCACGCGTGCGCTGGCGGATCGGTTTCGCCTCAACGACAACCTGCTCGAGGTCTATCCCAAGGGAACGCTGGCGGCGCTGGGCTTCGTGCGACCGTACAAGAAGCATCTCAAGGAGCGCGAGACGCGCGCGGAGATCCTCGAGGCGCTCTCGCCTGAGCTTCGCTTCGGCCCCGGCGTGTGGCGGGAGCTCTGCATCCAGAGCGATCACCTGTTCGACGCGGTCATCTGCGCGTTCACCGGCTATCTGTGGGCGCGCGACGCCTGGACGCTGCCCGAGCCCCTGAGCGGCGGCAGCACGCTGCCGGACACGAGACGCCTCGACGGGTGGATCTGGTTGCCCCCGATGGCCGAGAAGTCCGAGGACGCGGAGAAGAAGACCGCGGCCGAGGGGTAGCGGGTCTTCAGCGAGTCACCCTCTCCTGCGGTCCGCCGCGGGAGAGGGCCGGGGTGAGGGCAGGCCTTGCGAGAGCCAAGCTCTGTCAGCGCAGCTCGAGCGCCGAGTCGTCGTCGTCGTCCTCGTCGTCGCCTTCGCCCTCGAGGTGACTGGGACGGCGCTCGCCCGCAGGGCGCAGCAGCGTGCTCGCACCGCGGTCGCGCAGGAACTCGAGGAACGCCAGCGCCGACGGCAGCTCGGCCGCCGGAATCTCATCGAGCAGGTCGCGCGCCTGGCGCCGCAAGATCTCGCCCGGCGCCTCGCCCGACGGAATCGACCGCGGAATCTCCAGCGGCTCGGCCGGCTGGTTCACGTGGCCCCACGGAGGTTGGTTCACCACCTCGATCTTCATGTGGTCGAGCCAGGTCTGAATGTGAAAGTGCAGGAGCTCTGACCGGTAGGAGAACCAGCGCTCGCGCTCGGCCGGGAAGGCGAGCAGCACGTCCTTGAAGCGGCGGAACGCGCCCTTGCCGTCGATGGCGATGAGCAGGCGTTCCCGTAGCGCCGGCTCCGACACCGAGCCGACGAAGCGCTCCATCCACCGGTACTGCTCGCGGGACGACGCCGGATCGACGCGCAGGAAGCGATCGGGATGGGCTGCGACGCGCGCGCGCCGCGCAGCAGCGTCGGGTTCTCCCTCGATGATCGAAAGGAGATCGCCGTTCTCCAAGTCGAGGAAGCTCTCTTGATCCGGCGAATTGCGCTCGAAAGCGATCTCGAGATCGCTCCAGTTCACGTTGATCGGCGGCATCGGTTACTTTCTCCCGCGACCTCTTGGGTATCCGGGCCTAGATCCAAGAGATAACACGGTAATTTAATCAGACTAAGTTTAAGTTTCGACCAGGGCCTTTGCAACCGACCGAAAATGAACCCGACCGGCTGCACCCGTCTTCGCCCTTTCTTCGGCTGCAACCACCCGCCGGTTGAGCCCGCCGCTCGACCAGCTTTGACAGACGAAGATTTCTCGGTAGACTCCCGAGGTCGATTTTTGGAGGGAACCTTGGCTCGCGTCACTGTCGAAGATTGCCTGGAGAACGTACACAACCGCTTTGCGCTCGTGATCCTCGCGGCCGAGCGTGCCCGCCAGCTGGCGAACGGCGCCAAGGCCCTGGTTCGTTGTGACAACAAGCCGGCCGTGACCTCGCTGCGCGAGATCGCGAAGAGCCGGGTCAAGTTCAATGAGTCGGTCGAGAACACGGTCAGCCAGTACCTGAGCGAGATGAAGACGCGGAACCTCCGCGTCGACAAGGGCCACACCCGCCACGGCGGCTTTTCGTCGGCCCCGGCCTAGCCGCTGCGTTCGGCTATCCAACGTCGCGTTCGGCTATCCAACGTCGATCGATAGTCGGGATCTTTGTCGTCCGGACCTTGGCGGTCTCGGCGCCTTCGCGGTTCTCTACGCGCGAACCGCGAGCGCGACCTTGAGGTAATTCCCCTCAGGGAAGCCCGGCGCGACCGGGTAATCCGCCGGCTGGCCCACGCGCTGGAACACGCGCAGGTCAGCGCGCGCCATCGCCGCGCCATCGCCGAGCGCGCGGTCGAGGTCGGCCGCCGAGACCTTGGTCGAGTTGGTGGCGAAGGCCAGGATGCCGCCCGGCTCGAGCACCGGCAGCGCGACCGCCGCCACCTGAGCGAGATCGCGCGTGACGTTGAACTGGCCGGCGGGCCCGTGCGAGAAGGTCGGCGGATCGCAGACGATGAGGTCGAACTTCCGCCCGCGCGAGGCGAACTTCTCCACCGTCTTGATCGCGTCGCCGCTCACCGACTCCATCTTCGCCGGGTCGAGCCCCGAAAGCTCGAAGTTGCGCCGGGCGCGCGCGTGGACCTTGGCCGCAAGGTCGACGGCCATCACCTCGCGCGCGCCGGCCTTGGCCGCGAATACCGAGAAGGCGCCGGTGTACGAGAACAGGTTCAAGAAGCGCCGCTCGCTGGCGTGAGCCGCGACCGCCGCCCAGCCGAGGCGCATGTCGGGGAACAGACCGACGCCGAGCGGAGCCGTCACGTCGACGCCGAAGCGGCACCCGCTGTCCTCCACCACGATCTCGAGCGGCGCCTCGTCGCCTCGCGCGCGCACCGCCGGCTCGGGCGGGGCCTGGCCGGCGAGCGGGCGAAAACGGCGCTGCTCATAGATCCCGCGCGGCTTCGCCGTCGCGTCGATCGCGTCGTAGAGCTCCTCGCGCCAGCCAAGCGCGCCCTGCGACAGCCATTGCACGACGACGAACTCGCCGAACCGATCGACGGTGACGCCAGGCAACCCTTCGCTCTCGCCATTGAAGAGCCGCATCGCCGACGGCATCGGCCGGCCCGCCCACAGGATCCAGCGAAGCTGAAGCGCGCGCGCAAAGCGAACGCCGACCACGCCGGAGCCGGGCACCACGCGCTCGCCGGGGTCGCGCGTGAGCATGCGCACCGCGATCGCGTGTTCCTGATCGACGTAGCCGCGGCCGACGAACTCCTGGTTGCCACTGATGAGCTCGACCACGGATCCTGTCGGCTCGGTCACGCCTCGGCTGCCGAGCGCATCCCGGAACACCCACGGATGACCTGAGCGGACACGTGCGGCAATGTCGGGCGATAAGCGATATTGCCCGACCCGCATCCTGACACCAGGCGCCTTTTGACGCGGACGCCGAACGAAGCCAGACTCCTTCACCGCGCGGAACCTAGAGGGCGGTCACCTCCCTGTCAAAGTAAATAACTCGACTGCGGAATGACGAATTTTGAGCTATTTGTGCACAGCGCTACCCTATTTTGATCGTCCGTAAATCGCCCGAACTCAGCTTGACTTCCCACCCATAAAACGGGGAATCTTCAGTCTTTGAAGGAGCAACCGGGATGATGACGAAGCCGCCAGGGTTCGCCAGCTCGAGCACCCTTCCGCTGGAAGACGAGGAAGAATCGATCGACGAGTCTCTCGACGAGATCCTGCTCGAGGCCAACGAGCGCCCGCCCGAGAACTCGGTGAAATCGTTGGAAGCGGTCCCATCGGCGCTGGCGTCGGACGACGACAGTGACGGTGACTCGGTGCCAGCGCCCGTCGGCGAAGTCACGGTGCTCGCACCGCGTCCGACATTCTTCGACGAGGTGCGCGAAGAGGAGACAAAGGTCGACCCTTACGAGACCGCGATTCGCGCCGCCGCGTCGCGCGACGACGGCCTGACCAGCCAGGCGAGCCAGCAGCGTGACCGGGCGCTCCGCAAATCAGCCTCGCAGCCGCGATTGCCGACGACGCACGCCGCACACGACGAGTCCGACGTCGAATTCGAGGATGCCGACGCCGACGACTCGCAGGAGTATGGCGCGTCGCTGTCCGGTGACATCGGCGCGCACACGCCCGCCGACATTCCGATTACGCAAAATCCCTTGGATGACGCGTCTCCTCCGTCGGGCTACCAGTCCAGCCCGACTTTGGCTGGGTTCTCGTCGCGCCTGCCCCCGCCCCTGCGTACGGCGCCCCCGCCGGGACGCCCCGATATCTATCCCGGCCGTCGCATCCCGACGCCGAACACGACCTCGAACACCAATGACTTCCTGCCGCTGCCGACTGGCGGGTTCGGTTCGGGGTCGCACTATCCGTCGATCGCGATCCCGGCGCCGGTGGCACCCGACACCAGCAGCGCGCGGGTTTCGGCTCTGACCGACAACCGCATCCGACTGCCCGCGACCGGTCTCGCCGGATTCCTGGTGACGGCATTCGGCGGCGGCCTGCTCATCGGCGCGCTGCTCTGGCGCGGCCACGCGGCACCGCCCGCGCCGATCCAGCAGCTGCCCATCGCAGCACATACCGCGCCTGCGATCATCACCGAGCCGGTGCAGCCAATCGTGAAGCCAGTGGGGCCACCCGCGCCCGAGGCCAAGCCCGCCGCGCCGGCGGCTGCCCCGACCGCGGCTGCTCCCGCGGCAGCCACCCCGAACGTGCCGACCATGGCGGCCGAGACGCCGCCCGCCCCGGCAATGGCCGAGGCACCGCCCGCCCCGAAGCCGGCCAAGAAGGCATCGTCGTCCGCTTCCTCGAAGCCCCGGAAGTTCTCGGTGGCGGATGAGGATGCGATCCTGAATGGCGAGGATCCGACCCCGCCTCCGCCGCCGGCGCCCAAAGCCCGGAAGAAGAAGGCCGCCTGGACCGATCCGTTCGCGCAGTAAGGCGTCTGCGCGCACGGAGCGTCTCGCAAGGCTTGCGCTCTCCCCGGCCCTCTCCCGCGGCGGACCGCAGGAGAGGGTGACTCACTGAAGAAGGCGAGGGTGACTCGCTGAAGAAGGCGAGCGGCGCGGCGAACCTACGCGAACTACTAAAGTTTTGGCGTTCGCGACCCGACTTATGACTTGTCATGAGTCGACTTGGCGAGCTCCTCGTCCGCGAGCAGCTCATCTCCCCCGATCAGCTGCAAAAGGCCCAGGAAACGGCCAAGAAGTCGGGTGAGCGCCTCGGCAACAGCCTGATCAAGCTCGGCGTCGTCAAGGAAGAGGACCTGACGCAGTTCCTCTCCAAGCAGTACGGCGTCCCCGCGATCAACCTCAGCGAGTTCGACATCGAGAGCGACGTGATCGCTCTCATCCCCAAGGACGTGGCGCGCAAACATCGCGTCATCCCGATCAACCGCGCCGACAAGACGCTGATTGTCGCCATGAGCGACCCGTCGGACATGCTGGCGCTCGACGACCTCAAGTTCCTCACCGGCTACAACATCGACATGGTGGTCGCGTCGGAAGTCGCGATCGCCGACGCGCTCGCCAAGTACTACGAGGCGTCGCAGGAGCTCTCCTCGTTCAACTTCGACGAGATGCTCGGCGAAATGGACGAGGACGTCGACTTCGCGAAGAGCGAAGGCGACGCTGAGAACGTGCTCGACCTCGAGCGCGCATCCGAGGACGCGCCGGTCGTGAAGCTGTGCAACGTCATCCTGCTGAACGCGATCAAGCAGGGCGCGTCCGACATCCACATCGAGCCGTACGAGAAGAGCTATCGCGTGCGCTACCGCGTCGACGGCGTGCTCAAAGAAGAAATGTCGCCGCCGCTGCGGCTCAAGGCGGCGCTCACGAGCCGCATCAAGATCATGTCCCACCTGGACATCGCCGAGCGGCGCCTGCCACAAGACGGACGCATCAAGCTGAAGATGGGGCGCGGCAAGGAGATGGACTTCCGTGTCTCGGTGCTGCCGACGCTCTTCGGCGAGAAGATCGTCATGCGCCTCCTCGACAAGGGGAACTTGCAGCTCGACATGACCAAGCTCGGCTTCGAGACCGGCCAGCTCAAGGACTTCAAGAAGGCCATCGACGCGCCCTTCGGCATGGTGCTGGTCACCGGGCCGACCGGTTCGGGCAAGACGACCACGCTCTACTCTGCGCTGCAGGAGCTGAATCAAGTCAGCGACAACATCAGCACCGCCGAAGACCCGGTCGAGTTCAACCTGCCCGGTATCAACCAGGTGCAGATGCACGAGGACATCGGCCTCAACTTCGCGGCCGCGCTGCGCTCGTTCCTGCGCCAAGACCCGGACACGATCATGATCGGTGAGATCCGCGACTTCGAGACCGCGGAGATCGCGGTCAAGGCGGCGCTCACCGGCCACATGGTGCTGTCGACGCTGCACACCAACGACGCGCCGTCGACCATCACGCGCCTCCTCAACATGGGCGTCGAGCCATTCCTGGTCACGGCGTCGGTGAACGTCGTCGAGGCGCAACGTTTGCTCCGGAAGATCTGCGCCAACTGCAAGGAGCCGATCCCGACGCCGAAAGACGAGCTCCGCACGCTGCTCGCCGCCAAGGACGCGGAGATCGATACCGCGACCTGCTTCAAGGGCGCCGGCTGCAACGTCTGCAACGGCACCGGGTACAAGGGCCGCATCGCCGTCTACGAGGTCATGCTGTTCGGCGATGCGCTGAAGGAGCTGGTGCTGCAGGGCGCGTCGTCGGCCGAGGTGAAGGCAGAGGCGATCCGGCAGGGCATGCGCACGCTGCGCATGTGCGGGATCACCAAGGTCTGCAGCGGCGTCAGCACGATCGAGGAAGTCGCTCGGATAACGGCAGCAGATTGACCACACCTAATTTGAGCACGTCCAACATGGCAACCGCGTCTCCTCCGCAAAACGTCACGCTGCAACAGCTCCTGAAGGCGATGGTCGACAAGGGAGCGTCCGATCTTCACCTGTCGATCAACTCGGCGCCGCAGCTGCGCATCGACGGTGACCTCGTCCCACTGCGCGTGAACCCGCTCGGACCGGTCGAGATCAAGCAGCTCTGCTACTCGATCCTCACCGACGCGCAGAAGATGAAGTTCGAGGAGGAGCAGGAGCTGGACCTGTCGTTCGGCGTGAAGAACCTGTGCCGCTTCCGCGCCAACGTGTTCATGCAGAAGGGCGCGGTCGGCGCGGTCTTCCGCACCATCCCGTTCAAGATCCGCACGTTCGAGGAGCTGGGCCTGCCGCCGATCATCGAGGAGCTGTGCAACAAGCCGCGCGGCCTAGTGCTGGTGACCGGCCCGACCGGCTCGGGCAAGTCGACGACGCTGGCGGCGATGATCGACAAGATCAACACCGAGCGCCACGAGCACATCATCACGCTCGAAGACCCCATCGAATTTTTGCACCAGCACAAGAGCTGCGTGGTCAACCAGCGCGAGATCGGCACCGATACGCACTCTTTCAAGAAGGCGCTGCGCTCCGTGCTACGCCAGGACCCGGACGTCGTCCTCGTCGGCGAAATGCGCGACCTCGAGACCATCGAGGCGGCGCTGACCACCGCCGAGACCGGCCACCTTTGCTTCGGCACGCTGCACACCAACTCGGCGCCGCAGACCATCAACCGCGTGATCGACGTCTTCCCGCCGCACCAGCAGTCGCAGATCCGCGCCCAGCTGTCGTTCGTGCTGGAAGGCGTGGTTTGCCAGACGCTGCTGCCGAAGGCGTCCGGTGAGGGCCGCGTCGCCGCGCTCGAGGTGATGATCCCGAACTCGGCGATCCGGAACCTGATCCGCGAAGACAAGCTGCACCAGATCTACTCGCAGATGCAGCTCGGACAGGGGACGTCGGGGATGCAGACGCTGAATCAGTGTCTGGCGGGTCTCTACTTGAAGCGCTTGGTGAAGCTCGAGGACGCGATCGGGGCCAGCTCGGACGCCAACGAGCTGCAGCAGATCATCGCCTCGGGCGGCGGCGCGGCGGCCAACAAGGCCGGGCCGACGTCGCGCCCGTCGGGGCCGCGAGGCTAGCCAATGGCGGCGACGCAACTGCAAGCCTATCTCTGGGAGGCGCGGGCCCGCAGCGGCGAGGTCAAGAAGGGCGTGATGGAGGCCGACAGCGAGGAGGCTGTCCACGAGAGACTCAAGATGCAGCTGCTCTCGCCGGTGTCGGTGAAGAAGCAGCCCAAGCAGCTCTCATTCACGATCGGGACCGGCGTGAAGACCACCGACGTCGTGATCTTCACCCGCATGTTCGCGACGATGATCGACGCCGGCCTGCCCATCGTTCAGTGCCTGGAGATCCTGTCATCCCAGGCCGACAACAAGGCGTTCGGCAAAGTGCTGGGCCAGGTGAAGGGTAGCGTCGAGGGCGGTCTCACGCTGTCCGACGCGCTCGCGAGGCACCCCAAGGTCTTCGACGGCCTGTTCGTCAACCTGGTCGCGGCCGGCGAGGCGGGCGGCATCCTCGACAGTATCTTGCAGCGGCTCTCCATCTACATGGAGAAGGCGGTCAAGCTCAAGCGCCGGGTCAAGGGCGCGATGGTCTACCCGATCTCGATCGTCTGCATCGCGGCGCTGGTGGTCACGATCCTGCTCACCAAGGTCATCCCGGTGTTCGAGAAGATGTTCAAGGACTTCGGCGGCGGCAAGCTGCCGGCGCCCACGCGCATCGTGATCGAGATTTCGCACGCACTGGCGCAGTTCCTGCCCTTCATCATCGCCGGGCTGATTGCCGCCGGCATCGGGCTGCGGGCCATGCTGAGGACGCCCAAGGGGCGGCTCGCGTTCGACGGCATGCTACTGAAAGCGCCGGTGCTGGGCCCGGTGCTGCGCAAGGTGGTCGTCGCGCGCTTCACGCGCACCATGGGCACGCTGCTGACGTCGGGCGTGCCGATCCTCGACGCGATGGAGATCGTCGCCAAGACCGCGGGCAACACCGTGGTGCAGGCGGGCATCATGTACGCGCGCGAGCAGATCTCCGAGGGCAAGGACATGGCGACGCCGCTGATGGAGACCGGTCTCATGCCGCCGATGGTGGTCCAGATGATCGGCGTCGGCGAGCAGACCGGCGCGCTCGACAGCATGCTGTCGAAGATCGCCGACTTTTACGAGGAGGAGGTCGACGTCGCGGTCGCCTCGATGACCAGCCTGATCGAGCCGATCATGATGGTGTTCCTTGGCGGCGTGATCGGTGGAATGGTCGTGGCGATGTACCTGCCGATCTTCGAGATGGCCGGGAACATCAAAGCGGGGTGACCGCCATGAACGCGCGGGCCGCGCTGTCCGAGGACGCTGCACGGGACTCGGCGCCTGTCGCGCCGGCGGCAGCACCCGGACCGGTCACAGCGAGCCTGACCGCGGCCGCGACCGAGCCGATCGGACCGCCCGCCGCGCGTGAATCGGGCGCGGCCCCGCGCCGGCGCCGGCTGGAGACGCTGCGCACGATCCAGTACCTGATGGTCTTTCGCGTCGCGATGGCGACGCTCCTGCTCGGCACGGTCGTCGTCACCGCGCTCGGCAACGGCGGCGTCGACAGCCTGAGCGGACCGTTCCCGCGCTTCGGCTTCGGGATGCTGTTCGCGACGTATCTCGCCAGCGTGGGCTACGGCATCGCGTTCCGGCGCGTGAAAAACCTGATCCGCTTCGCGTATCTGCAGATCACCGGCGACCTGGTGCTGGCGACGCTGCTGATCCACGCGACCGGCGGTGGGCAGAGCCCGTTCTTCTTCCTCTATTTCCTCGACGTGGTCGCGGTGGCGCTGCTCGCGCAACGGCGCGGCGCGGCGATCGCCGCCGGCGCGAGCGCCGTGCTCATGATCGCGGTCTCGGTCGCTGGCTACCTGCGCGTCTTGCCGCTCGTGCCCGGACAGAGCTGGCTGCCGTGGGAGGTCAGCCGCGACGACCTGGTGATGCGCCTGGCGCTGAACGCGGTGGCTCTGGGCGCGGTCGGCGTGCTGACGACCCACCTCGCGCGGCAGACGCGGCAGGCGGGCGAGCGGCTGACGCGCCACGAGCGCTACGCCGGCGACCTGGCGACGCTGCACGAGAACACGATCCGCTCGATGACATCGGGCCTGGTGACGCTGGATCTCGAGGGGCGTGTCACCTCGATCAACGAAGCGGGCTCGGAGATCCTCGGCGTGCCGCGCGCGCGTTTGCTCGCCGAGCCGCTCGAGGTGCACCTGCCGCAGCTCGCGCTTCTTCTTCTCGAAGCGGGGCCGCAGGGCACCATCCGCCGCGCCGAGATCACCGCGCTGCGCGACGACGGCGCGGTCCGCAACCTGGGCATCTCGGCGGCGCCGCTCGCCGACTACACCGGCGGCGTCATCGGCCGCGTGATCCACTTTCAGGATCTGACCGAGCTGCGGCGCATGCAGCTCGAGGTCGAGCGCGCCGAGCGCCTGGCCAGCATCGGGCGCCTAGCCGCCGGCATCGCGCACGAGATCCGCAACCCGCTCGCCAGCATCTCGGGATCGATCGAGATGCTCAAGACCACGCCCGGCGCCGACGCCGACAGTCGGCAGCTGATGGACATAGCGGTGCGCGAGGTGGACCGGCTCAACCGATTGATCACCGAACTGCTCGACTACGCGCGCCCACACAAGGAGGAGCGGCGGCGGCTGGATCTCGGCGAGCACGCGGGCGAGATCGTGCGCGCGTTCGAACAAGAGCGGCGCGAGAAGATCACCGTCGCCGTCGAGCTACCGGCGGGCGTGATCGTCGAGGGGGCGCCCGGGCAGGTGCGACAGGTCCTGTGGAACCTGATCCGCAACGCGGCCGACGCGATGTCGACTTCGGGCGGCGGAGAGATTGCCGTTCGTCTCGGCACCGACGGACCGCGCGCCACGCTTGCGATCCGCGATCAGGGACCGGGCATTCCGCGCGATCGCCTTGATCGGCTCTTCGAGCCGTTCTACTCGACCAAGACCGGCGGCACCGGCCTGGGGCTGGCGACCGTGGCGCGCATCATCACCGACCACGGCGGCACGGTCGACGTCAGCAGCGAGCCGGGGCAAGGCGCGACCTTCACGGTGCGGTTGCCGCTGGCGTAAAGAGAGATCCGGTCCCCTCCCCGTCTGCGGGGGAGGGTTAGGGAGAGGGCAAGCCTTGCGAGACGCGGCGACCGCGTGGGATCGGAAATGCTTATGGCAGCGTGATGCGGCCGGGGGCGCCGTTCGCGCCGTTCTGGGTGTGGCAGCCGTTGCAGCTGCCGCTCGACTGCGCCGCGACCATGATGCGCTCGCGACCCTGGTAGGTGACCTTGGCGTGGATCGGGAAGGTGACGGCAGTGGCCGTGAAGAAGTTGCCGGCCGCGTTGGGCGTCAGCGTGAGGGTCTGGTTCGCGGCGTCGACGATCACGACCCGCGCCGCCGCCATCACTCCGGCGGTGCCGTTGCACAGATCCGGCTCGTGCCCCGTGGGGTACAGCGTGCCGGCGATGGTGTAGAGCGGCGCTTCGCCGTCGTCGCCGCCACCGCCGTTGTCATCCCCGCCGCCGCCGGGCCCGCTGTTGCCGCCGCCACCGCCGCTATCCTCGCCACCGCCGCCACCGCCGCCAGTGTGGCAGGTCAAGCACGATAGACCCGGGTTCATCAGCGGCGAGCCTTCGTTCCCCTGCGTCCAGAAGCTGTTGCTCGTGCAGATGGCCTTGGCGTTCAGCGGATCGGGAGGAGGCGGCGGCGAGGTCGTGGTGCCGCACGTACCCGCCGGGTATCCAGCCGTGATCCAGCTGTTGACCGTGGCGATCTCCGTCGCCGTCGGAGGCGTGCCAGGCGGCGGCGGCATCTGGCTCGGGTTCCCCTGCATGCGCATCACCGCGCGCTGCGCGAACGACTGCGCCATGTTGGCGAACGACGACGCCACCAGGTCGGTGCGCGTCACCAGATTCATCGGCGCGCCGCTGCTGTTCGGTGTCCCCGAGTGGCAGGTCGTGCAGTGGGTCGTGAAGACCGCCTGAACATCGCAGGGCAATCCTGCCGCCGTCCCCCCACCTGCGCCACCGGCGCCGGTTGCTCCTCCCGCTCCCGCCCCACCCGCGCCGGTGGCGCCCCCAGCGCCCGTCGTTGTCGGTGTGCAGGTACCCATCGGATAGTTGGCGTTCACCCAGTTGCTCATCGCAGCGATTTCGGTGGCCGTCGCGCGCGCATTGGGCGCAGGCGGCATCGGCGACGTGGTGCTCTGCATGCGCGACACAGCCAGCTGAGCGGCTGTCAGGGTGTTGCCCACTGGAATCGGAAGGACCGCCTTCAGATTGGCGTAGGTAATCAGCGACATGGGCGCGCCGTTGATCGGCGGATTCTGGTGGCAAGTGACGCAGCGATTCTGCAGTAGCGTCGCCACGTCGCAGGGGATCCCGTTGGCGACCGTCGTCGTGCTGCCGCCCGCGCCGCCCACGCCACCACCGCTGGCACCACCTATGCCACCGCCCGTCGTGCCTCCGACACCGGTCGTCGTGCACGAGGTCGTCGCCATCGGATAGTTCGACGACACCCAGGACATCACCGTGGCGACATCGGCGGCGGGCACGACCGGAGCCGCGCCCGGAGGCATCGGCGTCGCGGTGTTGGTCATGCGCGAGATCGCGCGCTGCGCGTACGTCGCGTTCGGATCGGCGAACGACTTTGCCGTCAGGTTCGCGTAGCTGACCAGCGACATCGGCGCGTTGTTCATCGGCGGGTCGGTGTGGCAGCCGAGGCACCACTTCTGGAACACCGCGCGCACGTTGCACGGGATGCCGCTGGCGGTCGTACCCGTCCCGGTCGCGCCGCCCGCGCCGATCCCTGTCGCGCCCCCCGTGCCGGTCGTCGTCCCGCTGGAGCCAGCGGCGCCGGTCGTCGTCATGCCGCACGTCCCCATCGGCGTGTTCGAGCTGACCCAGGAGCCGATCGTGGCGACATCGGCCGCGCTCAGCGGCGCATAGCCGAGCGGCGGCATCGGCGCGAGCGTGTTCTGGACCCGGATCATCGCCCGCTGCGCGAACGTCGCATTCGGATCGGCGAACGACTTCGTGGTCAGGTCCGACCAGGTCATGAGCGACATCGGCGCGCCGTTCTGCGGCGGGTTCGAGTGGCAGCGCTGGCAGTTTGCCTGCAGGATCGCCTGGACATTGCACGGCAATCCGCTGCTGATCGTGGTCCCAGTCGAGCCACCGCTGCCGGTGACGACCGGCCCACCGGAGCCCGCGGCGCCCGTCGTCGTGCCGGTGCTCCCGCCGCCACCACCAGTCGTCGCGCCGCAGACCAGACCGGCCTGAGCGCCACCCGCGACCCAATCGGTCACGGTCTTGATCTCGGCCGCCGTCGCCGGCACCGCGCTCTTCGGCGGCATCGGGACCGTGGTGTTGTTGATGCGCATGGACACCATCTGCGCGACCGTCACCAGAGGATTGCTCTTCGCCGGCGCACGCAGGTCAGCCAGGTTGATGAGCGGCATGGGCGCCCCCGCGACCGGGGGGTTCGAGTGACAGCCCTGGCAGCGGGTCTGCAGAACCTGCTGCACCGCACAGGGGATGCCGAGGCCCGCCGTCGACGTGGTGCCGGTATCGCCGCCGGCGCCGGTCGGCCCGGTCGTCCCGCCCGAGCCCGTGTCCGGAGATCCGGAACCGGTCATCGTATTGATGAGTCCGCTGATGCTACCGGTGCAGCCCGCACCAGCAAGGAGAGTGAAACTGACGATCCCGAGACTGAAAAAGGTAGTGAGATTCGAAGCCAGTCTACGCATCGTCGAGCTAGTACCGCCGGTCACATTTCACCAGGCAGATCAGTCACGCAAAATTGCGAAAAAGTGCGGGCATCCAAAAGGGATTCCGGTGCTCCAGATGGCATTTAGGGACATGCGGAAACTATCGCGTCACTGGCGCACCGGGACCTTTATGGACTGCCGCGGGTCACCGCCGGCGCGCCGCGTGCGCGAAACCGTCAGATGGGCTGTCGACGATCCGACACAAGTGTCGCGGTCGCCTCGCCGGCATCGGCTCGGTCGCCCCGCCAGTTCCAGGTCTTTGCAGATATTTGCCGGTCGCCGCACGTGGCGCGAAGATTGCTCAGGCTGGTCCCGTCCCCGATGCGCCGCTGGTTCAGGCCGCCCGGAGACGCCCCTCACACGACGGAGCGATCTCATGCCACGACCTCGACTCTCGCCAATTCCCTCCCGCGCCGCCACCCGCCGCCTGTTCCTGATCAGCCTGCTCGGCGGAGCCGCCGCCTGTTCGTCCTCGGCGCTGCGTCCTAGCCCAGACGGTGGCCCAGGGACTGGGGGCGCGAAGGGACAAGCGGGGGACGCCGGGACGGATGCGCCGGCCGGCACGGGCGGTAACCCAGGCGCGGGCGGAGCGGCGGGTGGCGCGGGCGGGTTCATGCCGTTGCCCCCGGCCTCGCTGCTCACCAGTACCTGGCAAATCCTGAACGCGGAATCGTTTCAGAAGGTCGACATCGTTTTCATGGTCGACAACTCGCCGTCGATGCTCCCGCTGCAGTCTGCATTGCTGACGTCGTTCCCGGCTTTCGTGAACGTGCTGAAGACCCTGCCGGGCGGCCTTCCCGATCTGCACCTCGGCGTCGTCTCCTCGGACACCGGACCCGGGAAATTCGATCTGCCGGCGTACCACTGCCCATTTCACGGCGACGGCGGCCGATTTCAAAGCCAACCACGCGGACTCTGCACTGCGGCGCCCCTGCCCCCGACGCAGACCTTTCTGCAAGCCAGCAACAACCAGCAGACCAAGAACTATACCGGTGACATCGCCGACGTATTCTCATGCATCGCAGCGCTCGGCGATCAAGGCTGCGGGTTCGAAGGCCAGCTGAAATCGGTGCGCTGGGCACTGGATCCGTTGAACCTTCCGTCCGACAACCAGGGCTTCCTGCGAAACGACGCGTACCTGGCGGTCGTCCTGCTCACGAACGAAGACGACTGCTCGCTTCCCGACGACTCCGACCTGGCCGATCCGACGCAAACGAAGATGAGCGATCCGCTGGGGCCGCTCTGGTCGTGGCGGTGCAACGAGTTCGGTCACCTCTGCAACATCAACGGGACGCTGCAGTCGCCGCCGCGCGGGCCTTCGACCAATCTCCAGGGCTGCGTCTCCAACGATACTCCGACGGGCAAGCTCACGTGGCTCGGTGACGAGGTCGCGTTCTTGAAGAACCTCAAGCAAAATCAGGGCGACATCGTGGCGGCGGCAATCACCGGTCAGGCAACGCCCTACTCTGTCGAGATGATCCAGCAGGGGAACGACACCGAACAGCACCCCAACGTCGTGCACTCGTGCGTCCTCAACAGCGGCGAGTACGCCGATCCGTCGGTTCGGCTCACGCAATGGGCCGCCTCCTTCGGCGCGAGCGGCTCGGTCGAAACGATCTGCGCCAACAGCCTGGTGCCGGCGATGCAACGGATCGGCAATCGCGTCGCCAATCTGTTCCGCTCGGCGTGCGCCCCCGGGCCCTTCGCGGCCAACGGTCAACCCGCGTGCCGGGTCATCGACCAGGTCGGCGCGGGGAATGCGGTCGCGCAAACGTTGCTGCCCAATTGTAGCGACAACGGCAACACGGCGCCCTGCTGGACGGCGGTCGCCGACGCCACGAACTGCGGCACCGGCAAGCGGGTCACCGTGAACCACGGGGCGGCGGCGCTGCCGCCGGGCTACGTCGACAGCGCGTTCACCTGCGACGCCTGCGTGAGCTCGAGCGAGATCGGGTGCCACTGATGCTGCCCTCGTGCGCGGCGACGCGCCGCCTGCTGCTCTTGAGCCTGCTCGGCGGCGCGGCCGCCTGTTCGTCGCCGACGGCGCCGCCGTCAATGGCCACGGGTGGAATGACCGGGTCGCGCGCCGACGCGGGAGCGGACGCGCCGGTCGGAGCCGGAGGCACAGGCGGGACCTCGGCCGGGACTGGCGGCAGCGGCGGCACGGGCGGCGAGAGCGGTGCGGGCGGCGCCGTAGGCTCCGGTGGCGGTAGCGGTATTGGTGGGGATCTCGGTAGCGGCGGCGGGGGAGGTGCGATCGGCTCCGGCGGCACGATAGGCTCGGGAGGAACGGTCGGCACGGGCGGCACCAGCAGCGACGGCGGCACCGGTGGTCTCGGCGGCATGGGAATGGGCGGCGCCGCCGAAGGTGGGTTCACCGGAACCATCGGACCACCGGTCTTGTCGAGCGTCTGGCAGGTCCTGAACCCGGCGCAGCTTCACAAGGTCGACATCCTGTTCATGATCGACAACTCGGCATCGATGATCACGCTGCAGGACAAGGTGATCCCGGCGTTCTCGACATTCGCGAGCGCGCTCGAGGCTCTGCCGGGCGGCTTACCCGATCTGCACCTCGCGGTGATCTCGTCCGATACCGGCCCGGGCAAGCTCGACCTGCCCGCGTACCACTGTTCGTTCGCGGGCGACGGCGGGCGTTTTCAAAGCGCTCCGCGCGACCCCTGCACCACGTCGCCCCTGCTAGCTGGTCAAACCTTTCTCCAGGCAATGAACAACCAGCAGACCAAGAACTACACAGGCGACATTGCCGATGCGTTCGCGTGCATCGCCGCCCTCGGCGAGCAAGGGTGCGGTTTCGAAGGCCAGCTCAAATCGGTGCGCTGGGCGCTGGATCCGCTGAATGTGCCGCAGGGAAACGCAGGCTTCTTGCGATCGGATGCGTTCCTGGTGGTGGTGCTGGTCACCAACGAGGACGACTGCTCGGTCCCCGACGACTCCGATCTGGTCGATCCCACGCAGATGCTGATGAGTGATCCGCTGGGGCCTCTGTGGTCGTACCGCTGCAACGAGTTTGGTCATCTGTGCCTGATCAACGGCGCCTGGCAATCGCCGCCGCGCGGGCCGGCCACCCTGCTTCAAGACTGCATATCGAACGACGGACCGACCGGCAAGCTCACCCACCTGCGCGACGAGATCGCATTCCTCAAGGGGCTCAAGACCGACCAGAGCCAGATCGTGGTCGAGGCAATCACCGGTCCCGCGACGCCCTACTCTGTCGAGATGATCGAGCAAGGCAACGACACCGAGCTTCATCCCAACGTCGTGCACTCCTGCACCTCGGCCATAGCCACCGACGGCAACTACGCGGATCCCGCGGTGCGCATCAGCCAGTGGGCCGCGTCGTTCGGCGCAAGCGGGTCGGTGGAGTCGCTGTGCGCCGACAGCTTCGACCCCGCGATGCAGCGGCTCGGCACGCGCGTGGGCGGTCTCTTCCGGCCCTCGTGCGCCGGTGGTGGCAGCCCGACGGCAGCGAACGGGCAGCCTGCCTGCCGCGTGATCGATCAGACCACTGCGCCTGGCAGCACCCTGGCGCAGACGTTGTTGCCCAACTGCGCCGACAACAACAACGTCGCGCCCTGCTGGACCGCCAGCGCCGACAGCGCGAATTGCGGCACCGGCAAGCGAATCACCGTGAACCGTGGCCCGTCGCTGCCGTCGGGCTACATTGACACCGCGTTCACCTGCGACGCGTGCGCGAGCGGATCGACCGAGATCGGCTGCCACTGACGCACTGAACAGTTGATCGCGGGTACCGGATCGGGGAGGTCAACACCGAGGTCGCTCGACCGAGCCGGCCCCCCGGCAAAAACGCCGTGACGGGCCGGCGTCTTTGTCGGTAGTCTTCGTCCATGAGCCAGGCGTTGCGCGAGACGCTCGAAGGACTGCAGACGCGCTTTCGGCCGGGCGCGGTCGACAAGCGCACCACCTACTATCTGTCGCTGGGCGACGGTCCCGACGAGAAGTGGACGGTCACGCTGACCGACACCACCTGTGATCTGGCGCCGGGCAAGACCGGCACCGCGGATTGCGTGTTGAAAACGTCGGCCGACCTGTTCGTCAAGATGCTGTCCGGCAAGCACAAGCCCGGGCCGATGGACTTCATGAGCGGGAAGATCAAGACCAACGACCTGGACCTGCTGCTGCAGTTGCAGAAGGCGTTCGGGTTTTGAGCCCGCGAAAAGGGCGACCCCAGAGCAGCCGCAAAGCACCCAAGCCGCGGCGCATCCGCCTGCAGACCGACACACGGCGCGCCCAGTTGCTGGAGCTGGGGATGGATTTCTTCGCCTCGCGTGCCTACGAGGACATCTCCATCGACGACTTGGCGGCGGCGGCCGGCATCTCGAAGGGTCTCCTCTACCACTACTTTCGTGGCAAACGGGAGTTCTACGTCGAGACGATCCGCGCGTCGTCGTTGAAGCTGCGCCGGTTGAGCGAGCCCGATCGCAAGCTGCCGCCGATGGCGCGGCTGCGCGCGTCGGTCGACGCGCACCTGAACTACATTCAGGAGCACGGCCCGGCCTACGCGGCGATCTATCGCAGCGGCGTGGCGGTCGCGCCCGAGGTGAGCGACATCCTCGAGGAGCACCGGGGCGTGGTCCTGCGCCACTTCCTGCGAAACCTGGGTGTCGCGCGGCCGCGACCCGTGCTGCGCACCGCGCTCCGGGCCTGGATCTCGATGGTCGAGGGGGCGAGCCTGGACTGGATCGCGCACCCGGCGCTCAAGCGCGATCAGCTGCGCGAGCTGCTCATCGCCAGCTATGTGGCGACGCTCGCCAAGGCCCTGGAGCTGGATCCGCAGGCGCTGCCCGCGACGTTGTTCCACGCGGCGGCGTCGTAACGCGGCTTGATCAGGCGGCTTCCGTGGCGGGTCGGCACGAGAGGTCTCGGCGCGTATTGACTACTATTCAATAGCGCGCTATTTCAGTGACCAGGAGGCCCTGGGCCATGGCGAATTTCCTCTCCGACAACGCCGACCTCCTCTACTACCTCGAGCGGGGCCTCGACTGGCAGGCGCTCGCGGGGCTGAGTGAGCTCGGGTATCGGCACGCCGATGGGTTTCGTGACGCCGGTGAGGCGCTGACCTTCTACCGCGAGGTGGCGACGATGGTCGGCGGGTTCGCCGCCGAGGAGGTGGGTCCCTATGCCGCGGAGATCGATCGTGCGGGCGTTCGCCTGGAGGCGGGCGAGGTGGTGTTCCCCCCGCGGCTGGCGTCGGTATTCGCGCGCCTCGGCGAGATGGGGCTGCACGGGCTGACGCTGCCGCGCGAGCTCGGCGGCATGAACGCGCCGATGCTGCTCTACTTCATCAACAGCGAGCTCCTGGCACGTGCCGACGCGTCAGTCATGGCGCACTACGGTTTCCACGGCGGCATCGCCATGGCCATGCTGGTCCTGTCGCTGCTCGAGGGCTCGACCGAGATCGACCCCAAGACCGGACGGGTGCGGCGCACCCGCTGGGCCGAGGAGATCGCGGAGATCGCGGCCGGGCGCGCCTGGGGCAGCATGGACATCACGGAGCCCGACGCCGGCAGCGACATGGCGTCGCTGCGCGCGGTCGGACGCCGCGACGCCGGCGGACGCTGGACTTTGACCGGGCAAAAGATCTTCATCACCTCCGGCCACGGCAAGTACCACTTCGTGATCGCGCGGACCGAGGGTGTGCCCGGCGAGCGCATCGTCAGCGGCGAGGGCCTCGATGGGCTCTCGATGTTCCTGGTGCGCGCCTACGAAGATCAGCCGGGCGGCGAGCGCAAGCGCTTCGTGTCGATCGATCGATTGGAGGAGAAGCTGGGCCAGCACGCATCGACGACCGCGACGCTGACGTTCGACGCGGCGCCGGCCGAGCTCGTGGGCGAACCAGGACGCGGGTTCCGCCAGATGCTGGAGATCATGAACCACGCACGGCTGGGCGTGGGCTTCGAATCGATCGGTCTCTGCGAAGCGGCGGTGCGCCTGGCGCGCGGCTATGCGGCCGACCGGCGCGCGATGGGCAAGACCATCGACCGTCACGAAATGATCGCCGACTACTTCGACGAGATGGAGACCGATATCCTCGGTCTGCGTGCGCTGGCCATGCACGCCGCCTTTCACGAGGAGGTCGGGCACAAGAAGGAGCTTTTCGGGCGCTTTCTGTCACCGGAAGGCGATCTTGCGAGCGAAGCGCGCGTTCATCGCGCGGCGGCCCGCAGGGCCACGCCGCTGCTCAAATACCTGGCCGCGGAAAAGGCGGTCGAAATGGCCCGTCGCTGCTTGCAGATCCACGGAGGGAACGGCTACATGCGCGAGTTCGGCGCAGAGAAGCTGCTGCGCGACGCGCTGGTGATGCCGATCTACGAAGGGACGAGTCAGATCCAGGCGCTGATGGCCATGAAGGATACGCTGACCGGAATCCTGCGCGCACCGCAGGTGTTCGTGAAGCGGGTGGCGCAGGCACGCTGGCGGGCCCTGTCGGCGCGCGACGGCCTCGAGCGGCGCGTGGCGCGCCTGCAGCAGCTGTCGCTCGGCGCCCAGCAGCACCTTTGCACCCATACGGTCACCGACAAGGTGAAGACCACCTGGGGCGCGCCGGAAAGAAAACGCGCCTTCTGGCGGTCGCCACTCGGCGACTGGGATCCGCGCACTGACTTCGCCTATGCCAAGTTGCACGCCGAGCGTCTGACCCGCCTGCTCGCCGACGAGCAGATCCTCGAGGTCCTCCTGGCACAGGCGCGCCGGCACCCGGAGCGACGCCCGGTGCTCGAGCGCTACCTCGAGCGCGCCGAGCCGCGGGCGCGCTGGCTGCACGAGGAGATCACCAGCACCGGAGAGCGCCTGCTGAATCGGCTGGCGGGCCGGACGCGCGACGGCGAGGGCGACGCGCGCGCGAACGGAGTCGACGGTGGCGAGCTCCCGGACGAGGTGCGTGCGGAGGCACGGGGCTGACCCGCGGCGCCCAGAGGCAACGCGGATCAGAGGGAAACGCGGTGATGCATCTTCGGCACATCCTGTATCAACGGCACGCCATCGCGGCGCAGGCCGGAACCGTATGGCGCGCGTGGCGAGGATCGTCCGCGCCGCCGAATTCCGATCCCCTCCCCTCGTCTGCGGGGGGAGGGTTAGGGAGAGGGGCAGACCTTGCGAGCAACGGCGCCCGCCGCCCCCTCTCCCTAACCCTCTCCCCCGCGGACGGGGGCGAGGGGACCGGAGAGACTCGGGGGAGGGGAGCGGAGATCACCATGGACGTCGCTCCGCAGATCGCGCTCCCCGGCCCGGAGCTCACCGCGCGTGTTCCCGCACCGGCGACCGCGCTCGTACGCGACTACCTGGTCCACGTGGGCGGTGATCCCGCCGCCTATCGCGGCGTGCTGCCGCCGCATCTTTTCTTGCAGTGGAGCCTGCCGCTGGCGGCGCGCACGCTGCACGGCCTGCCCTACCCGCTGCTGCGCATCCTGAACGCAGGCTGCCGGATCCAGATCAACGCCCCCTTGCCCGAAGGCGCGCCGCTGTCCCTGCGCGCGCGCCTGCAGGGGATCGAAGCCAACGAGCGCCGCGCGGTGCTGCACCAGCGGATCGTCACCGGCACCGACGATGTCCCCGACGCGCTGGTCGCGGATCTCTACACGGTGGTGCCGGTGAGCGACACCACCGCGCGCACCGGCGCCGCGAGGCCGCCCCGCGCCGATTCCTGCGTCCCCGACGATGCACGCGCGCTCGCGCGCTGGTCGCTGCCACGCAACGCCGGCCTGGTGTTTGCCACGCTGACCGGCGACGTCAACCCGATCCACTGGGCCGCGCCTTACGCGCGCGCCCTCGGATTCCCGGGACCGATCTTGCACGGCTTCGGCTCGCTCGCGCGCGCCTGGGAAGCGCTGGTGCGCGCGCGCTTCTCGGGCGCCGTCGATCGGCTGCGCGCCGTCGACGTCCGATTCCTGCGTCCGCTGCCGTTGCCCGCGAACATCGGACTCTACGTCACGGGCACCCGCTTCTTCGTCGGCGGCGCGCCGGGCGCGCGCGCCACGCTGGCGGGAACCTTCGAGGAGGCCACGCCGTGAGCGACTTGGTCGCGCGTCTAGGAGCCATGCCCGCGGTGCGGAGATTGGTGCGCGGGCTGCAACTGCCTCTGCCCTTGCCGTTCCCCCTGCGCCGCTCCGATGGAGCCTGGGAGCATCGGCCGCTCGACGATTGCGCGATCGCGGTCGGCGCCGCGCCCGGTGCGGCGCTGGCGCCGATCATCGCGCGCACGCTGGTGTTCGCGGGTGCATCGCCGCAGGTCGTGGGGCTCGGCGCCACCGTAGAGGCGGCACCCTTCCGTGACCTCGGCGAGGCCTACGGGCGACCGCCCGCCGCGCTCGAGGCCGCCGCGTTGCCCGATGGCGTACGCATGCGCGCGCTGGTGTTCGACGCGACGGGGATCGATGAGCCGGCCGGGCTCGCGGCGCTGCACGGCTTCTTTCACCCCCTGCTCCGGTCGCTGGAAGTGAGCGGGCGCGTCGTGGTGCTGGGCCGCCCGGCCGCGCGCGCGGCCTCGCCGCTGCAGGCCGCGGCGCGCGCCGCACTGGAGGGTTTCGTACGCAGCCTGGCCAAGGAGGTGGGCCGGCGCGGCGCGACCGCGCAACTGGTCACGGTGGACACCGGCGCCGAAGCCCGCGTCGAGCCGGTGCTGCGCTTCCTGCTGTCACCGCGCGCGGCCTTCGTCAGCGGCCAGCCCATCGCGATCGACGCCAGCGTGCCGGCCGCGACAGAGACGCCGCTCGTGCGGGCGCTCGAAGGCAAGATCGCTCTCGTGACCGGGGCCGCGCGCGGCATCGGCGAAGCCACCGCCCGGTGCCTGGCGCGCGAGGGCTCCCGCGTGTTGTGTCTCGACCGGCCCGCCGACGACGCGCGCGCGGCCGAAGTGGCGCACGCGATCGGCGGCGAGCTCCTGGCGGTGGATCTGACCGACGCCCGTGCGCCCACAACGGTGGCCGATCACTTGCGCGCGCGCCACGGCGGGGTCGACATCATCGTCCACAACGCGGGCGTGACACGTGATCACACGCTGGCGCGCATGCCGGTCGGAGAGTGGAACGCCGTCGTCGACGTGAACCTCTCGGCGATGGCGCGGCTCGATGCCGCGTTCGACGCCCGCGGCCTGCTGCGCGACGGCGGGCGAGCGATCGCGCTGTCATCGGTGTCGGGCATCGCGGGCAATCTCGGCCAGACCAACTACGCGGCTTCCAAGTCCGGGGTCATCGGCTATGTGCGCGCGCGTGCCCAGACCCTGGCCGCGCGCGGCGTGACCGTCAACGCCGTCGCGCCCGGATTCATCGAGACCCGCCTGACCGCCGCCATGCCCGCGCTGGTGCGCGAAGCTGGGCGCCGCTTGTCGGCTCTGGGCCAGGGCGGCCTGCCCGCGGACGTGGCCGAGGTGATCACGTTCCTGGCGACACCGGGGGCAGCCGGAATCAACGGCGCCGTGCTGCGCGTGTGCGGCGGCGCGCTGATGGGAGCATGACGATGAAGCGCAGACGAGCGGTGGTCATCGGCGGCGTGCGCACACCGTTCGTGAAAGCGTTCGCGGAGTTCATGCGCCTCGACACCATCGCCCTCGGCGCCGCCGCCGTGCGCGGCCTCCTCGATCGCTACCCGGTCCCTCGGCGCGAGATCGGCGCGCTGATCTGGGGCGGCGTGATCCTGCCCGCCTACGCGCCCAACGTCGGCCGCGAGATCGTCCTCGATCTGTCGCGCGAGGGGCGCCTCGACACCGAGATCGAGGCCTTGACCGTGACGCGCGCCTGCGCGTCGGGGCTGCAAGCGGTGACGCTGGCGGCGGGCGCGATCGAGCGCGGCGACGCGGATCTGATCATCGCCGGGGGCTCGGATTCGACCAGCAACACCGAGGTCAAGCTGCCGCAGAAGCTGGTGCACGCGGCGGTGCCGTTCGTGTTCGGTAAGGCGACCACGTCCGACGTGCTGGGCGCGCTCGGCCAGCTGTGGCCGCCCGGCGAGCTGCTGCCGCGGGCGCCCAAGGTCGCCGAGCGAACGACCGGGCAGGTCATGGGCGAAGCCGCCGAGGACATGGCCCGCCGCAACGAGATCTCGCGCGCGGCCCAGGACGAGCTCGCGGTGCGCTCGCACCAGCGCGCGGCCGCCGCGATCGCCGCGGGTCGCTTCGCGCGCGAGGTGGTGCCGGTTTCGGCGCCGAGCGGCAACGGTGAGCAAGCCGTCCACACCGACACGCTGGTACGCGCCGCGACCAGCGTCGAAAAGCTGGCCCGCCTCGCCCCCGCCTTCGCCAAGGACGGCACGGTCACCGCGGGCAGCTCGAGCCCGCTCACCGACGGCGCCGCCGCGGTGCTCCTGGCCAGCGAGGAGCGGGCGGCGGCACTCGGGCTGACGCCGCTGGCGCGCGTGACGCAATGGTCGTACGTCGGCGTCGACCCGGCCGACCAGCTCCTCATCGGGCCTGCGCTCGCGATGCCTCGCTGTCTGGCGCGCGCCGGGCTCCGGCTCGACGAGATCGACCTCGTCGACATGCACGAGGCGTTCGCCGCCCAGGTCCTGAGCGTGCTCAAAATGCTGGCCAGCACGGCGTTTGCGCGCGCGCGTCTTGGCCGCGACACCGCGGTGGGCGTCGTGGATCCGGCGCGCCTGAACGTGCACGGCGGGTCGCTGGCGCTCGGACACCCGTTCGCCGCCACCGGCGCGCGCATGGTGACGACGATGGCCAACGAGCTGCACGCGACCGGGAAACGCACCGCGCTCCTCGGGCTGTGTGCGGCGGGCGGCCTGGGCGCTGCGGCATTGCTGGAAAACCCGGCGATGTGAGGGGCCCGGAATGCAGCGAATGGATCTGCGCACTATTGACTTAAGTTCAATAGTCGGATAAACCGGTGGCTGTCAACATCGGAGGAATGCGCCATGCGGAGCATGCGGAACTCGCACCGTGGACGTGATGGCAACTCGCGCGACTCAGACGGCGGCGAAGAAGACCGCGAGCGGCCGCTGGGCAGGACGATCTCGGTTGCTGTTGCGATGGCAGCCGCGGCGATCGCCACGTTGGTGTGCGCGGCCGCGGGATGCGGCGGCGGCAGCAACTCCGAGGTGAAGCAAAACGCGGGCACCGGCGGCGCTCCCGACGGTGGCGGCACCGCGGGAACCACTGGCGCGGGCGGTACGACCGGCGGCGGTGCCGGCGGCCAAGCCAGCGGCACCGGCGGCGCGACCGCCTCCGGCGGGGCGACCGGCACCGCGGGCGCGACCGGCGCGGGTGGCTCCGGCGGCACCGCTGGTGGCTGCCCCGCCCTGACCAGCTACAGCCAGGCGGAGCACATCATCATGAACGTCACCTGGCCGAACACCCTCGGCACCAGCGGCGGCACCGGCCAGGTGCACGTCTGGGCCAAGACCACGTTCACCGCCAGCGGCAACAATCTGATGGCGACGTCGCAGGCGTGCGGCTCGGTGCTGCCGCCCACCGGCTTGAACGCGATCGCCGGCGGCGGCAGCGTGCTGATCCAGATCCCCGACGCGACCTGGGATCTCCCGTCGATGCCGCGCTTCCAGTTCTCGGCGACCCAGACCGGCTGGAACACGGGCAGCATGATCAGCTACACCTCGACGGCGCCGATCGGGGTGACCCTGACCGACCCGACCAACGGCGCCTGGCCCGGCACCATCACCACCGCGGTCGACGCGGATGCTGACATGAGCCCCGGGTACACCGCGCTCCCGGCCGCGGGGCACGTGTTGCCGCCCACCAGCTTGAACGCCGCCGCCAATCGAGCGGATCGCGTCGACATCGCGACTCGCAACGTCTTCATGGTGACCGCGACGCGCGACGCGTGCGATCACGCAAAGGGTCCGGTCACCGTCGCCCACTTCGACAGCCACGTCGTCGGCTGCCACGTCAGCGGCGGCAGTGACTGCACCACCGCGCAGGCCAACTTCGTCGACCAGAACCGCACGATCTATCAGGCAGGGACCTCGACGATCGAGCTCAAGGTGGTACCGGCGTCTGCGACGTGCGCCGACGTGCGGACCGCGCTGCCGATGATGTAAAGGTGAGACGCTCGCACCGGCTCGCCGCCGCCGCGCTGCTGCTCCCTTTGCTGGGCGCGGCAGGCGCGGCGCAGGCCGCGGGATTCGCATCCGCGGAGTTCGGCGGCGAGCTCGGCAACGTCGTCGCCACCAATCCCACCGCGCTCTATTACAACCCGGGGGCGATCGGGTTCTCGGAGGGAACGCACCTCTATCTCGACGGCGTGCTGGCGCTGCGCAACGGAACTTTCACACACGCCCCCGCCGCGACCGACGTGCCCGAGCCACCCGGTGCAGAGGGTGCCAACGCGGGGCGCGCACACTTCTTCAACGTGTTCGGCGCGCCCATGGCGGGTGCAACGACCAGGCTCGGCGCGCTGGCGCTGGGCGCCGCGTTCTCGGTCCCCTTCGGCGGCAACATCCATTGGGATGGTAACAGCCGCTTCGCCGGCGATCCCCGTTTCGCACTGGCCGCCGACGGTCCCCAGCGCTGGACGGTCACCGAAGGGCAGCTCCGTTCTCTATACTTCACACTGGGCGCCGCCTATCGCCTCGGGCGCTTCAGCGTGGGGCTCAGCGGCAACATCGTCCGCTCGTCGATCCGGCAAACGCAGGCCAAGAACCCGACCGGGCTCGGAGATCCCGACGTCAGCAACGAAGGCCGCGACACTCTCGACGTCGGCGGAACGCAAGCGAGCTTTGGCGCGGGCGCACTGCTGGAAGCAATCCGCGATCGGCTTTGGCTCGCGGTTTCGTATCAGGCGCAGCCCGGCCTCGGTCCCATGCAGCTCCACGGCAATCTACAAGTCAGCTTCCAGGGCGACAGCGCGCCGTTCGCGGTGACGCTGAATCAGGCGCTGCCCGACATCATCCGGTTCGGCGCCCGCTACCGCGCGAGCCCGATCGTCGAGCTGCGGCTCTACGGCGACACCACGCGCTGGAGCCGCTTCGGCACTCAGTGTATTGCGCTCGCCGGCCAGCCCTGCGCGGTGTTTCCGAACGGCGCCGACGCGACTCCCAACCTCAGCACCGTGCAGAACCTGCGCCGCCTGTGGCGCGACACCTATGCCGCGCGCGCGGGCGCCAGCGTTTGGGCGCGACCGAACCTGGAGGTCTTCGCCGGCCTCGGTTACGAGACCTCCGCCGTGCCCGACACGACGCTGGACCCGACTTTTCCCGACGCCACGAGCGTGCGCACCGCGCTCGGGACCCGGATGCAGATCACGGCCGGCCTGGCGATCAACGCAGGCCTGACCGCGCTCTGGTACGCCTCACGCGACAACACCGGACGCAGCGCGCTGGCCGACGCACAACCGCCCACCCGGCGCGCCGACGCCGGCGGCCGATATACCCTGTGGTTGGGGCTGGTCAATCTGGGCCTCGAGCAGCGATTCTAGTGTCGGCTCCCGCCCTGGACCCGACCATGACCGCACCCACGCCTCATTCGCTGGTCGAATCGCTCGAAGTGAGCGTCGCCGCCAACGGCGCGCGCGACGCCTTCCTCACCAAAGAGAACGGCCGCTGGGTCGCGACCAGCTATGCGGCGTTCGCGCGCGCGGTCGACGAGGTGCGCGGCGGCCTGGCGGCGCTGGGCATCCGCGCCGGCGACCACGTCGGCATCATCTCCAACAACCGCATCGAGTGGGCGGTGGTGGCTTACGCGACCTACGGGCTGCGCGCGGCGCTGGTGCCGATGTACGAATCGCAACTCCCACGCGAGTGGACGTTCATTGCGCGCGACGCTCGGCTGCGCGCGCTGTTCGTGGCCACCGGGGAGATCCAGGCGCGCCTGGCCGCGGTGCCTACGCCGATCCCGACGCTGCAGCACGTGATCCGGATGTCGAGCGAAAGCCACCCCGCGCTGACGTTCGCCTCGCTGCGCACCGTTGGCGCCGCGCGGCCGCACGCGGCGCTGCACCCGCGCGAAGAAGACCTGGCGTCGCTTCTCTACACCTCGGGCACGACCGGCGATCCCAAGGGCGTGATGCTGACCCACGGCAACATTCTGTCCAACCTGCTGGCGGTGAAGGACGTGATCCCGCTCGGCATCGAGCATCTCACGCTGTCGTTTCTGCCCTGGGCCCACGCCTTCGGCCACACCTGCGAGCTGCACACCGGGGTTGCGGCTGGGGCGACCATCGCCATTGCGGAGAGCATCGAACAACTGCCTGCGAACCTGGTCGAGGTGCGGCCCACGGTGCTGGTCGCGGTGCCGCGCGTCTTCCAGCGCGTCTTCATCGGTTTTCAATCGCTGATGGCGGAGAAGCCCGCGCCGCTGCGCTGGCTGGTGGCGCGCGCGCTGGCGGCCGCGCGACGGCGCCGCGCCGGGGAGAAACTGGGGCTCGCCGAGCGCCTCTCGCTCGCGCTGGCCGATCGGCTGGTGTTCGTGCGCGCGCGCGCCCGCGTCGGCGGGCGGTTGCAGTTCGCGATCTCGGGCGCAGCGGCGCTGGACCGAGAAGTGGCCGAGCTCATCGACGGGATCGGCATCAACATCTACGAGGGCTATGGCCTGACCGAGACCAGCCCGATCGTGACCGCCAACGTCCCCGGGCACCGCAAGCTGGGCAGCGTGGGGCGCCCGATCCCCGGCGTGCGCGTCGTGATCGACCGCGCGGCGCCGGCCAGCGACACCGCCGTCGGGAGCAACGACACCGATGGCGAGATCGTCGTCTACGGCCCCAACGTCATGCGCGGCTACCACGATCGGACGGCCGAGAGCCAGGCGGCGCGCACGCCCGACGGCGGTTTGCGCACCGGCGACCTGGGGCACCTGGACGCGGACGGCTATCTCTACGTCACCGGGCGCATCAAGGAGCAATACAAGCTCGACAACGGCAAGTACGTCAGCCCGTCACCTCTCGAAGAGCAGCTCAAACTTTCGCCGCTGATCGCCAACGCGCTCATTCATGGTCACAATCGCCCGCACAACGTGGCGCTGGTGGTCCCGAGCCCCGCTGTCGCGGGCCATCCTGACGCGCACGTGCGCATCCGCGCCGAGATCGATCGTTTGTCCGCCGGCTGGAAATCATTCGAGCGCGTACTCGCGTTCGCGCTGATCGACGAAGACTTCACGCAGGCCAACGACATGCTGACGCCGTCGATGAAGATCAAGCGCCGCAACGTCGTGCAGCACTACGAGGCCACGCTCGAAGCGCTCTATCAGCCTAGGGGGTAGGCCGGCCGGGCGCGGCAGGATGAAAGTGCGTCTAAAATTGAAGCGCCGAGCTGGCACAATCACAAAGCCGTCCTAAACTTTTGCGCGGGCGAACCGGCGCGTCCGACGTCGTCGTACACTACACCCATGACTGGCCCGGCCAATGCTGAATTCGATGCGATCATCGTGGGCGGCGGTCCCGCCGGCAGCACCTGCGCCCGCTTCCTGGTGCGCGGAGGTGCACGGGTGGCTGTCGTCGACCGCGCGCCGTTCCCGCGCGTGAAGCTGTGCGGCGGCTGGCTGTCGCGCGCGATCTGGGACGAGCTCGAGATCCGGCCGCGCGATTACTCGGGCCAACTTTGGGAATGGGACAGGTGCCACGTCAGCTACGCCGGCCAGGAGCGGTCCATCCGTTGTCGGGGTTGGTTCATCCGGCGCTACGAGCTCGACGACTATCTCTTGCGCGCGAGTGGGGCGGCGCTGCACCTGGGCGTCGACGGGCGAGACGTGACCCGCGACGACGCCACGGGACACTGGTCGGTCGCCGGGCTTCGCGCACGTCACCTGATCGGCGCCGCCGGCACGCATTGTCCCGTCGCGCGCCTGCTGGCACCGCCGCGGCCGCGCGGACCGGTCGGCGCGCAGGAGCACGAGTTTCGCGCCGATCGCGACGCCATCGCCCAAACCCGCCTCGGGCGGGACGGCGAACCCGAGCTGTTGCTGCACCCGGATCTACGCGGCTACTCCTGGAACGTGCCCAAGACCGATTGGCTCAACGTCGGGAGCGGAACGGTCGATCCCGGCGAGGTGCGGGCGGCCTGGCAGCACGCGCGCGAACACTTCGTGGCGCGCGCGCACGTCCCGCCGCAATCGAGCGCGGAGCTCGAACCGAGCGCGATGAAGGGCCATGCGTATTTTCTCTACCAGCCCGAGCACGTCGGCGCGGCGGTGCGGGTCGACGCTGACCGCCGCGGCGGCGTGTACCTGGTCGGCGACAGCTTGGGTCTGGCACATCCCCTCACCGCCGAGGGCATCCTGCCCGCCGTGATCTCCGGCCGCATGGCCGCCGAAGCGATCCTGGCCGGCGCGCCGGGTGACTATCCAGCGCGGCTGGCCGCCCATCCCGTGCTCGCCGACTATCGCCGCCTGTCGCGCCTGTCGCGCCTGGTCCCCGGGCGCGGCGGCCGGCGGCAGCCCGCGCGCGTCGCCCAGCGCGCGCTGATGAACGGCTTCGCCTGGATGTTTTCGGGCGCCCGCCTGCCCGCGCCGAAGATCATCGACGTGGGGCTCGCAGGTGCGGAACGATGGATGGCCCGCGGTGCGGGCCGGGAGAGCCCCTCGTGAGGAGCAACATGGCAACGAGCACCGCGCGACAACTGCTTTCCGCGCTGGATGAACGGCGCGCGGCCGACGTGATCGAGCAGGCCATGGCCGGCGCGGGCATCGTCATCGGCGGCGGCGAGCCCTGGGACATCCGCATCAACGACCCGCGCACGTACCAGCGGGTGCTGCGCGATGGAACGCTCGGCGTCGGCGAGAGCTTCGTCGAAGGATGGTGGGAGTGCGATGCGCTCGATCAGATGATCGACCGGGTCGCGCGCGCCGACCTGCCCAACCAGCTGGGGCACAACTGGGTCTTGCTGGCGCAAGGCCTTCGTGCGCGCATCTTCAACCTCCAGGCCCGCCGCGCCTACGAGGTCGGCGAGCGCCACTACGACGTGGGCAACGATCTCTACGAGGCCATGCTGGGACCGCGCATGGTCTACACCTGCGCCTACTGGAAAGACGTCGATACGCTGGATGCGGCTCAGGAGGCCAAGCTCGATCTCGTGTGCCGCAAGATCGGTCTTCGCGCGGGGATGCGCGTGCTGGATCTCGGTTGCGGGTGGGCCGGCTTCGCGTCCTTCGCGGCCGAGCGCTACGGCGCCAGCGTCGTCGGCTACACGGTGTCGCGCGAGCAGGTGGCGTGGGCGAAAGAGAAGTACGCGCACCTGCCGATCGACATCCGCCTCGCGGACTACCGCACCGCGACCGGCAGCTACGACGCCGTGGTTTCGATCGGGCTGCTCGAGCACGTCGGGCCCAAGAATCACCGCGCGTACATGGAGCAGGCGGCCCGCTGCCTCGCGCCCGGCGGCGTCGTCTTCATCCACACCATCGGCGGACGCCAGGCGCGCCACGACATCGATCCCTGGTTCGAGAAGTACATCTTCCCCAATGCAGCGATCCCATCGCTCGGTCAGCTCACGACGGCGATGGAAGAGATCCTGGTCCCCGAAGACGTCCAGAACATCGGCCCGCACTACGACCGAACGCTGATGGCCTGGTGGGCAAACTTCGACGCAGCCTGGCCGCGCCTGCGCGCCCGTTACGGCGATCCCTTCTATCGCGCCTGGAAATACTATCTGCTGACCAGCGCTGGCTACTTCCGCAGCCGCACGCACAATCTCTATCAGATCGTCGCGACGCCGATCGGCGCGCCGCAACCGCCGACGGCGCGATCGAGTTAGTCAGGGAACGGCATCCGCGGCGCGTCGGGATTGGACCACGGAGCCCTCTGGCTTAACATCGCGGCCTGGTGAAACGGACGCTCGGTGGGTCGCTGTGGTTCGCCTGTCTCCTGATCGTGTCCACGGAGTGCCGCCCGAGTTCGCCGGGCTTCGCGTTGCCCGTTGCGGTCACGCCGGCTTCGACCAGCCAGGGTTCTCGCCCCTCCGATGATAATCCGTCGCTGGATCTCCCCACGCCGCTCGATCCGGCCGTCCGCTTTGGCCGGTTGGCGAATGGCCTCACCTATTACGTCCTTCACCATCCCGTACCGGAGCAGCGCGCCGCGCTTTGGTTGGCAGTCAAGGCCGGCTCGGTACTGGAGGACGACGACCAGCGTGGCGGTGCCCATTTCGTCGAGCATCTGGTTTTTCGCGGAACCAAACGTTTTCCCGGGAAGGCGATGAGCGACTTTCTGGAGTCGAGCGGAATGTCGGAGGGGCCGGACTTCAATGCTTACACCGACTACGACGAGACCGTGTACCAGATCAGAGTCCCCACGACCGATGTGGCCGTGCTGCTGGAGGGCATCGACGTCCTACGAGACATAGCTGCCGACGTTTCGTTCGCCGCGGGGGATGTCGAGAAAGAGCGCCGGATCGTGCTTGAGGAATATCGACGCGATGACGTCGCGTCGACCCGGGCCGCCAATCGCCTGCTACCTGTCATCTGGCGCGGATCGCGCTACGCCGATCGGCAGGTAATCGGCACACCTGAGTCGATTAGCAGCGTACAACGAGCCGCGCTATCGCGGTTCTACCGCGACTGGTATCGACCCGATCGGATGGCGGTGATCGCGGTGGGTGACTTCGTCGATATGGACGTCGAGAGCGCAATCCGCGCGCGCTTCGGCGATCTGGTCCCTGCAGCCAACGCGCGCAATCCCGGCCCCCCGACAGTGCCTCGCGACGCGGGGCTCGCGCTCGCCGTCACCACCGACCCCGAGGCAACGTCGACATCGGTCACCTTCTTTCAAAAGGTGGCGCGCCGCCGCAATGAGACCAGGCGCGACTATCGCCGCGAATTGGATGAGATCTTGTTTGCCAAGATGATGGATTCGCGGTTGGCGGATTTGCGCGATGACCTGGGCTCGCCGCTAGTGGCGTCGAGCGTGCGGCTGGAAAACCTGCCTCGGAGCGCCGATACGCTGGCCTGGTCCGTCACTGCCAAGGAGTCGCGCCTGACGGATGCGGTGCGGATGGTCACGCAGGAGATCGCGCGGGTCGAGCGGTACGGTTGTCTGCCCAGCGAGCTCGCGCGGCAAAGCGCCGCTTTGCTCGTCTCAGCGGAGGCGAAGGCACGAGAGAACGACAAGCTCCCGGCAGAGGAGCTCTCCAATGAGATGCTCACTCATTTTCTCGTTCACCGGCAGATGCCCGGCGCAACGACGGAGCTGCGTTGGCTCCGCGAGGTGCTACCCAAGATCACCGTCGACGAGATCCGGGAGGCGGCAAAGGTGTGGAGTGGCGACCAGGGTCGAATCGCGATCATCGACGGACCGAGCGCGGCCAATCCGCCTCGCGCCAACGAGGTCCGCGCGATCATCGAAGGCGTGCGGACGCTCAGCCTGCCGCAGTGGACTGACCAGACCTTCGATGCGCCGCTGGTGGCAGAGAAGCCTGTCCCCGGACACGTGGTGCAATCGAGCTGGGACCGCGCTGCGGAAGCCACCGTTTGGCGGCTCGGCAATGGTGTCCGGGTCATCGTCAAGGCGACCTCGTTCGAGAACGATTGGATCAGGGTGGAGGGCTGGCAGCCCGGCGGCAGCGCGATGTTGCCCGAACGCGACTTCGCTCAGGCGCGCTTCGCGGCCGAGATCATGCGAGAGTCGGGCGCAGGCCGACTCAGCGAACGCGAAATCGGGCGCGCGCTCGCAGGCAAGGACCTCGAGGTCGATGTGGACCTGGCCAACTCCTACCAGACCGTGACGGCGGAAACGCGTCCCCAGGATCTCGAGACCATGCTGCAGCTCTTGCACCTGCGGCTGCGCTACCCCCTGAAGAACGACACGGGGTTCACGCTGTGGAAGTCCAAACGGATGGAGGCCGAACGCCGGCGTCTAGATTCACCCGACGAGCGGATGAACGACGAGATCAAGACCGTCCTCTACGGCAATCATCCACGATATCGGCCGGTCACGGCCGAGGCCATCCAAGAGGCAAAGCTCGAGCGCGTCTTCGAAATCTGGAAGGAACGTTTCTCCGACTTCAACGGGTTCACGTTCGTCTTCGTGGGCAGCGTCGATCTGAAGAAGCTGAGACCGCTGGTCGAGACCTATCTCGGTAGCCTTCCGTCGCGTGGCCGGCGGGAACATGTTGCCGAGCTCCGGATCCCGTATCCGAGGGAGACGATCGAGCGCGCGGTCGCTGCCGGGGCTGTCGATCGCAGCTGGGTCTGGATCTGCTTCACTGCCCCGGAACACTGGTCACTCAATGCCGAACGCGACGCAAGGATCCTGGAGACAGTGCTGAAAATGAGGCTCTTCGAGGTCATGCGCCTGAATACGGGAGGGGTCTACGACCTGCGCTCCTTGGTCGAGCTGGACCGCGACCCAACCGAACGCCATTTCCTGACGGTGCTCTTCGGTTGCGCTCCGGAGAACGTAGACAAGCTGCGAGACACGGTGATGTCCGAGTTGGCCGAGATAGCGAGGAAAGGAGTGGGTCAAGAGTACCTGGACAAGGCCGCCGCGCAGATTCGCAAGAAGCACGAGGACCACTTGAAGGACAACGAGTGGTGGCTCACCCAGCTACGAGATGCCTACCGGCACGACGAAGACTTTGCAGGCATCAAAGATATCGAGGGGACACTGGGGCGGATCACGAATGACCGCATCAAAGCGACGGCCGCACGGATGGTCCGGGGCAAGCCCCACATCGCGATCAGTCTTCGGCACCCTGCGCCGGCGGCGACTTTGAAGAATTAGCTCGATTCGGGCGCCGCTGCAACGGCCGAAGGTCGCACCGGCCTGATTACCACCCGTCCCTGTACCGCGACCGGGAAAAACGGACCAGCCGGACGTGGGCGCCCCGTCCGGGGGGACGACGACGCTAGCTAACCCCTTGACGGACCAGCGAGATCGCGCCATACATCGTCGGTCCGCGGGATTAGCTCAGTTGGTAGAGCGTCAGCTTCCCAAGCTGAATGTCGTCGGTTCGAACCCGATATCCCGCTCCGCGGTAAGCACCGGAAACGCTTCGTCTTCGCCGGACGCGATCGACGGTCCTGATGGCTCCCCGACGGTCCCTGTAACAAGGGTGTAACAAGCGGCGAGAGATTCGCGACGGCGTGCGCAGTGGCGGCCGTGGGGTCAGGGCGGCCGGCTCGGTGAACGCCAGCCGATTGATCTTTGACCTCAGGTAGTCCGGCGTGAGGTGCCCGTACGTCCCCATGGTGATGCGCGGATCGGAGTGCCGGAGGATTTTCTGGACGGCGGCGAGGCTGGCGCCCGCCATCAGGAGCAAGCTGGCCGTCGTGTGGCGCAAAGAACGGGGATCTTCTCTGTCGCTGCGGCTTCCAAAACCGGGAGGATCTTCTCCTCGCGCCGCATGACATTCATGTCGACGACGGTCGCCTTCATGACGGGGCGAAGGGGCAGTCCCCTTTGGTCTATACGAACCGGCGCGTCCTTTGGACTGATGCTCATGACTTCTTAACGGTAGCGTACGGTGAGGGACAACGCACCGTAGTGGGGGTGGCCGCCCCGCTACTCGCCCTGAAGCTCGCCGGCTTCGTTCTGGTCTACCTCGTCATCCCACCCACGACCGAGGGTCCAGTCGTCGTCCGCCTCGTAGCCCATTGGTAGTTCGCCCTCGACATATCCGATCGATCGGTAGCCAGCGAGGCGACGGCGAAACATGCGCTCCAGTACGGGGACGTTCCGATCGACGTAGTCGTAGATGCGGACCTCCCGCTTCCCTGGGTGCAGGCGCTGGATTCGCCCAGCGTACTGGATCACGGTTCCCTTCCACGAGATCGGCATGGCCAGAAAGAGTGTGTCGAGCGTGGGGTCGTCGAACCCTTCCCCCACGTAGCGCCCCGTCGCCACGATGACCCGCGAGCGAGTCCCCGACAGAGTCGTCGCTGCCGCTCGCGCCCGTCCGCCCGAGCCCGGACCGCCGCGCAAGACCACGACTTCGGGGCTGATGCCGCGGATCAGGTCGCAGAGCAGCTCCAAGTGATCTTTGCGCTCGGTCAGCACGATCGGCCACCGGTCCTCAGCGAGCGCGAGCTCAACGTCGCGGGCGATGAGCTCGCCCCGAGCGCGATCGCTGGCTACGGCCTTGTAGATTGTCTGTATCGACGGCGTCTCCTCTGCCACAGTCAGCGATGTCTCGCGCACGATCAGCTTGTGCTCGAAGGGACGCATCGCAGCCTGTGCCTTGGCATCGATGACATGACGTACCGGTCCGAGTTGCATCGCACCGATAGGATGGTGCCCGTCCCTCCTGCGAGGTGTGGCCGTCAATCCGACGACGAACTGCGCGCGGGTCGATGCCAAGACGCGCTCGAACGACACGGCGGGTACGTGATGGCACTCGTCAACGATGACCTGCCCGTAGTCGCCGACGGTGGTGCTCACCTCGCCGCTGCGAACGAGGCTCTGAATCATGGCGACGTCCAAGGTTCCGTTCGGGCGGGTCTTGCCGCCGGATTCGCCCGATCTGGTTGGGGTCGATCCTGAGAAATAGTGCGAGCTGGTTCACCCACTTCTCGAGTAGCGGGCGCCGATGGACCAATACGAGGGTACTGATCGCGCGCGCCGCGACGATGCTGGCGCCCATCACCGTCTTCCCCGAGCCCGGTGGCGCCACGAGGACGCCCAAGTCGTGCGCGAGCATCGCCCGGACGGCGGTTTCCTGCTCGGAGACGAGCGTGCCCTGGAACGTTAACGCGACGGACTTGCCGCGGTTGCGTTGGTCGTCGAGGACGAGCCGGGAGTCGTTGAATTCGAGAAGGACCCTGACGTCGTCGACGCAAGCCCGCGGGAGGGCGAGGTGCTTTGGAAGATCCTCGGCGCAGACGATGATGCGAGGAATGCGTGCCGTCGAAAGCCTCAGCTTCTGGCGCTTGTAGAACTCGGGATTTTGAAACGCGGCGATGCGCCGGAGACGCGACACCAACGGGGTCGGAAGACCCGCCTTCTCCACGAAGAGGCGCTGGGCGAGGACCGCCTTGACCTCCGGTGGGACGGCGAAGGGCAGCTTGGTCGCCGGGGTCGCGGGCCGCGTCGGTTTCCAAGGCGTATCGTCTTCTTCATCATCGGGAGTTGGCTGGGGGACGCCCAGTACGCGCCTCGTGCGCGCCGCCTCTTTAGCCAGTGCACAAACCCGATCGCCCTCAAGGCGCTCGATGTCGGCGAGGAACTGCCACGGTTGCTCCCACGGAAGCGCCTCGAAGCGGCTATCGACGAACAGGCTGTGCCCCAGCTTCCGAGGGTGAAATTGAAACGGTAGGGCGATCAGATTCCCGAATCCACCCTGAGGAAGCGTGTCCTGCGATGGAAAGGCGATCGTACGATTCGAGTTTCAGCTCGCGCCGCAGCCGCATCGTCTCGGTGAGAAGGAACGACGCCATGTCTCTGGCTTCGCGCGCCGGGACGGGCGCCGCGAAGAAAAACCAGACATGGGCCCCCTTGCCCGATCGCGAGCGCTCGACGGCCGGGGCGAGCGCGTGGCCTCGACACGTCTCCACAAACGCCGCGACGTCATCTATCCAGGACGCTTCGTCGAAGTCCAGGGCGACGAACCAGCACGTGTCGTCGCGCAGTAGAGGATAGACGCCGGCGGTGTACTTGCCGCCCAAGTCGTCCGCGATGACCCGGTCCTCGACCTCGAGGAATGCCTGGTTCGGGCACTCCCCGCACCTGACCTTGGGCTTCTCGCAGATACCCCGTAGCCACTCGTTGGCGCAGGCCGGCGCATAGCCGCTCCGCTCCTGCTTCGCGTTCTCCCACCAATTTGGAAACACGTCCGTGCGACCGCGGAACAGTGAACGGAACAGACGGATCTTCTCGGCGCCCGTTCGAGGGGCCGGAGAACCGTGCGGCGCTATCGGGAGCCGAAGCTGCGGTGGCGCACTCGTCCCTGGGCCTGTAGAACGAAGAGCCGCGAGGAGTGCGACGGCCTGCTCTCGCAGCCTGGGCCAGAGCGGCCAGCTCGGATTCTGCCTTCTCGATCTGGGCGGCAAGCTCCTCTTCGCGCGACACGGCGAGCGCATCCTGGCACCAGCCGTTGCGTGCGGGAAGGGCGTGTGTGCGTAGCTCGGGACGATGGCAGTAGTGCTGAGCCCGAGAACCATTCACCCGACTGCACGACACGAAGATCGTCGCGGTACAGTGTAGCCATGGCTCGCGATCCTTTTCAGCGCCCGACCGAAGGCCACCAATCCCGCCGAGGAACGTGCCTTCTTCCCACCGAGACACCGCCGGAGCACGCGATCAGGCGCCTCTACTTGCGGCCCGCTGAATCGGCTGCCGAGTTCATGGACGAGCTCGAGGACGAGACCGAGGAGCCCACTCCCGCTCTGCGAGAACTTCTCCGTGGAGTTGCTCGCTAGGCGGCTTTGGTGGGCGACGCGCGGGCCGCGATGCGTCCAAAATATCACCCGAGCGCAAGCCGCCGTGCTGCCTGGCCACCGCTTGCTGTACCGCGCCGATGGGTTCCGCGGCAGCCTCGTGGTACGATCGAATCCATAGTGGCCACTCCCTCCAAACAAAGGCCGGCGACCCTGGACGAGGCGCTCGCCCAGCTGAAGCACGACCCGAAGAGTCCCGTTCAGGCACGCGTCGGCGAGCTCGACGTGGAGCTGCGGGTGATCGGGGAGGCCAGCCAGGCGAAGGAACGCGGACCGTACAGCTCTCTTCTGAACTCCGCGGGTAGTGCCGAATCGCTCGCACCAGATGTCGCTCGTAACAAACACGAGCATCTCGCCGAAATCTACGCGCCCAAGCGCAACGCGCGGTGAACACCGTCTTCGTCGATACCGGCGGCTTCTTCGCCCTCTACGCGCGCACTGACGCCGATCACGCCAAGGCTGTGGATCTATTCCGCCAGGCCGACCTCGAGCACTGGCAGCTCGTCACCACCAATGCCGTCGTACAGGAAACGCACGCACTGCTCCTCAATCGAACGCGAGATGGAAGGACCGTGGCGCTTAGGTTTCTCGACGACCTGAATTCATCTGGCGTTCGGATCGAGAAGGTCGGTGCCGACGACGAGGTGGCTGCGATTGCCCTCATCCGCGCGCACACCGACAAGAGCTACTCCCTCTGCGACGCCTTGAGCTTCATCGTCTGCGAGCGGGCGGGCATCACGCAGGCGATCTCCTGCGATGACGACTTCCGATCGTACGGTCGGCTCACCGTCCTGTTGTAGGGCGGCTACTTGCTGCCGGCCTGGCCGGTGGTGGCGTTCATCGCCGCCATGATCGTCTCGAAGTTCTTCTGTTCCTGCTCATTGCGGCGCTCCAGCTCGCGGAGCTGCGCCTCTTCGGCGCGCCGCCGCCGATCCTCCTGTGCGGTCTTGCGGCGGTTCTGCTCGCCCTCCTCGAGATCGACGAGCCACTCGTGCCAGAGGTCGCGGACGATCGCGGGCGCGACCTCCAGCTCCTCGACGATCTCGCGCAGCTCGCGGCCGGTGTCGAACAGGTGGAATACGCGGGCGGCGAGCCGGCCTTCGGACATCGGGGCGGCCGTGCTGCCGATCGGCCGCTTCAACTTCAGGGCGGCGACCTCTTCTGGCTTGAACAGCCAAGCAAGACGCGAATCAACCGGCCTCCTGGCCAACCCGGTTCCCGGTGCGCAGCCGCCCCTCGACGAACGCCGCCAGGTCGCGCAGCGCTACCCGAATCGCGTTCAGGACGCGCACGTGCGCCAGATGGCGCTCACCCACCAGCCGGTACACGGTCGCGGTACACACGCCGAGCGGGCGGCCACGTCGCGCACCGTGAGCAGGGCGCCGACGCCGGCCCCACGCCCGCCATCCAAAACGCCAAGCCGCCGCGACCCCTGCAGCAAGGGTGCAGCAAAAACCTGGCGAAGCCGGGCTACCGGCGGCATGCCCTGGACTTCGCCGCCGATCCCACCTCTAAAGAAATCGCCCGCTTGTGACGCCGAGCTACCCCGCGCTACCCTGCCCGATGCCCCCTCAGCGCATTCGCTGCTCTACAAGACCAGCGACTTCACCAAGAGCGACGAGATGGCACTATTTCTAACAGACTAGGGCGACCCGCTGGCGAGGATAGCCGCGACGGCAGAGTTGCCGCCCTCCGTGGTCGCGCTAGGCTGGTACAAGAGTGGCCCCCTGAGCGACCAACCGAAACTGGAGCCCGCATCGCCGAGCGACCTGGAGGAGATCCGCCGTCTATTGGATGGGGCCGACCTTCCATCCGTCGACGTCGGCGAACATCTCGCGGGCTTCTTGGTCGCGAGAGCAAGTCGCGACCTCGCGGGCGTCGTAGGCGTCGAGGCACACGGCGCCGACGCACTGCTGCGTTCGCTGTGCGTTGTCGCGGACCGACGTGGGGGCGGGCTCGGTCGGGCTCTCTGCGCCGGCGCGGAAGCAGTCGCGCGCGGCGGCGGCGCGCACGAGCTCTACCTTCTTACGACCAATGCCCACGCGTATTTCGAGAGGCAGGGCTTCGCTGTTCGCACGCGTGAGGACGCCGCGCCCGCGATCCGGGGTACGGCCGAGTTTCGTACGCTGTGCCCGTCGACAGCGGCGGTCATGTCGAAGCGGCTCGCCGATGCGGGCCCGCGCTTCTTTCCGAGATCGATGCTCCCTCTCCGGCCGGACGTCCCGGGCGCACGCATGTGGGCAGTAGGGCTCGACCGCGTCCTGATGACGTATTTCGAGGTCGACCCGGGCACGCGGTTCGAAAAGCACCACCACGAGGGCGAACAGATCACGACCGTCGTCGAGGGCGAGCTGCTGTTCGAGATCGACGGCGCTGTGGTCCGCGTCGGGCCGGGCGAAGCGATTGCGATTCCAGCAGGGACGGCGCACGCCGTGTTCACGCTTGATCACGCGGCCAAGGCGTTCGATTCGTGGTCGGCCCCATTCCCGAAGGCGCGATAGGCAGGCGAGATCTGCGACCGCCCCTACTTGGCCGGGTGTCGAGCGGCCCACGACGCGGCAGCGCCCCGACAGTCCTCCGGGATCTGCTCCAGATCACGCGCTTCGCAGTCGACGACCCGGCCGCGGCAGTCGACGGAGATCTCGCAACATTGCTCGAACATCCCGCGGATCTTCTCGCGTCCGCGTTGGACCCGGGACTTCATGCCGGACAGGGACGTGCCGAGCATCTCGGCCGCCTCTTTCTGGGTGAGTCCTTGGAGCTCGGTCAGCGTGATCGCTTCGCGATACGGCGAAGGCAGCCGCGCGACGAACAGCGCCACGCACTCGCCGAGCTCGAGCTGGAGATCCGCGGCCTCGTCCCCATCGCCACCCACGAGGTCGGCGATCTCGGCGCCGCGCGCGATCGGGTCGCGCGCGTGCGCCTTGGCGGCATCGGCGAGCGCCCGCGCGGCGATACGGTAAACCCAGCCGCCGAAGCTCTCGTCGTCCCGCAAGGTCGCAAGCCCCTTGTGGACACGGACGAGGATATCCTGGACCAGGTCGTCGACCTCGGCGGCGGAAGCCACGCGACGGGCGATGTACGGCCGTAGTCGGGCCTCGATGTCACGCCAGGCGCCGCGCGCTTCCGCCGGGATCACGTTTCCGCTCCTACGTGCAGCATGAAGGGCCACAACAGTCGGCGCCACCCGGTTTCTTGGCCTCGATGACGGCCGAGGCCAGGAAGCTCTCGGCGCCCGGCATGCACTGGGCGATGATGGCGCCGCTGTCTGGGCGAGCATCGACCTTGATCGCCTCGAAACCGGCGCCGGCCAGCAGGGCTCTAACCTCGTCGACGGGTGCGGCGCCGGCGACGCATCCCGTGAGCGCCTCGACGCTCTCGGCGACCTCCTTGGGAATCGCGTGAGTGGAGACGACGTCCGAGATGGCGATGCGGCCGCCCGGCTTCAGCACGCGGATCGCCTCGCGGAAGACCGCGCCCTTGTCCGGCGACAGGTTGATGACGCAGTTGGAGATGATGACGTCGACTGACGCGTCGGGCACGGGCAGGTGCTCGATCTCGCCCAGGCGAAACTCGACGTTGGTGGCCGACACGCGGCGGGCGTTGTCGCGGGCCTTGGTGACCATCTCGGGCGTCATGTCCACGCCGATGACGCGCCCGCTTCGCCCCACCCGACTCGCGGCGAGGAAGCAGTCGAAGCCGGCGCCGCTGCCGAGGTCGAGCACCGTCTCGCCCGGGCGCATGGCCGCGATCGCCTGGGGGTTGCCACAGCCAAGGCCGAGGTCCGAGCCCTCGGGCACGCTGGCGAGATCCGCTTCCGTGTACCCCATTCCCAGACTTCCGCTGCCTTTCGTGCCACAGCAGCCGACGCTGCACCCATCCGCGCCCTTCGCGACCTTGGCGTACGCCGTTCGAACCTGAGCTCTGACCTGATCGTTGTCCTGGGTTTCCATCGCTACCTCCAACCCTAAGGACGGCGTCCCTTCGAAAAGGACGCAGGCCAAAACGATGCTCGGCGGCGCACGAAGACGCTTGCATGCACCAACAGTTGTATTGTACATGCGAAAGTGACGCACGTCGCTCCATCTGACGAGCCCAACCTGGTCAAAGACCGTGAAAACACGCAAAGAAATCGCATTGCGACCAGCGATGCTCCGCATCGCGGATCGCATGACGCTCATGTCTGGAACGATTGAATTTCCCAGCCTGCCCGGGCTACTCGAGCACGCCACGCAGAGGGTCGTCGCGCTCTTCGCTAGCCTGGGCCGACCTTGCTCCCCGGATGGGGTCAACTCCCTGCGCACTCTCATCAAGCGCGCCATGGAGGACGGTTATCAGAAGTCATCCGACGCGCGGGTCGTGGTGAACGTCGAGGCTCCCGAAGGTAAGGCCGCCAACTTCGAGGTCGGGGTCCGCTACCTGACGACCGAAGAACGTTACAAGACGATGCAGACGAGGAGGCCGCCACCACTATTCGGCAA
>Ga0265342_10000230_pt1 | contig 62706 bp, 52 predicted proteins | sample 4CB327metaG_FD_203125 | JGI IMG/M metagenome (GOLD analysis project Ga0265342, IMG submission 203125) | Rhizosphere microbial communities from Carex aquatilis grown in University of Washington, Seatle, WA, United States - 4-CB3-27 metaG | ecosystem: Host-associated > Plants > Roots >...
GGGGGTTTGGGGGGGCGGGCCGGGGGGGGGGGGTTTGGGGGGCCTCGCCCCATGTGAGACCGAAGCCCCTCACCCGCCCTCGCTCTGCTCGGTCGACCTCTCCCTAAGGGAGAGGTGAAGCAGGCTGCAGCGATGGTTCTGTCGCGTCGGAACATGCTCTAAGCCGGCACCAGCGCCAGAACCCGCAACGGCGATCCGCTGCCGCGCTCGATCTTGAGCGGTGCCGCAAGAATGACCGCACCGGTCGCCGGCAGCACGTCGAGATTGGTCAGGCATTGCAGGCCGTAGCGGCCGGATCCGTGCATGAAGTAATGACAGGGATAGGGGGGGCGCAGATGATAGCCCTGGCCGGCGTCGGTTCCGATCGCTTCCGAACCGAAGCCGAGGACGTCGCGCTGCTCGACCAGAAAGCGGACCGCGTCGGTGTCCGGCCCCGGCGTGTGCTGGCCGGTGTCATCATAGTTCTGGAACGCGACGGCGTCGGTGCGCTTGGACCAGTCGGTGCGCATCAGCACCCACGCGCGCGGCGGAATTCGGCCGTGGCGGTCTTCCCATTGGCGCAGGAAATCGGCGGTCAGCAGAAAATCGGCGTCGTCGGCGGCTTCGCGCGCGCAGTCGATGACGCAGGCCGGCGCCAGGAAATGTTCCGGCGGAATGGTGTCGGTGCTGTTGTTGGGCAGATTGCGCCCGGAGATCCAGTGAATCGGCGCATCGAAATGGGTGCCGGTATGCTCGCCGCAACTGATATTGTTCCAGTACCAGGACGGGCCGCGCTCGTCGTATTTGGAAATCTGTTCGATCCGAAACGGCGCGCATTGTCCCATTTCCGGCGGCAGGCTGATCTGCGGGAAATCCGGCGACAGCGTCTGGGTGAGATCGACCACGCGAATGGCGCCGGTGGCCAGTCGCATGACCAGCTCGGACAGGACCGATGCGTTGTTATTGGTGGTGTCGGTCATAGCGCGAGCTCGCGTTCGAGTGCCTTCGGATTGTCGCGCCAGCGGTTGAACCATTCCTGCGCGACATCGCCGGCATAGACGTCTTCGACGCCCGAGCGCAGCGCGTCGACGATCGACTTCGCCAGCGCGGAGGGAGCGAGCTTCGGCGGCAGGATCAACTGGTTCCATTCGTCGTCGATCGGCCCCGGAAACACGTTGATCACCCGAATGGCGGAATTGAGCATCTCTGCGCGCAGGCATTGCGCCAGCGAATAGGCGGCAGCCTTCGACGCGGAAAAGGTTCCGTGCGGGGGAAAATTGCTGAGGGCGTAGATCGACAGCACATTGACCCACGCAACGGCGTTGGATTGTCCGTCGGCGGCGCGCGCCCGCAGCGCCGGGCCGAAGCTCTGAGCGAGGCGCAGCAAGCCGAAATAATTCACGTCCATCTCCGCGCGCGCGGTATCGGTTCCCGGACGCGTGCCGATGCTCGCGGTGCGGTGATGTTCGGCATTATTGATGACGATATCGACCTTGCCGCCGATTTCGCCGGCGAGTTCCTGCACCGAGCGCTCGTTGGTGACGTCGAGCGGCACCTGGGTGAGCTGCGGAATGGCTGAGAGGGTGTCGGAGCCCGGCAGCTTCTTCCATGGTTCGGCAACGCCCGCCCAGATCAGATCGGCGCCGGCGGCGGCGAGCTGTTGGCAGAGCGCCTGACCGACAGCGGTCTTGCCGTCGGTGACCAGGATTTTCCTGAATTTCGGGTCGCAGGTCATTTCTCTGAGCTCCGGATCATCGGCCATGTGCAGGCTTGCCTGCACCGGAAGGGCGATCAAGGCGGCTTGGTTGGCACGGTCGAGTTGGCTGGTGACGCGGATCCGCGCCGGCGGCGCGGGAACGTCGCCGTGGACGTGAACGACGACGCTCGGCCCGGCATCGAGGCGCACCAGCCCGATCCGCCACGGCGTCCGCTCGCGAAAATAAAGTTCCTGACTGTGATGCAGGCGGGTCTGCGCGATCAATTCGCCCAGCCCATCCTGCACGCGCCAGGGCAAGCGGGCGGACAGGCAGGCGCGGCAGACCTCGCGCGGCGGATATTGCACCACACCGCAATCCTCGCACACCTGCAGCTCAAAGACGCCGCGGGCGGCGCCCGCGGTCAGCCCAAGCGCAATGCGGCTGCGCAGCGGCGGCGGCACGGTCGGCGCGCGGGTGCGCAGAATCGGGTTCTTGCGCTTCGGACGGGTCAGCGGAGGCGTGGCGCGAGGGGTCATTGCGGCGGCGCTTTTTTCTGGGCGGCCAGGATCGCGGCGCCGGAGCACAGGCCGCGATCGAAATTGATCATGCCGAATCCACTGACGAGGCCGATGCTGGCGTCGGGGACCGACGCGCCGAGGGCAGATCCCGTCAGTTGGCGGATCGCCTCGACCAGGCCGAGATAGCCGCCGGCGGCGCCGGCCTGGCCGATCGAGAGCTGGCCGCCGGATGTGTTGAGCGGAAACGAGCCGTCGACAGTAAACTCGTTGGCGCGAACAAAGGCGGGACCTTCGCCCTTGGCGCAGAACCCGAGATCTTCGATCTGCATGACCTCGATGACCGGATAATCGTCATAGGCCTGGAGGAAGTCGATATCGGCCGGCTTGACCCCGGCCTGGTCGTAGAGATCTTCGCGGTCGAGCGCCCAGCCGGCGCGGAATTGGATGGGATCATTGGGAAAGGCGTTGTGGCGTTCGATGGTGCCGAGCACGCGAGCATAAGACAGCCCGAGGTCGTCGGCGATATCGGGGCGGGTCACCAGAAACCCTTCGGCACCGGCGCAGGGCATGACGCAGTCGAACAGCCGCAACGGATCGGCGATCGGTCGCGCCTGCAAATAGTCGTCCATCGTGAGGGGCTTCTTGAACAAAGCCTGCGGTGCGTGCAGGGCGTTGGCGCGCTGCGCGACGCAGATCTTGCCGAAGTCCTCGGCCCTGGCGCCGTACGTCCGCATGTAATAGTCGGTGATCAGCGCAAAGCTGCCGTTGGGACCGCCGGTTCCGTAGGGATAGACGGCATCCTGGGCGAATTGGCTGAAGGTCGAGATGTTCAGGCGAAAGGAATCGGTGTGGTTGGTATCGCCGGCGAGACACGCCACCATGTCCGCATCGCCGCACTGCACGGCGCGCGCGGCGCGGCGCAACGCCACCACGCCGCTCGCTCCGCCCATCGGAATATGATCGAGCCAGCGCGGCGAGACTTCGAGATGCTGGGTCAGCCCGACCGCGGTGTCGGGGGCGAGTGTGAAGCTCGACACGCAGAGGCCGTCGATGTCGTCCTTCTTCAACTTGGCGGCAGCGAGCACGCCGGCCAGCGCGCGGCCGAGAAACCAATGCGCTGAACGCGTCGAATAGCGTGCGTAGGGCACCGTGAAGGGGGCGGCGATTGCGACGCCATCGTAGGGTTTTCGCCGGGCTCTCATGGCTATTCGGATTGTCCGCCCAGATAGCTTGCGATCACGCGCGGATCGTGGATGAGATCGGCCGCCGGGCCGCTGTGAACGATTTCGCCGGTTTCGAGCACGTAGCCGAAATCCGCGGTTTCCAGCGCCGCGCGCGCGTTCTGCTCGACCAGAAGAATCGAGACGCCCAGTTCGCGCAGGCCGACGATGATCCGAAACACTTCGCGCACGATCAACGGCGCCAATCCGAGGCTTGGTTCGTCGAGCAGCAATAGTCGCGGCTTGGCCATGAACGCGCGTCCCAAAGCCAACATCTGCCGTTCGCCGCCGGACAGGGTTCCGGCCAATTGGTGTTTGCGCTCGGCGAGCCGACCGAATCGGCTGTAGACTACTCCGAGATCGTTCTCCACGTCTTTGCGGTGGCGCCAGCGGGTATAGGCGCCGAGGATCAGATTGTCGGCGACCGTCATCTCGGCAAACAGCTCGCGCTTTTCCGGCACCAGACTGATCCCGCGGGCGACGCGTTCCTCGGTGCTGACGCGCGCGAGGTCGCTGCTCTCATAGCGGATCGATCCCACCGCCGGCAGCAGCCCCATGATCGCGGCGAGCAGGGTGGTCTTGCCGGCGCCGTTCGGTCCGATCACGGTGACAATCTGGCCGCGATCAAGGCGCAGCGAGACCTCGCGAACGGCTTCGACCTTGCCGTAGGACACACTGAGATTGGTGAGCGACAGAAATTCAGTCATGCGACGCCGCCCAGATAGGCTTCCTGGACGCGCGGATCGGCGCGGATCGCGGCCGGAAGTCCCTCCGCCAGCTTGACGCCGAAATCCATCACCACGATCCGATCGACCAGGTTCATCACGAAGTCCATGTCGTGCTCGACCAGCACGATGGTCAGTCCGTCCGCGCGTAGCTCACGCAGCAAACGCGCGAGTGCGAGCTTTTCCAGGCGGCGCAGGCCGGCGGCCGGTTCGTCCAGGATCAAGACTTTCGGATCGGCGGCGAGCGCGCGCGCAATCTCCAGCAGGCGCTGCTGGCCGAGCGGCAGATCGCCGGCGAGTTCGTTGGCCTTGTCGGCAAGGCCGACGCGCTGGAGCATTTGCAGGGCGTCGCGCCGGGCGGCCTGTTCTTCGCCGCGATCGGTGCGCAGTGCGCCGGCGAGGAAACCGGAGGCGGTGCGCAGATAGGAGCCGAGCACGACATTGTCGATCAGCACCATGTTGGGCCGCAGCTTGACGTGCTGAAAGGTGCGGGCGATGCCCTTGGCGGCGATGCGGCGCACCGACAGCGCGGTGATATCCTCGCCTTGCAGCACGATGCGGCCGCCGGCCGGTTTCAGCACCCCGGTGATCAGGTTGAACAGGGTGGTCTTGCCGGCGCCGTTCGGGCCGATGAGACCGAGAATTTCCCCGGCAGAGATCGCGAAGCTGACCTCGTTGACCGCCACCAGGCCGCCGAAGCGTTTGACGATGCGGTCGACGTGTAGCAGCGGCTGGCCACGTTCGCAGTCGGCCTGCGGATAGTGCCGCGGCGGCAACAACGCTCCCGGCGGCGGAAGCGGCCGCAGCGGCCGCGGCAGATAGCGCCTCACCAGCGGCACGATGCCGGCGCGGTCGGTCTGCAACAGCACGATGAACAGCACGCCGAAGACGACGATCTCGAGCTGGCCGCTGTCGTGGGTGATGAGGGGCAGAACATCCTGCAAACCGTTTTTCAGCAGGGTGACGAAGGCCGCGCCGACGACCGCGCCGCCAATATCGCCGGCACCGCCGACGATGGCCATCAACAAGAGCTCGATGCCCGGCTTGATGTCGAAGGGCGCCGGACTGACAAAGCGCTGCATATGGGCGTAGAGCCAGCCGGACAATCCGGCGAGCAGGCCGGCGATGATGAACACGGCGAGGCGGATGCGGAAAAATCCGATGCCGAGGCTCTCGACCAATTCGCTGCCGCCGCGCAGGCCGCGGATGGCTCTGCCTTCGCGGGAATCAAGCAGGTTGGCGCAGAGCAGCATCATCAGGCCGAGCACCGCCCAAATGAAATAATAGATCGCCTTGGTATCGACGAGCGAGACCGGCCCGATCCAGATCGGCGGAATGTCCGACAAGCCGCTGTAGCGACCCAGCGCGTCGAAATTGCCGAACAGAAAATAGATCGCGATGCCCCAGGCGATCGTGCTCAGCGGCAGGAAGTGGCCGCCGAGGCGCAACGTTGCTGCGCCGAGAATGGTCGCAACGGTGCCGGTCAGGGCAAGCGCCAACACCAGGCCGATCCACGGCGAGCCGCCCTGGGCGGTCGTATACCAGGCGGTGGCGTAGGCGCCGAGGCCGACAAAGGCGGCCTGACCGAACGAGGTCAGTCCGCCGACGCCGGTGAGCAGCACGAGGCCGAGGGCCGCGAGCGCATAGATGCCGATGTAATTCATCAGCGTGATGGCGAACACGCCGAACAGCAGCGGCGCCGCAACGACGAACAAGGCGGCGGCGCCGACAAAAATCCAGGGCCAGCGGCTGATCATGCGGCGCCTTCGCGCTCTTCCTCTTCGATCTCTTCGCCGGTTTCGCCACCGGTCGCCACGGAGCGCCAGATGAGGATCGGAATCAACGCACCGAAGACGATGACTTCCTTGAGCGTGCTGCTCCAGAACGCGGAATAAGCTTCGAGCAGTCCGACGAAAATGGCGCCGAGGGCGGCGGCCGGATAACTCACCAGGCCGCCGATGATGGCGCCGACGAAGGCCTTGAGGCCGATCAGAAAGCCGGAATCGTAGTAGAACGTGGTGACCGGCCCGATCAGAATCCCGGACAGCGCCGCCATCGCCGAGGCGAGCAGGAAGGCGATGGCGCCGGTGCTTTCCGGACGAATGCCAACCAGCCGCGCGCCCACCCGGTTGACCGAGGTGGCGCGCAGCGCCTTGCCGGTGAGCGTGCGCTCGAAGAACAGAAACAACAACAGGCTGAAGACGATCGAGGCGCCGACGATCAGCACGGTCTGCCCGGACAGCGTGATCGGGCCGACATTGAAGACGGCGTTGCTCATCGACCGGGTGCGAAAGCCCTCCGGCCCGAAATACAGCAGCGCCAGTCCGGACATGGCGAAATGCAGCGCTACCGCCACCATCAGCAGCACCAGAATGGACGCGCCGGCGAGCGATTGGAACGCGATGCGGTAGAGCAGCGGGGAAATCGGAAGGATCAAGCCAATGGTCAGCGCGAGTTCCAGCCAAACCGGAAGCTGCCGCCCTGCCAGCAGCCACACCGGCACGACGGTCGTCAGCGGCAGGGCGGCGAAGATCAGCAGCGCGCGCGGCAATCGACGAAAGTCGCCGCGGCGGAGCAACGCGATGACTTCCATCAGTGTCGCGATCGCGGCGAGGGTGGCGACGAGCCAAACGGTTCCGGGCAGCTTGCCGAGCTGGAGCGAGGCGAGCGTCAATGCGGAATAACCGACGACGTCGCCGAAGGGAACGAAAATGACCCGCGTCACCAGGAATACCAGCACGATCCCCAGCGCGAGCAGAACATAGACGGCGCCGGTGGTGATGCCGTCCTGCGCCAAGATGATCGCGATCTCGGGGGTCATGCTGGGCGGAGGTGTTTCCCGCTCCCCGCTTGCAGGGAGAGGGTTGGGGTGAGGGGAGACCTTCTCTCCCACGGCGGTGACAAACCGTAAGACTTGCAAAGAAACATCGGCTTCCTCGCAGGAAAGTCGGCTTACGGCATCAACGTCCATTTTGCGTTGGTGAGCTTCACCAGCACGCGGGCGCGCTGGTCGACGCCGAAGGTGTCGCCCGGCTTGAAGTTGTAGACGGCATGGGTGCCGACGACTTCGTGGGAGGTGATGATGGCGTCGCGCAGGGCGGTGCGAAACTCGGGGGTGCCCGGCTGGCCCTTGTCCAAGGCGCGCTTGGCTGCATCGACAAACACCAGCCAGGCATCGAATGCGTAAGCCGAGAAACCGTCATTGGTCGGCGTGCCATTGGCCTTCTGGTAAGCTTCGCGGAAAGCCAGAGCGATCGCCTTGGTCGGATAGGAATCCGGCAATTGCTCGGCGACCACCACCGGACCGCTCGGTGCAATCACGCCCTCGACCGAGGCGCCGCCGACGCGAACGAAGTCGGGATTGATCAAGGCATGGGTGCCGTACAGGCCGCCTTTGAAGCCACGTTCGGCGAGCGCGATATAGGGCAGCGCGCCGGGCGTGCCCGAACCGCCTGTGATCACCGCGTCCGGATGGGTCGAGATCATCTTGAGGGTCTGCCCGGTGACGGAGGTGTCGGCGCGCGCGTAACGCTCGTCGGTGGTGACGTTGATGTCGTTGGTCGGCGCGTTCTTCATCAGGGCGCCATAGACGAGGTCGCCCCAGGAATCGCTGAAGCCGATATAGGCAGCGTTCTTCACGCCGTCCTTTTTCATGCGTTCGACCACGGCGGCCACCATTAGCGCCGGCGGCTGCGGCACCGCGACCAGCCATTGCCCCTCCGGCCCGACATTGATCGGCGGAAGCGGGGTGAGCGAAATCATCGGCGTTTTGGATTCAACCGCAACCGTCGACATCGCGACGGCGCCAGGAACGCCCGACGTTCCCATCAGGATGTCGACTTTTTCCTCTTCGACCAGCTTGCGCGCATTGCGGGCGGCGGCGGAGGGATCGGAGGCGTCGTCGAGCTGGATCAGGCGGATCTTATGCTCGCCGATCGTGCCGGCATAAACCTGCCCGGCGGCGGCGCCCTTGGCGTAGGGAATTCCAATCGAGGCGCCCGGCCCGCTCAGGGTGGTGACGAGGCCGACGGTGATGTCAGCGGCTGCGGCCGGCGCGGTGGCGAGACAGAGAATGGCCAGAGCACGCGCTGTTCGAAATAACATGACAACCTCCTGCCCGGATGGCCTGACACGGCCTGAGAATTGCTTTAAGGTTAAAGTAATTTGGGGCAATGGCAAGCGGCCCGGCAGGCGGGGAAACGGGGACGCACGGGAATCTTGCCGCGGATGCGTTCAAACCGGCGTCGGATCGGGCAAGCCATCCACGCTGCTTCGCGAGGAGAACTGCTGCAGATGCGCATTTGGTATCAAAGCTACGTCGACTTCGAACACGGCGAAACCTATTGGGAGCATCTGCGTCGCCATCTCGACGCGATCGTCGATCCTGGGACCGAAGTGGATATCAAGGGCATTACGCCGCACGATTCCTACGCCCATCCGATCGTGGAATTCCGTTGCGCGCGTGAGGTGATCTGCAACGCAGTGCGGGCGGAACGCGAGGGCTACGATGCGTTCGTGATCGGTCACTTCCAGGACGCCGGTCTCTACGAGGTGCGATCGGTGGTCGATATCCCGGTGGTCGCGTTGGGCGAAGCCTCGATGCTCTATGCCTGCCAACTCGGCCAGCGCATCGGCATCGTGACGATCAATACGCGCTACATTCCCTGGTTTCATCACCAGATCGGGAAATATGGTCTGGAACGGCGCGTCACCGGCGTGCACGCCATGAAGTTCGAGCCGGGACAAATATTGAAGGCCTATGAATCCGAAACGCTGGAACGCGAGGTCGCTGAACTATTCGCCGAACAGGCCAAGCCGCTGGTCGCGGCAGGCGTCGACGTGCTGATTCCAGGCGGCGGGATTCCGATGCTGCTGTTTTCCAGAATTTGCGATCATTCCATCGAGGGCGCGCCGGTCATCAACGGCATTCCGATCGCGGTGAAAATGGCGGAGCTCGCGGTCAAGCTACGCCGATTGACCGGGCTGCGGATCAGCCGGGTGTCGGATTACGTGGTGCCGCCGCTGGAGGTCATCGAAGAATTCATGGCACATCCGAAAGGGCTTTAGCGTCGCCCGATTTGCGCGCTAGTGCAGCCGCGCGGCATGTTCGCGCGCCGCTGCGGTCGCGAGCGGCGATGCCTTCTGCGCCGAGAGCGCGGCAGACAATGCCGCGCCGGTTTCGTCGGCGCCGGCGGCTTTGCGCAAGGCCGCCATCCGGGCCGCGCCGTCCGGGCGGGCGATCAGGTCCGGCAGCGCCGCCAGCAAGGTCGCATAACGCGCGCTGGCGCGTTCGTGGGTGTCGCCATAGCCCTTGACCAGGCCGCGACAGGCGGCGACCTCGACGGCGAGGTCGTAGTTTTGTCCGGCGGTGCGTGACACGGTTTCGAGCCAGGTCTGCAGGTTCTGCTGTTCGTGGCCGTAGCGCAGCGAGCGCGGACGCAACGGCTTGAACGCGGCGACGAGGTACAACAGCAGGAAGCCGCGCAGCGAGGTGGTCTTGATGGTGCGGCCCTTGCGGGTGAAACGCTCGAGCCAAGCCAGCACCCACGGTGTGCGCAGGATCCAGCGGCCGAGGGGCGCCGGCAGGGTATCGGCGATTTCCTGCGGGCGGGGATGCATGAATTCGGCGATTTCCAGGATCTGTCCGGCTTTGGCGCCCACTTCCGCGCGCACGCGATCAAAGCGTGAGCGCCGGATCTTGAGTTCGGCGACCCGAATGGTGTCCTCATAGGCCATCGATAGCGCCAGCTGGCGCGCGCATTCCTGCAGCAGGCGACAGGCCTCATCGCCGGATTTTTGCTCGATCGCGACGATCGGCGCGAGACGCGCGAGATAGAGCCTTGCATAGGCGATGTCCTGGAAGTCGGCGACGCGTTCGAGCCCGAGGCGCATGACCGGATGCACGGCGGCAGGCATGGTGCGGGCGACAACGTCGAGGCATCCCGCGAGCGCGGCGGGTGGCGGGATCGGGGCGGGCGTCGGCTCCGGCTTGGGGATGGCAATGTGCCCGGATGCGGCCGCGTCGAATCCGGCGGCAAAGGCGGCGAGGCTTGCGGCAACGCCGACGCCGCCGGCGCGAATGGCGGCCTCGAACACCGGGCGTTGAAACGGCAGCGCCTTGGCGCCGGCGAGTGCGCCCAGCATGACCGCACTCATGACGCTGCCGTTGGCCTCCGCCATCGCCGCCATGTCGAAGCCATGGAACGTGCGCGCAGCGCCACGGCAGGCTTCCAGCAATTCGGCATCGTCGACGCGACCGTCGGTGAGCGCGGTCTTCTCGGTCATGGAAAACACCCGGCTGGTCGAGGCGAGCAGCGCGGTGCGCTCCGGCGTCACCAACCCGCGCTGGATGGCGCGTCCGGCTTCCATCAGCTCGGAGGCCACCACCACGTCGACCTCGCCGGGCATCGGCATCAACGCCAAGACCGGCTCGCGACCATCGCGGCAGAGCGCTTTGGGAAACAGTTCGAGATAATAGATGGTCGCGCCGGTGCGCTGGGCGACGCCGGGGATCGAGGTGACCTGGGCGAGATAGTTGCTGGCCTCGGCCATGGCGACGATCCAATCCGCCAGCACGCCTCCGCCTTCACCCCCCATGGCGAGGATCGCGATCGAGATCGGTCTGACGGGTTGCGACGCTAGGGCATTCATTCGACGCTACTGTGATGCCTCCGCAAGCGGTGGGGTCGGTCGGGTTTCAGGCGGATATCAGTTGGCGGCGGGCGAGCCGGCGCTGCAGGAAGCCGATGACGGCGTCGCGGAGCGTCGCCTTGAAACGGTCCCAGCCGGTCGGGTTGTTGATGATCGAGGCCCGATAGAACGAGGGACAGAGCACGGCGGCGTGGGCGACCTCGCCGCACAATCCGCAGCCGACGCAGGAATTGATCACCTGGGTGATCGGATCGCTGCGCAGGGGATCCGGATTGGGGGCGACCGTCAGCGAGGGGCAGCCGGACAGCCGGATGCAGGAATGATCGCCGGTGCAGGTGTCGGGATCGACGCCGAAGCGCTCGCGCACCACGCGCTGACCGTCCTTGAGCGCCTTGCTCAGCAACGGGCGGATCCGGCGCTGCTTGTTGAGCATGCATTCGGACTGGGCGATGATGACCTTGGGGCCGCGCACGGAGGTCGTCAACGCCTCGCGCAGGGTGTCGCGCATACCGGCGACGTCATAAGTGCGGGTGAGGGTGCGGACCCATTCGACGCCGACGCCGCGCACCGCCTTCTCGATCGGATTTTTTGTGGCGCGAATGTCGTTGTCGGCGCTCGACGACAGGATGTCCTGTCCGCCGGTCGCCGAGGTATAGCCGTTGTCGACGATGATGTGGACGTTGTCGGATTTGTTGAAGACGGCGTTGCCGATGCTGGAGCTCAGACCGTTGTGCCAGAAACCGCCGTCGCCGATGATGGCGATCGCGCGCTTGTCGGCCTTGATGTTGAACGCGGCGGCGCCGGCGCCGCCGAGGCCATAGCCCATGGTGGTGTTGCCGATATTGAACGGCGGCAGAATCGAAAACAGATGGCAGCCGATATCGCAGCTGACATGGTGCTCGCCGAGTTCGCGTTCGACCAGCTTCATCGCGGAGAAGATCGGCCGCTCCGGGCAGCCGGTACAAAAGGACGGCGGCCGCGGGTGGACCTGATCCTTGGTGGCGTTGAGGGCGGCCGCGACCCGCATCTTGGCTTCGTTGGAGGGCGCAGGATGCGGCAGATCGGCCAAGGCGTCGGGACGATAGGCGCGGACGAACTTGGCGAGACCGTCGCGCACAACCCCGCCGATATATTCTCCCGCCATCGGCAGCATGCCCTTGCCTTCGATGCGGGCATCGGCGTCGGCGCGGCGCAGGATCGTATTGATGGCCTGTTCGATGAATTCGGGCTGGCCTTCCTCGACCACCAGGATGGCGCGCTTGCCCTGCGCGAAGCGGATCACTTCCGCATCGACCAGCGGATAGGTGACGTTGAGGACGTAGAGCGGTATCCGGGAATTGCCGAAGGCGTCGGCGAGGCCAATGACCTCGAGGGCGCGCAAGGTGGTGTTGTACATGCCGCCTTGCATCACGATTCCAATGTCGGAGAGGTCGCCGTTGAAGACCTCGTTGAGCTCATGTTCGACGATGAAGTTGACCGCGGCCGGCCAGCGCTGTTCGATCTTTTCCTTTTCGTGAGCGTAGGTTGCGGGCGGCAGTGAAATCCGATTGACGTCGCGGCGCGGGTTCTGCATCGCATCGCGCAGGGTGTAGGCGGGGCGGACATTGTCCTTGGTCTCGAAGCGGCCATGAACGTGACAGGCCCGGATCCGCAGCTCGAGCATGACCGGCGTATGCGATGCTTCGGAGAGCTCGAAGCCCTTTTCAACCGCTCTCACGATGGTAGGCAGATTGGGCCGGGGATCGAGCAGCCAGATCTGCGATTTCATCGCAAACGCATGGCTGCGTTCCTGAATGATCGAGGAGCCCTCGCCGTAATCCTCGCCCACAATAATGAGGGCGCCGCCGGTGACCCCGCCGGATGCGAGGTTGGAAAGCGCGTCGGAGGCGACATTGGTGCCGACGGTCGACTTGAAGGTCACCGCACCACGCAGGGGATAGTTGACGGAAGCGGCGAGCGTCGCCGCCGCGGTCGCCTCGCTGGCGCTGGATTCAAAGTGGACGCCAAGATCTTCCAGGATGTCGTTGGCGTCGTTGAGGACGTCCATCAAATGCGAAACCGGGGCGCCCTGGTAGCCGGCGACATAGGATACGCCGGATTGCAGCAGCGCCTTGGTCACGGCCAGGATGCCTTCGCCGCGAAACTCGCTGCCCGATCCGAGCCGCAGTTTCTGGACTTCTTCCTTGAATGACCGTTCCGCCATCAGTTCCTCGAACGCCCGAAGGCCAAGCAATCTCCAGGCCAGTATAGGTCGGCCCGCGCACTTTGCCAGCGACGTGCGCGTATAGCATTTTGCGCCAAACCATTGGATACACTGGTCTCTGGTCTGGGGAATGGAGACAGCGCGCGGGTTTGGCGCGCCAGCACAGCAGGATGAGCGCATGAGTTCGACGAATGCGGCAACGACAGCGGCCAAAGGCTTTCGCAATTTTTCCGCGCGCGCGACGTTTTCCCTGATCAAGGATGCGCTCGCCGCCGCGGGATTGCCCCCGGCGCATGCGGCCAAGGTGGCGGAGCTGATGACCGAGGCGGATCTCACCGGGGCCGACGGTCACGGTATCTTCCGGCTGCCGCAATATGTGCGCCGGCTGAAAGCGGGCGGTTTCAATCCCCGCCCGCAAATCCAGGTCACCAAGACCGCACCGGCCACCGCCCTGGTCGACGGCGACAACGGCATGGGCCACCTGGTGATGAGCCGGGCCGCCAACGAAGCGATTGCGATTGCGCGCGAGAACGGTGTGGCCTGGGTGGGCGTGCGGCGCTCCAACCACGCCGGCCCTGCCGGCCTCTATGCGGAAATGCCGGTCGCTCACGGCATGATCGGGCTCTATGCGGCGGTCGCCAACGCCAATCACATGGCGGTGTGGGGCGGTACCGAGCATCTGCTCGGCACCAATCCGCTCGCGATCGGCGTGCCTTCCGGCGAGGGGCCGATGGTGCTCGACATGGCGACGACGGTGGTCTCCTACGGCACGGTGAAGAAATACGCGCTGCAGGGATTGCAGATGCCGGAGGGCTGGTTCGTCGACGCCAAGACCGGCGAGCCGCTGACCGATCCGGCCAGGAGTTCCGAAGGCGTGCTGCTGCCGATCGGCGGCTACAAGGGCAGTGGGCTCGCGATCATGCTCGGCCTGCTCGGCGGCGTGCTCAATGGCGCCGCGTTCGGCCGTGACGTCGTCGACTTCAACGCCGACGACAAGAGCGAGACCAATACCGGCCATTTCATGGTGGCGATCGAGATCGCGCGGTTTACGCAGCTCGCGACGTTCATCGCCGAGGTCGATCGCCACATGCAGGATCTGCGACAGACCAAGCGGCTGCCGGGCGTCGCGGTGATCCGTCTGCCCGGCGAGCGGCGGCGGCAATGCCGGATCGAGCGAGAGCGCGACGGCGTGCCGCTGGCGGATGCGCTGGTCGCGCAACTCGACCAGTTGGCGGCGGAGCTGAAAGTGACGACGCTCGGGGAGCGGGCTTAATCGGGCGGGCATAGCCGCGCCAATTCGATAAAATTTTAAGATGCATTCTTACTGGAATTTAGAAAATCGGCGGCAAACTGTTCCATAAGCAACAGTTGGTTGCTGCGGGTTTCAATGAAGGAGCTGTCCATGTCTCTGGTTCAACGATTCGTGCGCGATGAAAGTGCGGCCACTGCAATCGAATACGGCCTCATCGCCGCCGGCATTTCCGTCGCCATTATCGCAGCCGTCAATGCGGTCGGTGGTCAGTTGACCACCGTGTTCACGACCGTGTCGACCCAGCTCGGCGGCGCCGGCGCCAAATAACGACCGGCTTTACGTCTCCCTACGCTCCATCCAAATTCTCCGAGCGGGCCAGTTGCCGCGCGTCGGGCGCCAATCATTGGCGCCCGCGCCGGCACCGGCGTTTTGCGCAGCACTTTCGAGCGCTTTGCCCTTCACCCCGGAACCTTCGGTCTTTGCGGCATGGTCCACCGAACGCCCCGGCGCCATTCGTCGAGCCGCGTCGCGAAGCGGGGCGCGATCCGGTCGTAGCTCGCCCAGTCGTCCGGCGTGATGGGGGCGCCTGGCTTGCGCCAGAAATTTTTCTCGCCGAAGACGTCCTTGACGTCCTGCAAGGCATTGGCCTCGGCATTCTCGATCGTGCCCATGTAGGCCTTGCAGAACGGTTGGTATTCCGGTTTCAGGTCGCCGCTCCACAGCAATCCGTCAAGCGCCGTTGAGAACAACGGGAACGGCGTGCCTCTGCGTTCCCCGATGGCGGACAGGGCATCCGCACCGAGGCGTCCGTCGCGCAACAGACCGTTCGCGGCGCACCAGACGGCGAAAAAGGCATTCTCGAAGGAATTCTCGATCTTGCTGCCGGGATGAAGGGTCGCGTACGGCCATTCTTCCGCGACCGCGAGATAGACATCGCGCGGCAGGCCGCCGACGTCGACGGTGGTGGTCGCAATCAGTCCCGGCCGCGGGGCCGGCAGATTGAACCGGGTCAATTCGGGAATCTGGGTCCACGCCACGCGTTCAAATCGTGCGCTTAACGCCGCTTCGTCCATGGCAAAGTCGAAGCCGTCGGGAAGGGTGCCGGCATAGTTCGGGTACAGAAACACATTGGTGACCCAGGTTACCCAGCGTCGTCGATCTTTTCGGTACGGCCAGTAGGCGCGATTGTAGAGCCGCATATTGGCCACGACCTCGATGCCGAGACGTTTACGGTCGCCGATGTCGCAGCGATTCTCCGGTGTTGCGTTTTTGAACGGCTTTTTGCCGATGGCAGCGGCAAGCCGCGCGGCGGCCGGATCCTCGATGCGCTTTCCGAGCGCGTCGGCGATGAGCGGAGTGAGGTCCAAGGGCGCTCCTTTGACTGCTGACGGCGTTGAGCTGACGGTGAGATCCCGGGATCGCTGCGCAGGTCGACCATCGCGAGTCCCGCGCAGTCTCGCTACAGAACCCCGGAGGCGGGGCGAAATTCCGTTTGAGGCACGACGACCGATGGATCCCCGATGGCGTCATTCCGGGGCGCGAGCGCTAGCTCGCGAACCCGGAACCTTGAGAGGGTCATGCGCGGCGATTGCAATGTGTTTGCTGCTCGAGATTCCGGGTCCGGTGCAGGCAGATCGGCTTTAGCCGATCTGCGCATTATAGTTGCCGATCTCGGGTGAACCCGAGATCGGTGCACCGTCCCGGAATGACGGCTCCCACTCAGGCTCCGGCGATCCGCGAACCTACGCCGTCTGGCGCAGCAGCTCCGCGGCGCTGCCGGGCTCCAGCGGCAGCGACACCGGCTTTTTCAGTTTGGCCGAGAGATCGAGCGCCTTGGTCAGCATCAGGCGATTGTGGGCCTCGGCGGCGGTGGCGTGCGGTGTCGGTACCCCGAGCGCGATGCGGTTGAGCCAGGCTTCGGTCTCGTCGCGCATCGGCCCGCGCAATTCGCCGAGCGCCATGTCGCCGGGGGGATAACTGCCCATGAAATCGACCAGCCGCGTCTCGTCCGGCGCATAGCCCTCCGACTGTGGCTTCGACACTGCGAGCACGATGTCGCGATGGGTGTCGTCGATGGTGAGCACGCCTGTGGTTCCGACGATGCCGACCTCGAGACTGTAGACCGCCGCCGGCCAGGTCACCGGCAACGCCCAGGAAATGGTGAGATGATGGACGGTGCCGTCCTCGAACATCACCATGCCGGCGGTGGCGTCGATGCCGTGATAGAGCGGCCCCAGCACCTTGTCGATCGAGCGCGCGTAGACTTCGGTCGGCTTTTTCGCCTCCAGGCACCACATGCAGATGTCGAGCGCGTGGGTGCCGGAGATCACCATCGGCGAGATGGTTGAGGGATCGTCGGTGCGCTTGTAGTTGTCGATCGCGACCAGCCGATTCATAAACGCGCGCGAGGTCACCAGGGTGACGTCGCCGAGCGCGCCGGTGCGGCACTTTTCCTTGGCGGCGAGCCAGCGGCGGCGAAAGCGCTGGGTGTAGCCGACCACCGCATCAAGCTTCGCGCTCTCGATCGCGGCAAGCACCCGGGCGGATTCCCCGAGGTCGGTCGCCAGCGGCTTCTCGATCAGCATCGGCAGCCCGCGCTCGACCGCGGCCAGGATCGGATCGACATGCAAGTGCTCGTCGGTCGCGATAATCGCGCAGGTTGCCTCGGGTCGCGCCAGCAGCTCACGATGATCGGTGGTGATGAAATCCGCCCCGATCTTGGCCCCGACGGATCCGCCGCGATTGGGATTCTTCTCGGCGATGCCGATCCATTCGACGGCGGGATGGCGCGCTGCGACCTCGCCGCGGAACAGGCCGACCCGGCCGGCGCCGACAATCGCCAGGCCGATGCCCTTGGTTGCGCGTTCCCTCATCGCTGATCTCCTGAATTTCAACGGCTCTTCCTAGCAGCCGTGCCGCTGCCGTTCCATCGCATTGTTGGCATCACAATCGATATCCGGAGGGAGCGCGAGCGTGGTGCGATCTCTCGACAAGACCGGCTATAAGGGCAAAGCTTCGCGGCGTGGGGCTTGGCATTGCCGCATGACTTTGATCGCAGAACCCAGGAGTGTCCCGGTGTCCTCTCTCGTTCGCTACCGCCGCGACGGCAATGTCGGTGTCATCCTGGTCGACAATCCGCCGGTCAACGCCCTCAAGAACGCGGTGCGTGTCGGTCTGGTCGACGCGCTGGCGCAGGCGCGCGCCGATGCGTCGGTCGATGCGGTGGTGATCGCCTGCGCCGGCCGCACCTTCATCGCCGGCGCCGATATCAGCGAATTCGGCAAACCGGCGCAGACGCCGACCACCATCGACGTCATTGCGGCGATCGAAGCGATGCCGAAGCCGGTGATCGCAGCCATGCAAGGAACCCCGCTCGGCGGCGGGCTCGAGGTCGCGCTCGGCTGTCATTTTCGCGTCGCCGCGCCCGGGACGCGGATGGGCCTGCCGGAAATCAAGCTCGGCTTGATGCCGGGTGCGGGTGGCACCCAGCGGCTGCCGCGGCTGGTCGGCGTGGAGAAGGCGCTGGCGATGATTCTGACCGGCGAGCAGGTGCCGGCGAAGGACGCGCTGGCCGCGGGTCTCGTCGATGAGATCGTCGAGGGCGAAGCGGCGGCGATCGCGTTTGCGCGCCGGGTGGTGGCCGACAAGCGCCCGCTGACGCTGGCGCGCAACAATGACGCCAAGCTCGCGCCGTTCAAGAACGATCACGCCGCGTTCGATGCGATCGCGGCAAAATACGCCAAGCGCGGCGCCCTGCATGCGCCGGCGGCCGCGATCGCGGCGGTGCGCTGGTCGGTGGAATTGCCGATCGAGGAAGCGCTCCAGCGCGAACGGGAAAAATTCGTTGAACTGGTGGCCGACGAGCAGTCGAAAGCGCAGCGCCATATCTTCTTTGCCGAGCGCGAAGCGGCGAAGATCAAGGATCTGCCCGCCGACGTGAAGGCTGCCGAGGTCAGGCGTGCGGCGGTGATCGGCGCCGGCACCATGGGCGGCGGCATCGCCATGTGCTTTGCCAATGCCGGGATTCCTGTGACCATCATCGAGGCGTCGCAGGAGGCGCTGACGCGCGGGCTCGATGCCATCGGGAAAAATTATCAGGCGACGGTCGCACGCGGCGGCCTCAGCGCGGAGGACCGGGATCGCCGCTGGGCGCTGATCGGCAGTTCCATCGACATGGCCGCGGTCGGCGACGCCGATGTGATCATCGAGGCCGTGTTCGAGGAGATGAATCTGAAGGCGCGGGTGTTCGCCGATCTCGACCGGCTGGCGAAGCCCGGCGCGGTGCTCGCCAGCAATACGTCCTATCTCGACGTCGATGCCATCGCGCGTACCACCAGCCGGCCGGAGGCGGTGGTCGGCATGCACTTCTTCAGCCCGGCGAACGTAATGCGCCTCTTGGAAATCGTGCGCGGAGCGGCGACCGCGCCGGCAACGCTCGCCACCGCGGTTGCGGTCGCGCGCAAGATCGGCAAGGCGCCGGCGGTGGTCGGGGTCTGCCACGGTTTTGTCGGCAATCGCATGTTGCGGCTGCGCTCGGTGGAAGCCGAGCGGCTGCTGCTCGAAGGCGCGCTGCCGCAGGATGTCGACGCGGCGATGACCGGGTTCGGCTTTCCGATGGGGCCGTTCGCGGCGTCCGATCTCGCCGGCCTCGATATCGGCTGGCGGATGCGCAAGGCGCAGGGCCTGACCGCCGCGATCGCCGATCAACTGTGCGAACGCGGATCCTTCGGTCAGAAATCCGGCGGCGGGTTCTACCGCTACGAGGCGGGATCACGTGCGCCGAAGCCCGACGATGAGGTGGAGGCGCTGATCGTCGCGACCGCGCAGCGGCAGAACGTCAAGCGGCGCAGCATCGACAAGGACGAAATCGTCGAGCGTCTGCTGTTTCCGATGATCAACGAAGGCGCGCGCATTCTCGATGAAGGCATCGCCGCGCGGCCCGGCGATATCGACGTGATCTGGGTCTACGGCTACGGCTTCCCGATCTGGCGCGGTGGCCCGATGCACTACGCGGATGCCCTCGGCCTCGCTTATGTGCGCGACCGGCTCAAGGCTTTCGCGGCGCAGACCGGCGACGAGCGCCACCAGCCGGCGCCGCTGCTGGCGCGCTTGGCGAAAGAGGGCAAGGGCTTTGCGTCGCTGGGGGATGCGACGTAGCGCAACGGATTCCGTCATTCCGGGGCGCGGGCGTTAGCCCGCGAGCCCGGAATCTCGAGAGGGTCATTCGTGGTGGGTGCAATGCGCTTGCTGCTCGGGATTCCGGGTCCGGTGCTGCGCACCGTCCCGGAATGACGGGGAAACATTGGCATTGCGCGGCAAACATCAGGCGGAATGACAGAGAAACGCGATCTCGCCCGTTGCGCTACTCCGCCGCGACGCCGAGGTCGGCGCCTTTGACCGAGCGGTACCAGTCCAAGATCTCCGCGCCGTTCCAGTGCAGCACGCCTTCGAAGCGGTTGACGTAGTCGTAGATCGCTTCGAGATATTTGATCCGGTGCGGCTGGCCGCTGATGTAGGGATGAATCGCGAGCGCCATGACTTTGACGCGGTCCTTGCCCTCGGCATAGAGCCGGTCGAACTGGTCGATCGCGCGTCGCAGCAGGTGTTCGCTTTCGTGGTGCTGCACGATCATCATGGTGATGTCGTTGATCTCGACGGTGTAGGGGAGGGTAACGAGTGGCCCCTTGGCGGTGCGGATCACGGTCGGCTCGTCGTCATAGACCCAGTCGCCGATATATTTCACCCCGGCGTCGACCAGGATTTCCGGCGTCTCGAATGTCTGAGTGAGGCCGGGCCCAAGCCAGCCGACCGGTCTGGTGCCGGTGAAGCGCTCGAGAATGTCCATGGTGCGGTTGATCATCGCGCCCTGGTCCTCGACCTTGTGGATCGGCATCTGGTCGTAGGCGTGGCCCATGAATTCCCAGCCCTGGCGCTTGGCCTCTTCGGCGACCCTGGTGTAGTCCTCGCAGGTGCGTGCGTTCATCGCCAGTGTCGGGCGCAGGCCGAGCCGTTCGTAGAGCTCGAAGAAGCGCCAGGCGCCCACCCGCATGCCGTATTCGTGCCAGCTCCAGTGCGGCACATCAGGCAGCAGGGGAATGCCGGTCGGCGCCGGCAACACCTGGCGCGGCATCGGCCGGCCGATGTCCCAGACTTCGTAATTGACGATGCTCCAGAACACGATGCGGGCGCCGCCGGGCAGCTTCAGCTTCGGCCGGTCGACGATGGCGGAAAAATCGCAGCGCTCGCGCGGAATCATGGGAGAGGTCATCGGGTCACTCTTTGAACGTCGCACCGAGAATACTTGCCGATGCGGTGCACGCCATCTTTTTGTGAAGAGGATGGACCCGCGGGTCAAGCCCGCGGGTGACGGCCCGGGCAGGATCAGCCGGGGCGCAACATGTTTCGGCCGCGCGCTCGGGCGTCGGGGCCGGACGACGGTTTTACGATCACCAACGGACATGTCCGCTGGCATCGCGGCCGCGAAGCCCCGTGATTGGGGACATCGTCAGTCCAAGCTCAGGTCAAGCTGGTTTCTATTTTGAGAATGCCGGCGTCTGCACACTCCTCGTCGTGAACAGAGCCGGGCGAACCGGAAACACCGATCGCGCCGACGATTTCGTTGCCTGCCGTGATCGGCACGCCACCGCCGACCATCAGGACGTTTTCCAGAAACACGAGATGCGGATCTGGCTCGCCGCTTCGGGTGTCGACTGCTTTCGACAGCACGGACGTCCGGTTGTGTGCGCTGACCGCGGTGAAGGCCTTGCGGCGCGCGCCATCGAGAAGATGCGCGCCGCCACCGTCATCCCGCAGCAACACCAGAATTTGCCCGCCGCGGTCGACCACCGCGACCGCGACATGGTAGCCACGCGAACGTGCTGCATCGAGCGCGGCGGTTGCCGCTTTCAGCGCGAGGTCGGCACTGAGGTTGCGTTGAGTCAGAAGATCGACCATTGGCGGCTCATTGTCTGTCGAGAAAGGCACGGACCTTGCTGACGGTCTGCGCCGGTTGTTCGTCCATGATCCAGTGCCCTGAATCGGTAATGATACCGCCTTCGACGTTGGTGCCCACGTCTCGCATGATCGCAGCTTGCTGATCGCCGAACGATTTGTCTCCGCCGAGGGCAAGGATCGGCATCGTCAGCTTCTTCTGCGCAAAAATCTTGTTGTCCTTGGCGTCTTGGCTGAACGCCGCGAACTGCTCGAAGGCGTAGTGCATGTTGCCCGGCCGCGCATAGAGCTTGGCATAATGGTTGCGCGTCGCCTCGTCGATCTTCTTCGGGTCCGCCGACAGCTCATTGTAAAACCGGTCGAGATAGATGCGCTCGCGACCTTTCACCAGGCGATCGACATCAGGCCCGCGGAAATTGAAATGCCACAACAACGGGCTTTTGAGAATTTCGTCCCACGGCCCGATGCCGGGCAGCGGCGCGTCGATGATGACCCACTTGGTGATGCGGTCGGGATACTGCGCGGCGAGCGCGTAGCCGACCATGTTGCCGATATCGTGGGTCACCAGATCGGCCTTCTGGACGTTGAGCTTGTCCATCACCATCGCGATGTCGACGGCCTGGGTTTTCTTGTCGTAACCGCCGGTCGGCTGGGACGAGAGCCCCATACCGCGCAGATCCGGAACGATCACGGTGTGGTCCTTGTAGAGCGCCTTGGCGAGCGGAGCCCACATATCGCCGGTGTCGCCGAATCCGTGCAGGATCACCACCGCGGGACCCTGACCGCCGACGCGGACATAGAGTGTCGCGCCGTTGGCCGAAATCCGTTCGATTTTGAAATCCGCCGGAAAGGCCTCGACGCCTGCAAAAGCCGACGTCGTGCACAAGATCGCCGTCATCATCAAAATTGAAGTCAGCAGCGCAGAGAGGTATCGCGCGGCGGATTTGGGAGTGGTCACGGCGCTTGAAGCTTGCATGGCTGACCTCGATTTCATTTCATACCAACAGGTACAGTAGTCTGCCGCATGGACAAGCCAGGTCAAGCTAATTATCTACCGAACGGTCTGGAATGGAGGCAGTGTCCCGATGCCGATTGGACGGCCGCGCGAATTCGACACCGAGCAGGCGCTGGATCTGGCCACCGAGCTTTTCTGGCGCAAAGGCTATGAGGGAACGTCGCTGTCCGATTTGACGGATGCCTTGGGCATCACGCGGCCGAGCCTATATGCCGCCTTCGGCAACAAGGAGACATTGTTCCGGCTGGCGCTTGACCGCTATGAGGCGAAAGCCGGCGCTTACAGAACCAAGGCGCTCAACGCGCCGACGGCCCGCGGGGTCGCGCAACAGCTGCTGGAAGGAGCAGCGGACCTTCACGGCGATAAGAGCAATCCAGTTGGTTGTCTCGGCGTGCTGGGTGCGCTGGCCTGCAGCGACGAAGCGGACGTGATACGCCGGGAATTGAGTTCGCGCCGGGTCGCAGGCGAGGCCGCAATCCGCCTGCGTCTCAAGCGGGCGAAAGCCGAGGGTGACTTGCCGGTTGATTCCGATCCAGCCGATCTCGCACGTTATCTCTCGGTCGTGATCTACGGCATGACGGTCCAGTCCGTCGGCGGCGCGAGCCGTGCCGAACTCCGCAGGGTTGCCGACATCGCGCTCAAGCAATGGCCAACGCTCCAGGAGAGCAAGTCATTTTCTCGGAGAAAGCCAAATTCTCGGAGAAAGCCAAAAACGGCTTGAAGTCCGCCATCAGGCATTCAGGACAGGGTCAAGCAAGCAATTGTCCAGCCCCATCCGCCCTAGGCAAAAAGCGGAAGCGAAATGGCTGCGTGTTAATGAATCCGCGCGCCAATCTCCCGGCGGTTCGGCCTCAAATTTCCCGCAGCGCGTTGAACTGCGCGACGTAGCCGGAGGGATCGATTCGCGCCGCGATCACGGTGGTGCGGTTCGATTTGGTCGCGGTGCTCAGCGCATCGCCGAGCGCGTTCTCGGTCTCGACCAGGGTTGCGTCGGCGCCGAAGCCTTGCGCCAGCTTGTCCCAGTCGAGGCCGCCGAGCTTGACGCCGTATTGCGGGATGCCCTTGATTTCCTGCTTCACCCGGATGAGCCCGATTTCGGCGTCGTCGAACACCACGACGATGATCGGGATGTTTTCCTGCACCGAGGTCTGCAACTCCGCGCACGCCATCAGGAAGCCGCCGTCGCCGGTGAAGGCGACGACCGGGCGATCGGCACCCCGCGCCATGCGCGCGCCCATCGCCGCCGGTATCGCGTAGCCCATGGTGGCGAGGCCGTTCGAGGTCATGAATTCGTGCGGCGCATAGGTCGTCCATTTCTGCACCACCAGCAGGCGGCTAGCGCCGGAATCGGCCGTCACCGCGGTGCCGCGCGGCATCACGGCGCGCGCCACTTCCACCAGGCGCTGCGGCGACAGCGCGCGGCAGGGCGTGTCGAGCGCGCGGGTCACCTCGGCGCGGAAACTGCGCGCGGCGGTTTCGCCCCAGTTCGCGCCCTCCGCCGCCCATTGTGCGAACGCATGCAGCAGCGCCTTGAGATCGCCGATGACGTCGAGAGCCGCCGGCACGATCGCATCGGTTGCGGCCACGACCGAGAGCGCGAGCACCTTGGTCGGGTAGGGCCAGGGCTTGGGCTGCAGTTCCACGGCATCGAGGCCGACCGTGATGATGAGATCGGCCTGTTCCACCAGTGTGCGCTCGATGATGCCGCCGATGACCACGCCGGCGCGCAGCGGATGGTCCTCCGGGATCACCCCCTTGCCCTTGGCGGTGGTGAGCACCGGCGCGCCGAGCCGTTCGGCGAAGGCGACCAATTCCTGATCGGCGCGGTGCCAAAGCACGCCGAGCCCGGCGACGATCACCGGGCGGCGCGCCGCGGCGATCATGGCCAGAGCCTCCTTGAGGCTGGCGCGATCGGGCGCCGGCATCAGCCGGTGCGGCATCACCGCGGGTGACGCCGCCGTCGTGCCGGCCTCCTTTAGAGCTTCGCCCGCCGGCAGATCGAAATGCACCGGGCCGGGCGGGGTCGCCGTCGTGGTGTGGATCGCGCGGCGCACCTGCTGGCGCACGGTCAGCGCGTTGATGGTGGTGCTCCACTTGACGATCGGCTCGTACACCGCAAGCTGATTGATGCGTTGCCGCAGGCCGGCTTCGTAGATCTGCGCCGGGTATTGATCGGTGATGGCAATCAGCGGCGCGCGGTCGAGAAAGGCATGGGCGACGCCATTGACCATGTTGGTGGCGCCGGGACCACGCGTCGCCAGGCAGATGCCCGGCGAACCCGTGAGTTCGCCCCAGGTCGACGCCAGGATCGCGCCGGCGGATTCCTGCTTCGCCAGCACGAATCGCATGTTGCGCGTGCGCAACGCATCCATCAGCTCCACCGATTCGCCGCCGGGATGGCCGACCACGAACGGGGTGCCGGCCTGCGCGAAGGCTTCGGCAAGCACGTCGACGGTGCTGGCCATGGTTCCTCCCGGTTTTTTCGGGCTCAAAAGGGGGGGCCGAGCCGAAATTGGGCGTCATCATCGGAAAACCGGGCACCCCGCGCAAGGCGCTCCCGGACCTATTGACGGCCCAGCGGTCGGTCCTTATGGTCCGCCGCCCTAGCATGGACGGCGCTAGGTCGCGCTCAGCAAACGTGGAATCCGGTTTTGCGGGCGGAACTCAGCGTACGTGGATCGTGTAGAACTGAACTGCGGACGCGCGCGTAGACGATGTCAGTAGAGCGAATAAAACACGTGAGCGCGCTTTCCGGCTGCTGACCGGTATCCACCCAGCCAGGGCGCGCGCTGAGCAAACCCGCCACTGCTTCCCGACTCAACGGACCGGTTCGATGCCGCTTTCCGATCTCGTCGCGCTGCAAGCGGTCGTTCCCGCGCTGAAAGTCAACAGCAAGAAGCAGGCGCTGCAAGAGCTGGCCGCACGTGCTGCCGCCCTCAACGGCCGCGGTGAACGGGAAATCCTCGATATCCTGACCCAACGCGAAAAGCTCGGCTCGACCGGCGTCGGCGGCGGCATTGCGATTCCCCACGGCAAGCTTCCCAAGCTCGATCGCTTGTTCGGCCTGTTCGCGCGGCTGGACCGCCCGATCGATTTCGAGGCGCTCGACGGCCAGCCGGTCGACCTGGTGTTTCTGCTGCTGGCGCCGGAAGCGGCTGGCGCCGACCACCTGAAGGCGCTCGCCCGGGTGGCGCGGCTGTTGCGTGATCCGGATACCGCGCGAAAGCTGCGGGAGTCGCGTGACGCCGACGCGATCTACGCGGTGCTCACTATGCCGGCGACCGCCGGCTGAGCGGCAGTAAAAGACACTGCAAGTTTTTTGGGGATGTCAAAGCGCGAGGACGCGTGAGCGCCCTCGCCGCAACGATCTTGCGTCAGTGGACGCTGACGGCTTCGAGCTCTTGGCTCCAGGCGTTGGCGATCGCGGCCTCGCGGCTGTCGGTCACCATGATCGGCGTGCCGTCTGCGGCGTGCAGGGCGAACAGCTTCATGCCGGGCGCAATCTGCGGGGCCTGCGGAAACAGTGCGGCCACGTCCTCGGAACGGATCGCCTTGACGTAGGCAATCTGTCCGTCGCCCAGATGCGCGAGCGCTTCGGCAGAAATTTCGCTAGAGATATCAACTTCCACGGGGACTGAATTGCTATTCATGGCCCTCGACTCCTCTGTTGGAACAACCCGTCGAGTCCTCTACGGTTCCTTCACTCACAGTCGCTGATGGCAATCGTCTTCACGACGCGCTCCGGCTCCGGCCGCGCCAAGTCGATCGCCAACAATCCGTTCTTTAAATCCGCACCCAACACCTCCATGCCATCCGCCAGCACGAAGGTGCGCTGGAATTGGCGCGCGGCAATGCCGCGGTGGAGATATTGCCGGGTCTTGTCGTCCTGCTGGCGCCCGCGGATGACGAGCTGGCTCTCCTCTACCGTCACATCGAGCTGATCGCGGGTGAAACCCGCGACGGCCAGCGTGATGCGCAAGCGTTCAGGATCGCCGTTCTCGCGCGCAACCCGCTCGATATTGTAGGGCGGATAGCCGTCCGCGGCTTTTGCGACCCGATCGAGCGCACGCTCGATCTCGTCGAAGCCGAGCAGAAACGGACTTGATAGCGACGGAACTCGCGACATGATCTCCAAAGTCCTCGTAAAGCGACTTTGATGGGGCCCTTACGGCACCCCGGCCGTCCGAAGTCGGTATCATCCTTCTTCGCGCGGTCACGACCAAATATGGGCATAAGAGGTTAAGTGTTCAAGAATGTCGCAGGTGGGCAAAGGCGGGTTCTGTGGGCAGGATTAAATTCAAGCAAAATCAGTGGTATGGTGGCGGACAATGATCGCTCCTGGGGCGCCGCCCAGCGTCACGCTCACGATGCGCAGCCTGCGCGCGGTCGGCGTCGAGGTGCCGATGACCTTTGCGCTCGGCACCAGCCGGATGACCGTCACCAAGGCGCCGTTGCTGCTGATCGACGTCGACACCGAGGAGGGGGTCACCGGGCACGCCTATCTGTTCTGCTACCTGCCGGCGGCGGCCCCGGCGATTGCGAGCATCCTGACGGAGATCGAGCGCGTCACCAGAGGCGCCCAACTGGCACCGGTGGAGCTGTGGGATCTGCTGGCGAAGCGTTTCACCCTGATCGGCGTGCAGGGCATCGTGCGGATGGCGATGGCGGGGTTCGACGTCGCCTGCTGGGACGCCCTGGCGGTCGCCGCCGGGCTGCCGCTCGCGACCTTGCTCGGCGCCGGGCCAAAGCGGATTGCGGCCTATAACAGCTGCGGGCTCGGGCTGGCGACGCCGCAAGCGGTTGCCGACGAAGCAACGAAACTGCTGGCGCAAGGATTCCGGGCGGTGAAATTGCGGCTCGGCTATCCGACACTGGGCGAGGATCTTGCCACATTGCACGCGGTGCGCCGGCGGATGGGCGACGGCATCGCGATCATGGTCGACTACAATCAGGCGCTGAGCGTGCCCGAGGCGCTCACGCGCGGGCGGGCGCTTGACGGTGAGGGCATCTATTGGCTGGAGGAGCCGATCCGGCACGACGACTATGCCGGCGCGGCCATGCTCGCGCGCGAACTCAAGACACCGGTGCAGATCGGCGAGAATTTTTCCGAGACAGCGGCGATGGCGTCGGCGCTGGCGGCGGGAGCCGCCGACCTGGTGATGCCGGATCTCGAACGGATCGGGGGCGTGACCGGCTGGCGACGGGCGGCCGCGCTTGCCGCGGAGCATCGCATGGCGATGTCGTCGCACTTGTTTCCGGAAGTCAGCGCGCATCTATTGAGCGCGACGCCGACCGCCCATTGGCTCGAATGGGTCGATTGGGCGGACGCCATTGTCGAGGAACCGCTCAGGATCATCGACGGCGAAGCGGTCACCCCCGATCGCAGCGGCAACGGCCTGCGCTGGAACGCACGCGCGGTCGAGCGCTATCGGATGTGAACCGCGCTCGGACCGTCGGCTATTGTCGGGTGATGTGGCGGACTTCGTTCAGCACGAAGTTACCGACGCGTTTGCCGCGATTGCGCAGGAACCGCAGCAGCCCGGCGTCGACGAAATAGGTGAGCAGGATGCTGTCGCGGGTGGTCACCTCGGTGCCGACGGGATCGGCGGAGTGCCAGGTGTTGTCGCCGACGGCGAAGGCATAGCCGGAATTCGGCGCGAATTGCATCTGGGTGGCGCGGGTCAGGGTGCCGTCGTCGAGGCGGCCATGAAAGATGGTGCCGATGTGGGTCGCCGCCGCGTCGCGCGGCAGATAAAGCTGAATGGTCATGCCCTTCCAGCGCGTATCGGTGTGCGGCGTGATGCGATAGCCGGGAATGTCGCGGGTCAGCACCGGGATCGGGTACATGCCGACGTCGGCATAATCGTCGCCGAACCGCCGCTTCAGTCCGGGCGCCAGCCGGCGGATGAAGGCGGCCTGGACTTCGCTCGAACACAGCGCACGTCCGACCAATTCCCACACCGCGCGCTTGGCGTCCGGCAGGTGGCGGGTGTATTCGGAAAACAGATCGATCTTGACCCGCGTCACGCTGCCGTCCGGCAGCACGTTGCCGCCGCCGCGTCCGGGCAACGGCCGATAGTCGGCCGCGTTCGGCATCGCGCGCAGCATTTCCGCGTAGATGTCGTCGGGAAACACGTGGTCGAATTCGAGATGGTAGAACGGCTGCTCGGAGGCTTTGCCGGCCTCGATCGCGCCCACCACGTAATCGATCAAATTCTTGACGTCACGCCGTTTGTCCATCGCACACCTGCCGCGATTCCCGTTTCCCTGTATCCCGATCAGCCCCTATTCGCAACGGGGCGGCTGTCACTGTCAATCGGGTATCGGGCTTCGGAATCTGGAACTTGTTTAAATGTGGATGGTGGAGCCAGGCGGAGTCGAACCGCCGACCTCTTGAATGCCATTCAAGCGCTCTCCCAACTGAGCTATGGCCCCGACCTTGACGACGCGGTTTTGGGACCCCGCGTCGGAAACTTCGATCAACAACACCGATTATCGGAACACTGACCTGCGCCGGCGTTCCGAGCCGCAGTTTCCAGCATAAACGAGGCGCAAGCTCAAGTCTCGTCCTTGTCCTCGATATCGCCGCCGATGATCTCGGCGACATCGGTGTCTTCTTCTTCCGTCTCCTGAATGAAGGCGGCGTCGTCGAGGCTCTCATCGATCTCGACGTCGTCATCCTCGCCTTCGACCGCGTCGCCGGCGACCTTCTTGGCACCGCCCTGGGCTTCGGCGTCGGCTTCCTCCAGGGAGACGAATTCGGCTTCCTGCGGCTCCGGCACCTCGGCGGGCACGGCCTCGCGGGCAGCGGCGGCACGGGCGGCAGCCGCGGCGTCGGGTCTCGACCGCGATGTGACCACTGGGATCTCGTACACGGTCTGGCACTTCGGGCAGACAATCGGAGTCTTACTGAGATCGTAGAATTTGGCCCCGCAACCAGCGCAGAGGCGCTTCGTACCGAGCTCTGGTTTTGCCACGGTTCGGAATCCTCGAAAGAATGGGTTGAAAACGAGCCCTCCCCTTGGCTCCTTGCGCGGCCGCTGTCAATAGCGCTGTGGCGACCCCGGCCACCGTGGCGCTCCCGGCAGCGTCCCGCGGGTGACGGCGCCGGGCGCTGCGTGGTAGGAGGACGCGGCATTCGCCAGCGCGGAATTCATCATTGTGACCCATTCCCCGAGTTCGCCGATGACCGCCCGCCGCGGCGGCCCCTGCAAGGGCCGCGTGCGCGTTCCCGGCGACAAATCGATCTCGCATCGCGCGTTGATCCTCGGCGCGTTGACCGTCGGCAAGACGCAGATCTCCGGCCTGCTCGAAGGCGAGGACGTCATCAATACCGCCAAGGTGATGCGCGCGCTCGGCGCCCGCGTCGAGCGCATGGGAGAGGGGCGCTGGGACATCCAGGGTGTCGGCGTCGGCGGCTTCGCGCAACCCTCGCAGACGCTGGATTTCGGCAATTCCGGCACCGGCTGCCGGCTGGTGATCGGCGCCGTCGCCGGCTGTCCGATCACGGCGACCTTTGACGGCGACGCGTCGTTACGCACGCGACCGATGAACCGGGTGCTGGCGCCGTTGCAGCGCATGGGCGCGCACGCGCTCAGTGTCGCCGATGGCGGCCGCCTGCCGGTGACCTTGCAGGGCGCTCGCGACGCCATTCCGATTGTCTATGAACCGCCGGCGGCATCGGCGCAGCTCAAGTCCGCGGTCCTGCTGTGCGGACTGGCGGCGCCCGGCGAAACCACCGTGGTGGAGGCGGAGGCCACCCGCGATCACACCGAACGGTTGCTGCGCCATTTCGGCGCCGAGGTACGGGTCGAGCCGCACGGCCGCGACGGGCGGCGCATCACGCTGTTGGGTCAGCCCGAACTCAAGCCCGCCGACGTGGTGGTTCCCGCCGATCCGTCCTCGGCGGCGTTTCCGCTGGTGGCGGCGCTGATCGTGCCGGGCTCGGAGATCGAGATCGCGGGGGTGATGACCAACGCGTTGCGCACCGGATTGTTCACGACCTTGCGCGAGATGGGTGCGAGCATCACGCTGCTCAATGCGCGCTCCGACGGCGGCGAAGACGTCGCCGATCTGCGGGTGCAATTCGCCGCCCTCAAGGGTGTGGAGGTGCCGGCGCCGCGGGCGCCGACCATGATCGACGAATATCCTGTTCTCGCGGTGGCCGCCGCGTTCGCGCACGGCACCACCATCATGCGCGGCCTGCAGGAACTGCGGGTGAAGGAATCCGACCGGCTTGCCGCCACCGCCGAAATGCTTCGCGTCAACGGCGTCAAGGTCGAGATTTCCGGCGATGACTTGATTGTGCACGGCAACGGCCGGGTCGCAGGCGGCGGCTTGGTCGCCACCCACATGGATCATCGGCTGGCGATGTCGGCGCTGATCATGGGGCTTGCCGCCGACAAGCCGGTCACGGTCGACGATGTCGGCTTCATCGCCACCAGTTTCCCGGGCTTTCCCGCCATGATGCGCGCGCTCGGCGCCGACCTCGCATGATCATCGCCATCGATGGACCGGCGGCGTCCGGCAAGGGCACGATCGCCAAGCGGCTCGCCGCCCATTACGACTTTCGCCATCTCGACACCGGGCTGATCTACCGCGCGGTCGGCAAGGCGCTGCTGGACGCGGGCGTTTCGCTCGACGATCGCACGCGGGCGACAGCCGCCGCGAGCGCGCTCGATCCGACTCGGTTCGATGAAGAGGCGCTGAAAAGCCATGCGGTCAGCGAAGCCGCCTCCCGCATCTCGGTGATCCCCGAGGTGCGCGCGGCGCTGGTCCGGTTTCAGCAGGATTTCGCCGCGCGTCCCCCCGGCGCCGTGCTGGACGGTCGTGATATTGGGACCGTGATCGCGCCGCAGGCGGAAGTTAAAATTTACGTGACCGCGGCTGCCGCGGTGCGGGCGAAGCGCCGCGCCCTGGAGCTTCAGGGACGCGGGCAAGTGGTAAATGAAACGGAAATCCTGGCCGATATCGTCCGCCGCGACGAACGCGACACGACACGGGCGGTGGCGCCGTTGAAGCCCGCCCCGGATGCGCACTTGCTCGATACCACGCATTTGGATATAGACGCGGCAGTCCGGGCTGCCATCGACATTGTTGAAGCCGTCCGAGCGGGCCGAGGAGGTGGCTGACCACCCCCTCGTGTTGGAGGAAACGCCCTGCTCGTACTCGCTTTTTTCGTGGCGGCCCTGACCTGAACCATCGTACCGATCGCTCGGTTGCCGCGCCGGCCTGCCTGAATCCCATTGATTCCTGGCAGACGCCGAAGGTCTGCGGAACCTTTGGCCCGCGCGCTCGGGACGCCCTTTTTCCAACCGCCGGCGAACCGCATCGGGAGAATTCATGGCTATTGCTGCCGCTGCCGCGCCGTCGCGCGAAGATTTCGCCAGCCTGCTCGAGGAGTCCTTTACGTCGGGCAACCTGCAGGAAGGCTCCGTCATCAAGGGGATCGTCGTCGCCATCGAGAAGGACCTTGCGGTCATCGATGTGGGCTTGAAGACGGAAGGGCGGGTCGCGCTGCGCGAATTCGCCGGCCCCGGTCGTCAAAACGAAATCAAGATCGGCGACACCGTCGAGGTCTATCTCGAGCGGGTCGAGAACGCGCTCGGCGAAGCCGTGCTCTCGCGCGACAAGGCGCGCCGCGAGGAAAGCTGGGGCAAGCTCGAGAAGGCGTTCCAGGGCAACGAAAAGGTTCAGGGCGTCATCTTCAACCAGGTCAAGGGCGGCTTCACCGTCGATCTCGACGGCGCCGTGGCGTTCCTGCCGCGCAGCCAGGTCGACATCCGGCCGATCCGCGACGTCACCCCCCTGATGAACGTGCCGCAGCCGTTCCAGATCCTCAAGATGGATCGCCGTCGCGGCAACATCGTGGTGTCGCGCCGCACAGTGCTGGAAGAGACACGCGCCGAGCAGCGTCAGGAACTGGTGCAGAATCTCGAGGAAGGCCAAGTCATCGACGGCGTGGTCAAGAACATCACCGATTACGGCGCCTTCGTCGATCTCGGCGGCATCGACGGCCTGCTGCACGTCACCGACATTGCCTGGCGGCGGGTCAATCACCCGTCCGAGGTGCTCAATATCGGCCAGCAGGTCAAGGTCAAGATCATCAAGATCAACCACGAGACCCACCGCATTTCGCTCGGCATGAAACAATTGCAGGCGGATCCGTGGCAGGGCATCGAAGCCAAGTTCCCGGTCGGCACGCGCTTCAAGGGTCGCGTCACCAACATCACCGACTACGGCGCGTTCGTGGAACTGGAACCCGGCATAGAGGGCTTGATTCACGTCTCCGAAATGTCGTGGACGAAAAAGAACGTTCACCCCGGCAAGATCGTGTCGACCTCGCAAGAGGTCGAGGTTCAGATCCTCGAAGTCGATCCGGTCAAGCGCCGGATTTCGCTCGGCCTCAAGCAGACCATGCGCAATCCGTGGGAATTGTTCGTGGAGAAGTATCCGCCCGGCACGCTGATCGAAGGCGAGGTCAAGAACAAGACCGAGTTCGGCCTGTTCCTCGGCCTCGACGGCGACGTCGACGGGATGGTCCACCTCTCCGATCTCGACTGGAAGCGCCCGGGCGAGCAGGTGATCGAGGAATACAAGAAGGGCGACAAGGTCCAGGCGCAGGTGCTCGACGTCGATGTCGAAAAAGAGCGCATCTCGCTCGGCATCAAGCAACTGCAGGGCGACCCGTTCGCGGAAGCCGGCGATCTCAAGAAGGGTGCGGTCGTCACCTGCGAGGTCACCGAGGTGAAGGAAGCCGGTCTCGACGTGAAGATCGTCGACACCGAATTCACCTCCTTCATCAAGCGGGCGGAACTCGCCCGCGATCGTTCGGAACAGCGTCCGGAGCGGTTCGCGGTCGGCCAGAAGGTCGACGCGCGCATCACCCAGTTCGACCGCCGCGCCCACAAGGTGACGGTCTCGATCAAGGCGCTCGAAGTGGCCGAGGAAAAGGAAGCGATCGCCCAATATGGCTCCTCCGATTCCGGCGCCACGCTCGGCGACATCCTTGGCACCGCGCTCAAGCGCAAGGACAAGGAAGCCGAGAAGTCCGACACGGAAGAAGAGACCGAAGAAGGGTGACGCGCTCCCTGGGAGATCGCGCCTGACGGTTACGCTCAACAGGGCCCCGGACGCCAGCGTCCGGGGTCTTACTTTTGGTGCTGCCGGGCCTTGGAGGTCCGGGCCTTGGTGAGGTCATTGACGCTCGCGACGGCGCACGGCAGGCTCCGCCCCGGGCTGTTTGAAGGAGGCGACGGATGTCGCTCGATGCTGACTATATTGTCGACCGCCGTCGGATGCGGCGGAAGCTGACCTTCTGGCGAGTGTTCGCCGTGGTGGTGGCGATTGCGGCGCTGGGTGTCCTGGCGGCGACCTTGACCGGAACCGACCGGCTGACCGAGCCGAGCAGCAAGCAGATTGCACGGGTGACGATCGGCGGCCTGATCCGCGGCGACCGCGAACGCTCCGAGGCGCTCGATGAACTGGCGAAAAGCCGGGTGCGGGCGGTGATAGTGCATGTCGACAGCCCGGGCGGAACCACGGCCGGCTCGGAGCAATTGCACGATTCGCTGCGCCGGCTTGCCGAGAAGAAGCCGATGGTGGTGGTGGTCGACGGCATGGCGGCCTCGGGCGCCTATATCGCCGCGATGGCGAGCGATCACATCGTCGCGATGGATACGTCGCTGGTCGGCTCCATCGGGGTGCTGTTCCAGTTCCCGAATTTCTCCGATCTGCTGAAGACCATCGGGGTGAAGGTCGAGGAGATCAAATCCTCGCCGCTCAAGGCCGCGCCCAACGGCTTCGAACCGACGAGCCCCGAGGCGCGGGCCGCGCTCGACGCCATCGTCAAGGATTCCTACGCTTGGTTCCGCGACATGGTGCAAAATCGCCGGCACATCGAAGGCGAGGCGCTCGACCGGGTGGCCGATGGGCGGGTCTTTACCGGCCGACAGGCGATCGATCTCAAGCTCATTGACGAGATCGGCAATGAGCGCACCGCGATCGATTGGCTCGCAAAGGCGAAGAATATCGACCCCAACAGCCCGGTGCGCGACTACCGTCTGACGTCTCGCCTCAACCAGCTGTCATTCCTGCATCTGGGGGCGGTGGCCGCCCTTGATGCCGTCGGCCTACATGCCTTCGCCCGCCAGATCGAGGAGACCGGGGCCCTCCAGGCCCTTGATCGGCTTAATCTTGACGGTCTGCTGGCGCTTTGGCACCCTTCCGCCACGAACTGACGCGATGTCGCCGGGAGGCCCTTGCGGGCGCCCGGCGAGAGTTGATCGAGGCCGAGGAACGGCAAGGACCCCATGATCAAATCAGAGCTCGTCCAGCGAATATCCACGCAGAATCCCCACCTGTATCAGCGCGACGTCGAGAACATCGTGAATGCAATCCTCGGCGAAATCGTCGCCGCTCTTGCCCGCGGTGATCGGGTCGAACTGCGCGGCTTCGGGGCATTTTCGGTCAAGCATCGGCCGGCGCGCACCGGCCGTAATCCGCGCACCGGCGCCCACGTGGCGGTCGAGCAAAAGTCGGTGCCGTTCTTCAAGACCGGCAAGGAAATGCGCGAACGGCTGAACCGCACCGGCGCGTAGCGCGTCGCGTTGCCCCGTCCTCACATGCTGGTCACCGGTGGAGTGGATTTGATATTCGCTGGCCACGTCGCCGTGAGTGAGCAATGCGAATGTCAAATCCAAAGCTCTACTAGCACTTATCATTTGCTCGTGGTCCTTTGATTCTAACATTCGCAAAGCAGCATGCCGCAAAGGAATGCGAATGTTTGAGTCGGACCGCCAGTGGTTCGCCGGGAGGTCCGGTCATGCTCCGCAGGATGTTCGTGCTGTTCGTGCTGGCGCCGCTTGGTCTGTTGATCATCGCACTGGCGGTGGCGAATCGTAAGGCGATCACCGTCTCGTTCGATCCGTTCAGCGCGACCACGCCCGCCTTCGCCGTCACCGTGCCGCTCTATCTCCTGGGTTTCATCCTGCTGATCGCCGGCGTCATCCTCGGCGGCGTCGCGGCATGGTTCAGGCAACGAAAATGGCGGCGCGCCGCCCGAGAGCGTGACGCCGAGGCGCGTGCCTTGCGCGCGGAACTCGACGGGCTGAAACGCCGAACCGGTCTCGGCACCCGCGCCGGCTTGCCGGTCGCGCTCGATCAGACACCGCAGGCATTGCGCGCGCCGGCCGCATGACGTTGCGCGCGGGCTTGCGCGTCATCGGCGCCGACGACATTGCCCGCGTCCTGACCTATGGCCGATTGATCGAAGCGCTGCGGCAGGCCTTCCGCGACGACATCACGGTTCCGGTCCGTCATCATCATACGATTGCGCGGGCCGGCGCGGACGCCACGCTGTTGCTGATGCCGGCATGGACGGCGGCATTCGTCGGCTGCAAAGTCGTTAGCGTGTTCCCGGGCAATGCCAGTCACGGACAGCCGTCGCTTTACGGCAGCTATCTTTTGCTGTCCGGCGACACCGGCGAACCGGTCGCGGTGATGGATGGGCGCGCGCTCACGGCGTGGCGGACAGCGGCGGCCTCGGCGCTCGCCGCCAGTTTCTTGGCGCGCACGGGCGCCAGCCATCTGGTGATGGTGGGAGCCGGCGCGCTGGCGCCGCATCTGATCGCTGCGCACGCATCGGTGCGCCCGATCACACGGGTTACGCTGTGGAACCGCACGCGCGCCCGCGCCGAGCAATTGGCGGCGAACCTTGCGCCCGCCCTGACGATCGCGATCGCCGATGATCTCGAACCCGCGGTGCGCGAGGCCGACATCGTTTCGTGCGCCACGCTGTCGTCGGAACCCCTGGTGCGCGGCGCCTGGCTGAAAACCGGCGCCCATGTCGATCTGGTCGGCGGGTTCACGCCGGCGATGCGGGAAGCGGACGATGCGGTGGTGACCCGCGCACGTGTCTATGTCGATACGCGCACCGCATGCCGGGAAGCGGGCGATATCGCCGATCCGATCCGGCGCGGGGTGATCACTGAGCGCGACGTGAAAGGCGACCTGTTCGACCTGTGCCGCGGTACTGCCGACGGTCGCCGGACGGCGGACGAGATCACGCTGTTCAAGTCGGTCGGCAGCGCGCTCGAGGATCTCGCGGCCGCCATGCTGGTGTGGCAGGAGATCAGTCCGAAGACATAAAAGTGCCCAGTCATTCCGGGACGGCGCGGAGCGCCGGACCCGGAATCTTGAGCCGCGTTAACGATATGTCTTCCTCCGCCAAGGGGTTATCCATCGACCCCGAACTCATGCTACAGATCCGCTCGAACCGACGCTGAAACGCTGACATTGTCGCTGGAAAGCTTAATGGCGAAGTTGAAGTGATGTCCCTGCTGGTCAAAATCTGCGGCCTGACGACCCCCGAGGCGCTCGATGTGGCGCTCGAGGCAGGCGCCGATATGGTGGGATTCGTGTTCTTCCCGCCGTCCCCGCGCAACCTCGGCTTGGCGGCGGCGCGCGCGCTCGGCGATCGGGTCGAGGGGAGAGCCCTGAAGGTGGCGCTGTCGGTCGATGCGGACGATGCCCTGCTGGCGGCGAGCATTGCGGCGCTCAGTCCCGATCTCCTGCAACTGCACGGCCGCGAAAGCGCGGATCGCGTGGCGGCGGTCAAATCGCGGTTCCACCTCCCGGTGATGAAGGCGATCCCGGTGGCGGAGGCGGCGGATCTTACGGCGATTGCGACCTATGCCGGCGTCACCGATCGGCTGCTGTTCGACGCGCGGGCGCCGCGGGAGGCCACGCGTCCCGGCGGGCTCGGAAAGGCGTTCGATTGGCGGTTGCTGGAACGCCTTGACCCCGGCCTGCCGTTCATGCTTTCAGGCGGCCTCGATGCCGGCAATGTGGCCGAGGCGCTGCGGATCACGCGCGCTCCCGGTGTCGACGTCTCCTCCGGCGTCGAACGCGCGCCAGGCGAGAAGGATCCTGTCAAGATCCGTGCGTTCATCTCCGCAGCGCGGGCGGCATGGCAAGCCGTTTCCGCCGACCCCGTAGCGAGTATTGCATGAACGTTCGACAGCCAACGCCCAAGGCTACGCCGGCGCCGAACTCGTTCCGCACCGGACCCGACGAGCGCGGCCATTTCGGCATGTATGGCGGACGCTTTGTCGCCGAGACGCTGATGCCGCTGATTCTGGAGCTGGAAAAAGCCTATGCCGCAGCCAAGATCGATCCCGCGTTCCAGCAGGAAATGGACGGCTATCTCCGGGATTTCGTCGGCCGGCCGTCGCCGCTCTATTTCGCCGAGCGCATGACCGAGCATTGCGGCGGCGCCAAAATCTATTTCAAGCGCGAGGAGCTCAACCACACCGGCGCACACAAGGTCAATAACGTGCTCGGCCAGATCATGGTCGCGCGCCGCATGGGCAAGAAGCGGATCATCGCCGAGACCGGCGCCGGCATGCACGGCGTTGCCACCGCGACATTGTGTGCGCGGTTCGGGCTCGACTGCGTCGTCTACATGGGCGCGGTCGATGTCGAGCGGCAAAAGCCCAACGTGTTTCGCATGCAGATGCTGGGCGCGGAGGTGCGTCCGGTGGTGTCCGGCGCCAAGACGCTCAAGGACGCGATGAACGAAGCGCTGCGCGACTGGGTGACCAATGTCGACTCGACGTTCTATTGCATCGGCACGGTGGCGGGCCCGCATCCGTATCCGATGATGGTGCGCGAATTCCAGTCGATCATCGGTCGCGAGACGCGCGAGCAGATGATGCGGGCGGAAGGCCGACTGCCGGATTCGCTCATCGCGTGCATCGGCGGCGGCTCCAACGCGCTCGGCCTGTTCCATCCGTTTCTCGACGACACGCAGATCGAGATCTACGGCGTGGAAGCCGCCGGCCACGGCCTGCTGACCGGCTTGCATGCGGCCTCGATCGCCGGCGGCCGGCCGGGGGTGCTGCACGGCAATCGCACCTATCTGCTGATGGATGACGACGGCCAGATCCAGGAAGCGCATTCGATTTCCGCCGGTCTCGATTATCCCGGCATCGGACCGGAACATTCCTGGCTCAACGACGTCGGCCGGGTGACGTATCTGTCGGCAACAGACGACGAGGCGCTGGCCGCGTTCCAGCTTTGCAGCAAACTCGAGGGCATCATTCCAGCGCTGGAGCCGGCGCACGCGCTCGCCAAGGTGCTGGAACTCGCGCCGGCAAAGCCGCGCGATCACCTGATGGTGGTCAATCTGTCAGGGCGCGGCGACAAGGATCTGGCGTCGGTGGCGGAGCATCTGGGAAGCAAACTCGGATGACCGCGCGCCTCGATCGCCGTTTTGCCGAACTGAAGGCGGAAGGCCGCGCCGGCCTCGTCACCTTCACGATGGCGGGAGACCCCGACCAGGAGGCGGCGCTGGCGATTCTGCGCGCGCTGCCGAAAGCCGGCGCCGACGTGATCGAACTCGGAATGCCGTTCACCGATCCGATGGCGGACGGACCGGCGATCCAGGCCGCGGGATTGCGCGCGCTGCAATCGGGCCAGCGCATGACCAGGACGCTGGAGATGGTCGCCGCATTCCGCAAGGACGACGACACCACGCCGCTGGTGCTGATGGGTTACTACAATCCGATCTACATTTACGGCGTCGATCGATTTCTGGCCGATGCCAAGAAGGCGGGCGTCGACGGGTTGATCGTGGTCGATCTGCCGCCGGAGGAAGACGAGGAATTGTGTCTGCCGGCGCTCAATGCAGGCCTCAACTTCGTCCGTCTGGCGACGCCGACCACCGACGACCAGCGCTTGCCGACGGTGCTGAAGAACACGTCAGGCTTTGTCTATTACGTTTCGATCACCGGCATTACCGGATCGGCGACGCCGGATCCGGGCCGCGTCGCCGCGGCGGTCGCGCGCATCAAGCGGCACACTTCGCTGCCGGTGGCGGTCGGCTTCGGCGTCCGCACCGCCGAGCAAGCGGCTGCGATCGCGCGCGGCGCCGATGCGGTCGTGGTCGGATCCGCCCTGGTCGACGCGATCCAGCGCAGTCTCGATGCCCAGGGAAAAGCGACCGGGCGCACCGTTGCGGCGGTGAGCGATCTGGTGATGCAGCTCGCGGCCGGCGTTCGCGCCGCGCGCCGGCAGGCGGCGGAATAGTTAACCGTTGGCGCGCTGCGGGGTTTGATCCCGGTGCCGGCGGCATTACATTGGATGCGAGGCAAAGATCGGTAGCCCGCTTGTCAGTCCGTCGAAGGCAATCTGTGGAAGTGTTCGAGAGTCACGCATGAATTGGATCTCAAACGTCGTCCGGCCGAAGATCCGCAACTTCCTCAATCGCCGCGAGGTGCCAGAGAATCTGTGGCTCAAGTGCCCGGAGACCGGGCAGCTGGTGTTCTACAAGGACGTCGAGGCCAACCAGTTCGTCATTCCCGGCTCGAACTACCACATGCGCATGAACGCGGTGGCGCGGCTGCGGTCGATGTTCGATGGCGAGACGTGGCTCGATATCGCGGTGCCCGCGGTGCCGGTCGATCCGCTGAAATTCCGTGACGAACGTCGCTACACCGAGCGGCTGAAGGATGCGCGCGCCAAGACCGGCATGAACGACGCCATCAAGCTCGGGCTCGGCAAGCTGGAGGGCTATCCGGTCGTCATTGCGGTGCAGGATTTCGATTTCATGGGCGGCTCGCTCGGCATGGCTGCCGGCGAGGCGGTGATCAAGGGACTGGAGACCGCGGTCGACAAGGGCACGCCGTTCATCCTGTTCGCGGCCTCGGGCGGGGCGCGGATGCAGGAAGGGATTCTCTCGCTGATGCAGCTGCCGCGCACCACAGTTGCGGTGCAGAAGCTGCGCGAGGCGCGCGAGCCCTATATCGTCGTGCTGACCAATCCGACCACCGGCGGCGTGACCGCGTCTTACGGCATGCTGGGCGATGTGCACATCGCCGAGCCGGGTGCGCTGATCGGCTTTGCCGGCCCGCGGGTGATCGAACAGACCATCCGCGAAAAGCTGCCGGAGGGATTCCAGAAGTCGGAATACCTGAAGGAACACGGCATGGTCGACATGGTGGTGCATCGTCACCAGTTGCGTCCGACGCTCGCCGAGCTCTGCCGGCTGCTGACCAAGGCGGCGCCGCCGCAGCGTTCCACGTCGCTTGTTCCTGCCTGAACGGCCAGCGAGACCGGCCGATGACCCAAGTTGACGCGATCCTGGCGCGGCTGCTCGCGCTGCATCCCAAGCGCATCGATCTGTCGCTCGGGCGGATGTGGCGGATTCTCGACGCGCTCAATCATCCCGAACGGAGGGTGCCGCCGGTCATCCACGTCGCCGGAACCAATGGCAAGGGCTCGACTGTCGCGTTCATGCGGGCGATGCTGGAAGCGGCCGGGCACAGCGTGCATGTCTACACCTCGCCCAATCTGGTGCGCATGAACGAGCGCTTTCGACTCGGAGCGATCGGCGGCGGCGTGCTGGTCTCGGATGCCGAGCTGGTCGATGTGCTGGCCGAATGCGAGCGCAAAAACGAGAACGCGCCGATCACGGTATTCGAGCTCGAGACCGCGGCGGCGTTCGTGCTGTTCTCGCGCCATCCGGCGGATTTTCTGCTGCTCGAAGTCGGACTCGGCGGCCGGCTCGACGCCACCAACGTGATCGAGCGCCCGCTGGTCGACGTGATCACGCCGATCTCGATGGATCACATGGATTTTCTCGGCGACACCATCGAGAAGATCGCGAACGAGAAGGCCTCGATTTTCAAGCCCGGTGTTCCCGCGGTGGTCGGCCCGCAATCGGAAGGCGCGCTCGCGGTGATCAAGCGCAAGGGCGAAGAGGTCGGTGCGCGGTTGCACGTGATGGGCGAGGAATGGGTCGCCGGCGAGGAGCGCGGCCGCCTGGTCTATCAAGATGACGACGGCCTGCTCGATCTGCCGGCGCCGCGGCTGTTCGGCCGGCATCAGTTCGCCAATGCCGGCACCGCGATTGCGGCCTTGCGCGCGGCCGACCTGAAGCTGCCGGCGCGCGCGTTCGAGCAGGGGATCGTCAAGGCGGAATGGCCGGCGCGGATGCAGCGACTGACCAGCGGCGCGTTGAACGCGCTCGCGCCGGCGGATGCGGAATTGTGGCTCGACGGCGGTCACAATGTCGACGGCGGCCGTGCCATCGCCGGGGCGATTGCCGATCTCGAGGAGCGCGTCTCGCGCCCGCTGGTGCTGGTGGTCGGCATGCTGTCGACCAAGGATATCGCCGGCTTCCTGCGCAATTTCACCGGGCTCGCGCGTCGGCTGATCGCGGTGCCGATCCACCAGGACAAGGGCATTCGGGTCGAGACCCTCGCCGAGATCGCACGGGACATCGGTATCCCGTCGGATAGTTGCGACGGCATCACCGCGGCGCTCGCCTTGATTGGCGATCTTCCGCTCGCGCCGTCCCCCCGCATCCTGATCACCGGTTCGCTCTATCTCGCCGGCGAAGTGCTGAGCGCGAATGGGACGCCGCCGAGCTAGGGCGCAGCCTTTGGCCGCCGCGGTTGCGCCGCAGCATGCGGGCCACGATCACAAGCTCGGGTCGCCGCAGTTCAGGAGATCGGCGCCGGCATCAGCGATATCACCGCCGTGGCCGCAGCTATCGCGGCGTCGGCCGAGAGGCAAACCATGCTAGTATTGCCTACGAGGTGAGGGGGTCGACATTGCGGCGCAATTCTCGCTGGGTCCTGACGATGTTGGGGGGGCTGTTCGGAGCCGGCTTTCTGGCTCCGTCGGTTCAGTTCGCTTTACAGCGCTGGTCCGAGGCGCACGGCTACCAGCTTCTGCTGCTGAAACATACCGCGCCGGCGATGGCCAAGCTCGCCGATGTCAGCCAAACCGCCGCCTTCGTATTTGCAGCCGGTTTTGTTATCGGTGGCGCGCTGCTACTCTGGATCGACCACACTCTCCGTCGCAGGACCCAAGACATGGGATTGATACTCGCCGGCATCGGTCTCGCGACGTTCGCGGTTGGGATCGGCATTTATTTTTTCCCTCTGCCAATGGGGGCCCAATCGGCAACGAACACTCCACCGTCAGCCGTTCCGCCAATGCGCGCGGGGGAACCGCTGGTGTGGTCGAAAACGCCGATTCTTGGATCGAGCAAGCAGGCAGACGGCACGATCTATGCCCGCACTTTCGGAGTCGTCGGAAAAAATGTCGGGCGTGAAGACGTTCAACTGGATGATGTTTATATCGTCTCCGGCATCAACGGCGCGCGGGTTGACCTCAAAGTCCAGATTCCAGACGAGGGTTCGTTTCCGGCTAAAGAGACCAATCCTATTCCTGCCGACGCGTTTATTCAGCTTTCATCGGACGAGTTCAATTCAAGCGGCGGGATTTCCGAACTAGATTTCTTGAGAGACTGGGGTGCGATCAACTTCTTTGCTGAATATGGCGGTCAGAAGCACCGCGTGATTTTTGACCGAGCGACCATTGCCGCATTGTTCGATGCTCAGCGGCCAAAATCGGTGCCGCCGCACGTCTCGCGGAAAGCCGCACCGGTGACGGAAGCGATCGTTGCTGTTCCGCCGCCGGCGCCAGCTGCGGAAGCCGCTCAAGGCTCAGCGCCATCGGCGGCGGATATGCGCAAAAGAAGGCGAGACCTGCTGCGCGACTACGCCGAAATGATCAACGGGCCGCTCGTGGCCGCCGTTCGTCAGGGTCGACAAATCTGCGACGACTGGAATGCCTTGGGCGGGTTAAGTACACAGCAATTCTACGATCAGGTCACTGCGTTCAAAAACGCGACCACGGAAGCCTTGGTGCGATTTGGCGACCTGCGGCGGAAGTATCAGCTCGAAGATGCAGATATCCCCGGCCTGACAGATTGGAACTTCGACAAGATCGTCGAGACATCGGACGCGTTGATGAACGAACTGCGGCCACTGTTCTTGCTCGACATTAAAGAGGCCAGAGAGGCGCTGATCAACAATGGATCGTTTGCAGCCTGGTATGACGCGATCAACGATTTCGATCGATGGATTGCAGCGAGGCGAAAGTTAGTTGCCGACAAAATAAAAGACAGCGATGTTGCCGAAGCGGGCAGTGACGGCGCGAAGTGAGACAGACTTCAGCGGTTGGTGATTCGGCGTGATTTAATACATCTGCGAGCTTCGCGCTGAGTTCCTGATGCGAAGAGATAAAGTTCAGGGACCAAGCACCCGCGCTAACCGAAAGCCAAAGTTGCTGGCCTGGCCGTCGTAGGTGCTCCGGCCGCGGACGGCCGCGCGAAGGAACCACGGACCGCCGATCCAGGAACCGCCGCGGAGGACATTGAACTTGCATCCGCCACCGGTCACCGCCGAGCCATTGGTCGGCGCGCCACGATAGCTGTCCTGGAAGCAGTCCTCGGTCCATTGCCAAACATTGCCCAGCATGTCGTACAGACCAAATTCATTGGGACGAAACGAGCCGACCGGGGCCGTATAGACGTAGCCGTCGCGGCACTGAAAGACCTGGTTCTTGTCATCCTTGTTGCGTTTCAGCGCCTCGGCGGTCGTGAGATCAACGGCGTTGGCAAAACCGCACGCCTGATCTCGGTCGTCGCCCCAATAGCGCACGGTTGTCGTCCCGGCTCTTGCCGCGTATTCCCATTCGGCTTCCGTCGGCAAGCGATAGGATTTTCCGGTCTTGCGGCTGAGCCACTGCACGTAGCGCTGCGCGTCGTCATAGGTCACGCAGACCACGGGATGCCGATCGGTCTGATCGAACCCCGGATTCTGCCAACTCCGTTTCTCGTCGTACACCAATGCTTGGGAGTTCGTCGTATAGGCGTAGCATCCGCCCGCCGGTTGGTAGCCGCTATCCTTTACGAAGGCTGCAAATTCGCCGCGCGTCACCGCGAATTGTCCCAGCGCAAATTCCTTGGCGATCGTCACCGCATGCGCCGGCCGCTCATTGTCGGCGACAATGGCGGGGACTTCCTCGCGGGTGGTCTCCGCCGCGGTCGAACCCATCGTAAAGGTTCCGGCCGGCACCTTCACCATCAGCGGGCAGTCGGAACAATCCCTGAAGGTCTCAGCCGCGGTTGCCGCGGCGGTCAATCCCATAAGCCAAAGCAGGATTGCAGGCAGAATACGAAACCTTGTCATCGCCATCCTTCCCTCGAAAAATGTGCGTTCGACGGCCTCAAAAGCAAACGGCCGGCACAAAGGCCGGCCGCTGCTGAAAACAGGATTGATTGGGCGATCAGACCGCCGCCGCGGTGATCCATTGCTCGAGCTTCTGCTTGGGCTGCGCGCCGATCTGGCGCGAGGCGAGCTCGCCGTTCTTGAACAGCATCAGGGTCGGGATCGACATGATGCCGTACTTCGCCGCGGTGGCCGGGTTTTCGTCGACGTTGAGCTTGACGATCTTGACCTTGCCGTTCATCGAACCGGCGATTTCCTCGAGCGCCGGAGCGATCTGCCGGCAGGGGCCGCACCATTCGGCCCAGAAATCAACCACCACCGGCTCCGCCGACTTCAGCACTTCGCTATCGAAGGTCGCGTCGGAGACTTTGTTGACGCCCATAGGACACCTCGTTCGGTTTTCGGAAGGGCGCATCCGCCCAAAATGTGAAGGTCGAACCTATGTATCGCTGACCGGAGCGTCAAGGCAGTCTCACGGGGCGGTGACCCGGGCCAGGGCCGCGTCCAGGTCGTCTGCCGAAAGCTCCATCAAATCAGGGACATCGGTCCATAGCAGCGCGGCGCGCACCGGCCGATCCGGATAGAGTTTGGCGAGCACCGCACGGTAGATCGCGAGCTGGGTGACATAGGCTGACGGCACCTCGGCGGATCGGCGCGGGGCCGGCCGATTCGTCTTGTAGTCGGCGATCAGAACGGCGTGTGCGGTTACCGCCAAGCGATCGATCAGGCCGGATACCGCGAGCATGCGACCGTCGGCGCGCGTGAGGCGCCCGACGATCGGGACTTCGGCACGGCTACCGGGGGCGAACAGCGGTGCAAAGCGCGGATCGGCGAGGGTCGCGAGAACCTGGCCGAGCAGCGCCTCCTGTTCGGCTGCGGTGAAATCTTGGCCGGCGCGCGTGAGATATTGCCGCGCGGCGTCGGGGCGCCGTTCCGGGGCGATGTCGGGCAGGGATTGCATCAGCCGGTGCACCAGGATGCCGCGCAGGCGCGCCTGGCGCTGCTCCGGACCGGCGATCGTCGCCGCCGGGCGCGATGCCTGGTCATCGAGCGCCGCCGACGGCGACAGCGCAGCTGCCGGTGCGGGTTCGAGCGGTGCGGGGCGCCGCAGCCAGGCCGGCAATGCGACCTCCGCCGGCTTTGGGGATGCCGGCACGGTCGGCGTCGCGGGTGGCCCCGCCACCCGGCTATAGCGCCACACGTTGTCGTTGCCGTCGTCGGCCGGCATCGCGACGAAATGCGGATTGTCCTGCAGGGCTTCGAACACCAGGTCGTACCAGCAATGGGCCGGCCGCTTGGTGCGGCCCTCGGTGCCGCAGACAATGAGCTTTTGAGCGGCGCGGGTCATCGCGACATAGAGCAGCCGACGATATTCGTCCTCGGCCGCCTGCAACGCGCGTCGGCGGGCATCGGCGAGGATGGGACCATCGCTCGCGCTCGCGCCCGCCCACACGATATGATCGGCGCCAGCGGGTGTCGGGATCCGCAGCAGGCGCGGATGGCGCGGCCCGCTCGGCCGCGTGGTGGTGTCGGCGAGAATCACGATCGGCGCTTCCAGACCCTTGGCGCCGTGCACGGTCATCACCCGCACCTCGTCGCGGGTCATTTCCATGTCGCGCTTGATCTCGATGTCAGCCGCCCGCATCCAGGCGACAAAGCCTTGCAGCGACGGCGTCTCGCGCCGCTCGTAGTCGAGCGCCAGTTCCAGAAATTCATCGAGCGCATCGGTCGCCTCAGGTCCGAGCCGCGCCAGGATGCGTGCGCGGCCGCCCTGCGGTCCGAGCAGCCAGGCGAAAAAGCCGAACGGGGTCCGCTCGCGCGCAGCCGCGGCACAATGTTCGAGTCTCGTGGCGGCTGCGGCAAACGCCGGATCATCGCCGGCCTTATCATGCAGCGCGGCGCGCAGGGTGCCGCTGCGGTTCCAGGCGAGCGCGAACAGGCTGTCGTCGTCGAAGCCGAACAACGGGCTCTTCAGCGCCACGGCCAATGCAAGGTCATCGTCCGGCAGCAGCAAGGCGTCGGCGAGCGCGATCAGATCGACAACGGCGATATGCTCGGTCAACACCAGCCGATCGGCGCCGGCGACCGGGACCGCCTTTTCCTTCAGCGCGCGAATGATGGCTTCGAACAGCGCGCCGCGCTGGCGCACCAGAACCAGCACGTCGCCGGCGCGGGTGCCCTGTGCCGTCCACGCCGCGACATTGGCGGCGATCCGATGCGCCAGCCGGACCTGCGGGCTGGTCTCAGCCAGTTCGTCGAACGGCGCGTCCCAGCCTTCGAGTTCGCGGCGGTCTTCGGCGGTGACCAGCGGCCAGACCTCGACCAGGCCGGGCGCGGTTTCCGGCAGCGCCTCGTGCGGCGGAATCCCGCCCTCGTCTGACGTAATGCTGACGAAGACCGCGCGGGCTGAAAACACCGCGTCGACCGCGGTCAGCACGTTGGCGCCGGAGCGGAACGAATGCTGCAGGCGAATGTGGCGCCAGTGGAGTTCGGCGGCGGTGAACCGGCCGGCGAAATGGCGCTGCATCTCGTTGAACTGCCGCGGCACCGCGCCCTGGAACGAAAAGATCGATTGTTTTTCGTCGCCGACCGCAAACAATGTGCGTCGGTGGCTGCGCGCGCCGGCGCCTGAGGTGAATTCCGACACCAGGCGCTGAATGATCTCCCATTGTTTCGGGCTGGTGTCCTGCGCTTCGTCGATCAGGACATGGTCGATGCCGAGATCGAGCTTGTAATGAACCCAGGTCGGATTGACGGTCGCGAGCATCGCCAGCGTCTTGTCGATCAGGTCGTCGTAGTCGAGCAGGCCGCGGCGGCCCTTGTCGTCGCGGTAGCGCTTGATGACGTCCTGGGCGATCGTCAGCAGCGCGGCGGTGCGATCGCGTGTGATCACGGCGCGGCGGCGATCGAGCAGCGCGGACAGCCGCAATTGTTCTTCGCCGACCCGGCGCGCGAGGTCGGGATGGCGCTCGGCGAGCGCGTTGGTGATCAGGCTCTTCCGTGGTCCCTCCGCGACGAAGAACACCGCCAGATAGGCGTCGAGACGGGACGCGCCGGTTTTGTCGGCCGCCGACGACAGCCGCTCGGCCTGCTTGCGATCATTGCTCGATCCGGTGGCGAAAACTGCCGCTGTTGGCCGCCAAGTCGATGACGGGAATGACGGCCCATCGACGATCTCGCTTTCCACCGCCGCGATTGAATCGTCGGCGGCAATGCCGAGCGTGTGCGCGAGTTCGATGATGGCGTGTGCGAGGCCACCGGCGCGCTCGACCCAGCCGGTGACCGCATCGCGATTTCGGATCGCCTCGGCCACCACGTCGCGAAAGGTCGCATCGGCGGCGGCGGTGATGGCGGTCGACAATGCCCGCCCGAGCGCGCTCGCCGGGTGGGCTGCGGCATCGAGCAGGACCGCGAGGCTCGCGCGGTTGAGCAATTCGCTCTCGGCGCGCTCGTCGAGCACGGTGAAGCGGGCGGCGACGTTGGCCTCGAACGGAAACTGCTGCAGCAGCCGCGTGCAGAAAGCATGGATCGTCTGAACCTTGAGGCCGCCGGGCGCTTCGAGCGCGGAGGCGAACAGGCGGCGTGCGAGCGCGCGCCGCACGGGGTCGATGTTGCTGGCGCCGATCTCAATCAGGGTCCGGTCAAGCGCGGCATCGTCGAGCGCGATCCAGGCGCTGAGAGTGTCGAACACGCGCTTGGCCATATTGGCGGCGGCGGCCTTGGTAAAGGTGATGCACAGGATCTTCGAGGGATCGACGCCGGCGAGCAGCAGCCGGATCACGCGCTGTGCCAGCACATGGGTCTTGCCGGCGCCGGCATTGGCGGCGACGAACGCGGACACTGTTGGCTCGGAGGCCGCGATCTGCAGCGCGCGCACCGAATCGGGAATGATGCGGGCGTTCATTCCTCGGCTCCATCGTCGGCGCCGCCGGTCTGCGACCATTCCTTGACGCGGGCGAGATCGTCATAGGTGCCGTAGCGGTTTTTCCACATCGGCAGCATCAGCGAACGATAGGGCGTGGCCTCGTCCTCGAAGCGCATGACCAGCGCCTTCAGCCGGGCGAGCGCGTGGTCGGCGGCGTCGTTCGCCGACATGTCCTGGAAGGCGACGGCGGCGGCTTTGCCGGCGGGGTCGCCGCCTTTCAGCCGAACGTAGACGAGTTCGGCGAGGGACGCGCCGGACGCGAGACCGCGAAACCCGCCGCCGCGAAGGATTGCCGCCTCGAGCGTGAGCTGCGGCGCGATGCCGATGCGAACCTGCTTGTCGGTCGGGACCTCGCCGGTCTTGAAATCGAGAATGGCAAAGCGGCCGTCGGCGAGATGCTCGATGCGATCGGCGCGCGCCGACAGGCGGAAGCTGCGATCGCCGGCCGGGATCGCGATCTCGCCGCGAATTTCCGCATGCAGCGTGGCGAGGTTCTCGCGCCGGGCGGCGTCCCAGGCGACCAGCCAGCGCGCGATGCGCTCGAAGCGCGGCCACCAGAACGCGCGCGCCTCGGGAAAATCGTCGAGCGGGGCAAAATGCGTGCGGCCGATGCGCAAGAGCGCGTCGAGCGGATCGGGAGGCATCGCCGCGGCATAGGCTTGCGCGAACTCGCCAACGGCTGCGTGAATCGCGCTGCCGCGGTCGGCGCCGCCCGGCGGCGTGTCGACGTCATCGAGGCGAACGAGCTTGAGCACGTGTTTGGCGTAGATGGTGTAGGGATCGCGGAGCCAGTGCTCGATCTCGGTGACCGACAGTAACGCTGGGCGGGCCGCGCGCGGCGGCCGCGGTTCCGGGCGCCGGATCGGCGCGATGCGCGCGGGCTTGTCGATCTGGCGCGCCAGGTCGATGTATTCGGCGCCTTTGGCGATCGCCTGATTCCAGCGCGTCGGTCCGGCGATTGCGGCCACGCGTTGGAGAAAGCGCGAGGCGACCGTCGGGCTGCCCGCCACTTTCGCCGCGCGCGTCAGAATGATTTCGGGCGCCCCCAGCATTTGCGCGAAGTCGTGGGCCGAGAGACCGATCCGGCGCTCAGGAAGATCGAGGCCGAGTTGCTGGCGCATCGGCCGGCTGAGCCAGGGATCGGTGCGGGTGTCGGGCGGCCACACCCCCTCGGCCAGACCACCGAGGACAACGCGGTCGATGCTGGTCAGGCGCGCTTCGAGCGGCCCGAAGATGCGTACGCGGCTGCCGGCGGCGCCAGACCGGCGCACGACGCGATCGGCAATCGCGGTCATGAACAGTTCGGCATAGTCGCCTGGCGGCACCGCGAGATCGGCGGGCGCCGGTTGCTCCGCGATGTCCTCCAGCGCCGATGCAAGCGCGTTGCCGTCCAGTCCGGCAAACGCGGCGCTCTCGCCGGTGTCATCGCGGCTCAGTGCGGCGACGATGGCGCGGTGGCGTTCCGCCATGGCGCGGAACGAGCATGGCTTCGACGAATCGAGCTGTTCGAGCGGAGCAAGCGCGCGTGCGAGCGTGTCGAGGAGCGTGGCGGCGGCGGCGAGATCGTCGTCGACAAGCGCGATGCGCGGATCGGAGGGATGCAGGCTGGAATGATCCTTGCGTCGAAATTTCGCCAGTTCCTCGCGGAAGACGCTCAGTGCGTGCGCAAGCCCTTTGCTGCCCGCCCGCGGTCGCGGTCCGCGCAGGACCGCGCGCTCCAGCGTAACGATCGCGCGTGCGTGCGCACCGGCGGCGCCATCCAGCCGAAGCAGGCGATGTTTGAGCAGCGCGAGCAGGGCGACCGGGGCGAGGCCGTTGACCGCAACATCGGCGGCGAGGCGCGCGAACACGCCGGCGATGGTGTCGGCCAGCGGATCGCCGCCGGTGTCGTCGACGGTGATACCCCAGCGGTCGAGCGCCGCCGCAACCCGGCGGCCGAGCGCCCGGTCGGGCGTCACCAGGGCGGCGGTCGCGCCGGGTCGTTCGATCGCCTCGCGCAACGCTATAGCAACGGCGAGCGCTTCCTCTTCCGCATTGGCGGCTTCGATCATCGTCAGTCCGGCGAGACTGCGGTCGATGGTGGCGACAAAGGCCGGATCGCGCAGGCGATCGGTCCAGCGGTCGGTGGCGGCGGCGGGGCGCAGCGCTTCGGAGACCAGGAGTTCGCGGCCATGGGGCATCGGATCGGCGAGGGCACCGACGTGTTTGCGGTCGAGACCGAGGTCGGCGAGCAGCGCGTGCATGGCAAATTGCGGATGCCCGACAGCGGGGCTCGGATTGCGCGCGTCATCGGCGTCGAAAGCGCCGGCGATCATCTGCCAGGATGGCTCATCGAGATCGGTGTCGAGGCCGGGAAGCACCACTGCGCCATGCGGCAGCATGGCGATGGTGGCGAGGAGCTTGGCGGTCGCCGGCATCGATCCGGTCGACCCCGCCGCAATCACCGGAGCATTGCCGGCCGCGGTCAGGCGGGCGGCTTCGGCAAGGATCATCAGGTCGCGACGGGTCGCCGGTTCGATCGCGTCGCGCTCGGCCAGGATGCGCGGCCATTGCTCGCTGGCGATTTTCAGGAATGCGAGGGTGAGCTGCCAGTATTCGTCGACGTGATCGGGGACCAGTGCGTCGAGCTCCGTCCACGGCACCGCGCGCGTGGTCATGTCGTCCATCAGCCGGGCAAGATCGTCGGCGAGCGCGAGCGCCGAGGCCGGACTGTTGACGACGAGGGGCGTTTCGCCTTTGCGGCGCGGCACCAATTGGGCCGACCAGCGCAGCACCAATTGCGCCAGCAGCATGCGCCGCTCGAGGCCGCCCAGCGCCGGCGGAAGTTCAAGCGCGGAGGCGGCCGAGATGCCGGCGGCGGCCTCGGAAAAAACGATCTCGTCCTCGTCGATGTCGCCGATCGCGACAATGCGGGGCAACACGGCGGCGTCGCTGTCGAGCACCGCGAGGAATACATCGCGGACCAGGCGGCAGGCCCGCCGCGTCGGCAGATAGAGGGTGGTCGCGGCGAGCACGAGCGGATCCGCCGGCGCGGCAAATCCCGGCACCAGCCGGCCTTCGACCAGAGCTGTCACCAGCGTCGACAGAAACGGGCGCGACGCCGGAATGGTGAACACGCGGGGGCTGTGCACGGCCATGGACTCGTGATTGGGCTTGGACCGACGATCCAAATTGGGCTTGCCAACTAAAAAATCGGATGGTTCCGAATCGGATCGGTCAGACTATCACGCCGCGCTGGCGACAATCGCGGCCTCGGCGGCGGCGATAGCCTCGGGCGTGCCGACGTGCATCCACACGCCTTCGAGCCGCAAACCGTGCAGGCGGCCTGATTCGGCAGCGCGATTGAAAAGCTGCGTGAGCGAAAATGCGCCTTCGGGGGCATCCACGACCAGGGCGGGGCTCAGAATCGCGACGCCGGAATAGACAAACGGCACGACTTCGCGCTCTGGACGCGGGCGCAGGCGGCCGTCGGGGGCCATGGCGTAATCGCCCGGTCCGCTATAGCCGACGCTGGTCGCGGTCGGCGCCAGCAGCAGCAGCGCGTCCATGGTTTGCGGATCGAAGGCGCTGGCCAGGCGCTCGAGATTGGGTTTGACGCCGTCGATCCAGAGGGTGTCGGAATTGACGTGGAAGAACGGCTGGTCGCCGAGCAGCGGCAGCGCCTTGACCAATCCGCCTCCGGTCCCGAGCAGCGCCGCGCGTTCGTCGGAAATGACCACCTTCGGAACCCGGCGCGGCTTGAGATGCTGCTCGATCTGGTCGGCGAAATGATGAACGTTGACGACAGCGGTGTCGACGCCGACGGCGGCCAGACGGTCGAGCACGTGATTGATCAGCGGCTTGCCGCCGACGGTCACCAGCGGTTTCGGCGTGCGCTCGGTGAGGGGCCGCATGCGGGTGCCGAGACCGGCCGCCAGAATCATGGCGCGACGCGGGACGCTGATGGGACGGGGCTGCGCCATGCGGACTGCGTTCCTCTACGGCCTGTCGTGCAGCCCGCCTCCGGGGAGCGGCGGCCGCACATGGGTGCGATACCAAGCATTGAGCGCGGCGAGCGTCGGATGCGCCAGCGAACGCTGGAGATATCCCCATACGCGCGGCATGTGTCGCAAATATTGCGGTTTTCCGTCGCGGCGGTCGAGGCGGGCGAAGATGCCGAGAATCTTTGACGCCCGCTGGGCGGCGAGGGTGGAATAGATTTTTGCGAACGCCGAGGTGTCGAAGGAGTGGCTGTTGGCGCGGCGCGCATGCGCATAGCGGCCGAGCAGTTCCAGTTCCATGCGCTCCGGCACGTCGACGCGGGCGTCCTGCAGCAGCGAGGCGAGATCGTAGGCGGCGGGTCCGAGCAGGGCGTCCTGAAAATCCAAGAGGCCGATGCGCGCGGTATGCTCGCGTTCGGGAAGAAACAGCAGGTTGGGGGAATGGAAATCGCGCAGCACCCAGGTGGTGGGTTGGTTGAGAACCGGCTGCAGCGCCTCGCGCCACAACGCGTTGAAGGCGTCGCGCGCGGCGCCCGGCAACGGCGCGCCGATATGCGGAAGATACCAGTCGATCAGCAGTTCGGCCTCGATCAGAAACGCGCCCATGTCATAGCGGGGGATGTGATAGTCGACGTTCGGCGACACCGGCAGTGTCTCGGGAAGTTCGCTTTCGTGCAGGGTGACGAGCACGTCGACCGCGAGTTCGTAGCAGACATCGAGCGGGGTCGGCGGATCGCCGTCGACGATCAGGTGGGCGCCGAGATCTTCCAGAATGATCAGCCCGTCGTCGATATCGGCGGCGTGGATCTCCGGCGTCGACAGGCCGAGATCGCGCAGGCCGTTGGCGAGCGCGACGAACGGCTTCACGTCCTCGGCGAGATGAGCGATCGCGCTGTACGGCCTGCCGTCGCGAACCGGCGGTCCGTCCGGCCGCCGCGGGGAATTCATCAGGATGACCTGGCGGTCGCCCAAGGTCAGCCGCTCGTAGGAGCGGGTGGAGGCGTCGCCGGCCAGCCGCTGGCGCTGGGCGTCGGCGTAGCCCGACTGGTCGAGAAAGCGCCGCACCGCCGAAAGTCGTTCCGCCCGCATCGCCATGGTGCCATAGCCGGTGATGCGCACGTTGCGCACTTCGGCGCCGAGCTGGGGCGCCAGCGTGATGGTGAGGTCGAGCCGGTCGGCGGGCAGGAAGGCGGCGGCGCGGTCGGGCCATTCCAGCAGCACCACCGCATTATCCGCGAGGTCGTCGAAGCCGAGCTCGGCGAGTTCGCTCGAGCCGGTCACCCGATAGAGATCGCCGTGAACGACGGTGAATCGCGGCAGGTCGTAGGTCTGCACCAGGGTGAAGGTCGGGCTCGGCACCTCCATCTGCTCGTCGCCGGCGAGGTGGCGGATGAGGGCGCGCGCGAAGGTGGTTTTGCCGGCGCCGAGGTCGCCCGACAGCGTCAGCAGATCGCCGGGCTCGATTGCCGCCGCGATGTCCACCACCAGTCGGTGCATCGCCCGTTCATTCGGCAGCACCACGGTAAAACTCGAACCACCGGACGTTGTAGGAAGCATCGGCCTTCAATGACTCATCTGTACAAACTATTCAGCAGCCGTGCGGGCGGCCGCATGATCGAGCGGGAAGATACATACCACAGTTGTCCCGCGGCCCACGGCCGAATCGATCTGAACGGTTCCGCCATGCAATTCGACAAACGAGCGCACCAGGGACAGGCCGAGGCCGACGCCGCGATGGTGCGAGCCGAGGGAATCGGTCTGGAACCAGTCAAAAACCCGGTCCTTCATGTCCCCCGGGATCCCGGGGCCACGGTCGGTGACGGAGAACACCACGGCGTCCCGCCGGCGCTCGGCCGCCAGCGTCACGGTCTCGCCGGGCGGGGAGAAGCCGACGGCATTCGACAGCAGATTGAACAGAACCTGGCGGATGCGGCGCTCGTCGGCGACAAAGTCGCCGATGCCGGCAGCGGCCCGGATTTCAAGCGACAGGCCGTCCTTCACCAGCCGGTCCTGGATGCCCTCGGCGGCCGCCTCCATGGTCCGGCGGATGTCGACGGTGCCGAGATTGAGCGTCATCGCTCCGGCATCGATGGTCGCGAGATCGAGGATATTGTTGATGATCGCGAGCAGCGCATTGGTGGAGACGTTGATGTAGCCGAGATATTCGTGCTGGCGGGAGGTGAGCGGGCCGGTCGAGGGATCGCCGAGGAAATGGGCGAAGCCGATGATGTTGGTGAGCGGCGAGCGCAGCTCGTAAGACACGTGGTGAACGAAATCGATTTTCAATTCGTCGGCTGCGATCAGCGCCTGGTTGCGCTCACGCAACGCGCGCTCGACGTGGACGGAATCGGTGACGTTCTGGAAGGTCACCAGGGTGGCGCCGTCCGGCAGCGGCAGGGTCGAGCAATCGATGATGCTGCCGTCGCGACGCTCGATGCGGCGGGCCATCGGCACGCGCTCGTCCAGTCCGGTGACGGCCGAACGCAGCGCCTGCCATGTGGTCTCGTCCTCATGCAACGGCCGGCACCAGCCGATCACGGTCTCGATGTGCGGCCGTTCGTTGAGCGCCGCCGGATTGAGTTTCCATAATTGCACGAACACCGGATTGAACAATCGCACGCGACCGTCGCTGCCGAACACGGCGACCGCTTCGGCGAGATTGTCAAGGGTCTCGCCCTGGACCCGGATCAGTGAATCGAAGCGACGTTCGAGATCGAGCCGCTCGGTGACATCGTCGAACAGATACGTCGCGCCGCCCTCGGGACTGGGGGTGGTGACGACGCGCAGCGTGCGGCCGCCGGGCAGATGCCATTCGTGCTGCTTGGTTTCGATCGCGCGATAGGCTTCGTGCAGCTGGTTGCGCCATTGGCGAAAGTCCTGCTGCTCGGGGAGTTTGTTGGCGAGGCGCAGGTGATCCAGGATGGCGGAGTCGGTCGGACGCTGGTCGAGGAAACCGACATCGATCTCCCACAGCGCACGGTAGGCGGCATTGTAGAACGCGAGCTTTTGGTCGGCGCCGAAAATGGCGACGCCGGTCGAGAGCTGGTCAAGGGTGCGCCGATGCGCCTCCGACATGCGGGCGAGTTCGGAGCGCATGCTCTCGGCTTCGGTCATGTCGATGCCGATGCCGACGCTGCCGCGCGGGATCGGCACGCTCAGAACATCGAGGATGCGGCGCTTTCCCGCCACGATCGCCGGCAATCGGCGGGCCATGATGCCGGCGCCGGCCGGCGTTCGCATCAATTCCTCTCGCGCGGCGCGGTCGAGCAGTTCGATGCCGCGGGCGACGACGTCGGCACCGGTTTCGGCGTCCACCGCCCGGGCATAGGCGGCATTGGCGAAGACGAGGTGACCGTCGGCGTCGCGGGTCCAGACGGGGGCCGGCAGGGCTTCGATCAGCAGCCGCAGGGCATCGACATCGCCTTGCAGGTTCTGGTAGCGCGCGGTGATGTCGGCGAGATCGCGTTCGACGCCGCTCATGTTTCGCAGTCGCAGCATCGCGCGTCCGCCGATGGCGCGTCCCTCGGCTTCGACGTGGTGCCCGAGGGTGGTGAGCAGCGACAAGGCGAAGGCTTCGCCGCGCGCGCGCAAGGCTTCGACCGCGCGATCCATGCTGCGCGCCTGCTCGGGGTCGAGCCAGGTGCCAAAGGCAAGGACGCGGCCCGGAACCGGAGACGGCATGATGATCGAGGTGTCGCCGATGATCTCGGCGTCCTGATAGGCGGCGGCCGGCCAGGTGATCAGCACCTGCGGCTCCGACAGCAGCAGGGCGTGGATGCGATCGACTTCGGACTTGTAGGCGGTAATCTGCGCGCGCGCGCTGGCATCGGCTTCGGCGGCGGCGGCGCGGGTGCGGACCAGAATGATCGCGGTGAGAACCGCGAAAATGATGATCCCGAGCACCAGCGCGAGGGCGGCGATCTCGTGCTGCTCGAGATGGGAAAAGGCGGCCGTATAGGCCTCGCCCACCGCGGATACCTCATTCGCGCGGGCAACAGAGATTCCAAACGGGAACGAGAGGGCGGCGAGGAGGACTCGACGTGGATGGCCGCGCAGAAGTGCTCGGAGTCTTACGCTCGTTGCCCGGATTATATCCGGCATCCCGTTGCCCCTCGTGCCAGCCGCGCAATGGTGAAGACGCACGAAAAACGCTTCGCCGGTCGCATCCGCCGCTACGTTCGACAAAAACTCGGTGATGCCCGCCTTTGCGAACGACGTCGCCTCGCCCGACGGGTGGTCCGCGAATCGGTTCAATGTATCCTCAACCGCACGCCGGCCAAAGAGTCCAGATCGTGAACGATTGACGGGGTATGATCAATGCGGACGAGGCTGTCCTATCCGCGACACATGCAATTGGTTACCGGCCCGTCGTTCCTCGTCCTGTCCGCGACAGCAATGGCAGGATCAGGCGCGGCGACGGGATCACGGCGGGATGACGACGCTCTGCGGACGCGCGGCGGCTGCGCCGAGGAAAGGACCCGATCCGATGCCGGCCGGCGCTCAGGCCTTGCTCTTCATCACGGCTTCGGCGTGCACCGCCATGTCTTCGACGCTGATGCGCGCGAGCGCTTCGGAGAACACTTTTTCGGCTTGCGAGATCGCCGGCACGACGACACTGGCGAGGAGCGGGGAGATGGAGCCGAGCGGGCCGTCGTCGTCCTCGTCGTCGGCGCCGGCCGCGCGCAGAATGCTTTCGGCGGTGATGCTGCGCCGTTCGCCGGCGAGTTCGTAGCCGCCGCCCGGGCCACGGATGCCTTTGAGAATGCCTTCGCGGACCAGCGCCTGCAGCACGGGCTCGAGGTGTCGCGGCGGCAGTCCATGCCTTTCGGCGAGGGCCTTGGCTGATACCGGCCGTTGGTTGGCGTGAAGGGCAATGTCGATGACAGCGGCAACGGCGAGGATGCCTTTGCGGGAAAGAAGCGCCATTGGGGGGCTCGCGGCAATACGGGGATGAGGGGGAACCAGGGGAGCGGACCTGATCGCCCCGGCGCTCCTACCCCTCGCTGCGGCCGATTCCGGTAGACCCAAATCCGCCGCTGCCACGGGAAGTTTCGTCAAGGCGATCAACCTCTTGGACACGTGCACGAACAACGTCCTGAACCACGAGTTGTGCGATTCGCATTCCGCGCGTAACTGAAAATGATTCGCGGCCCAGGTTGATTAGTATAACCCCAATTTCTCCCCGATAATCCGCATCAATAGTTCCCGGTGAATTAAGAACCGTCAAACCGTGTTTGATCGCCAGGCCGGACCGCGGTCTGACCTGTCCTTCGGTGCCGTCCGGCAGCGCCATGGTCAGGCCGGTTGGGATCAGGGCGCGCTGTCCGGGTGCGATGACGACGGGCGCATCGCTCGGCACCGCGGCCAGCAGGTCCATGCCGGCGGCTTGCGGGCTTTGATAGACAGGCAGCGGCAGATCCGCCCCGTGCGGCAGGCGCGCAAAGCGGATGTCGATCTGTTTCATGCGGCTCTCTTCATGCTGTGCCCCTGGCGAGCGCATCGACGATGCGCGTCACCAGAGTGTGGGCGACCTCGTCCTTGGTTTGGGACGGCCAGGATTCGACGCCTGCCGCGGTGACGAAGTGAATGCGGTTGCGGTCGCCGCCCATGACGCCTGACTCCGCCGACACGTCGTTGGCGAGGATCCAGTCGCAGCCCTTGCGCGCGAGCTTGGCCTCTGCGTGGGCGATGACATTTTCGGTTTCGGCGGCGAAGCCGATCACCAGGGTCGGCCGCTTGGTCTTGCGGTGGGCGATGGTGGACAGAATGTCCGGGTTCTCACGCAAATCCAGCCGGGGCGCGCCGCCGCTGCCCTTCTTGATTTTTTGCGTGCCGGCCTCGGCGACCCGCCAGTCGGCGACGGCCGCGGCAAACACCGCGACGTCGGCCGGCAGCGCCTGTTCGACGCTGCTCAGCATCTCGCGCGCGGTCTCTACTTTGACAACGGTGACGCCGGGCGGGTCGGACAGGGCCACCGGGCCGGACACCAGGGTCACGGCGGCGCCCGCTTCCGCCGCGGCGCGGGCGATGGCGTGGCCTTGCTTGCCGGAGGATCGATTGGCGATGTAGCGGACCGGGTCGATCGGTTCGTGGGTCGGTCCGGACGTAATCAGGACCCGCTTGCCGGCGAGCGGGAGGTCGTGAGGGACGTTTTGGCGGGCGCGGGCCAGCAGCGTTTCCGCGGCGGCGGCGATTTCCAGCGGCTCGGCCATGCGGCCGGTGCCGGCCTCGCCGGCCTCGGCCATCTCGCCGGCGCTCGGTCCGATCATGGCGATGCCGTCGGCAGCGAGGCGGGCGGAATTTCGCTGGGTTGCCGGGTGCGACCACATCAACGGATTCATCGCTGGCGCCAGCAGGACCGGCTTGTCGGTGGCGAGCAGCACCGCCGACGCCAAATCGTTGGCGAGCCCATGCGCCATCCTGGCCATCAGATCGGCGGTGGCCGGCGCCACGACGATGAGGTCGCAGTCGCGGGCCAGCCGGATATGGCCGACGTCGAATTCGGTCGCGGTGTCGAACAGATCGGTGAATACACGCTCGCCGGCGAGTGCGCCGACCGACAGCGGGGTCACGAATTGCTGCGCGGCCGGCGTCATCACCACGCGCACGGATGCCCCGCGTTCCTTCAGGCGCCGGATCAGGTCGAGCGATTTATAGGCGGCGATGCCGCCGGCGATGATCAGCAGGATGCGGCGGCCTGCGAACCCAAGCCCGGCAACGCCCGAGGGCGCGCTGATCGCACGGGGCGCGGGTGGAGGCGAAGAACGACCGGTCGCCGGCTGAGCCGGCGTCGCGGCTGCGGCCCGGCGGCCCGGCTCCATTGAGGCGGAGTCGCCGGCGCTGGCGAGAATGTGCCGGATTTCTTCTTCCATCGAGCGACCGTGCTCGGCGGCACGCACGCGCAGCCGCTGTTTGACGTCGTCGTCGATGTTACGGACGGTGAGGCTGCCCATGGCGCTGACTCAACGATTGCATTGCAATCATTGTAAGCACTATGCGTCCGCCAATCAAGCCAGGAGCGCGTAGGCGATCAGCCCCAGCAGGGCGGCGATCGCCCACAGCGCCAGCGCGGTCCAGCGGTTGCGGCGGGCTTCGGCCCGGCCGATGGCGGCGACGGTGTCGGGCGCGAGGCGGATCCCGTCCCGGGTGGCGGCATCGAGCTGATCGGCAAGCTGGCCGGCGCGGGACAACAGCCCCGGGACCAGGCCCAGAAAATGGCCGATCTCGCCGGCGCCCTCGGCGGCGCTTTCAATCCGGCCGGTGGGGCCGAGACGACGTTCGATCCATTCGCGCACCACCGGCTCGGCGGTCTTCCACATGTCGAGCTGCGGATCGAGCGAGCGGGCGACACCCTCGGCGACCACCATGGTTTTTTGCAGCAGCAGAAGTTCGGGCCGGGTCCGCATGTCGAACAAGCCGGTGACCTCGAACAGCAGGGTCAGCAGCTTGGCCATTGAAATGTCTTCGGCCTTGCGATTGTGAATCGGTTCGCCGATGGCGCGGATGGCCTGGGCGAAGTCGTCGACCGAATGTTTCCGCGGCACGTAGCCGGCCTCGAAATGGACCTCGGCGGTGCGGCGGTAGTCGCGGGTGATGAAGCCGTAGAGAATCTCCGCGAGGAAGCGGCGTTCCTTTTGGCCGAGCCGACCCATGATGCCGAAATCGACCGCGACCAGGCGGCCGTCGTCATCGATGAACAAATTGCCGGGGTGATAGTCGGCGTGGAAGAACCCGTCGCGCATGGCATGACGCAAAAAGCTCTGCAGCACCGTGCGCGCGAGCGCCTTGAGATCGAAGCCCTTGGCGACGAGCGCGGCGCGATCGGACAGCGGCGTGCCGTCGATCCATTCCAGCGTCAGCACGTCGCGCGCGGTCCGTTCCCAATCGACGGAGGGCACGCGGAAATCGGCATCGTCCTTGGTATTGTCCGCCATCTCGGACAACGCCGCCGCCTCCAGCCGCAGATCCATCTCGATCGTGACCGAGCGCGCAAGCGTATCCACGATCTCGATCAGGCGCAGGCGCCGCGCCTCCGCCGACATCGCCTCGGCGTTGCGGGCAACGAAATAGAACGCCTGCAGATCGGCCCGGAGGCGACGTTCGACGCCGGGCCGCAACACCTTGACCGCGACGGTGCCATCGCCTGCCTCGCCGGCGATGTGAGCGCGATGGACCTGGGCGATCGAAGCGGCGGCGACCGGCGGCCCGAAACTCGCGAACACCTGGGACAGCGGCTTGTCGAACGCCTTGACGATGGTCGCCTCGGCTTCCGCCTGCGGAAACGGCGGCATGCGGTCCTGCAGGCTTTCGAGATCGCGCGCGAGGGCGATGCCGACGACGTCCGGTCGGGTGGCGAGGAACTGCCCGAGCTTGACGTAGGTGGGGCCGAGTTCTCGCAGCGCGACGGACAGCCGGGTCGCGGTGCCGGCGCTGGTCGGACGCTCGATCAGGCGCGCGATGGAGAGCCCGGTGCGAGCCGGCCACGGCAGCGGCTTCGGATCGACCAGCGCCAACACGCCTTCGCGCGCAAACACAAAGCCGGCATGGGCAAGCCGCAGCAGATGGGAGATCGCGGAGATCACAAACGCCAGCCGGAATGGAGGGCGACGATCCCGCCGGTCAACACGCGAAAACTCACGCGCTGGAATCCGGCGGCGCGGATCAGATCGGCGAAGGCCTGCGGCTTGGGGAATTGCCGAATCGATTCGACCAGGTAGCGATAAGCCTCCGCGTCTTGCGCGATCGCGCGTCCCAAGGCCGGGATGACATTGAAGGAATAGAAATCATAGAGAGCGTCGAGGCCGGGCACGTCGACGGTGGAGAATTCGAGACAGAGAAAGCGCGATCCCGGTTTCAACACCCGGTAGGCTTCCGCGAGCGCGACCTCGATGCGCGGAACGTTGCGAATGCCGAAGGCGATGGTATAGGCGTCGTAGCTTCGGTCGGGGAACGGCAGCGCCTCCGCGTTGCCTTCGACGAAGGACAGCTGCGCGTCGCGATCGCGCGCGATCGCCCGTTCACGGCCGACGTTCACCATTTCCGCGTTGATGTCGCAGACGGTCGCCCGGGTGCCGGGACCGCCGGCGTCGATGACGCGGGCGGCAATGTCGCCGGTGCCTCCGGCGACGTCGATGAGCGCAAACGGCCGCTCACCCTTCGGCGGATTGACGGCAGTGACCAGCGCTTCTTTCCAGGCCCGATGCAGCCCGACCGACATCACGTCGTTCATCAGGTCGTAGCGTCGCGCCACGCTGTCGAAGACGTCATCGACCAGGGCCTGCTTCTCGTCGATCGGCACCCGGCGGAAGCCGAAATGCGTTTCCGGCCCGCCCTCGGTCGAGGGTTTGGCCCCGGTTTTGGCCATTGGCTAATCTTCCTTTTTCGCCAGCATCATAGCGCCGGAACCATAGCGTGGCGGGCGGGGGGGCGCTATCACTTCCCCTGGGAAGGTTTAACGAGATTCGATGCCAGAACTCCCCGAAGTCGAAACCGTTCGCCGCGGCCTTGCGCCGGTCATGGAGGGCGCGCGCTTTACCAAGCTGGAGGCGCGCCGGCCCGATCTGCGTTGGCCGTTGCCGAAGGACTTTGCCGGGCGGGTCGAGGGCACCCAGGTCACGGGTCTCGGGCGGCGCGGAAAATACCTGCTGGCTGACCTTTCATCGGGTGAGGTGCTGATCATGCATCTCGGGATGTCCGGATCGTTCCGGGTCGACAACCGTTCCGACACCCACGTTCCGGGCGATTTCCATCACGCGCGCGGGTCCGGCTCAAACCACGATCATGTCGTGTTCCAGATGTCGTCGGGAGCGACCATTACCTTCAACGATCCGCGTCGCTTCGGATTCATGAAGCTGGTGAAGCGGTCCGAACTGGAGCGCGATCCGCTGATGCGCGCGCTCGGTCCCGAGCCGCTCGGCAATGCGTTCGACGCGGCGATGCTCGCGAAGGCCTGCGCGGGCAAGAAAACCAGTTTGAAAGCCGCCCTGTTGGACCAAAAGATCGTCGCCGGTCTCGGCAACATTTATGTGTGCGAGGCGTTGCATCGCGCCCACCTGTCGCCGCGCCGGCAGGCGTCGACGATCGCGCGCAAGTCGGGCCAACCGAACGAGCGCGCCGACCATCTGGTCGAAGCCATCCGGGCGGTGCTGCACGACGCCATCAAGCAGGGTGGCTCGTCGCTGCGCGATCATCGTCAGACCTCAGGCGAACTCGGATATTTCCAGCACCATTTTCGCGTCTACGACCGGGAAGGCGAGCGCTGTCCGACCAAAGGGTGCAGCGGCACCATCCGGCGCATCGTGCAGAACGGCCGCTCGACCTTCTATTGTCCGGTCTGCCAGAAATGAATCCGTCGGCAGACAGACGAAGCAAACCGAGCCTATCGGTTGCTGAGGTTGTTGTAGAATTCCCGGATCATGGCGTCGCGAACGCGCGGATCCGGATCGCGCCCGACATAGGAGCCCGCGACCCACACCGCATAGGGATCGTTGCGGCCGTATCGCGCC